>Ga0102591_1001001_pt1 | contig 43239 bp, 38 predicted proteins | sample AraplaCol_mCL_r2_2_FD_76860 | JGI IMG/M metagenome (GOLD analysis project Ga0102591, IMG submission 76860) | Arabidopsis root microbial communities from North Carolina, USA - plate scrape MF_Col_mCL_r2 (SPADES assembly) (version 2) | ecosystem: Host-associated > Plants > Roots > Endosphere...
GCTACGCCCCGGCCATCATCGACAATGTCGGCCGGGCCACCGGCATGCCGCGCGGTCCGCTGGAGATGCACGACGACGTCGCGCTGGACCTCTCCTACAAGATCGCCCAGCAGACCAAGAAGGACCTGGGCGACAAGTACGAGGAGCGCCCGTTCTCCGCGATCGTCGAGAAGATGGTCGAGGGCGAAGGCCGCTACGGCCGCAAGAACGGCAAGGGCTTCTACGACTATCCGGAAAGCGGCCCCAAGACCCTGTGGCCGGGCCTCAGCCAACTGGCGCCGGTCAAGATCGCCGACGTCGACCAGGCCGGCATCCAGGAGATCCGCAACCGGCTCCTGTACCGCCAGGCGGTGGAAGCGGCCCGCTGCTTCGAGGAAGGCGTGATCACCGACCCGCGTGAAGCCGACGTCGGCGCCATCCTGGGCTGGGGCTTCGCGCCCTGGACCGGCGGCCCGATCAGCCTGATCGACGGCCTTGGCGTGGCCAAGTTCGTCGAGGCCTGCGACGCCCTGGCCCAGAAGTACGGCTCGCGCTTCGCGCCGCCGCAGTTGCTGCGTGACATGGCCGCCAAGGGCGAGACCTTCTACAGCCGCTTCGGCGTCAAGACGAAGGCCGCCGCCTGAGGGTAGCGATCAGCGACAGACGGAAAGGCCCGGCGGCGACGCCGGGCCTTTTTCGTTATCCCCGTAGGACGCCGTCTAGGACGTGGCCGGCGAGACCGCGCTCGATTTCCGTGGATTTTTGCGCAGGCTGTTGATCCAGCGACGCGCCGGCTGCTCGACGAAATAGAAGCTGGCGAGGCCGCAGACGATCGCCATGGCTAGCAGGCCAACGGTCGGGAACTCTCCGCGCAGCTTGTAGAATGGCTGCTGCCACAGATAGAGCGAGAACGACCACAGGCCGATCCGCACCAGCGCTGGGTGCTCGAGCACGGACAGCACCAGGCGCGGCGCCGAGGGCAGGGTCGCCACCGCGACCGCCAGGGACAGCGTGCTCAGCGTGTACTTCACCACGTCCGGGACGGGGTTGATGAACAGCGCCACCGCCGCCAGGCCCGCTACGAGCGGCGCCCAGGCCGGGGCGCGAACCTCGCGCAGGTGCAGGTAGGCCGCCGCACCCAACAGGATCGAGGCGATGCGCACGTCGGTCCGCCAGTAAACTTCATAGTAGGATCCGCCCAAGGCGGTCTGGATCGCGCCGTTCACCGCGCAGAGCGCGGCCACCGCCAGAATGATCCACTTGACGTCCCAAGCGCCGCGGCGGGCGAAGGCGGCCAGCAGGCCCAGGATCACGTAGGCCCACTCCTCGATACAGAGGGACCAGATGTGGTCATAGATCGGCAGCATCAGGTGAGGCGCGCCGAAGTAGTTGATGGTGAAGGTCAGCGCCGCAACGATGTGAAGAAGGTCCACCTTCAGCAGGCCGGTCGCGCCGAAGATCAGGGCCGAGGCCACAACGAACACGCCCAGCGCCGGCCAGATCCGCGCCACCCGCCGCTTGAAGAACTCCGCAAGAGGAAATCGCTCGACGAAGAGGATTTCGGCCATCAGGCGGCCGCTGAGCACGAAGAACAACTCCACGCCAAAGCGCCCTGCCTGGATGCCCGGCGTGCCCACATAGTGGCCGATGAAGACGGCGAGGATCGCCATACCCCGCCAGCCGTCCAGATAATGGACCCGCTCGCGGCCATGGAGCTTCTCGGTTGGTCCCTGGACTGAGGCGTCGGTCATGGAGGCTCCGGGGCGGCCGAAATCGTACAGAAGGCAGTAACCGGCCTTAGACCAGCTGGAACTTCAACGAAAGCGCCTGTTAAGCCAAAGCTCTCAACTTCACCAAATTGATACAAAATGCGCGACTGAAAACAACGCCGCGCGGTCTTCTGCATGACGGCGATGCGAAATAAGGCCGGCGCCTCGGGTTGCTATCCGCAAGCTTGACCATAAACTGTAAAACATATGTTCCGGGGACAGATCAGATGAAGCGGATGATAGCCGGCAGCGTCCTGGCCGCACTCGTCTTGGCGGGTTGCGGAGCCCCGGAACACGGCGCCGACACGACGGCCACCTCCGACCCGGCGCCCACGCCGGTCGAGCTTGGCGACCCCGCCACCCAGGCCATCCTCGGTTCGGCGGAGCGCGCCCTGCAGGCGCGTCACCCCGGCGCGACCCTGGTGCTCGCCGACCAGTCCTTGAGCAGCGCCACCACCGAACGGACGGTCTGCGGCCGCTATGTTGCCGTGAAGCGCCACTGGCAGGGTCGGCGATATTTCATCGCGAACGCGGTCGAGGCGACCGTGGTCGAAAACACCTCGGCGCGCTGGAAGACGACCTGCGAAGGGGCCAAGCTCCTGCCTGGCGCCCTCACGGGTTCCGCGGTCGACACGGCCGTGCTGGACGCCATCCCGCTGGCGGCACCCTGAAATCGCCCTTTTTGATTTCTAGGCCGTTGCGACGATCGGCGTGGCGCACGCTGGACGGGCGCCGCCGACTTTCTCGCAGTTGCGAAGGCTTGGGCGATTGACCCTGTCACGAACGCGCCAGTAGGTTGGCCGCCGCTTCGGCAGGGGAATGCGATGCTTTTCAATTCGAACGTATTTCTGTTCCTGTTCCTGCCGATCAGCTATGCGATCTATCATCTCGCCCGTAAGTACGTCGCCGGATCGCTATGCTTCATTTTTCTGGCGATCGCCTCGATTGCATTCTACGGTATTAGCGATCCGAGCCACCTCTGGCTGTTCATCGCATCGATCTGCGTGAACTACCTGTTCGGCCGCAACCTGGTGGCCAGCCGGTCCAAATCGGTGGTCGTGGCGGGCTTGGTGTTCAACCTGGCCCTGCTGGCGGTGTTCAAGTACGCCAACTTCACCGTCGCCCAGTTCAATCTGCTGGGCCTGGACCTGCCGGCGCCGAACATCGTGCTGCCGGTGGGCGTCTCGTTCTTCACCTTCACCCAGATCGCGTTCCTCGTGGACGCCTACAAGGGCAAGGTGCGTGAGCTGGACCTGACCCGCTACGGCCTGTTCGTCTCGTTCTTCCCGCATCTCATCGCCGGCCCCATCATCCACCACGCCGAGATGATGCCGCAGTTCGAGAACCGTCGGCGCCTGCGCCTCTCGCGCTGGACCGCCGTGGGCCTGCTCCTGCTGGCTGTGGGACTGCTCAAGAAGCTGGTGCTGGCCGACAAGGTCGCCGAGCTCTCCTCTCCGATCTTCGCGGCGGCGCACAGTGGCGAACCGATCCACTTCTTCCAGGCCTGGACCGCGACCCTGGCCTACACGTTCCAGATCTACTTCGACTTTTCGGCCTATTCCGAGATGGCCATCGGGCTCTCGCTGATGCTGGGCATCCGCCTGCCGGCCAACTTCAATTCGCCCTACAAGGCCGTCAGCATCATCGACTTCTGGCGGCGCTGGCACATGACGCTGTCGCGCTTTCTTCGCGACTACCTGTACATCCCGCTTGGCGGCAACCGGAACGGCAAGTTCGCCCGCTACCGCAATCTGATGATCACCATGCTGCTGGGCGGCATCTGGCACGGCGCGGGCTGGACATTCGCCCTGTGGGGCGCGCTGCATGGCTCGTACCTGGTGATCAACCACCTGTGGAACGGCTCGCGACCGGCCGACCGCCGCGAGCTGCCTTTCGGCCTGGGACGCGTCCTGACCTTCCTGGCCGTGATGATGGCGTGGGTCCCGTTCCGCGCCGAGAGCATGGACGCGACCAAGGCGATCTTCGGCGCGATGCTGGGGCTGAACGGCCTGGGCCTGCCGCTGGAGGTGCGCGGGCTGGCTCAGCATCTGCATGTCGACCTGGCTCGATTTGGCGTCACCTACTTCGCCGAGAACGATCGCATGATCTACTACACCAACTGGGCCTGGCTGGTTCTGGCGGCGGGGATCGCCTTCTTCGCGCCGAACGCGCTGCAGTTGACGCGCCGTTTCAGCCCCGCGCTCGACTCGTCCGAACTGCGCGAGACCTGGGGCTCCAGGATCGCGCGCATTCCTACCTGGCGGCCCGGCCTATGGTCGGGGCTGGCTGTGGGCGCTGCCCTGTTCATCGCCGTGAAAATCATCAACTCGGCCGCCTCGACCGAATTCCTCTACTTCCAGTTCTAGAGGCTTGGGCATGCGCAATCTTTCCAAGGCACGGGCCCTCTACGCCAAGTTCCTCATCGGCGCCGGGCTCGGCTTCGTCGGCCTGGCCGCGATCTGCGTCGCGCTGTTCGCGCTTCAACTTGGCCGGCCGACCAAGGAAGGCTCCGAACGTTGCGCCCTGGTCGAGGCCAAGCAGACGATCGCCCTGGCGCAGACCCAGCCCAAGGTGCTGCTGGTCGGCGGATCGGGCGTGCACCAGGGCCTGGGCGCTGATCTGATGTCACAGCGCCTGGGCAAGCCGGTGGTCAATCTGGGCTCGTTCGCCGGCCTGACCGCCGATGAAATCCTCTACCGCACCAAGCAGGCCGCGCGGCCCGGCGACGCCGTGGTGCTGGCGTTCGAATACAAGTTCTATAGCGGGCGCATGCCCTCGACCGTCGCCATCGACTTCGCGATGTCCTGCGGCGGCCCCTATTTCGCGCAGATGCCGCTGCTGCAGAAGATCCAGTTCATCGTCGCCACGCCGGTCGTGCGAATCGTCAACGTCCTGCGCCACAAGCCCGAACCCGGGCTGATGGATCGCACACGCTCGCGCATGTCGGACCACGGAGACCGCCTGCGCGATCGCGCCGTGTTCCCGGTCCAAAGCGCCAAACTGCACGAGCGGGTGTCGCTGTACCGGCCCATGTTCATAACCGTTGACGGCAAGGGTCCGGAAGCCGAGGCGATCGCTCGGTTCGCCAAGTGGGCGAAGGACAACAATGTCTGCGTCGTGGCCACTTGGCCAAACACCATCTACTTCGACTCCTACGCCCAAAGCTCGGCGTTCAAGAAGATACGGGCGCAATACGAGGCGATCGGCGTCCAGGTGATCGGTGAACCCCAGGACGCGATGTTTGAGCCCTCGATGTTCTATGACACCCAATACCATCTCGACATTCCGGGCATTGAACGTCGCACCCAGCGCTTCGCGGATATCGTGCAGTCCACCAATCTTCGCGACCCCGCTTGCCGGGGAAGGCTGTAGAGAGTTACCGGATTTCGACGCCTTTCTGATTTTCCCAATGAAACAAGGTGGGCAGGCACTTGGGTTGGCAAGAACTTGAGCGTTGAGCGCATTGATCATCGCTTTAGTATTTTTCGCTTTCTCGCCTGCCTCATGAGCGTCATAAGGCGAGAATAAAGGGTGGGAACGCTGTCGGAGGCCGGTGAGCACGCTCGCCGCCGCGACCCATGAAAGCAGGTTGGACGAACGCGGACGAAGCGGCGAACCCGTGGCTGTGCGTGTGTGCAGGCGGTCGCTAAGTCCGCCCGAGTATGCGCGCCGCCGCGCCGGCAAGTGTTGGAGGAAGACCATATGCCGACGAACGCCCAGACGCCCGCCCTGGACACCGTGCCGATCGGCGGCTTCCGAACGGTGATCGCGACGGCCGCGCAGTTCGCCGACCGCATGGTGGCCGACTGCCTGGCCGCCCGCGCCGCCCGCGAGGCCGGAGCCCCGCTCGCGCCCAAGCTCGCCTTCTCGTCCAACGGCCAAGGCGTCTCGTTGGCCGGCGCCGACCGCGACTTCGCCGACGTGATGAACCAGGCCGACTTCGTGCACGCCGACGGGATGTCGGTGGTGTTCGCCTCCCGCCTGCCCGGTCGCAAGCGCTTGCCCGAACGGATCGCGACCACGGATTTCTTCCATGACGCCGCCGAAGCGGCGGTTAGGTCGGATCTCGCCTTCTACATCCTCGGCGGATCCGAAGCCCAGAATGCGGCCGCCTACGACGCGATCGCGAAGCTCTATCCCAACCTGCGACTGGTCGGACGTCGCAACGGATATTTCTCCCGCGAGGAAGACGCCGCCGTCTGCGCCGATATCGTCGCCTCGGGCGCCGACGTGCTGTGGGTGGGTCTGGGCAAGCCCCTGCAGGAACGGTGGTCGGTCGCCAACCGCGAACGCCTGGCCGGGGTCGGCTGGCTGAAAACCTGCGGCGGCCTCTACGCCTTCCTGGCGGGCGAGGCCAAGCGCGCGCCCGGCTGGGCCCAGGCAGCGGGCCTGGAGTGGGCCTGGCGTCTGCTGCAGGAGCCGGGCCGGCTGGCCTGGCGCTATTTCGTGACCAATCCGCACGCTATCTACCTCATGCTGACCGCCGGGCCGCCGCCCGCCCGCCCCGTCAACGCCGAGGTCAACGGCTAGTGCTCGACAAGACGTCCTCCATGCCGGCCGCCGGTTCGCCCCGGCTCGCGGTGCTGCTTCACGACCTGCGCGGAGGCGGCGCCGAGCGCGTGTCGCTGAACCTGGTGCGGGGCATGGTCGAGGCCGGCCGCGAGGTCGACCTCGTGCTGGTGCGCGCCCAGGGCAAGTATCTGGACCTGATCCCGCCACAGGCGCGCGTGATCGACCTCGACAAGTCCAACGTCTTCAAGGCGATCCCCGCTCTGGCGCGCTACTTGCGGCGCGAACGCCCCAAGGCTGTTCTGTCGGGCCTGACCCACATGAACGTCGCGGTGCTCATCGCCAAGCTCATGGCGCGCGCCCGCACGCGCATCGCCGTTACGGAACACAACCAGATCAGTCTCAAGGCGGCCAAGGCCGGCGGCCTGCGCGGCCGGCTGATCTACCGACTGGTCCCCGCCCTTTATCCGTTCGCCGACGATGTGATCGCGGTCTCGAACGGCGTCGCGGCCGACGTCGAGAAGTTCAGCGGCCTGAAACCCGGAACGGTCCGCTGCGTCTACAATCCGGTCTACGACCAGTCGCTGTCCGACGCCGCGGCCAAACCCGTCGACCATCCCTGGCTGCAGCCTGGCCAGCCGCCGGTCCTGCTCGCGGCCGGACGCCTGCACGAACAAAAGGGCTTCGACATCCTGTTGCGGGCGCTGCGGATCGTCCTGCGCACCACCCCCTGCCGGCTGATCGTGATGGGCGAGGGCGAACTACGCCCGCAGCTGGAGGCGCTGGTCGCCGAACTGGACCTGAGCGAGCACGTCTCGCTGATCGGGTTCGTGGAGAACCCCTACGCGATGATGTCGCGCGCGGGAGCCTTCGTGCTGAGCTCTCGCTGGGAAGGTCTGCCCACGGTGCTGATCGAGGCCCTGGCCTGCGGCGCGCCCGTGGTGTCGACCGACTGCCCCAGCGGCCCCGACGAAATCCTGGAAGGCGGGCGGTACGGCGTTCTGGTGCCCGTCGAAAACCCCAAGGCCTTGGCCGCCGGCATCGTCCAGGCGCTGAACGCGAAACGGGGCGGGGGCCTGGCCCGCGCCCAGGAGTTCAGCGTGACGGCGTCGAGCAACGCCTATCTGGCGCTGCTGGAGCGCGCATGAAGACCACAGGTTCCCAACCCCTCGCCCTTACCTCGCCCTCCGTTGGCGGGCCGCGGTCGAGCGCCGAAGCGGCGCGTCGCAAGCTGCGGATCGAATACTGGTACAGCCTCTTCGCCCTGGCCTTGCTCGCCGGGGCCATGATGCCGCTGTTTACCGACCTGACAGGAAGCCACAACGAGAGCTTCACCGATTCCAACCCCTACAAGCTGGTCGCGACGCTGGGGACCTTCGTGATCGCGCTGGCGCTGCTCGTGCGACGGTTCGAGGCCACCGTCCGGGTGCTGAGCAACAACCTGCTCATTGTGCTGGTTTTCACCCTGCCCATCGTGTCGCTCCTATGGAGCGTCGATCCCGGCGTGACGTTTCGGCGATCCCTCGCCTACTTCCTGACTGGCGCCTTCTGCATCTATCTCCGCATTACGTTCACCCCCGACGCCCTGATGCGCCGCCTGATGATCGTCCTTCTGGTCGCAGGGATTTTTAGTTTCGCCTACGTCTTCGCCTTTCCGGCCTATGGCATCCACCATGACGTCGTGAATCCGGGCGCTTGGAAAGGCGTATACGGCCACAAGAACGCGCTTGGGCGCATCTGCAGCCTCAGCGTGCTCATCGCCTTCTTCTTCGCGCCCAAAACACGTTCGGACAAATACCTGCGCCTGGGCGTGATCGTCGTATCGCTGATCCTCCTGCTCTTTTCGCAATCTCGAACGAACTGGCTGATCCTGTTGGCGTCGAGCTGCATAATTCCCCTGCTCAGGTTCTTGAGAAACGGCCGGGTCTCGCTAGGCATCCGCCTCACCATCGTCATCGCGGCCGGCGCGGCGCTGTTCTTCATGATCACGGTGGGTGGCGAGATGCTGCTGCACGCCCTCGGTCGGGACACCAGCTTTTCAGGCCGCACCACCCTTTGGCGCGGCGTCAACACCATCGTCGAGGATAACTATCTAGCGTTCGGAGCGGGCTACGGCGCCTTCTTCACCGAAGCGGGGGCGATTTATAAGCTGGCGCCCTATCTTAGCTACTGGTCGATGATCCCCGATCACGCCCACAGCGGCTACATCAATACGTTCGCCGATCTCGGAATGCTGGGCGTCACCGTCCTAACGCTCTTCCTCGCAAGCACAATCATCTTTCTGATCAGGAAGATCGTCACGGAGCCCAAATCCAATGTTTGGAGCGCTTATCTCGTCATTGTCTTCGCGGTCCTGATCAACAATTTCAGTGAAACGGTGGCTTTCCGTCACAGCGACATCGCCTGGGTGTTGGTCTGCATGGCGCACCTCTACGCCTCCCCCACCCGGAAGGCGCGCACTGCCGTCAGCGCGCCTGGGGCCGCCGGAAGGTTCAATGGATCATCCCGCGAGCATGTCGCGTCTTGAATCAGGCCTCAGCCGCCAACGCCTCAGACGGAACGCCCAGTATGACTCCCCCTCGCCTCTCCATCGGCTTTCCCTATGTCGGTGACCAGATCGGCGGCAGCGGCTTTTCCTCGCTCGCCCTCGCCAAGGCGCTGATTGCTCGGGGGCATGACGTGCGCGCCCTCGTGCACGGCGAAGGCGCGATGAAGGCCGAGTGCGAGAAGGCCGGTCTCGAGATCATGGCGCTGCCGCCGCTCTCCTCGGTGTCGACCGACGCCCGGCCCGACCGGTTCCGCCTACATCACCTGACAGCGATCCCCGGACTGGCCAAGGTCGCGAGGGACTTGAGACTGGACCTGCTGGTCGCCAACGACCTGGCGATCCTGCGCACATGGGCGCTGGCGGCCAAGCTGGCCGGAACGCCGCTGATCGCCCACTGGCGCAGCAACTACAAGAAAAGCTGGTCGGTCGACCTGGGCCTTCGACTGTCGGCCAAAATCATCTGCATTTCGCGCTACAACATGGCCGACCTCCCGTCATGGGCCCAGGCCAAGTCCGTGGTCGAGTACAACCCCGTAAACGCCGCCTACGACATCGGCGCACGGCAGGACGCCCGCGCGCGGATCCGCGCCCAGATGGGCCTGCCCGCCGAGGCCAAGGTCATCGGCGTGTTCGGGGCCCACACCGTGCGCAAACGGACCCACGTGCTGGCCGACGTTCTGAACGCGATCCCCGAGGTCGGCGGGGCGCCAGTCTTCGGCCTCGCCTGCGGGAAACGGGCGGAGCCTTACGACACGTTGCTGGGCGAGAAGATCACCGCCTTCGGTCTCGACAAGCGCCTGCTTCTGCCCGGTTTCGTCCGGCCCGCCGAGGACTGGATGGCCGCGTGCGACGTGGTTCTGGCCCCGGCCGAGCGCGAACCTTTCGGACGCACCGCCTTCGAGGCCGCCCTGGCGGGAACGCCGATCATCATGTCGTCCGACAGCGGCGTCAGCGAGCTGATTACCGACGGCGAGGACGGTTACCTTGTCGCGCCCCAGGACGTCGCGTCGTGGATCGATCGGGCGCGCGCCGTGCTGGTCGATCCCGTTCGCGCCCAGGCCATGGCGGCCAAGGCCCTGGCTGGACTAGCCGACTACGCTCCGGGACGTCACGCCGAACGGGTGGAGAAAATCTACCGTCAGGTGCTGGGCCGATGAGCCGGATCATCTGCGTCGCCTCGTTCCTGAACGTGGCCGGGGCGCCCGAGGCGATCCTACGGCTGGGCCGGCAGCTGCGCGCCCGCGGCCACGACGTCGAGAACTGGTTCCTCTACCAGAAAGGGGCGATCCCGCTCGACGCACGGTACGACCGCGTGCTGTGCGACACGACGCGTCCCAGTCCCGTCCAGTACGTGAAGCTCTTCTTCGACCTGGTCGGTGAGATCCGCCGGCGCAAGCCCGACGCCGTCATAGCGTTCCTGCCGCTAGCCAATGTGGCGGCCCTGCTGGCGGCGCGCCTGGCCGGAGTCCGGGTGACCATCGCCTCGCAACGATCGCCGGGCGACACCTACGGCAAGACCATGCGGATGCTCGATCGCCTGTGCGGGACCTTCGGCGTCTACCATAAGGTGGTCTGCGTGTCGGGCGCGGTGAAGGACTCGTTCGCCGCCTATCCCCGACCCTATCGCGACCGGCTGGCCGTCGTGCACAATGGCATCGAGTGGACGCCTTCGGACCTGTCTCGGGAGGCGGCTCGCGCCAAGTTCGGCTTATCGGCGGACGGCTTCACCGTCGTCTCCACCGGACGGCTTTCGGCCCAGAAGAACTACGCCTTGCTGGTCGAGGCGCTTGCCGGGGCGCCGGGCGTCCGGGCGGCGATCGCGGGCGACGGTGAACTGCGCGAGGCGCTGACGGCCCAAGCTCGCGCGCTGGGCGTCGCCGACCGCCTCCACCTGCTGGGCGCGATCGCCCGGTCCGATGTTCCCGACCTGCTTCGCGCGGGCGACGCCTTCGTACAGACCTCCCTCTTCGAAGGGCAGAGCAACTCGCTGCTCGAGGCCATGAACGAAGGCATGCCAACCCTGGTGGCGGACATCCCGGAACAGCGGGAGACCCTGACCGACGCCCGGACTGGACAGGTGGTGGGCGACCTGGCGCCGGTGGACGACCCCGGGGCATGGGCCGCCGTTCTCGCCGCCCTCCGCGACGATCCGGTGCGACGTCAGACGCTTTCCCAGGACGCCAGGAGCCTGGTCGAACGACAGTTCACGGTCGATCGCATGATCGACGGTTTCGAGGCGGCGATGCGATGATCCCCGTCCAGTCCCTTCGCGGGTTGCTTGCGCCATGAACCTCAAGAAGCAGTTCATCTCCGGTTCGCTGTGGGTGGTGGTGGGGCGCGGCTCGTCGAACGCGATGAGCTTCATCGTGTTCGCCGTGATCGCGCGGTTTCTGGGTCCGGCGGACTTCGGCCTGGTGGCCTTCGCGGCCATCTTCATCGACCTGTCGCGGGCCCTGGCCCTGTCCGGCATCCCGCAGGCCCTGATCCGCAGCGAGGAGTGGGACCAGAAGGTCGCCTCGACGGCGTTCTGGCTGAACATCGCCTGCTCCACCCTGCTAGCGCTCCTCGTCAGCGCCGCGGTCGGACCGGTGCTGGGTCTTTTCTACGGTCCGCAGATCATGGCGGTGATCGCCGCCCTTTCGCTGACCTTCGTCATCGAGTCGCTCAGTTCGGTCCACGAGGCCAAGCTGCAACGGTCCTTCGGCTATCGGGCCCTGGCCAACCGAACCCTGATCGGCACGCTGGGCGGGGGTGCGGTGGGCGTCGCCATGGCCGTCAGCGGCTTTGGCGTCTGGGCCCTGGTCGGCAGCCGCCTGGCCAGTTCCACGATCCAGGCCGTCACCCTCTGGGCGACGGTCAAGTGGGCCCCGTCCTGGACCTTCTCGCGCGGTGAGGCCAAGTCGCTGATGTCGTACGGCGCCCACCTGGGCAGCTCAGCGATTGTCGGCAAACTCAACTTGAAGACGGCCGAGATCGTGATCGGCGTCTTCTCCAACACGGTCGGCGTCGGTCTTTATCGGGTCGGGTCACGCACCGTGACGATGATCAACGACGTGGTGGTCGCGCCTCTGCAGGCCACCGCCCTGACCGCCCTGTCGCGCGCCAACGAGCGCGGCAACCTCGCCAGCGCCTATCTGCGGATCATCAAGTCCTGCGGCCTGCTGGCCTTCCCGGTCTATTTCGGCACGGCGGTCATCGCGCCGGACTTCACCACCCTGTTCTTCGGCGAGAAGTGGGTCAGCACGGGCCAGATCATGTCGATGCTGGCGATCGGGGGGGCCGCCTCCACGATCCTGGCCTTCACCCACCCCGCCCTGGTCGCCGTCGGGCGCACGCGCTTCGTGTTCTGGAACAGCCTGCTGAACCTGGGCATCAACGTGGTCCTGGCCCTGGCCACCGTGCGCTGGGGCGCGATCGCCGTGGCCGCCGGCTACAGCGTGCGGGCGTTCGTCGCCATCCCGTTCGCCCTCGCCTTCCTGCGCAAGGCCATCGACCTCAATTTCGCGGACGCCATCAAGAGCGTGCTGCCGACCTTCCTGGCCGCCACCTTCATGGCGGTCGTGCTCTACCTGATGCGGGAACACCTGATGACGGGCATGCATCCTCTGCCCCGGATGCTGGCGATGGTCGCGGCGGGCGGCGTGCTTTACGCGGTCGGCCTCCTCGCCGTCGGCCGCAAGTTCATGCTCGAGATCAAGGACGAGATCGTGCCGCTGCTGAGCGGGCTCAAGCCCAAGAAAAAGGCGCCCACTCAAGCGGAAAGCTGACTTATAGGGCGCCTTAGAAAAGACTCGCCCGCGAGGGGAACTGTCGGGCAGCCGACGTATTCGGCAATTGGGGGCAACCTGAAGTTGGATTGACCCGATGGTACAGTTGCGTAAGGCGTTCGGCCCCCTCGCGGCGGCCGCTGGATTGGGCGCGGTTTGGCTTGCCCTTCCTTCACAGGTGACGGCCCGGCAACCCGAGGCGCTCGTGGCGGGCGCGACCACCACAGGCGGCTTGCAAGAGGGCGCCCAGGTCATCCACGTCAACACCCTCGCCGACAGCGGGCCAGGCTCGCTGCGCGACGCCGTCGAGGCCAAAGGGCCCCGGATCATCGTTTTCGACGTCGGTGGGCCCATCCAGCTGGCGACCGAACTGCGAATCCACGCGCCTTTTGTAACCATCGCTGGCCAGACCGCGCCTTCGCCAGGCGTCAGCTTGTGGGGAAACTCGGTCCGCATCCGCACCCATGACGTCGTCATCCAGCATATCGCCGTGCGTGCGGGACCGGGCGAGACGGCGAAGATCAACGACAATCGCGACGCCATCAGCATCGATGGCAGCCCGACCTCGCCCCTGGACATGCAGTCGTTCCAGGTCAAGCTCGAGAACGTCAGCGCCAGCTGGTCCGTCGATGAGACGGTCAGCCTCTACTACGCCAGCACCCGGCAGATCACGGTGCGCCACAGCTTTGTCACCGAGGCCCTCAACAACGCAGGTCATCCCAAGGGCCCGCATTCCATGGCCCTGCTGGTCGGCAACGACGTCCAGCTGACCGACGTCACCGGCAATCTCCTGGCCAGCAGCATGTTCCGCAACCCCGTGGTGGCGAAGGGCGCGTCGGCCTATGTGGCCAACAACTACATCGTCAACCCGGGGCAGAACGCGATCCACTTCTACGACACGGGCTCGGAAGCCGCGACGACGGCCGCGGTCATCAACAATGTCATAGAGGGGGGGCCGAATACGAAGAAAGCCCTGAAGGCCATCGCGATCCCCATGGGATCAGGCGGAACCCCGGTCCCGGACGTGATCTTCGTGGACGGCAACCTGACCGAACTCAATCCGTTGGCCACGTCGCTCTCGACCGGCGAGGGCCTGGCCCTGGTCGAAGAACCACCCGTCAAGAGCGCGGACTGGACGTTGCTTCCCGCCGAAGCGGTCAAGGACGACGTGCTGCGTTACGCGGGTACCCGGCCGGCCGACCGCGACCCTGTCGATCGCCGCCTGCTGGCCGAGATCGCGGCGGGGACCGAGCATCTCGTCGACGCGCCGCCGGAGACCAGCGACGTGATCTCACCCAGTGAGCGCGTGGCCGAGGTTCCCGTCGACGCCCTAACCGGAGACGCGGCCGGCGTCGCCCGCTTGGGTCGATGGCTATGCGACCAGCACTTGGCCGTCGGCGGCGCGCCGTCGGCGGACTGCCGTGCGAACTAAGTGGCGGAGAGGTTTGCTCTGGAGACAGGAGCCAAATGTTGGCGCCAGAGTTTGTTGAAAAATTCCATCAGTCGACGTTCTAAAAGGATGTGGACGATATAACCGCTAGCGGTCATGAGCACGACTAGAGCGGCGAAATAGATCACCGAACTCCATGCAGATGGAGTTATAAGCTTCAGGTATACCTTGTCCAAAATCCATCCGATCAACCAATGGAAAAGATAGATGGAATAGGACGCGTTGCCCAGCGCAGTGAATACCCGTCCTAAAGGTGACGCTAAAGGCTTATCATCTTGCGCTGTCACTAGGCCGAATACGACTAGACCGGAGAGTCCGCCAGCGAGCAAAACCTGCCCTGTCAGACCAGACAAAATTTGGGCAAACAAAGGGGAAACCAATCCGCCGCCGAACAGTAAGGCGACGCCAAGAAATGAAAGCAATAGAGCGCCTTTAGGTTTCCAGCATCTGCTCAGGTAGTAGGCCATCGCTCCGATAGCGAACTGGGCATATCGAGGGCTAAGCAAAGCGGCGCTGTATCCCTCAGGGTGCAAGACACCCGCCGCATTCAGAATGACAAGCATGGCCCACGCGCTAATCAAGGTTAGGCCGAGTGATCGGCTGATAATTAGCGATGCAAAAGCAGCGTAAAACGAAACCTCAAAAACCAACGTCCAAGCGACGCCGATTATCTGGCCATTCGGAGGATTTGGAAGGAGGAAGAAGCATCTTACCACGCTGCCAAGATCTCGAACGGTCCCATCGCCTGCATCGGGGAAGACCAAGTAAAGCGGCACAAGCGCCGCGAACAATATCCAGTAGAGCGGATAAATTCGGGCCGCGCGCCGATACCCGTACCGCGCGAGGGCAGAAACTTTTCCAATATCCGGGGCGTGAATATAGAAGATAATGAAGCCACTGATGACGAAAAATAGGTCAACACCCAGCTTGCCGAACTGAAAGACGCCAAACCCTTCGAGATTTGGCGCATGCTTCATCACGCGCTCCGCGGCGTGGAAACAGCACACAGAAATGGCGGCAACCGCCCTTCCGCACTGCAACCAGTCTAGCCTTTCTCGCGCGGACGGGTTGGGAGTGGTCGATAAAGTCGGCGCGACTTCAACCATTGGCCACCCTTTCAATCCATCAGCCGAGCAACAAGGTTAACGACCGTGGAAACCCGGCCACCACTCCGCGAACCGGCCCAGCCCTTCCTTCAGCTTCACCTTCGGCTTGTAGCCGGTCAGGGCGGTCAGCTTGTCGATGTCGGCGTAGGTGGCCGTGACGTCGCCCGGCTGCATGGGGCGCATGATCTTGGTCGCTTCGCGGCCGATGGCGGCTTCCAGGGTCGTGATCATGTCCATCAGGCCGACGGGGTCGTTGTCGCCGATGTTGTAGATCTCGTGGCCGCCCGCCGCCGGCGGATGGTCCAGCACGCCAACGATCCCGTCGACGATGTCGTCGATATAGGTGAAGTCGCGGGCCATCCTGCCCTCGCCATAGACCTCGATGGGCTCGCCGTTCAGGATCTTCTGGGTGAAGCCGTAATAGGCCATGTCCGGCCGGCCCCACGGGCCGTAGACCGTAAAGAACCGCAGGCCCGACATGGGGAACTTGTAGAGCTTGGCGTAGCTGATGCTCATCAGCTCGTTGGCCCGCTTGGTGGCGGCGTAGAGCGACACCGGCGCGTCGACCGGATCGGTTTCCTTGAAGCCCGCCCCGGCCAGCGGCCGGTCTCCGTAGACGCTGCTGGACGAGGCGTAGACCAGATGGGTCACGTCGTTGTGGCGCGCCGCCTCCAGCACCGACAGGTGGCCGGCCAGGTTCGAGCGCTGGTAGGCGAAGGGGTTCTCGATCGAGTAGCGGACCCCCGCCTGGGCGGCCAGGTGAACGATCCGCTTGGCGCCGCTGGACCGGACCAGCTCCATCATCGCCGCATCGTCAGCGATGTCCATCCGGACCATCGTGAACCCAGGCCGCCCGTCGAGACGGGCGGCGCGGGCCGCTTTCAGGGCCGGATCGTAATAGTCGTTGAACACGTCGACGCCGATCACCGTCTCGCCGCGGTCGAGCAGGCGCTCGGCCACATGCATTCCGATGAAGCCGGCGGCGCCGGTGACGATGACCGGCCCGCCGGTCATGCGCCGCGACCGATCGAGGCGTAGGTGAAGCCCGAACGCACCATTTCGGCGGGCTTGTAGACGTTGCGCAGGTCGACAACGACCGGAGCCTTGAGCAGGCCCTTCAGGCGGGTCAGGTCGAGCGCGCGGAACTGGTCCCATTCCGTGAGGATCAGCAGGACGTCGGCGCCCTCGGCGGCCTCATAGGGGCCCGAGACGAACGAGACGCCCGGCATCATGTGCGACGCTTCCTTGGCGCCTTCCGGATCGAAAGCCTGGACCTTGGCGCCCTTGGCCTGCAGGGCCGGCAGGATGTCGAGGCTGGGGGCGTCGCGCATGTCGTCGGTGTTGGGCTTGAAGGTCACGCCCAGGACCCCGACGGTCTTGCCGGCCAGGTCGTCCGTGCCCAGCACGGCGGCCACCTTTTCGGCCATGGCCTTCTTGCGCGAGTCGTTCACCGCGACCGTGGTCTCGATCAGCTTGGTGGGAGCGCCGTATTGCTGGGCGGTGCGCACCAGCGCGATGGTGTCCTTGGGGAAGCACGACCCGCCGTAGCCGGGGCCGGCGTTGAGGAACTTGCTGCCGATACGCTTGTCCAGGCCGATGCCCTTGGCCACCTGCTGGACGTCGGCCCCGACCTTTTCGCAGAGGTCGGCCATCTCGTTGATGAAGGTGATCTTCATCGCCAGGAAAGCGTTGGCCGCGTACTTGATCAGCTCGCTGGTGCGACGGCCGGTGAAGACGATCGGCGTTTCGTTCAGGCTCAGCGGACGGTAGAGCTCGCGCATCACCGCTTGGGCGCGCTCGTCCTCGGTGCCGACCACGACGCGGTCGGGACGCTTGAAGTCCTCAATCGCCGCGCCCTCGCGCAGGAACTCGGGGTTGGAGACTACTGCGAACTGGGCGTCGGGGCGGACCTTCTTGATGATCGCCTCGACCTCGTCACCGGTGCCGACCGGCACGGTAGACTTGGTGACCACCACGGTGAAGTCCTCGATCAGGCCGGCGATCTCCTCGGCGGCCGCGTAGACGTAGGTCAGGTCGGCGTGGCCGTCGCCGCGACGGGTCGGGGTGCCGACCGCGATGAACACCGCGTCGGCTTCCTTGATCGCCTTGGCGCCCTCCAGGGTGAAGAAGAGACGGCCTTCCCGAACGTTGCGGGCGACTAGGTCATCCAGGCCTGGCTCGAAGATCGGAATTTCGCCCTTCTCAAGGCGCTCGATCTTGCTCGGATCCTTGTCGATGCAGGTCACCACGTGACCGAAGTCGGCGAAACACGCCCCAGACACCAAGCCAACATAGCCGGTGCCGATCATCGCTACGCGCATAGTATCCCCATTCCAAAAACCCGCTCAATACAGCGGGACAAAAGCCAGTTACGAACCTCGTCGTCCAAGTCCGGGACGCGGGCAACGGAAAACGCTCGGGAGGAGAGCGCGGGCCTGAGCCCCCGGTGCAAGCGCCATGGCTTTGGGCGGAGCGGCCCAGTTGACGGGCAGGCGCGAGAACGCGCCTGGGTGACTAGAAGAAGCGCTCGCCGATGCGGATGGTGTCGCCCGGCGCGACCATGGTCGCCGGCGACAGGGTCGACTTGACCTCCGTCGTGGCGCCGTCGCGCTTGATATAGACCTGCTTCTTGTCGGCGCGGTACGTGTAGCCGCCGGCGGTCGCCACGGCGTTCAGCACGGTCAGGCCCGACGTATAGGGATAGGTGCCGGGCTTGGTGACCTCGCCCAGGATATAGAAGGGACGGAAGCCCAGGACTTCGGCGCTGACGCGGGGCTCCTTGAGATAGCCGTCGCTGAGCGCCTTCTGCACCGCTTCCTGGAATTCGCCCACCTTGAGGCCCGCGGCCCTCACCTCGCCCACCAGCGGCAGCGAGACGAGGCCGCTGCCCGTGACGAAGAATTCGCCCGACAGGTCAGGCTCGCCGTAGACGGTGACCCGGACCTTATCGCCCGAACCGAGACGATAGTCCGTATCGGTCGCGGTCGCGATGGTGGGGGTCGTCGCCGGCGCGGTCGCGGGCGCGGCCTGGGCCGACACGGCCGGAGCGATCGGCGGCGGGAATGGCGTCATGTCCTGCGCCAGGGCCGGAGCCGCGTGCAGACCGATCAGGACGATGCCGAGCGACAGTGTCACGCGGTTCCAGAAACGCCGAGCAATAGTCATCGGGTAAATGTTCTCAAGATTACGTCAGTCCCTGTGAACGCCGTCATGGCATGTGTATGTGACGCGGACAAGGCGAAGCGCTACCCGCGAAGAGACTTTCGGGCCTGGAGCACAACCGGCGGACTCTCGGTCAAGCGGACGGCGGTGAGGACGCCCGTGGCGTAGGCGCCGGTATCCACATTGATCCGATCGCGGCCGAGGAACGGCTCATCGTCCGGCGTATGACCATGGACGACGACGCAATCGAGCCTGTGCGGCAAGGACAGAAAGTCGTTGCGGATCCAGAGCAGGTCCTCGGGCTCCTGCTGGTCCCACGGCACACCGGGCCGCACGCCCGCGTGCACGAAAAGATAGTCCCCGTAGCGCGCCGAAAGCTCCAATCCCCGCAAGAGGCCAAGATGGTCCGCGGGAAGATTTTCACGGAAATGCTCCTGGACCGCGCGCCAGCTGTCGGCGTCGCCACGTCCCGGCGGCCGGGCCACGCCATACGAGGCCAAGGTATCGCCGCCGCCAAACTCGGCCCAGGACGGGCCAACCTCCGACGACTCGAGGAACTGCAGCAGCGTCTGCTCATGGTTGCCCATCAAGGTCCGGACCTCGAAGCCGTCCCCGCGATCGGAAGCCCGCTTGAGTTGGATCAACCGGTCTATGACCGCCTTCGAGGACGGGCCGCGATCGATGTAGTCGCCCACGAAGACCAAGACCGGACGATCACCGGGGGCTCGCGCCGCCACATCGGCGTCGATGACTTCGAGCAGCGCGTCCAGCAGGTCAAGCCGGCCGTGAATGTCGCCGATAGCGTAAACGAGACGCCCTCCGGTCGAGACGGCGACCTTGGCGGCGGCGCGCGGCTTGGGGCGAAGAAAATTGAAACGCATCAGTTGGCCAATCGGCGCGTCTGGAACGCCCAGCGCCTGTTCTCACGGCCGCAACTTGCCCTACCGCCTCGCCGCGATCAACCGCGCACAAGCCGCGCTAACGAAGAATATACCATACTGAGTAAGCCGACATTTACAGAGTTAACAGGATTCATTTACCACTAATACGGAATTTACCTAAAGAATTGACGTAGATATTACCACGTCTTTTGACCCGATATTGAAAGCATAATTGGAAATTAGTCTCGCATTTCACAGCGAGACTTCGATGCGAATTCGTCGACAACTCGGCAAGGTAGCCAGCGCCGCCGCCGTCCTGCTCATCGGCACGGCCGCCCACGCGGGCGCGCGCCCGTTCATGCCGATGGGAGAAACGATCGCGCCGCCGCCGGGCTACACCGACCTGTGTCAACGCGACGGCGTCTCGTGCGGGGTGGCGGAAATCGCGCCCGCCCAAGCCGCTCCGACCGGCCTGGCCACATTCTCGATCGGCGGATCCGCCGCCCATTCCGAAGCAGCGACGGCGCAACCGCTGGCCGACGCGGGCGACGGCGTCGCGCCGGTGTTGGAGTTCGCCGTGCTGCGGGCCTACAGCCCCGCCATCGACGAGCGGTTCCGCTTCGCGACCGATCGCGTGCGAACCGCTTTGGAGCTGGACGTCCAGCAGACCCCCACGTCCACGCCGGCGCCTGCGCCCACGCCGGTCCTGCTGGGTTCGGGACAGATGCGCCTGGTCAACACGATCAATCGCGAAGTGAACCGCGACGTTCGCAAGGCGACCGACTTCGACCTCTATGGCCTGCTGGAATACTGGTCGCTGCCGCGCGTGATCGACGGCAAGATGTATGGCGATTGCGAAGACTATGCGCTGGAGAAGCGCCGGCGGCTGATCGAGGCCGGCGTGCCGGAATCGGCCCTGTCGATGGCCGTGGCGGTCACGGCGCGCGGCGAAACTCATGCCGTGCTGGTGGTCAGCTTCGCTTCCGGCGACTGGGTGCTGGACAATCTGACCCCTTGGGCGACGCCCTGGGAGGACCTCAACTACCGCTGGGTCCAGCGACAGGTGGCCGGCTCGTCCACCTGGATGACGGTGGGCTGAGGCTTATCCGGCGGCCGGCGCGTCCGGCCGCCGACTTTCCGTCTTCAAACAGACGAAAAACCCCGCGGCCTTCGCCGCGGGGTTTTTCGGTTCAGCATCTGGAGACGGGGCGGCGCCCCGTCGCGTCAGAGCACCATGCGCGCCAGCATCATCACGCCCGTCCACAGGCCGCCCGACACCAGAGCCGCCAGGGCCCAGCCCGCGATACGGGGCAAACGGCGCGAGGCCGAGGTCGCGCGAGGCGCGGTGTCGGCGATCATGGAGACGTCGGCGGGGATGGTGGACATTGGGGTCGCTCCTCTAAGTGTGGAGCGTAGAACAGGAGCCCTAATCCGGACCTAACGAACGTGATTTACGCACCTTCATCATATTCTATGGTTAAGCTGTGGTTTATAAGCGACGAGACGCGTGCATTGCGGTAGACAGTCCCGGGATTGGCTCTGGCCCATGGACAGGGCGATACGCAGGGGACAGTGCAGTGAGCGGGAGCTTGAACACAGAAGTCATGCGGCACGCCACAAGCTCCTTCCTTCCGCGAGTCGCGGTCGACCCCGTTAAGCGTTTTTGCGACTTTTTTGCGGCGCTTTTGCTACTCGTATTCTTCGCGCCCGTGCTGTTGTTGACAGCGCTACTGATCAAGCTTGAATCACCTGGACCGGCCTTGTTTCGCCAGACGCGTGGCGGACTTAATGGACGGCCCTTCACGATCTACAAGCTGCGTTCGATGCGCTGCGAAGAGAATGGCCCTGACGTGGTGCAGGCCCAGCGCGGCGACGACCGCGTTACAAAGATCGGCAAGCTGATCCGCATGGCCAGCGTCGACGAACTGCCGCAGCTTCTGAACGTGCTGAAAGGCGACATGTCGCTGGTCGGCCCGCGTCCCCACGCCCAGGCCCACGACGACTACTACAGCGCTCTCATCCCCAGCTACAACCAGCGCTTCATGGCGCGCCCGGGCCTGACTGGCCTGGCCCAGATCAAGGGCCTACGCGGCGCCACCGGCGAGGTCGAGGAAATGTCCGCCCGCGTGAAGGCTGACATCGACTATATCGACAACTGGACCCTGTGGACCGATCTGCGGATCATGCTGCTGACCGTGCCGCACCTGCTGCTGGCCGAGAACGCCTACTAGGTCTTCGTCTTCCCTATGCACAAACGGCCCGCGTTCCAGAGCGGGCCGTTTTCGTTCGCGACTTAGCACGGTCTAGGGAGCCGGCGGAGCCATCCGAAGCAGGGCGATCTGCAGGGCCATGCCCACTCGGCCCGCGGGATCGTGAATGCGATTGGCCATGGCCACGAACCGGGCCGGCTCGTTGTCGCGCCGCCATTCGGCCTTCAGATGATAGACCGTCTGTTCACGGGCGTTTTGGCTAAGCCGCCCCCAGTGCTCGTAGGCGAACCTCGTCCGCTGGTCGAACAGGCTGGCCTGCAACGGGGCGACCTGGAACGATCTTTCGAGCGCCTGCGTGGCGGCCGCGTCATCGCCCAGGCGACTTTCGGCCGCGGCGCGCCGAAGCCACCCCGCGCCCGAAGCCGGGCTCAGGTTGAGCTCGCGCAGGGTCAGCGTCTTCAGCCGGGCCAGGTCCGAGGGCTCTGAGGCCGGATTGGCCAACCCGGCCTCGATGCCGTGCGCCAGGGCTTCGGACGGCGCCGTGGGCCAGCCCGAAAGGTCGCCCCCCAGCCTCGCGGCGACCAGCGGCGCGCCCGCCAGCACGGCGGCGGCCACGGTCGCCCCAGCGACCACGGCGATCGGCCGCAGCGCCGGGCCCGCGCCGGACCCGTTCCGCGTCGCCGTCCGCCTCGGCGCTACGCGGGCCGTCACGCCGAGCACCATGGCGCAAAGGGCCTGGATGGCGGGCGCCTGCAGGGCGAAATCGGTCACGCCATGGACCAGGAAGACCACGGCCGCCGCCACCACCGCGCGCGACCAGACCCCCGCACCGCTGTCGGAGCGCGCGGCCTTGATGATCGGCCAGATCAGGCTGACGAAAACGGCCGTCATGAGGGCGGAGCCGATCAGCCCGCCTTCCTCCAGCCACTGCAGGTAGAGGTTATGGGCGGCGCGAACGTCGTAGAGGATGGACAGCGACGAGCCCGTCACCACCAACTGGTTGATGGTGGGGAACGAGCCTAGGCCAAAGCCGCTCCAAGGCGACGAGAGGAACGCCTCCCAGTGCGGCTGGAAGATGATTCCGCGCACCTCGATGTCGCGCCCCGTCAGGCTGAACCGGTCCGCCAGATGACCCGCGCTTCGTAGGACCAGGGCGCCGATCAGCAGCACGACGGCCACGGCGGCCATGCTCGCCCCGTTCCTGAGACCCTGGCGCTGGGCGACCGCGTTCCAGGCGAGGAACAGGCTCAGGCCGATAAGCGTCGACACGACGCCCGCGCGCGAAGCCGTCATCAGCAGGACGGTGGCCAGGACCGCCGCCGCGGCCAGCCACGCCACGACTTCCGGATCGCCGCGCCGTAGAACCGCCAGGCCGGGGTAGCGGCGGAAGCGGTTCACGGCCGCGGCCGTCGCCAACAGCAATCCAGCGCCGAACACCGTGGCGGCGCTATTGGGGCTAAGCAGGGTAGCGGTCAGTCGGCCCGCCTGGCGCAGGGTGACGTGGTCGACCAGCGCTACGACGGCGTAGGCCGCCAAGGCGGCCACGGCGCCGCGGAGAAGCCAGGCGCCGCGAATCTCGGAGACGCCGACGATCCGGGCGGAGACGAACAGCCCCGCCAGGCCGAACAGTTGCAGGACATTGAGCAGCAGCGCCGAGCGGTCGACCGTCAGGCTCCCCGCCGCGCCCGGCAGATAGGTCCAGACGGGATGTGCGCCGCCAGGGCCCCAGGGGGTCAAGGGCCAAAGGACGGCGACCACCAGCAGGGCGAAGATTCCCGCCTGGAGGCTAAGGCCCGGCAGCCGGCCGAGGTCTCGGCGGACCCAGTCACAGGTGGCCAGGAGGATGAGCAGATAGGCCGGGTAGAGACCGGCGAAGACCGTCGCCATGGCGATGTCGCTGGCCCCGGAGGCCAGAACCGCCAGGAACACCAGCCCGACCAGCGACAGGGACGCGATCTTCTCCGACGTCGCCAGGCGGCGGACACGGCGGCGGGGCGTTCGATCACCGGCGGCGACCGGACGCCCCCCGGCCGTGTCAGTCGGCATAATACTTACGGTAGCTCTTGTAATAGTAGTTGGCGTCGCCGTAGCCGTAGCGGCCCTGGGCTTTCAGGTCGACCTGGGTCAGGGCCACGCCGGCGACGAAGACACCCTTGCCCTGAAGCAACGACAGCGCCGAGGTGATCGCCTTGACCGGCGTCTTCTTCCAGCGCGCCAGCATCACCACCGCATCCGCCGACGGCGCGAGGATGCGGGTGTCGGCGATCGCCAGCAGCGGGGCCGTGTCCAGCAGGACGATGTCGAAGCGCTGACGCAATTCCTGCAGGAGGCGCGCCATGGCGGCCGAGCCGAGGACGTCGCGCGGGGTGGTGGCGGACTTGGCCAGCGGCAGGACCTTGGCCCCGCTCGGATCGTTGATCAGCGCCTGCTCGATGGTGGCCTGGCCGTTCAACACCTCGATCAGGCCCACGGCCGGCGGCTCGGGCAGGAAGCGATTGATCGCGCTCTGGCGCAGGTCGCAGTCGACCACGACGACATTGGCGCCGGAAGTCGCCAGGGTGCGGGCCAGCGAGAAGGTGGTGGTGGTCTTGCCCTCTCCCGGCAGGGAAGAGGTCACCGCGATCACCTTGGCCGGCTCGCCGATTTTGGCGAACAGCACGGCGGCGCGCAGCTTGCGGAAGCTTTCGGCGAAGCCTGAAAGCGGCTTGCTGAGGAGGTAGTCGGCTGGATTGACGCCACGTCCCAGCTTGCCATCGACGGCGGAGCTGAGCAGCGGGACCGAGCCCAGGTAGGGCTGGCCGAGACGGCGCTCGACCTCGTCCTCGGTGAACAGGCCCGCCATCAGGATTTCGGCCAGCATGATCGCCATCAGACCCGCGCCGAGTGCGGCCGCCAAGCCGATCGCCAGGTTCAGAGAAGGCTTGGGATAGCTGGGGGCCGTGGGGATCTTGGCCTGGGAAACCACCCGGGCGTCGGGCTGTTCAATGCCCTGGCTGGCCGTCGTCTGCTTGAAGCGGGCCAGCAGGGACTCGTAGAGCGTCCGGACGGACTCGGCCTTACGTTCCAGTTCGCCCAGACGGATGCTGGCGCGGTTGTTGCCCGCCAAGGTTCCCTTCGAAGCCGAGACGCTGCTGGCCATCGAGCCGGTACGCTGACGCGCGACCTGCGCCTGGGCTTCCAGGTTGGAGATGATGCGGCGGATCTCCGCCTGGATTTGCCCGTCGATGTCGGCCAGTTCGCGCTTGGCCTTCAGCAGATCAGGGTGACGCTCACCGTACCGGCCGCTGAGGTCGGCGACCTTGGCGCTCTGCTCGGCGCGCTGCTTGCGCAGCTGCTGGACCACGGGCGAGTTCAGCGACTCGCCGACGTCCTCGCCGCTGCTGCCACGAGCCAGCTGGCTGCGGGCGATCGACAGGCGGGCGTCGGTTTCGGCCTGGGCCGCACGGGCGGTCGCCAGTTGCTGGTTGAGGCCGGAAATCTCCTGCTCCGTCAGCGTGGCGCCCTCGGCGCTGAGCAGGTTGTTGGCGATCTTGTACTGCTGGACGTCGGCCTCGGCCTGCTGCAGCTGGCCGCGCAGGTCCTGAACCCGCGTATCCAGCCACTCGTTGGCCTTGGCCGTGGCGTCGAACTTCGCTTCGAGCTGCTCGGTCAGGTAAAGGTCCGCGAAGGCGTTGGCCAACCGTGCGGCGCGCTCGGGATTGGGATGGGTGTAGTCGACGGTGATCAGGTACGTCAGGCCGGCGCGACGGACCCGCAGCCCGCCCAGCACGTTGTCGACGATCTTTTCCCGCCGCCGCTGGGCTTCCACCGGATCGGCGGGCGGCTTGGCCGCGCCCTTGGCGCCCCACGGCAGAAGCGCCTTCAGGCCGGTCGGCTTAGCGACATAGGGATTGAAATAGGGATCCTGGTCCAGCTTCAGCTGGGTGACGACGCGATTGGCCAGCGAGCGCGAGCGCAGGACCTCGACCTCGGTGTCCATGGTCTGGGTGTCGGCCGGCAAGCCGGACAGCACCGCGCTCATGTCGGTCACCTGCTCCTTGCGCGGGTCCAGCATGACCTGGGCCGTGGCCGTGTAGCGCGGCGTTTCCTGCAGCGTGAACAGCAGCACCGCCACGAACACGACCAACGCCACCGCCGCGAACAGTCGCAAGCGGCGGCGGAAGGTCGCGATCAGCACGTTGAGGTCAAGGGTCATCTCTCCAGCGCCGGGCGCTGGAGAGATCTGGGTCTCGTAAGCTGAGCCGTCCATGAAAACTCTCGATGGCGCTGGAGGCGAACCTCCGGACGCGTCCTAGAACTGCAGCGCGACGGAGGCCGCGATCTTGTTATCGGTGAAGGACGTCCCGTTATCCGCACCCGAAGAGTCCTGCTTCAGATAGGTATAGGTCAGGAAAACCCCTACGCGGCGGTTAAGCAGATAGGCGACCGAGGCGCCGGCGCCGGTGCGCTTGTCGTCCCGATCGATCTTCTCATAGTTGTCCTTGCCGTAGCTGGCGTTGGCCGACAGCAGAACGTTACGCAGCAGTTCGTGGTCAATATTGACCCCGATATTGTTCGAAATGTAGCCGGGCGACCCGTTGGCGACCGCTTCCTCGATGGTCCGGCCGCCGGTCGCGGTCACCGTCGTCAGCGCGGTCGGGAACCACTCGAGCTTACCTTCGGCGCTGAAGCCGTCGATCTTGCCGTAGCTGGGCGTGTCGTAGGACTGTTTCATGTAGCCCACGGCGATGTCGCCGCGGATGACGTCCGTGAGCTCGAAGTTCGAGCCGACGGTGGCCACGTAACCGTCGGAGTTCCGGTCCGACGTGGACAGGTCGTAGTCTTTCTTGTTGCCCAGCACCTGCAGGAACACGGCGGTGTCGGGGCTGACGGCGTATTCCGCCTTGCCGCCGAAGTAGAACTCGTTGCGGTCGCGGAAATCCTGGTCGACGGGCCCGCCCAACAGGGTCGCGCCATCGTCATAATTGTAGTCGTAGTCCGACAGGCGCCCGGTCAACCGCACGCGGTTGAACTCCTTGACCCCGGTCAGCTTGCTGGTGAACAGCTCGTACTCGATCGGCTTGGCCGACGCCGCCGGCGATTGCGGCGAGGTGCGGGGCTCCGTCAGCTTCTGGTACTGGGCCGAACCCGAGATATTGGCGCCGCGGACGATGTCCAGCCGGCCGTTGACGCCGAGCGTGTATTCCTCGGTGTTTTCCGTATCGAAGTCCGAATAGCGGTTGATCGAAGCCGAGGCGAAGGCGCCCAGGGCGTGACGCGACCAGTTCGAGCGTGCGGCCACTTCGGGCTTCACGCGCCAGATGGTGTCGGATTCTTCGATGACGTCGTTGGCGTAGATGTTGTCGTTGTATTCGACGCCGGCCGTCACGCGCGGATAGAGGGTGAAGCCCCCGGCCTTGATGCCGACCGCTTCGTAGTCCGGACGCGGACGCTCCCGAACGGTGACGTTCTTGTCGCGCTTGAAGTTGGATCCCAGATCCTGGGCCGAGACCGCCTGCGGAGCAGACGCGATGGCAAGAGCCGCGAAAGCCACGGACATCAGATACTTCATTGGATTATCCCCACCTTCGGAAACGCTGATTTCCGCTAGGATTTTGCCCCTAGGGCCCACACACAAACCTAAGGGCCCGACCGAGCCCGAGCGGACTAGCCGCCGCAGTAAGCGGCGACCACGCCGGCGCACGGATCGAAAGCCGCGGGCGCGGTTCCGGTTCCGCCGCCACCGCCGCCCGCGGCGCCTTGCAGGTTCACCAGCACGCTGACCGACGGCCCGCCATCGACAGCGCCCGTCACGGTGGCCGACTGGCCAGTCGCGGCGAGTTGGGCGACGACGGCGGGGTCGTTGGCCACCATCTGCGCGAATTCCGGCGCCACGGTGGCCGCGACGGCGATGGCGACGCCCGCGCTGATCGTGCCCGCCTTCACGGCGGCGACCAGGGCCTGGGCCATCACTTCCGGCGTCGCGCCGCTGATCGACAGCGCTTGGATGACCGCGCCCTGAATCGTCGCCAGCTTGTCCGCGCTCGACAGCGTCGAGAAGCTCGGGGCCGACGCGGCGGTGCGAGCCGCGGCCGAGATGGTTGCTTGAAGCGACGTGACCGTCGGCGCGGGCGCTTGAGCCCAGACGGCCACTTGGCCGACCGGGGCGACAACCATGGCCAACCCGACGACGATAGCGCTCAGATGACGCGATGACATGCCAGTACCCCTCTTCAGAATTCATTAGGGGTATAATGCCGCAACCGCGAACACTCCAGCATTATCTACGATTTGCTAGGAGAAGCATGCGGATGGGGCGAATCTGTGTGGTGTACGCCGCTTTTTCGAGCGATCCGGGACTCTATCTCCGCCCCCGACGCAACATAGATCGATCTCGACATGTGACGGTAATCTTAACATATCGCCTTTTGGGAGAGCTCGGCTTTCAAGCGATCTAAAACACCTGATCAAGTTGGCGAGACGATTTGCATGTACGATTCAACTGCTATGCCCAGCGACCGATAGCGGACGAACTTACGGAGACGCCTTAGCAGTCGCAGCATGAATGGCTCTACGCTGGGTCTGATCAGAAAATTGGCCGGGCGACCAAGACCAAGACGGCGAACGCCGCTCCCGATAGGCTCCGAAACTCTTGCGGTGCTTGGCTTCAAGGGCCAACGACGCACCAGCGGGCGCGCTCCGACGCTATTCGCCCGGACGCGGAACCAGGGGAGACGATACAGCCCCTGTTAGAGGAATCGGAGGCGCTCAATCTTGAGACAATTGCCGCCTTCGCGCTCGCCGCAAAGCCGAAAACGCCGACTGGACGCGCTGGCAGGAAGCGTCGGATAGAAGACTGGACCGGGGTCCAGACTGGCCTGAGCGCGCGCGTCGGAGTAATGGCCTGGCATGACGCGAAATAGACAAGGCTCGGAACTCGAGATCGAGGTCGACGGCGAGACCTACCTCTGGCGGCTGCACCGCCAGCCCGGCTGGTCCAGCGAAGGGCCGGAGCGGCACGGCATGGCGATCACCGTCCGGCACGTGGACGGCAAGCGCGAGGCCGTGGTCGAGTTCCCGCCGGGTCCCGAGCCCCGCTATGGCGCGCCGCTGCTGAAGGCCGCGCGGATCCCCCAGAACCTGGTGTCGCGGGCCATCCAGTCCGCCATCGCGGCGGGATGGGACCCGCTGTCGCGCGGCAAGACCGTGGCCATCGTCGTGGACGCGACCGGAGCCTGAACCTTCCGGGTCGCCAAAGAAAAAGGGCCCCGTCTGGCGACGGGGCCCTTCTCGTTTCCGGCGAGCGCTAAGCGCTTACCAGGTCTTGCTGAGGGTCACGAAGGCGCGACGCTCGACTTCCAGGCCCGACGTCTGCCGCTGGCGGCTTTCGGTCAGGTTCTGGCCGCTGACGGCCAGGGTGATCCCGTGGTCGAAGCTGCGGGCCACGCGGCCGCCCAGAGTGACGTAGCCGTCGATGTCGACCAGGGCCGGGGCGGCGGCCGAGATGTAGCCCTTGTGATCGCCGGTGTAGTGGGCGAACACGTCTGCCGACCAGTCGGCGTTCGACCAGCCGAACGACACGTTGCCGCGCACTTCCGGCGTGGTGGCCGAGAAGTCGGCCAGGCGGATCAGCGGCGAGAAGCCGGCGGCGGCTTCGTTGTCGACGTCGGTGAACGTCCAGTCGCCGCTCCAGCGGTAGCCGCCGGTGATCTTGCCTGACGCGGTCAGTTCCACGCCCCACATCTTGCTGTCGCCGATGTTGCGATAGCTGAGCAGCGGCAGGATGCCCGGACCGGCCGGCATCATGTCGATCTGCGACGAGGTGGGCTGGCCCTTCACGTCTTCGGTCTTCTGGGTGAAGACGCTGACGCCGGCCTTGGCGTTCAGGCCCGGCAGGGTGCGCTCGTAACCGACCTCGTAGTTGGTGACGATCGACGGCGCCAGGCCCGGGTTGCCGATGACGCCGACGGTGAACGGACCGGCGGTGGCGCGCAGTTGCACGGCGCCCAGATCGACCAGGGTCGGCACCTGCACGCCGCGGGCGGCGGTCAGCTTGAAGCTGTCGGCCTGGGTCGGACGATAGACGAGGCCGGCGTTGTAGCTGGCTTCCTCGATCGAGCGGTCCCAGTAGTCGTTGCCGACCGGCGGATAGCCGGCGGGGAACGTGCCTTCACGCGACAGGTCCAGGCTGTCGTAACGGCCGGCCACGGTCAGGGCCAGCTTGTCGCTGATCGCCCAGTTCCACATGCCCGAGACCGCAGCGACCTTGTAGCGGACTTCGCCACCGGCCAGCGGAGCCGTGTTGACCTCGTTCTCACGGTATTCGCCGCCGATGCGGAAGGTGTGCTTCGCGCCGATCTTGAACAGGTCCTGGACGCTGGCGACCGTGATCTTGTTCTCGAAGCGGGCCGGCTGGCGGACCACGATCTGCTTGGCGGTCAGGTTGGTCTGGTAGACCGACGCCTGGAGCATGCCCAGCTTGGTGTCCGACGCCAGGGTCGCCTTGACCGAGGTCGTGACGTACTTGCTGGGCGAGTAGTCGTAGTTGGAGACCACTTCGCTGACCTGGACGTTCGACCACGCGCCTTCGACGCGCAGCTCGGTCTTGTCGGTGAGCTGGGTGATGGTGTCGATATTGGCCGTGACGCGGGCCGGATCGGTCAGCGCGCTGGCCGGGACGGTGGTGGTGTTCTTGTACTCGTCCATCTGGGCCGCGCCGGCCGACAGCCGGGCGAAGAAGCGGTCGCCCAGCTTCACCGACTTGACGATCGACAGCTCGCCGTAGCCGTTCGTGCCGCCCGTCAGGTTGATCGAACCGGCGCTGTCGAACTTCGGGTTCTGGGTGATGATGTTGACCACGCCGCCCACGGCGTTGAACCCGAACAGGGCCGAGTTCGGACCCTTGACGACTTCGATCTGACGGATTTCCGACAACTGCACCGGCAGGGTGGCCCAGGCGGTGTAGCCATAGTGGTCAAGGTAAACCTGACGGCCGTTGATCAGGACCAGCAGGCGCGGCGACATCGCCTGGTCATAGCCGCGGACGCTGACGTCCGAGGCGCCGGCGCCCCAGTTCAGCACGTCCAGGCCGGCCACGCGGCTCAGGATGGTCGGCAGGTCGACGGCGCCCGAGCGCTTGATGTCGTCGGCGGAGATGATCTCCATGGCGACCGGCACTTCGGTCGAGCGCTGGGGCGAGCCCGTGGCGCTGGTGGTGACCGGCTCGTTGAACAGCTGCTCCATCGCGCCGTAGTCGATCGACTGGGCGTGAGCGGCCGAAGCGGCCAGGACGGTGAGGAAGGAGGCCGAAACGCCGGCCAGAAGAGTCTTTTTCATGTGGGTTCTCTCGGGCTCGGACGGGATCAGACTTCGCGGATCATCATGCGGAAGGCGGCCTTGAAGACCGCGCCGACCGACGCGGCGGCCGCGCGGTTGACGACGATCTCGACCTTCGGGTCGGCCGAAACGCTCATCACGCAGTTGCCGCTGGTGGCGCAGGAGGTGTCCGAGCCGATGGTGATCAGCTTCTTGGCCTTGGCGGCCGCGCCGACGTTGACGCCGGTGGTGACGTAGAGAGCGGCCACGCCGCTGACGCCCGAAACGGCCGAGGCTTCGACCGGCTTGGCGGTCAGGGTCACGGCGCCGGCGCTCATGCCGCCGCCGATGGCGGCCATCACCGCGTTCTTCTCGGCGACCGAGGCGGGCTTGGACGGATCGAAGACCACGCCCAGCGTGGCTTTGCCGGTCGGGCCGTTTTCGAGGAAGGTCAGGGCCCGGCCCGCGACCTGGATGTCCTTGGCGGCGTCGGCGTGCGCGACGCTCAGCGGAGCCGCGACGAGAGTCAGTGCGCAGAGCGCGACGGCGCCCCGGGTATTTCTTTTCGACATTCTTGTATCCCCTGCCCGAATTTCTTCCGGGCTTCACCAGGGGCTGATGTCGCGGGAGCGGTAAACAAGACCATAATCGGAAATCGGATAACGACGATATAATCGTTATGTAATTTCTCCGACTAAGAAGCAAATACCAGAGAATTATAGAAAGTCGTAATTCTATATCTTGGGTAAGAATGTAAATTGCCGGATCATATTATGTCGGATATCGATGAGGCATACTTTTCAACAGTTAAAGACAAGCCGAGCTGGCTAAGGATAGACTTCCAACAGCGGCCAGATGACATATTGCCCCGGTGCGGGAGCCTTAAAGTCGGCTAAGCGTAGCTTTAAAGTGCTCCGCCAACGGACATTTTGTCGCAGCGCGGCGCGGCCCCTGCCCGCGACCTTGGGACGCGGCCGAAGAGGCGGGGCTTCAGCCCCACAGGCCGGCCTCTCCGGCTGGGAACAGACGGAGTTCGACGCTGGGACGCCCGAGCTCCTCGCGCGCCGTCGCCCACCCCGCCTCAAGTCCGGCGAATCGCCTCCGCGACGCCTGCGGATCCATCGCGCTGACATAGACCCGCCCGACGCGTCCATCGCGGATAAGCTCGGTGATGTGCTCGTCCTGTTCCGCCAGGGCGTGGCCGAAGACAAAGAGGCTGGCGTCGTCCTCGTCGCAGGCCGCCGAGAAACGCCCCAGGGCATGGTGCAGATAGGGGCTGGCCTCGATCCGCAGCCGCTTTTGCGCGCTGGTCCCTTCGGAAACGAACAGAGGCAGGCTTCCCTTCGCCAGCCGTCTGGCGATCTGCGCCATCAGCGGGCTGCTGGAATAGGTGACCTTGGTAGTCACCAGTTCCTCGTCCTCATACAGATGCAGGGCGCCGTGCAGATGGAAAACCGATTGCCGGCCGCCTTCGGCGCTCCAGGTCACCCGCGGCCCGCCGAATCCGTCATTGGTGTTGACGTGCGCCGCCGCCAGCGTGGCCCAGTACAGAAGCAGGTCGTAGTTGGTCGTGTAGATCTCGCCGGCCAGCGGCGCTGTTCCGCCACGCCGGAAATGAGCGAGGAAGCGGTTCGCGGCGGCGAACTGGTCGTCCGTGATCGCTTGGCGTTGAGGAGGATGGACCTTGGTCAGGGCCTCGACGAACCTTCTGCGCAGTTCCGCCAGGTCCTCGTTGATCGCCTCGACGACCGGCGGGCCGGGTTCATAGCAACGCACCACGGCCAGAGCCTCGTTCAGCCGGCGCGCCACCAGCTCGAAATCCGTGGTCTCAAGAGCGGTGAACACGGAACGCAGGCGGCCATCGGTCTCGCCGAACGCCCGCCCGAAGAGCGAGGAATAGGAGAACTGCCGATGGGCGGCGATGCTGAAGCCGTTTCCGAGAAGCAGGTGCCGACGTTGCTGGTCGGTCTGCCGGAGCGCCTCCGCGAACGAGATGATCTCCAAGACGCCACTCGCTAATCCACTGCCGGCGACCATACATGATCCACCGGAGGTCGTGAAACCCTGGGCTACATACCCATGATCTCGAAGCGTGATGCAGGAAGGAGAGCTGGTGCCGCTTACAGGACTCGAACCTGTGACCCCCTCATTACGAATGAGGTGCTCTACCAGCTGAGCTAAAGCGGCGCGCTTCGTCTCCAGAAAGCTCTGGAAGACACTGGTGTTCCTGGCGCCAAATCACCGACCCGGCGCGAGGAGGGGCCTATTTAGCGGCGCGAGGGCCGCTTGCCAAGCGTCGGCGTGTACCCGTTTTACGACGAGGGGCCGGAGCGGGCTTTTCGAGCTCCGAAGGCGGCGCCGCGTCGAAGCCGCCGGGGTCGCTGCCGAGCCCGATTCCGGGGTCGTCGGGGATGGGCATCAGCGCGCCGCCGGTCTCGGCCGCCCGCACGAAGGGGGTGGATTCCACATAGGCCGAGGGCAGTTGCGGCAGCTCGCTCATCGTGCGCTCGCGGCGCTCGAAGCGCGGATGGATCAGTTCGCCGGTCTCGGCGTAGCTGACCGTCAGCCTGGCCCAGTCGTCGCGGGCATAGGCGAAGGCGCGGCCTTCGGGGTCGAGGTCGGACCAGTCCGGCTCCTGCGGAGCGGCCACGCCCCGAGCGACCCAGGCGCGGGCCTCGTCGGCCTCGCCGCAGGCATAGGCGACCCGGGCCATCAGGCCGGCGACGCGGGCGGTCAGCTCTTCTTCGGGAAGTAGGCGAGCGGCGGCGCGAGCGGCGATCGGATCGCCGCCGATCAGGGCGCTCTCCACCTTCAGCAGCCGGCTCTCGCGGGCCTCGGGCTTCAGATTGGCCAGCGAAGCCAGGCGGGCCGCGCGCAGCTTCGGGGTCTCGCTGGTCTTCAGGTCGCGATAGGCCAGCCACAGGGCCGGGTGCGGAGCCTGCTTCCAGGCGGCCTCGATCAGGGACCCGGCCTTGGCGGCCTTGCCGTCGGCGGCCTGCAGGCGGGCGGCCATCACCACGCCCGGCGCGAACTCGGGCTTGAGCCTGGCGGACTGGACCGCGAAATCCAGGGCCTGGGACACAACCTTGGGGTCGTCGGAGTCCTCCAGGTCGGCGGCGGAGGCGGCCAGCAGGGCGGCGCGGGCCCGCTCGGCGACCAGCGGCGGGACGATCTTGCGATCCAGCGCGCCCCGGACCAGCTCCAGGGCGGCAGTCCAGTCGCCCGCCTCGAGCCGGGCCTCCAGCAGGGCGCGCCACGCCCAGCGGGCGGTCTTGGCCAGGCTGTAGGCGGTCTCGGCGTGGCGCAGGGCCAGGGCCTTGTCGCCTTCGGCGAGAGCGGTCTGCATCAGGCCGCGCAGGCCGGCCAGGCGCATTTCGGGAAAGCCCAGCATGGCGTTGTAGGCCGCCCGCGCGGCGACATGGTCGCCCGCCGCCTCGGCCGCCTGGGCGGCCAGGACGCGAACCAGGGCCGGGGCGTCGTCGGCCAGTTCGGACGCCTTCTGGGCCAGGCGGCGCGCCTCGGAGCCGTCGCCGGCCGCCACCGCGAGGAAGCCGCGCGACAGGGCCTCGACGCCCTGCTTGCGCTTGGCCTCGGCCCGAGCGCGGGCGGCGCGCTGCGGGGCTTCGATCACCCACAGCAGGCCGCGCCACAGGATGGTGGCCAGGAGGGCGGTGAACAGGGTCAGCAGGGCGGCGGTCGCGGCCGTCATCTCGACCCGCCAGCCCATCCAGTCCAGGCTGGCCGCGCCCGGCTCGCCGGTCAGGGCCACCACCGCCACGGCGATGGCGGCGACGACAAAGAGGACGAAGGTCGCGCGGATCATGGAGCCACCGGCGCAGGCGGCGTGACCGCGACCGGCTGCGAATAGGACGGCGGCGCCTGGACCCGGGTCACCTGGACCAGAGCGGCCAGGGCGTCGGCGCGGATCGCGGCGATGTGGCGGTCGATCTCGATGCGGCGCTCGGCGGCGGCGCGCCAGGGCGCCAGCACCGACTGGGCCGGTGCGGACAGGCCTTCGACCTCTCGCAGGGCGCCTTCGATGTCGCCTTCGTTCAGCAGGTTCTGCGCCCGCGCCAGCACCGCGTCGGGCGTCGCGCCCTGGGTCGCGCCGACCTGGCGGATCGAGACGATGCTGGACAGGGCGTGTCGAAGACGCGCCAGGAAGTCGGCGTTGCGCCCGGGATCGCGGGCGGCGACGGCGGCGCGGCCGGCAAGACTTTCGAATTCGTCAGCCAGGCCGGCGCGCGTCGGGGCGCCGTCCCGGGCCAGGCGCCCAAGGGCCCGCAGATCGGGGGACAAGGGAAGGACGCGCTCCAGGCTCGCCAACTCCTCGGGGAACGGACGGGCGGTGCGGGCGGCGTCGGCCAGGGTGGCGGCGGCCAGGGCGGCGCCGGCGGCGTCGAGAGCCCGCTGCTGCCCGGTCTCCAGGACCGCTACCCGCCCCTCCAGCTGCGCGACGTTCGCGGACGCGAGCGGCGGGACCTCGCCGAGGCTGGAAGGCCCCGAGGTCGGCTGGGCGGGAGCGGACTGGGTCGGCGCCGGGACCGCGGCCGCCGGTTGCTGGACGGCCGCGGGCGGCGTCTTGCTTCCCGAGAACCAGGTCGGACCGAACCGCGCCAGGGCGGCGCCGGCCGCCACGCAGATCAGCCCGAAGGCGATCAGCGCCCAGAAGCCGGGTCCCAAGAGACGACGACGCCCGTACAGCGCCGGGTCGCGGGGAGCTTCGGATTCAACGGGGTCGGAAGCGAGCGTCATGCGCCATTCGTGCCCCACGCCGCCGCGCGGCGCAATGTTCAGCTAGACCGTGAGCAGGTCCAGCAGCGCGGTTTCGCTGGGATGCGGCGCGGCGGCCACGGAGCCCAGCACCCCGGCTTCCACCAGGGGCGTCAGGGGCGCGGCCACGGCCGGCGACAGGCACAACACCCGAAGGCTCGGCGCCGGGCGTCGTTCCAGCACCTGGGCCAGCTTGCGCGCCGCGCGGGGCGAATGCAGCAGGACCGCCGCCATCGAACCCAACTGGTCAAGGGTCGCGGGCGCCGGATCGCGTTCGACGGTCTTGTAGACCGCTACGCTTCTGACGGTCACACCCTCGACGGCGAGAGCGGAGACCAGGTCCCCGGCGGGCTCCATGGCGCCGGGATGCAGCACCACCCCGTCGATCCGCGCGGCTTGACCCGCGATCAGCGCCGCCAGCGCCACGACGTCGCCGTCGGACGACGCGACCTCGGCGAAGCCGGCCTCGTGCGCGGCCCGGGCCGTGCGATCGCCCACGGCGAAGACAGGACGGCTCCTGTCGGCGCAGAGCCGCGCGAACGCCTTCACGCCATTGACGCTGGTGAACGCAAGGGCCGCGACGCCGTCCAGGTCGATCGGCGGCGCCAAGGGGAGCACCGCCAGCAGCGGATCGACGAGAACTGGCAGGCTCATCGCCGCGAGCCGGGCGGCCGTTTCCTCCGCGCCAGGCGAAGCCCGGGTTACCCAGATCCGCGGCGCGGCGGCCACCATCGGCCCTACTCGGTCAGGATCAGGGCCGGTCCGCCCTCGGCGCGGACGGCCGCGCCCAGCTCCAGGCCCAATGCCCGGGCCTTGTCGCTCTCATCTTCATTGGCCAGGACGACCGAGCCTTCGCGGCGGAAGCGCTGGACGCCGTCCGGGGTCAGGGCCTCGACGATCAAGGTCAGCTCCAGGCCGTTCAGTCGGGCGTGGGCGCCCACCGCCGTGCGGCACGAGCCTTCCAGGGCGTAGAGCGCGCCGCGCTCGGCGGCGACGGCCAGGGTCGTGGCCTGGCAGCGCACCGCGTGCAGCCACGGCAGATCGACGTCCTCGGCGCGGGTCTCGATGACCAGGGCGCCCTGGCCCGGCGCCGGCGGGGCGGCCAGGGGGTCCAGCCAGCTCCTAGTGATATGGCCCAGGCCCAGGCGGTTCAGGCCGGACTGGGCCAGCAGGATGGCGTCGGCCTCGCCGCGTTCCAGCTTGGCCAGGCGGGTGTCGACATTGCCGCGCAGCATCACGACGTCCAGGTCGGGCCGCACGTGCAAGGCCTGGGCCTGGCGGCGCAGCGAGGCGGTGCCCAGGCGCGCGCCCTCGGGCAGGTCCTCCAGCCGCTCGGCGATGTGGCTGATGAAGGCGTCGCGTGGGTCTTCACGTTCGGGCGTGGCGGCCAGCACCAGGCCCGGCGGCAGTTCGGCGGGCATGTCCTTCAGCGAGTGGATGGCGCAGTCGATGCGGCCGTCCAGCAGAGCTTCCTCGATCTCCTTGGTGAAGAGGCCCTTGCCGCCGATCTCCATCAGACGACGGTCCTGGATGCGGTCGCCGCTGGTGACGATTGGGATCAGCTGGGCGAAGGCGTCGATGTCGCCGACACCGTCCCAACCTACGGCCTTGGCGATGCGGGCCTGCATCAGGCCGGACTGGGCCAGCGACAGCTTGGAGCCGCGCGCGCCGATACGGATGGGTTGCCGGGACAAGGTTCGAACGTTACCTGCAAGATCGAAATACGCCTTCGCTGCTACAGGAGCGGCGGGAACCCCGCAACCGCATGACGACCCTTACGAAATCGGCCCTTACGATCCTGGGCCTCGAAACCAGCTGCGACGAGACCGCCGCGTCCGTCGTGCGCCGGAACGAGGACGGCCGCGTACAGGTCCTGTCGTCGATCGTGGGCACTCAGTTCGAGCAGCACGCCCCGTTCGGCGGGGTGGTGCCCGAGATCGCCGCCCGCGCCCACGTCGAGGCCATCGACGCGGTGGCCGCCGAGGCGATGCGCGCGGCCGGGGTCGGCTTCGACGCCCTGGACGGCGTGGCCGCCACGGCGGGCCCGGGTCTGGTCGGCGGGGTGATGGTCGGCCTCGCGTTCGGCAAGGCCGTGGCCCTGGCCCGCGACCTGCCGCTGGTGGCGGTCAACCACCTGGAGGGCCATGCGGTCTCCGCCCGGCTGGGCGCGGCGATCGACTATCCGTTCCTGCTGCTGCTGGTCTCTGGCGGTCACTGCCAGCTGCTGGAAGTGGCCGGGGTCGGCGCCTGTACGCGCCTGGGCACCACCATCGACGACGCGGCCGGCGAGGCCTTCGACAAGATCGCCAAGAGCCTGGGCCTGCCCTATCCCGGCGGTCCGGCCTTGGAGAAGCTGGCGGCGAGCGGCGATTCCTCCAAGTTCGACCTGCCGCGCGCCCTGCTGGGCCGCAAGGACTGCGACTTCTCGTTCTCCGGCCTGAAGACGGCGGCCGCGCGGCAGGCGGAAAAGATCACGGAAGGCCAGGATGGCGAACAGGACCGCGCCGACCTCGCCGCCTCCGTCCAGTTCGCCATCGCGCGCCAGCTGTCCGAGCGCACCGACCGGGCGATGAAGGCCTATGCCGAGCGGCATCGCGGCGAGCCCCTGCGGTTCGTCGTGGCCGGCGGGGTGGCGGCCAACGGCGCGGTGCGCGCGGCCCTGCAGAAGAACTGCGCCGACAACGGTTTCAGCTTCGACGCTCCGCCCCTGGCCTATTGCACCGACAACGCCGCCATGATCGCCCTGGCCGGGGCCGAGCGGCTGGCGGTCGGCATCTCCGACGATCTGGACGCCGTGGCGCGTCCGCGTTGGCCGTTGGACGAGGCGGCGGCGTTATCCAATCCGAGCAACAGTTTCGGTCGCAAGGGAGCCAAGGCATGACCTTTCAGCACGTGGGCGTCGTCGGCGCCGGCGCCTGGGGCACCGCCCTGGCGCAAGTGGCGGCCCGGGCAGGGTTGAAGGTCTCGATCCAGGCCCGCGAGCCCGAGGTGGTCGAAGCCATCAACGCCAAGCGCGAAAATAGCATCTTCCTGCCGGGGATCGCCATCGAGCCCCAGGTCACCGCCGTGCTGGACATGGCGGGCCTGGCCGACTGCGACCTGATCCTGGCCGTGCCGCCGGCCCAGCACCTGCGCTCGGCCATGACCGCCCTCAAGCCGCAGCTGAAGGCCGGCGCGCCGGTGGTGCTGTGCTCCAAGGGCGTGGAGCAAGGCTCGCTGAAGCTGATGACCGAGGTCGCGGCCGAGACCCTGCCGGGCGTGGCCATCGCCGTGCTGTCGGGCCCCAGCTTCGCCGCCGAGGTGGCGCGCGGCCTGCCCGCCGCCGCCACCCTGGCCTGCGAGGACGAGGCCCTGGGCAAGAAGATCGTCGAGGCCATCGCCATCCCGACCTTCCGCCCCTACTGGGCCGCCGACGTGATCGGGGCCGAGGCCGGCGGCGCGGTGAAGAACGTGCTGGCCATCGCCTGCGGCATTTCCGAGGGCAAGGGCCTGGGCCGCAACGCCCACGCCGCCCTGATCACCCGCGGCTTCGCCGAACTGACCCGCCTGGCCGTGGCCGCCGGCGGCAAGGCCGAGACGGTCGCGGGCCTGTGCGGCCTGGGCGACCTGGTCCTGACCTGCTCCAGCAGTCAGTCGCGCAACATGAGCGTGGGCCTGGCCCTGGGCGGCGGCCAGACGCTGGAACAAGCCCTGGCCGGCAAGGTCTCGGTGGCCGAAGGCGTCGCCTCGGCCCCCGCCGTGCGCGCCCTGGCCCGCAAGCTGAACGTCGAGACCCCGATCTGCGAGGCCGTCGCCGCCATCCTGGCCGGCGAGGTCGACGTCGATAGCGCCATCCTCGGCCTGTTGTCGCGGCCGCTGAAGGCCGAGGGTTAGGGCGACACAGGGGACGCACACTCGCCCCACGACCCTTGACCATCCTGCACGGACAGACGCGCGAGTGTGTGTCCCCGCCTCTATCCTGAAAGGCCCTGCCCATGCCGCTGTTCGCCATCGTCTGCCGGGACAAGCCCGGCGCGCTCGAGACCCGCCTAGCCACCCGGCCCAAACACCTGGAGTACCTGGCGCAGTCCAAGGTCCTGAAGCTGGCCGGCGCCCTGCTGGGCGACGACGGCAACCCGGTAGGCTCGATCCTGATCGTCGAGGCCGACGACATCTCGGCCGCCCAGGCCCAGGCCGACAACGACCCCTACACCGCCGCCGGGATCTTCGAGAGCGTCGAGATCAATCCGTGGCGGCTGGCGGTGGGCAGCCTGTAGGCTTGTCGCGCACCGATCCCTCCAACCCCGCGCGTCCCGCCAGCGGCACCGTTCTGTGCCCGCTGGACGAGATCGCCTCGCCCGGATCGCGCGGGTTTCGCTATCGCGTCGACGACGCCGTGTTCGCCGGCTTCGTGATCCGCAAGGGCGAGACCGTGGTCGGCTATATCGACAGCTGCCCGCACGCGGGCTGGCCCCTGGCCGGGCCGAACGGGCGGTTCCTGACCCGCGAGAACGACCTGATCCTCTGCGCCGGCCACGCGGCCCTGTTCCGCATCGAGGACGGGGCGATGGTGGCCGGGCCCTGCGCCGGCGTGTCGCTGACGCCCTGGCCGGTGCGGGTGGTGGACGGCGCCATCGTCACCGCCTGAGAGAACGACGTTCGCCAAACAGCGAGACAAAGGCTAGGGTCCGCTCCAGAGCGGGGGGGCGCGACATGGACATCATTCTGTTGCAACCGGGCGAGCCGGACATCGTCACGCCTTGGGCGTATCCGAAGCTGGATGGCCTGCCCGCCGCCCAGCCGGGCGGCTTCGATCCCAGCCTGTGCGTTCCGCTGACCGGCTTCGGCCAGGACCTGAAGGCGCCGACCTCGGCGAACGCGCCGCCGGTCGCCGCCTTCACCCTGGTCAAGCCCGTCGACGCCCTGTCGGTGAAGCTTTACGAGTTTTGCCTGCGGGCCCGGCCCCTGGGCGAGGGGCAGAACCGTCCCACCTGGCTGCACAGGGTCAGCAGCGGCGTCCTCGCGCTCAGCATCGCCCTGCGCGACGCGGCGATCACCGACATCCAGCTGCAGGGCCAGGCCGACGGCCAAGTCGTCGAACGCCTGACCCTGACGCCCAGCGAGATGCTGTGGACCTATCAGGTCCCGACCGGCGGCGCGTTGCACACCGGCTGGAGCTTCGTCCAGAACCGGCCGATCGCCGCCTTCACCTGACGGTCGCCGCCAAGCCCGGCGTCTAGACCCGCGCCTCGGCCGAGAACTCGGCCAGATCCTCGATCAGCGACTTGGCCGCCAGAGCCACCAGCGCCCCACCCTTTTCCGGCGTGGCCTGGGCGGGGTCGGAGCCCATGCGGCCGTCGGCGTAGCGGGCGCGGAAATCCAGGGCCTCGCGGATCGGACCTGTGGGGGCGATCTTGGGCTCGTAGGCGACCGTCTTGACCGTCTCCGGATAGCCCCACTGGGTCACCGCGATCTCGGACGGGGTGGCGTGGCTGCCGTGGCCGGTCGGGAACTGCTGGTTGGCCAGCCCCATCACGCCCTTCAGGTCCCACCAGTTCTTCAGCTTCAGGGCGAAGGGCGCGCGTTCCTTGCGAAAACTGTACTCGGCGTAGATCTCGGAGAAGGCGGCCTCGATCGAGGCGACGTTGCCGCCGTGGCCGTTCAGGAAATAGATCTTCTCGAAGCCGTGGGCGCCCAGCGAGCGCACCCAGTCGCCGATCGCGGCGATGAACGTGGTGGGCCGCAGAAAGATCGTGCCCGGGAAGGCCAGGTGGTGCTGGGCCATGCCGACATTGAAGGTCGGGGCCACCAGCACGGTGTCCGACAGCTTGCTGGCCTCGTGCGAAATGATCTCCGGGCACAGCCAGTCGGTGCCCAGCAGACCCGTCGGCCCATGCTGTTCGTTGGAGCCGATCGGCACCACTACCGTCTTCGAGTTCGCGAGATACGCTTCGATCTCTTGCCAGGTCGAAAGGGCGAGCAGCATGGCTGGAAACTCCGCGAGAAATCCTGGGCGGCGCCCGGAAAGGCGCACGCCTACAACTTCGGTCGGCTTTACGCCCTTCCGACCGTGAAGCCGACCCCCCTTTGGCGGACAGGAGAAACAGCCATGACGCTTAAGCTCGGCGACATCGCGCCCGACTTCACCCAGGACACCACGGAAGGCCCGATCCGCTTCCATGACTGGGCCGCCGGCAACTGGGTGGTGCTGTTCTCGCACCCCAAGGACTTCACGCCGGTCTGCACCACCGAGCTGGGGACCGTCGCCCGCCTGAAGCCCGAGTTCGACAAGCGCGGCGTCAAGGTGATCGGCCTGTCGGTCGACCCGGTGGACAACCACGCCAAGTGGGCGGTCGACATCGCCGAGACCCAGGGGACGGCCCCGAACTTCCCGATGATCGCCGACACCGACCTGTCGGTCTCCAAGCTCTACGGCATGCTGCCGGCCGATACGGCGGGCACGTCGGAGGGACGCACGGCGGCGACCAACGCCACGGTGCGCAACGTCTTCATCATCGGACCCGACAAGCTGATCAAGGTGATCCTGGTCTATCCGATGACCACTGGCCGGAACTTCGACGAGATCCTGCGGATCATCGACTCCCTGCAGCTGACATCGGCCCACAAGGTCGCCACCCCCGCCGACTGGAAGCGGGGCGAGGACGTGATCATCGTGCCGTCGGTCAGCGACGAGGACGCCAAGGGTCTGTTCCCTGCCGGCTGGACCACCCACAAGCCCTACCTGCGCACGACCAAGCAGCCGGGCTAGGATCGGTCAGAAAGCGGGGCGCCGGCGGTCGATCGGCGCCTCTTCGCGGATTGGCGGCAAAAACCCGAATGGTCTTCTTGCTTCCGCCACATCGCCGCGCATAACTCCGCCGCAACGAGATCGAGGGAGTGACGGCGTGAGCGACGGACAGGTTTTTCCGGTTCCCGACGACTGGGCGGGCAAGGCCCATATCGACGCCGCCGGCTATGAGGCCGCGGTGGCGCGGGTCGAGTCGGATCCCGACGGCTATTGGCGCGACCTGGCCGGCCGGCTGGACTGGATCAAGGCCCCGACGCAGATCAAGGACGTCTCCTACGCCAAGGACGACTTCCGCATCCACTGGTACGCCGACGGCGTGCTGAACGTCAGCGCCAACTGCATCGACCGCCATCTGCCGCACCGCAAGGACGACGTGGCCCTGGTGTTCGAGGGCGACGAGCCGGGAACCTCGTTCAAGGTCACCTACGGCGAACTGCACGACCAGGTCTGCCGGATGGCCAACGTGCTGAAGGCCCAAGGCGTCCAGAAGGGCGACCGGGTCACCATCTACCTGCCGATGATCCCGCTGGCGGCCGTGGCCATGCTGGCCTGCGCGCGGATCGGGGCGATCCACTCGGTGGTGTTCGGCGGTTTCTCGCCGGACTCGATAGCCGGCCGCATCCAGGACTGCGCCTCGCGCTTCGTGATCACCGCCGACGAGGGCCGTCGCGGCGGCAAGCGCGTGCCGCTGAAGGCCAATATCGACAAGGCCCTGGAGCACTGCCCGTGGGTGGGCAAGGTGCTGATGGTGCGCTGGACGGGCGCCGACGTGCCGCTGGTCCATAGCCGCGACATCGTCTGGGACGACGTCAAGGACACCGTTTCGGCCGACTGCGAACCCGAGCCGATGAACGCCGAGGATCCGCTGTTCATCCTCTACACCTCCGGCTCGACGGGGAAGCCCAAGGGCGTGCTGCACACCACCGGCGGCTACCTGGCCTGGGCCAGCTGGACCCATGAGGTCGTGTTCGACTACCGGCCCGGCGAGGTGTTCTGGTGCACGG
>Ga0102591_1001003_pt1 | contig 43156 bp, 41 predicted proteins | sample AraplaCol_mCL_r2_2_FD_76860 | JGI IMG/M metagenome (GOLD analysis project Ga0102591, IMG submission 76860) | Arabidopsis root microbial communities from North Carolina, USA - plate scrape MF_Col_mCL_r2 (SPADES assembly) (version 2) | ecosystem: Host-associated > Plants > Roots > Endosphere...
AACCAATTCCTTCTTCGTCGTCACGCTGATCAGCCTCATCTGATTTGCTCCTCACCCACAAATGCTGGGAGCAAATCAGATGAGGCAACGGCCAACAATTGGGGAACATTTCTAGTGAGGCAATGCGCGTCTCATCCTGATCGCCGCGCTATAATCCTGTTTTGGAATAGTGTGGCTGATACGCTCTTGATGCATCTCGTCCGAAATCATTTGGCCAAGCGCCCACCCCCTAACTCGGGCCGGCTCAGTCTCGCTACTCTCAATCGCCTCGACAGCTTTATAAGTGAAAATATCGGCGAGCCGCTCGATCTCGATAGTCTTGCTGCCGTCGCGGGCTGCACAAGGTTTCAATTCGCACGGTGGTTCCAAACGGCGATGGGTATAAGCCCATATCGCTACGTCGTTCGACGCCGGCTAGAGTGCGCGCGAGCGATGATCCACTCTAGGCGAGCCTCACTTGCAGAAATTTCTGCCGCGACAGGATTTACCGACCAAAGCCACATGACGAAATGGATAAAACGCGTTTACGGCGCCACGCCAGCGCAGTTAGCTACTTAGCGCCCGCTAAACGGAAGGGCGGTCCTCGCCGGGTTCCGATCAACACGTCAGATCGGACAGGCTTGCCTAACATCTCGTTGATTGCGCTCCAGCCCGCCAGCGACTTGTAAATCTCTGTCCACCAAGTGCTCTTTCGATCACATGGACGCCGACGGCAGCGCGCGCCGGCCTAATTGTACTGAGCCGCCTTTCGATGGCGAAATCTCTCAATGACGTTGCGGAAGATTGAGCAACCAGCTCCCATCGATCTCTTGCAAGGATCTACAATATCCTCGTTTCCGGCGGCGATAAGGATTTTTTATATCAGACCCAACGCGTGAGGACCCATGGAAAACTCATCGACCACGACAACAACTTCAACACGCGCTCAGTGGCAGACAAGCGTGTCAGCCATCGACTACATGAGCGATGATTTCGCTCGTGTTTACGAAATGACCGGCAACAGGGTGACAGCTCCGATCGCGGTGGAAGCGCTTAGGCAGATTGGCCGTTTGCCGCTCGGCGCGCGCGTCCTCGACATTGCTGCAGGTGCAGGGGCGTTCAGCATTCCGGCTGCCTATCAGGGCCTCTCAGTACTTGCGATTGATATCGCACCTGGCATGGTAAAGCGGCTGTCAGAGCGTCTCGCGCCATTCCCGTTTTCAGCTGCCGAAGTCAGGAATGGTGAAGATCTACTTCTTGCTGATCGCTCTTTCGACCTTGCGTCGTCGATCATGGGCGTCAGCCTCTTCAAGGACTGGCGGAAGGGTCTCCGTGAGATGAGCCGTGTCCTGCGGCCCGAAGGCAAAGCTTGCTTCGCAACATGGAAAACGCCTCCTGGTGGCGGCCCGTTCTTGGTGATGGCAAGGGCGTTAAGGACTGTTTTTCCTGACCGGATGCCGCCAACGCCGCCCGAAGGTTTTCGCGTCTTGTCCGATCCAGCACAACTTATCGACGCCATGCAAGCGGTGGGGTTCGACGACGTCCAACTGACGGAATTCGAGACGTCCTGGCAAGGCTTTGGCGGACAGACCTATTTGAACACTTTGAATGAGCTGCACAGGTATATGGCACCTTACGCGGCGTTGGACGGTGAATGCCGTCTTAAAGTCGATGAAGCTATCCTTAAAATCGTTGAGGAATATACGGTCGACCGTATCGTTAAAATTCCGTCAACCGCGCTCCTGGCCGTGGCGACCAAACGATAGAGCCGTGTTAAATGGTCCGGGGGCTCGAGCGGGATAGGTGCGCGCCAGACAATGCGTTATGACGATCATCATCCTACTCCAGCTGCCTGACGGATCAAAATTTTGCCTACACGAGCGCTACCCACGGCTCCTCAAAGGTTTCCTGGAGATTAGGCTCCTGCTGCCTGCGGAAGGCAGGCAAAGCTTTCTTTGAGAAGACGCTGACGAACGTCGCCAAGCCGGACATTAAGTCCATCGGCGGCTCGGTTCAATCTTAATGGCCCGTCGACTATACGCAGTCGGTCGATACGATCGGCAATGGGAGCGCGGCGTCGAAGGAATCCACGGGATTGCAAACTTCGCGAATAGCTTGGGCATCAACCTTTGCATCGAGGTCTGGAACAGGCTCGAAAACCGCGTCCTTAATACCGCCGCCGAAGGTGTCGCCTTCGTAAAGGTGCGAGCGGGAAACACCATGCCTCTCCGCCTTCGCGGAAACCTGGCGACCATCGCCAGAAGGGCCTTCGATAATTTTGAGCTTTGGGTTCGGCGGTATAACGCCGCCGACCCTCAGTATCGATGATTTCAAACCGGCTCACCGGTGTCGCAAAGCTATCCTTATGCCTGTCCATAGCGACAGAACGAGAGGATTCACCGTACGCGCTCAACACGGCGCTCCCCGGATGCTTACTGCTCGTCTAAGCCCCTCGCGGCCGAAACGAATGGTTCCGAACAGCTGCTAAGATCCGTGCCTTATTGTCACCGCTGCGTCGCCGAAAACGCTCCATTTAGCAACGCAAATCGTTAACGTTCATGGCGTCAGATGCGCTAGGTGTCATGGACGCAGCTGAAGATGGTTTGCCCGATACAACGATTAATTTTTTGGAGTTTTAAGATGCCTCTCATTCCGACGACGAACTCGACAGCGCTGCTGATCTTACAGCAAGCTCAGTCTGCAAGTCAGCCTCCGCAGTCTCGATCGCCTTTGGATGTGTTAGCTGCGCCGGAACAACGAACCTCATCGCAGCCCGAACCTCTGAAGCTCGTCAATCCCGTGCAGTCAAAGCTTTCCGAAGCTATATTCAGCGTCAATAGTGTCGACATCAATAAGCTAAAGCTCAATCTATTTGATCGGGCAGGTGACGCGCTAGGCGTGGATAAGACGAAATACGCCTCCCCTGATGACTTCATCGAGGCGGTACAGGAGGCAGTCAGAAATCTGAAACTGCATGGTGCCTACGACGTCATCAAGAGCGTTGAGACAGATCTAGGACTGGACAAAATGGGAATCTCGCTCGACGACCTTGTTGATAGTGCAACGGATCCTGAAGCCAATAGTCGAGTTACAAAGGCATTGGAGCGGCAGCTGGGAAAGCAAGACGAACAAGGGGATTCGAATCGAGCTGACGGAATGACGATTGACCCCGATGGTATCTATGCACCAGTCCGCTAAATAGACTGAACGGATAAATTTCATATGGCCGCCACCGTGGTGGACGGCGCAATCAATGAGGTTGGGCTTCGTGGACTGCTGGGATACTCAGCTCGCACGGCGATTGTCCGGTTCCCCCAATTGAAATTCATTGAGGTAACATAATCGCCAGCGACAGCTGGCCGTATCATCGTCTTAATTACGAGGAATGAAGGTGATGAAAATCAGCGTACTTGTATGCACGCGTAATCGCGCAGACGCTCTGATCAAGACGTTGGATTCCATCCTAGAGACTGCTTTGAAGAGCATGGATCGGATCTACGAACTTGTAATCGTTGACAACAATTCCATAGACCAAACGGCGTCACGGCTTTCAGATTGGCTGGACAGGGAGTGGCCTACAAACTTCACGGCAACCTCGCTGTTGGAGACGAAGCCAGGACTTGCCACCGCGCGCAACAAGGCGCTTTCGATAGCCAAAGGGGACATCCTCGTTTTCACGGACGATGATTGCGTGCTTTCGGCCAATTACTTCGAGCAACTCGTGGCTTATTTCAGCGGCGAGACGCTGCCCGTAATACGTGGGGGGCGCGTAGAGCTCGGCGATAAGCGAGATCTGCCTTATACTATCAAACTAGATGGCAAGAGAGCCAGACTAGATTCAAATATGAATCCCTCCGGCTTCATCAACGGGTGTAATATGACCATGAACCGTGCAGCGTTTGAAAGGATTGGCCTGTTCGATGAGAGGTTTGGCGCTGGCGCACAATTCAGGTCCGCCGAAGACACGGACTACCTCTGCCGAGCGCTCGTCGCCGGAGTTCTTGTGGAGTATGTCCCCGATATGACCGTCTATCACTTTCACGGCCGGAGGCGACTCGAGGACATCAAAAAGCTATACGCTGGTTATCATTTCGGGAACGGAGCGCTGTATGCCAAGCACCTCAGGGAAAATCCGAAAATCATAAAGTGCTTCTACTGGGATCTGCGTGGCGGCCTGCGAGATATTTTTCTGCAGCGCAGGAAGTCGGTGGTGGGTATGACATTGAAAGAGATCGTGTCGGGAAACACAAGCGGCTTCATCTCGTACTGGCAACGCCACCTGATTTCAGCACTCACGCCGTCGAAATATAACGACAGATTCTCATAAAGTCGATTTCGCTTAAATCGGTTTTAGTAGTGCCGATGATGAGGATTTACTGCGACGAAGTCGCCGCGAATTTGACCTCTTTCATTCATCTGTAGGATGGATCGATCCAAAGGCGCGACGAGTAAGCCCTCATGCAAGTGGAGCATTACAGTGTTTTCGAAAAATGGCTGTTGCCAATTCTTCGCCGAGGCGGAATGATCTGCTGGTTCTAATGAGAGCGACGCCGCACTACTCGAATCCGAAAGTGGCGCCGGCACGTTCTCCCGGTATGGCCGATGCCATGGAAGCCACAAATGTCATGGGCTGTCCGGGGTCGGCGTCGTATCAACAAAAACCTCCACCGACATGCCTGGTCTTAGTTGATTAAAGGCGGCTTGGCCCGGGTCTAGACTTATTCGAACCGGGATCCGTTGAGGCACTTTCGTGAAATTTCCTGTCGCGTTGTCAGGATGAAGGATCGAGAATTCTGCACCTGTCGCCGGGGATATCTCGTCGACTTTTCCGGTGAATCGTTGATCGTTCAAGGCATCGACGGTGAGATAGGCGGGCTGGTCGACTTTCATGCCGGCCGTTTGTCTCTCTTTGTAGTTGGCGATGACCCAACGGGCGTCTGGAACTAGGAAAAAAAGCTGTGTGCCGCTGGTGACGTATTGACCCACCTTCACGCCGATATCGCTCAATCGCCCCGCTTCAGGAGCTTTGATCAGCGTATACGACAGGTTGATTTCGGCCTGAACTTGAGCAGCTCGCGACGCTTCGACTTGTGCAGAGAGCACCTTGCCTTGAACCTCTGCCGACGTCACAGCTTGCTGCGCAATCGCAACAGCGGCGTTTGCCTGCAACAACGCGGCATCGGCAGTTTCAAGTTGCGCCCTTGCGATGTCGGCTTGCGCGATCGGGCCGGCACCTTGATCTGACAATTCACGTGCTCGTCTGTCATCGGCGCGGGCCCGGTCAAGCTGTGCCTGCGCAGATCGCACTTGCGCCGACGCCGCCTCGACGTCCGCTTTCCGTGAAGCCACTGCCTGATCGTTGTTTGCAAGGTTTGCCAGAGCGACATCTACCTGTGCCTTGGCCGCTTCTAACTGCTGTCGGTAGAGGGCGTCATCGATCTGAACGACGAGATCCCCCGCCGTTACGAGTTGATAGTCCTTGACCAAGACCTTCGTCACGTACCCGCTCGCTTGCGGACTGATAACGGTCGTGCGGCCCTTGATATAGGCATCCTCCGTTGCTTGTTCGAACGACGAAAACGGCGGCAGACCCCAGGCTTTCAAGATTGCCAGCGCTCCAGCCAATGTAAGGGCAATGCTGATGGCCGCGCCCGCGACGCCTATCCGCGGCGGCGTCCAATTAGGTGCGGGCGCGCCTTCGCTCCCTTGGCTTGGTGCTGCGCGAGGTTGCATCTCTCGTGTCTCACTGGCTGGCTGGTTCATTACTCCGGTTTCCCGTTCTTAAAGATTACAATGCGATATAAAAGCAGACCGGCGATACATGTCGCGGTCAGGAGAGCGATGATGCTCACAAGCCTGAATGTGTCGTTGAATGCCAGGATGTTGGCTTCTATGGAGGTCTGCTGGGCGAGCGCTTGGATAGCAACGCCTGTGCGTTGCGCAGGATCGGACACTATCGGCAAATAGGCTGCTGCAGCACTCGCCACCTGATTGTCCACGAGGGGGTTCAGCTTGCTGACAAAATTAACAAGGCGGGCGGAATGGTTGTGCTCGTATAGTATTTGTGCCGTCTGAACCAGCGCGTTGCCGACAAGCGACCCCATCGACTGTGTTATCGCAAACATGATCAGGAAGCTTGAGAGCTTTTGGCCCCCCGCCGCTAGGACCCGTGCGACGCCATAAAGAAGGGCAGGGCCGATGAAGAACGTCGTCGCGAATGCGATCAGACCTTGAGTGACGTAAAACTGCGGTGCGCGCGTCAGATGACTGGAATAGGAGTCGAGATAGCTTCCCGTCGCCACCAGCAACAAAGCAGCCATTACCATGGCAGGGAGGCGATCCGGCTTGAACACGATGGCTGCGGCAAGGGGTCCAGCAAAAGCGCAGATGGCGATGACCAGTGACAGATCGAAGAAGTTCTCGTTGACAAGTCCGAAGAGGCGCAGGAAGCCGATCGCTCCCGTCGCCTGCTCGGACAAGACCATGCGCGTCATGATCAGTACGATTGCAAGGCGAACCACGTCGGCTCCAGTCAGCCAACGTATATCGATGAGTGGGGATCGCCGGCGCGCCTCCAAAATCATCGAGATTGCAAAGAGCGGCAGGCACGCCGCCAGAGACCAGCCGATCCAGTCACGGTCCCACCACCAAAGATAAGGACCCATACCGATTGCCGCACCGAAGCAGGCGACGGCAAGGCTGTAAAACGCCATCGAGACAAAGTCGCGGTATTCGAAGACGCGTTGCTTGATGCTCGGTGGCAGTCTGAATGAAAGAACGCAGGCCAGGCATAGAGCCGAGAGGCCGAACTCTAGCAGGTAAAGGCCTTCCCACTTGTTCAGTGCCAAGGCGTCAAGAGGCAGAAGCCGAGCAAGCGGGATGCCGAGCTGCGGGATGCTCACACCCAAAACGATCGCTCTTGGTCTATGTTGCAGCGGAAACGCTTGAAGCATGTAGTAGATGCACAGCGTCGTCAGGGCTGTCGCCGACAGACCGCTGGCGGCGCGCACCATGATCGCACTGCCAAGCTCGCGAACGAAGAGGTGAGCCCCGATGACGACCAATTGGAGCAAAAGAAAAGTGATAGCAAAGGAACGCGCCCCAAACTGCTGACGGTATTTGAAGAGGATGCCGCCCCCGAGGCAGTTCATGATGGCGTAAACCGTCGGGAGCCAGGCGATCTCATACGTCTCCAGACCGAGAGCGCCGCGAAGATAGGGAAGATTTGCCGACAGCAGGGCGTTGGAAAATCCGCATGTCAGACCTATGATGAGGGACGTGATCCCGTAGACGATACGCCGCCCCAATGGATGATGGGCAAAGCCGGGAGAGCCTGGCACCGTCGCACGCAGGTCAGGCGCATAGTGCCACTCCTGTTCTCGAAACAGATCCAGAAAACGGGCTCCGAAAGCAGTTTTATGATTTGCCGCGCCAGGCGGTTCCATGGTGAGCCTATCCTAAAGTCCACGCTGTAATGCAAGCTGCGCCAAACATTCGAGCGCTTTGGCGAAGGGGAATTAGACGTGGACTATGCACTTACTCAATATGGCCAATGGCGCAAAAATGTCCGCGCTATGTAGCGCTCTAATCCGCACATCATTTTGAAATGTCATCACAGGAAGATTGGCCGCATTGCCGTCTTGTCGGGTTGCTCGCCATCCTTTGCCGATGGTGCCTGCCGAGGCGTTTGGGCGCGCCTCGGCAGGCCACACAGTCTCCGCAAAGAGAATTTGCAGCTCGTCTCAAATGTCCAACGCACGAAGGACAGCTTCCAGATTTCGCTCGCCCGCTCTGGTCTGTGCGCCGGCACCAAGCCCCCCTCGAATGAGTTTTTCTGCCGCCGGAAGCTGGAACAGCCCAATCCAGGCATCGTGCTCTCGCTTGAAACCGTCGTGCAAATCTTGCGGGGGTATGGCTTTCTTTGCCGCCGCAATGACCCCCTCGGGCAGGTTTGCGATATTGCGCGCCAGACGATCGACGAAACCGTCGAGTTCGGCGTCAGGAAGGGCGCGATTGATCCACCCGTAGCGCTCGGCTGTCGAAGCATCGATGAGATCGCCACCAAGAATAATTTCCAGAGCGCGCCCTCGCGTCATTCGGCTCGAAAGGTACTGAGTGGCGCCACCGCCAGGAGTAATGCCCATGAGCGCCTCGCACTGAGCAAGTCCGGCCGAGCCCTTTGCGGCAAAGCTCATGTCGGCGGCCGCGACGAATTCGGCGCCGCCGCCGCGGGCCAGTCCTGCGAGCTTGACAATTGTTACTTGCGGTTGCTCTCTCAAGAGCTCGCCAAACGCTTGGAAGGGGTTTAGGCCTTCGGGTGCATCACGTGCGAGTTCGTCAAACGCGTCAGGTTCATCAATCAGTGCCATATCGACGTGGGCGATGAAAAACTCCGGGTCGGCACTTTGAAAAACGATGACGCGTGTGTCGCGATCGTTACGAAGTGAAAGCAGGACTTGACGCATCTCGCTCATCAAAGGAACGTCAAGGACGTTGACCGGCGCGTTGTCGATCGTGATTGACGCAACGCCTTGCGATTTATCAACACGCAGTTTTGTAAAATTTCCGTCTGCCATTCGTGTGCTTCCTCTTTCTTATTGAAGCTTTTGATATCCGGGGCGAACGACTATATGGTATGTAACGAATACCTAGCGTCAATTACGCACCTAAGGCATCCCAGGGATGCTGGAGGATACCAATGGATAAGAATGATCCCATCTATCGCGCCGACTGCCCGAGTCGTGTGATCCTCGATCAGATCGCCGACAAATGGTCTATGATGGTCCTGGCAGTGCTTCATCAACCGCGCCGTTTCAACGAAATCAAACGCCGCTTGAGCGGTGTGACGCAGCGCGTGCTTACCCAGACGTTGCGCAAACTTGAACGAAACGGAATGGTGTCCCGCAGGGTCTTGACTGGCCGCGTTCTAGGTGTGGAATATGCCCTAACACCGCTCGGACAATCACTGCAGGGGCCATTTTCTATCCTCTTCGACTGGACAGTCGAAAACATGGATGTGATCCAGGACTGTCAAAGCAGCTACGACGCGCGTGAAGGAGCGAGTGGCGCATAGCTTTTGCAGTGACGCTGAGGTGAAGACGTGCCGACAGGTCCATGGCGAGACCGCTAGTTCACTCCTGGATCAGAGTTGTGCCGACATCCGCAATGGACGCTGTTGCGCCTTGCAGGCCGTCCATCTCCTGCTTCGCCTCATTGTCTATCATTACAGAAGGAGCTGGCGGCATCTTCAGACGGCGTTTGAAGTTTTGGAATTCTCTGACGAAGTGATCGAACGCGACCCTGATCCGTCTCATTTTCAAAAGACTTTCATGCGTGACGACCCACACACTCAGCGCCTCTATCGGGGCGTCCGGTAATAGCCTGATCAGGCCGGGGTCCTCATCTCCGAGTGTGGTCTGGATCACACCGATGCCTACTCCTTGGCGGATGGCGGCAATCTGGGCGCTATGGCTGTCTGTCTTCATGACAAAGCCGCTCGAGCACGATGTCAGGCCGAGCGAGGCCGCTACACTCCAGTCAGCTCGATTTTGATCGGGTCCGATCAAGTCGTGTTTGCCAAGGTCGCTCAGTGTCTTCGGAATGCCGCGCCGCTGCAGATATTTGGAAGATGCAAACAGGCCGAGAGGAATCGTTGCCGCCTTGCGCGCCACAAGCGCGTTCTGCGCCGGCGTCACGGTCCTGATCGCCAGGTCGACTTCCCGCGTGACGAGGTCGGCGACCGCATCATTCAACACAAGTTCGATCTTAAGATCGGGATATTTCGTTCTCAAGCTGGCAAGCATTTTGGGCATGACTTCGGTTCCCATGATCTCGGGAACGCTCATGCGCACGATGCCTGAGATGCCCTCGCTGGAAGCAGCCTCTCTCTGGAACGAAAGGGATGCGTCAGCCATAGCCTTTGCTGGCTGACGCAGCGCCTCGGCCAAATCCGTGGCCATAAGGCCGCTTGTAGACCTGACGAAAAGAACCGCGCCGAGCGCCTTTTCCAGAGCTTCTATTCGAGAACGGACCGTTGGGTGGGTTACAGCCAATCTGCGCGCTGCAGCAGAAAAACTTCCCGCTTCCAAGACGGCAAGAAAGATACGCTGATCGTCCCACGAGATATCATTGTTCATCAAATACCTTTACAGCCGCTGAAAAGAACTCTGGAATTCCATTTTGCTTTCCTTTGTCAGACACTGGCCAAAGCACAATCGCACGATGCAGTGTCTCGTCTGATCCATTTGGCATTCCTTCAATAACTTGTAGCCGCTACATCGAAACGAATGCCTGTGTGAAAGCCCATGCTGATGATCACGGTAACTCGACGAGCACGCTCCGAGATACCCGACGCCCACGGACTATCGAATCCTGAAAAGGCATTTCGCTGAAGACTGTTTTTCATGCACACCCTTTCCAAACGTATCACAATTTGACTGCTGCTCCGGTCCAAAATGTCTTCGCAGGGGGGACAGGAGCACAGGATCTCGCTCGCATCACGGCCATTCCTCGACCGCATGAGATGAGGTCTGAGCGGCGCAAGCGCCGCTTCAGTCAGGGCGCGGGTGGAGACCGTGGCGGATTTTCGATAGGCCGAATGTCAGGCTCTTTGATAAGAGAGCCTCAGCCCTCCTATCAACGGTCGACCATGGCCAATCCGGCCGCTCCGTAACGTTCGCCCGCCACGGAGACATACGAGAGGACGTTGTTCAGCCGTTCAACATCCTCGCGGGACAAATGCAGTTTGTCTGCTGCAAGATTTTCTTCCAGAAAGTGTCTTCGTTTGGCTCCAGGGATCGGGACGAGATCGCCGCGTCGCTGCAGAAGCCATGCCAGGGCCACCTGCCCGGGGACAGCGCCATAATGCCCAGCAATTTCTCGCACCAGGTCGGCAATGCGAACGTTCTGATCGAAGTTTGCCCCCTGCAGGCGCGGGTCGCCTTTGGAACGGAAATCGTCAGCTGCATACTCCTCGGCACGCTTGGCGCCTCCGGTCAGAAATCCCCGCCCGAGCGGGCTGAAGGGGACGAGGCCGATCCCGAGCTCATCAAGGACAGGGATGATCGATCGATCAAGATTGCGCTCCCAAATCGAGTATTCGCTCTGCAGCGCCGACAGGGGCTGAACTGCATGAGCCCGGCGGATCGTGTCTGCACCCGCTTCCGACAGTCCGAAATGCAGCACTTTGCCCTCGGCGATGAGCTCTCGCACAGTGCCGGCAACGTCTTCAATCGGGGTTGCGGGGTCGACGCGGTGTTGGTAGAGCAGGTCAATGTAATCCGTCTGCAGTCGCCTGAGCGAAGCCTCCACCACGGAGCGGATCGTCTCGGGCCTGCTATCGGTTCCGGTAAACAAGTCCTTTCCGATGACGAATCCGAACTTCGTGGCGATCTGCGCTGCAGAGCGACGACCCTTAAGAGCGCGTCCAACCAGCTCTTCGTTGGTATAGGGCCCGTAAACCTCAGCAGTGTCGAAGAAGGTACAACCGAGATCCATGGCGCGATGGATCGTAGCGATCGATTCTTTGTCGTCTGGTTGGCCATAGGCATGGCTCATCCCCATGCAGCCCAGTCCCAAAGCCGATACTTCAAGGCCCTGACGGCCGAGTTTGCGTCGCGTCAGCATAGCGCGCTCCTTTGACTGTTTGAAATCTGATAAGCCCGCCGTCCGCACTCTGCTCTCGGGGGCGAGTTCGATTGTTGTTGCGACTGGCATGGAAAACAACAAAGGATATTGGGAAACGATCCTGCAAATTTGGAAAAACACCGCATGGACTGGAACGACCTTAAATATTTCCTCGCCGTTGCAAGAAATGGAAGCCTCACGCAGACGTCATCCGACCTCAAGGTGAGCCAATCCACGGTCGGTCGCCGCATCGCCGAACTGGAGCAGGGGGTCGGCATGACCCTGTTCCAGAAGCACCAGACCGGCTATTTTCTAACGGATGAGGGGCGGGCTATCTTGCAGTACGCCGAAGCCGTGGAAGACAGTATCATCTCACTCGAGCGGAGCGCGGCGGGCCTGGATAGGACGCCGGCTGGAACGGTGCGGCTTGCGACATCAGAAAATCTTGCGACTGACCTCATCATACCCGCCCTCCCAGCATTTCGCGAAACGTTTCCCGGTATCTGCCTTGAGATCATCACCAGCACCGCTACCGCCGAGCTCGATCGACGCGAAGCAGACATCGCTCTTCGCGTCGTGCGCCCGACACGCGCCAACCTGAAGGTTCGGCGTGTTGGCCGTATGACGTACTCGGTCTATGGCAGCAGGGAGTATATCGAGAGACACCCGGTCATCGAAGGTGAACCGCTTGGAGGACGACACTTCATCGCCTGGGATGACAGCCACTCGTATATGCCCGCCGCCGTATGGCTTTCGAAGGAACATCCCGATTGCAAGATCGCCCTTGTTACCAGCAGCCTGCCTTCGCAAATCGCGGCCGTGCGAGCCGGATTGGGTCTAGCCGTCATTCCCGACTTCCTAACCGTCAGGGACGACTTCATTCGCGTTGTACCGTCCGACCAAATGTTCGATGCTGAGGTGTGGCTTGTCACCCATGCCGACCTTGTCGCCTCTGGGCGCGTTCGAGCCGTCTCGGATTTCCTTTCTGAGCAAGTGATGTCGACAAATCCGGAGCTTTCGGGGCGTTGGAGGGGCGCATGACCTGTTGCTCGCGGGCTGGTCCTGCGGTCAACCAGCTTTGTTCGATGTAAAAACGCCTACAGCGACTGAAGGAAAAGTGAGGTACTGGGATAAGGTTTCCTTCCTAAATAGGTTCACCACATGATGAGGATCAGGTGCTCGCGGGTCGCTGCCGTTGTAGGGCGATCACCGGCAACGCGTCTAGTTCGGCAACCCGTCCTTCCTGACCGGGATCTAGGACTATTGCAATGAGCAGGACGATCAGCAGTCCTTATGGAGCGGGCGTCATTTGAGGAGGGATCACATTGACCGGAGCTGACGATCAAGCGCTTGAAATCACTCGACGTCAATTTCACCAAGCCATAGGGACTGGCATGGCCGCGACCTGGATGACGTTTGCCGAGATTTCGTCGCCGCTTGCCGCCTCAATGGCGGACAAGGCAGTTTCGGTAAAATTCACTGTGAACGGTCAAAGGCGCGAGCTGAGGATCGATCCGCGAACGACCCTTCTTGATGCGCTGAGGGAACATCTCGCCCTCACCGGAACCAAAAAAGGCTGCGATCATGGCCAGTGCGGCGCCTGTACGTCGATCGTGGACGGTCGACGCATCAATACTTGCTTGAGCCTGGCCGTTATGCACGAGGGCAATGACATTGTTACGATTGAGGGGCTTGCCACTGCACAAGGGCTCCACCCCATGCAGGCTGCCTTCATCGAGCACGACGGCTTTCAATGCGGTTACTGCACGCCCGGCCAAATCCTCTCGGCCGTTTGCGTGCTCGACGAATTGTCGGCAGGTTTCCCAAGCGCCGTCACCGCTGATCTCAATGCCGCACCAGAGGGCTCCGCCGCTGAGGTCCGCGAGCGCATGAGCGGCAATATCTGTCGTTGTGCCGCCTATCCCAATATCATTGCCGCGATCCTTGATGTCAAAGGGAGCGAGACGTGAAAGACTTCACCTATCATCGAGCCAATTCTCTTGATGAGGCGGTCACGCTTTTGGTGTCAACGCCGAACGCCAAGCTCCTGGCTGGGGGCACCAACCTCCTCGATCTCATGAAGCTCCAGATCGAAACGCCGCAACATCTCATTGACATCAATCACATCGGGTTGGACAAGGTGGAAACGCTCGCCTCGGGTGGTTTAGCCATCGGCGCCCTCGTTCGCAACGCGGACCTTGCCGCCCATCCGATCGTCAAAAGAGACTACGGGGTACTGACCAGAGCGCTCGTGTCCGGAGCTTCCGGGCAATTGCGAAATCGCGCGACGACGGCGGGAAACCTGATGCAGCGCACGCGCTGTCCCTATTTCTACGGTGCGACGAAAGCGTGCAACAAGCGGGTACCCGGATCAGGGTGCGACGCGGTCAACGGATTTTCGACGAACCTTGCCGTCCTCGGTGCCAGTGCCTCCTGCATCGCGACGCATTCCTCCGATATGGCCGTTGCCTTGCGTGCTTTAGATGCAACGATTGTCGTCATCGGCCCGGCCGGTGAGCGGAGGATTGCCCTGTCCGATTTTCACCGACTGCCCGGCGACACACCGCATGTGGAGACGTCATTGGACAGCCACGAAATCATCGCCAGGGTCGAGTTGCCGGCGCCAATCGGTGGGCGCCAAGTCTACAGGAAAGTGCGAGAACGCGCGAGTTATGCGTTTGCAACTGTCTCCGTCGCGTTGATCGCTCACGTTGACGCGGAGAGGGTTGCAATCGATAAGTTGGCGTTCGGCGGATTGGCTGCAAAACCATGGCGGGTAGAAGCTGCCGAGGGACGCGGCTTCGGTCTGCCTGGAGAAATTGCTGAGGCTGCCGCCTCTGTCGTGCTCGATGGTGCATCGCCAACCGATCACAACAAATATAAGCTCGATTTGGCGCGACAAGCTCTGCACGCGGCCTTAATCGACGCGCAGGAGCAACGCCTGTGACGCGCCTTGATACCAGCCGCACCGCCAGCCGCCTGGTCGGCAAGCCAGTTAGTCGTCTCGATGGCCTCAAGAAGGTGACCGGGACTGCGACTTACGCCTATGAGCATACGCTTATTGGCCAGGCGCTGGTCGGTGTGTTTGCCACCGCCACGATCGGTCGTGGCGAGGTTCTCGACATCTCCACCTCGATTGCCGAAGCCATGCCCGGTGTTCGCCGGGTGATCACGCACAAGAATTGCATCCCTCATGGCAGGCTCGATCCGTCGGAACCAAATTTTACGACCCGGGTCCGACCGATTCTGTCCAGCGCCACAATCAATCACTATGGCCAGCCAATCGCGCTGGTCATTGCGGATACGTTAGAGCAGGCGAGAGACGCGGCACACGCACTGGAAGCGGTTTATCGCCAAGACCCCGGGACCTTTTCCTACCTTGACGGCAACGAGGTCCTGGACGAAAAGATGGCCGCCGCAGGGTTTGCCGGAGCGACTGCTGTCGGTGATTTTGAACAGGGTTTCGCAAACTCTGTTGTTCGAGTTGACGCCACCTTTGAAACGCCGATGCAGCTCTCCCAACCGATGGAGCCGCATTCGACGCTAGCATGGTGGGACGGCGAAACTCTCAACCTGGTCACCAGCCACCAGACTCTCGCAAACATAAAGACGTCGGTCCGGGCGGCTTTTGAATTGTCACCTGAACAGCTGGTCATTTCGGCACCTTTCGTGGGCGGAGGTTTCGGCTCCAAGCTCGCCATACATGCCGATCTCATGGGTGCAGCAATTGCCGCGAAGATGGTGGGCAGGCCGGTCAAGCTCTCCATGACCCGTCGACAGATGTTTGGCTTGACGGGCGTGCGACCATGGCAGAAGCAAAGGGTCCGTCTGGGCGCCGATGATGATGGACGTTTGACTGCAATTGGGCACGAAGCGCTGATCTACTCAAACCGCAACGACCCATTTGTCGAGCAGACCGCGACAGTTACCCGCTCGCTCTACGCTGCGCCAAACCGCATGACACGTCATCGCTCGACGCACCTCGACCTGCCGAACGGGGAAGCGGTTCGCGCACCGGGTGAAATGACCGGCCTTCTTGCCGTCGAGATAGCGATGGACGAGCTGGCTGAAAGGCTTGCGATAGATCCGGTCGAACTCAGGGTGTTAAACGATACCGCCCTAGATCCGGAGACAGGTGTGCCCCTGACAGGCCGTCGGCTTAGCGAGTGCCTCCGAACTGGCGCGGCACGGTTTGGATGGTCGCAGCGCCGTTCTGAGCCTGGCAAGCGGCGAGAGGGTCAATGGCTCCTCGGCATGGGAGTGGCATCGGCTATCAGGTTTCACTTTCAGGGCCCAGCAGAAGTCGAGGTTGCGGTGCGGCCGACAGGCCGCATTGAGGTTCGGTCGGATCTGACCGACATCGGTACCGGTAGTTATACGATCCTTGCCCAGATTGCCGCAGAGCTTCTTGGGCAGGACGTTGATGACATTGACGTCACGCTTGCACATTCGATCTTGCCGCCCGGCGGCGGATCTGGCGGCTCCTGGGGCGCGCCAAATACGGGAGCAGCGCTGCACCAGGCCTGCCTTCGTCTCCTAGAACGAGCAGGTGCTCAGCCTGGTCCCGATTTTGCCAAACAGGTCTTGCGCGCCAACCCAACGGGTCTCGTGGCGAAAGGCAGTATCGCGTCCTCTGCCGAAACCCCAAACTGGGAGACAAAGTCCCGGCATACGTATGGGGCCCACTTCATGGAAGTTGGCGTTCATCAGCTTACGGGAGAACTTCGGATCCGCCGGATGCTTGGCGTTTTTTCGGCGGGACGGATCCTCAATCCCAAAACAGCCAGATCCCAACTTCTGGGGGGGATGATCTGGGGTGTTTCGGCGGCGGTCCGGGAGGCTGCAGATGTTGACGCGCGATATGGAAACATCGTGAACGGGGATCTTGCGGAGTATCTGGTGCCGGTGCATGCGGATATTCCGGACATCGAGATCATCCTGCAGGATGAGCCGGATCTCGAGGCAAACCCGATCGGCGTTAAGGGTGTGGGAGAGCTCGGTAATTGTGGCTCATCTGCTGCCCTTGCCAACGCGATTTATAACGCCTGCGGCGCCAGGATACGATCGTTCCCGATCAACCTGTCCAAGTTGCTGCCTGCATTGCAAAAACCGTGACACACCCCGAACGCGTGATGCACTTAACGTCGTTCGACGGAACGCAAGCGGTACGTCTATCGGATGTGTTCATTGTCTGAAAACAACGCGGGGTGCACGAGCGCAAACATGTCGACGGGCTTGAACCGTCATATCAGCAACAACGCTCACAGCAATCGTCGCCGGCTGCAAGCTAAGCCGGATCAACGAGCCGATGCCGTGGAATGGCGGACACTGCTGACGTCTGCTTTGCTCCAAATCAGTCATCAGAAGAGCCGTAAATGCGCCCTGAAGTTTACTCCCAAAGATCCGTTGTCAGGTATTTCAGACCTGAATCACAAATTGTCACCGCAATAGTGTTTCCTGCCTCTTTGTCCGCCAGAAGCTGCAGTGCCGCCGCTACATTCGCACCCGAAGAGAACCCGCCGAATATGCCTTCGCTGCGTGCAAGCAAACGTGCGGTTTGGCGCGCTTCCTCGCCCGAGACCTGCAGGTATCCATCGACGGCAACATCTCTAAGGAAGGCCAGGTGTGGCATCGAGTAGCCGCCGCCTTGGATAGGATGCTCCGGCTGCGTAATCTTCTCACCGGCTGACGCTGCAGCCCCTACCGGCTCTACGATGTAGCAATTCAAAGAGGGTTTACGCTCCTTTAGGGCTTTGGTAACACCTGCGTACGTTCCTCCTGATCCAACGAAGTCCACGAAAGCGTCGATTGCTCCGTTACTCGCTTCCCAGATCTCGGGTCCGGTTCCCCGGTAGTGCGACAGCCAGTTCCCCTGGCGGTTGAACTGGTCGGCGCGAAAGGCGTGTAGCTCGTCGCTAAGGCATTGGGCAGTTTGCTCGACAAGTGCAAGATCGCCACCGGAGACCTGCCCCGGAACTGAGGTGGGCATTTGATCTACCAGGACCACCTTTGCGCCAAGCGCGCGCATCATCCGCGCACGTTCTTCCGAGTTGCCTTTCGACATGACCGCCACGAACGGATATCCTTTGACCTGGCAGACAATTGCAAGGCCGGTCCCCATGTTGCCGGAGGTGAGTTCGACGACGGTTTGGCCTGGCTTGAGCGCTCCGGCTCGCTCAGCCTCTTCGATAACACCGAGAGCGGCGCGGTCTTTTTTTGAGAAACCTGGGTTGAGATATTCGAGCTTGGCGACAATCGTTCCCTTTACACCAGCCTGTTTCGTCAATCTGTCGAGCCGGACGAGCGGTGTTACGCCAATAGCGTCGACGACCGAATTTAAAACTTTGGTCACGTGCATACTCCGCATTTAAAGCGTTCTGTTCCGAGTAGAAAAAATGTCTCGATGTCGCGCTCTCCTTGGCAAGTTTCTGAAAACACCAGAACCGTCGGCAAGAATGAAATAACCGATATCGGCGCGTTCTTGCCATCAATGGAATTTTCCGGGATTGCCTTTGGTGCATTGTCGATCTGCGAGGACGACAGCGCCAACATTGAATGATCATCGCGATACCGAATTCTGGCGGAGCGTCGTGTCGTGCCTGCCCTTTTTGCCTTCCCGTCCGTTGATCATAAAAGGTGCTCCAGTCGTATAGGCAGGTCGCGCAGCCGTTTTCCGGTGGCGTGAAAAATTGCGTTCGCAATTGCCGGCGCAACCCCCGTCATCACGACTTCGCCAAGTCCTTTGACGCCGGCTTCATTTAGAAGCGGGTCGGGTTCGTCAACGAACGAGACTTCAATCTCCCCGATGTCGGCGTTGACGGGAACGAGGTATTCCGCCATGTCGCTATTGAGAAAACCGCCATAACGGGTATCGATTTCCGAGGCTTCACGAAGAGCGGCGCCGATGCCCCAGACAACTCCTCCGCGGACCTGACTTTCTGCGGTGCGAGGACTGACGACCCGTCCGCAGTCGGCCACACTGACGACCCATGGCACCCGAACCCTCATTGTTGAAGGCTCCACGCGCACCTCGACAAAATGCGCTATGTAGCTGAAGCTCACAAAGCCCTTGTAGATAGGACCGAAAGCCGCAACGTTTCCGCTCTTCAAGGCATCCAACATTTCGGGCGGTTGACCGGGGGCCAAATGCTCTGCTTCAACCGAAAGTTCATCGCGGCCGAGCGCCTTGAGCACCTGCACCGGTGAACCAGAAACGCCCTTTGCCGCGGAAAGGGCGCGGAGTTCTTCTAGCATCTTCTGCGCGGCAGTCGCAGCTGCCGGAATGGCGGTCGCCGTTCCCCATGAACCCGCCGTCAGATGCTGGGGAGAACCACGTGTGTCTCCGATCACTGCGTCGACGGAATGAGCTGACACATTAAGGATTTCCGAGATGACCGCGGCGAGCGCCGTCCGGGCACCCTGTCCCATTTCGTGAACACCAACAGAAACGATGACCCGACCGTCTGCCTTCAGCGTGAGCCTGGCGATTGCCGCAGCGGTTGCTGCCTTGTAACAGCCAACGGCGACACCCAGACCTTTCAGGTCGCCATTTTCGGCAATCATGGACCGCGGCTCGAAGGTGCGGCGTGACCATGCAAACAGATCGGCGCCGCGCCGCAGGCATTCGGCAAGATGACGCGACGACAGAGGCAGACCGGTGACCGGATCGACGTTCGTGTCGTGTGCGATACGAAAAGCAACCGGATCGCGCTTAAGGATGTAGGCCATCTCATCCATGGCCGATTCCATCGCGAACGACGCGAAGTGCTCGTATGGCGCCCTCATATAGCCGGGGGTTTGCACGTCGGTCTGTACGAGCCGCTGCAGGCCCTTGAAATTGGGAATGCCATGTAGTCTGGCAGCGGCATCCGTGTAATCTGCGGGAAAGAGGTCATGGCGCGATGTCTGAGAATCGACGTCGTATAAGGCTGTGACCACCTTCTCGTCGCTATCGGCGCCGAGGCGAACGCGATGAACGCTGGCTGGTCGGAAAGTTGCGTCGTGGAAGAGCTGTGCCCGAGGGGCCACGAGTTTTACGGGAGCGCCAGCCTTCCTCGCGGCTGCTGCCACGAGGGCAGTTTGCATCTGAAGTGAGTTCTTCTGTCCGAAACCGCCGCCAACGTAAGGAGAAACGACTGTAACCGTGGACGGATCTATGCCAAGGATTGAGGCAACCCCATTCCTGACGGCGGAGCTATTTTGCGTTCCTTCGTAAATGGTGAGCTGGTTCCCGTCCCATTGCGCAACCGTTGCGATCAGTTCCATTGGGTTCTGATGCTGTGGAGGGCTGTGGTACGTCGCATCGACTTTCGTCACCGCCGTTTCCCAGGCTGCGACCGCATCGCCCGCGATCGTGTCGCCGAACAGTTCTTGAGGCAGCGGCGTGTCGGCTTGCTGCATGACCGTGGCGCCTGGACCGTCGATCGTTGATGTGAACGGTTCGGCGGTATAACGTGCCCTGATCAGGGACGCCGCCTCAACTGCTGCTTCCAGTGTTTCTGCAATGACAAGCGCAATGGGCTGCCCGCGATAGGCGATATTGCTCGAGAGCATCGGCTGGATGCTCTGGGCAGCAGGCCCTCCGGCCAGCAGGAAGCCGACTTTGTTCAGCTCACCGATCGTTTCGTGAGTAAGGACGTCGCGCACACCTATCTGCGCACGCGCGGCGGTGACATCGATCGCCTCGATACGACCTTTGACGATGGAGGCAACTGCAAGAGCGGCGTGCAACATGTTCTTCGGGCAACGATCCGCCCCGAAAATGGCGGCCCCCTTGACTTTTTCGGCCGCATCTATGCGTGGAGACCCAGAGAAAGCTATGTCAGACATTCCTACACCCTCCCTTTCGCGATCATAAGAGCGTCGGCCACGACACGCGCGCCGAGCTCCTTCTTGAACTTGTTCTGGTCGGTGACCTTAGCCTCCGCAAAAGCCAAATCCCCGGCTTCACGCGCAGTGGCCTCAGAGAGGCGCTTGCCAAGCAGGAATGTTTCAGCTTCTTTTGCCCGCCAGGGTTTGGTGGCCACGCCACCGAGACCGAGCCGAACTTCCGTCACCACGTCGTCCTTGATCTGAAGGGCCGCTGCGGCCGACACAAGCGCAAAAGCATAAGATTCGCGGTCACGAACCTTGTGATAGGTCGAGGCGAGGCCGGCGGCGGTTGCTGGAATCCTGATGCGGGTTATCAGTTCGCCATCGCGAAGTGAATGTTCTTTCTGCGGCGTGTCTCCCGGTTCGAGATGCAGCTGCGAGATCGGTATCGATCGCTGCCCATCCGGCCCGACCACATCGACGATCGCATCGAAAGCAAGAAGCGATATCGCAAAATCGCCCGGGTAAGTGGCGATGCAATCTCTGCTGCCGCCGAAGAGAGCGTGGCTGCGATTTTGACCTTGCAGTGCCGCACAGCCGGATCCAGGCGCGCGCTTGTTGCAAGCATAGGGCTCGCCGCCTCGGAAATAGGCGCAACGGGTTCTCTGCAGGAGGTTGCCTCCAAGGCTTGCCATGTTGCGCAACTGTTGGGAAGCTGCTTTCCAAAGCGATTCCGAGACCGCCGGGTATCGCGCGGCGAGCAATTCATGATCCGCCACATCGCTCATGCGGGCTAGCGCCCCAAAAACGACTTCGCGCTCGCCGACCTCTATCTGGTTCAGACCCAACCGATTGATGTCAACGACCTTCGTCGGTGTTTCCACGCTAAGCTTCATCAGGTCATAAAGCGTGGTGCCACCGGCAAGATAGCGAACAGTCTCAGCGGTGGTTGCGGCAGCGACCGCCGAACCGGCGTCGCGAACTCTCAAATACGTAAACTCATGCATCGCTCAGGCACCCATCTTTTCTCGTGCGTCCTCAATGGCCGCCACGATCCCGACATAGGCCCCGCACCGACAAAGGTTCCCGCTCATGAACTCTCTGATTTCTGCCGGAGACGTGGCGTGACCTTCCTTGATGCAAGCGATACCGGCCATGATCTGGCCGGGAGTGCAGTAGCCGCATTGCAGGGCGTCGTGATCGATGAACGCCTGCTGTAGCGGATGAAGCGCCCCGTCGGCACCGGCCACGCCTTCGATAGTGGTGACTTCACGTTCCTCTAGCTGTGCCAGAGGCGTCAGACAGGAAACAACGCGCCGGCCATCCACATGCACCGTACAGGCGCCACATTGGCCATGGTCACATCCTTTCTTGGTGCCGAAAAGATGGGCCATCTCACGCAGAGCGTCGAGTAGCGAAACCCGTGGGTCGTGCGCGAAAGTGTGATCGACCCCGTTGATCTTGAGGCTGGTGGAGAGGCTGTCCTGAAACGCCATGGACGCGGCGGCGGCATCTGACGTTGAGCCCAAGTTGAGTTCGACGGATGCAGCAACGGCCGCGGCGGCCGTCACCTTCAATGTGTCGCGACGGGTCATCATATGTGGACTATCCGGCATTCGATCTTCCTCCTCTGGCCTCGACCTGGCATGTTGAATTCCTTTTCAAAACCCCGTTTGACCTTGCGCTACATTCTCGAAGCCGTTGCCGGCTGACGTTAGCGAAGACGATCAGCAACCCGCCGGGTTACGGCGCGTCTTGCTTCGATGAATTTCGCGATGGAGTTTCTCGCCTTTTCGGCAAAATCTGCGGATACCTGTCGTATCGATCCGGTTTCGAAAGGCGGTCTTGGATCGTATTCTATCTGCAGCTGAATGTTTTCGGCGATGTCTCGCCCGTATACCTCGGCAACAATCGTCAACGCGAAATCCATCCCTGACGTCACGCCAGCCCCAGTGACGCGGTCTCGGTCCCACACCACGCGCTCCTCCACAGGCTCTGCACCCAGGAGAGCCAGCTGATCGATGGAAGACCAATGCGAGGTGGCACGGTAGCCTTTGAGGAGACCGGCGGCGCCAAGGACAAGCGACCCGGTGCAAACCGACGTTATGAGTTTTGCGTCTTTGGCAACGTTGCTGAGAAAAGACAGCGTCTCTTGGTCCTCCATCAGAGCGATTTGCCCCGGCCCGCCGGGCACGCACACCATGTCGAGCGGTGGACAGTCCGAAAATGTCGTCGTCGGCAGGACGGCGAGACCCTGATCCGAGACGACCGGGCCAAGCGTTTTCCATATCAGATGGGTCGTTGCTCCTGGCGCGCGCGCCAGGACTTCATACGGCCCGGTCAGGTCGAGCTGCGTTACGTTCGGATAGAGGAGGAAGCCAACGGAAAGTGACGGCTGCATGTTCAGGAAACCTCGTGCTAAGGTAAACTCGTCTCGCAGACGAAATCCGTTGGCGTCTCTTTGCGCTACTTGGCCGCCCGCTCTATGAGCTCTGCGACTGCTTTCGGGTGCGATACCATGACGACATGAGAGGCCCCGGCAATGACAACGGTAGCCTTGGCCTTTGCTCGATCGGCCATGAACTTCTGGACCTGGGGGGGAATGTTCTTGTCGCCGTCTCCGTAGATGAACCATGACGGGACCGTCTTCCAAGCCCCAGAGCTGGAGACCTCTTCAAGTGCAGCCTTGGTAATCGGCCGCTGCGTAGCGGCCATAAGGGACGCCGCTTTGGCAGGCACATCGTGAGCAAATTGCTTGGGGAAGGCCTTCTGTTCGATGTAGAGGTCAGAACCTCCTCCGGCAAGCGCAACTGGGGGCGCCAGGGTAGGGGCCAATGTACTGCCCGGAAATTTCGCCGAAAGCGATGCCGCCGACTCTCCTTCCTCAGGTGCAAAGGCGGCCACATAGACAAGCGATTTGACGTTATCGTGACCCACGGCCGCTTCCGAGATGACGGAGCCTCCGTAGGAATGTCCGACCAATACGACAGGGGTTTTGAGACTGCTGATCAGCGCGCCGATATAGTCGGCATCCGTCTTTACGCCGCGCAAGGGGTTCGCCGCGGCAACGGTTCGATATCCGTCTTTTGAAAGCTTCTCGATGACGCCGTTCCAGCTGGAGCCATCCGCAAATGCGCCGTGTACGAGCACAATGGTCGGCTTGGGTGCGTCCTGTGCGTAAAGCGTGTTGGAAAGTGTAAGCACCGCAATAATAGCAAAGACGAGTCTATACATAATGCATCCTCTATATGTATCGAACAACAAAGGTCGCAGTTTTTCGAAGAGGCGAGAGCGCCGACCGATACTGCGCTGGAATATCTGGCGGAGAGCCATGACGCGGGAATAGCAATCGTGCCTTCAGCAGCTGTAAGTATTTCGACAGCTAACGCACCTGTCATGTGGGGTTTAGGAATGATATCCAGGCTTGGCTGATAACGTCCTCGACAAAGGCCCGTCCAACCGGTTCGACGAGTGGGTCGCACGGTCGGTGATGCGTCTGGTGTCGGGCGCGGCCGATCATGCTACTCGAAGCTGCATGTTTGAACTTTAGAAGAGATCTGTCGCGGCCTTCAAACGTCTTGCGCGTGTTGGGCTTGCGCACATCCGAGCTTGTCCCAACTGCGTCTAGCCAGCGCCAGTCTCACGAGATTTGATTTGAACGATTTCATTGCCACGACGCTCCCCGTTCCCGTCAGAGCCCACAGCGGCGATGACCCGGCTGCGATACTGAGATTTGCAGCGGATGCGCTCAACAAGGGCGGTGCGGCACTTGCCACGCTCGTGGAAATCCGGGGAGGGGCAGCCCGGGCACTCGGTGACCATGTGGCCATCGCCGCTGACGGGCGCATGTGCGGTTATGTTTCAGGCGGGTGCGTGGAAGCCGCCTTGGCCGCGGAAGCGCTCCAGGCGATCGCGGACGGTCGTGACAGGATGGTCAAGTTCGGCGAAGGGTCGCCGTTTTTCGATCTGATGCTTCCCTGTGGCGGCGGTATAACTGTTGCAATCCACGTCCTGCGATCAGACGACGAGATCGTCAACGTACTTGCAAAGATCGCAGCACGCCGTCCGGCGGCACTTTCATATTCTCCCCAGTCTCAGGCTCTTGCTGAACCGAAGGAGAAACCGACGACATCGCAATGGCGCGGCGGCGAATTTGTCTCGGTCTACCATCCACGGACCAGGATCCTCATTTGCGGCCAGGGCGGAGAGGCTGAAGCGGTCCGGCGGCTTGCAGAATCGGCTGGATACGATGTCCAGGTTCTTCGTGCGTCCGATCAGGTGGCAGCTCGCACGCTGGAGATAGATAGGTTCACCGCTGTCGCCTTGCTCCATCACGACCTTGATGCTGAAGCGGGCGTTCTCACCGCGGCGCTCGCCTCGCCCGCGTTTTATATTGGGGCTCTTGGAAGCAGTCGTACTCACCGGCGCCGCGTGGAGCGGCTGCAAGCGCGCGGTGTCGATCCGCACCAATTGGGGAGGATCAAAGCTCCGATCGGAATGTTCGGACCCACTCGGGATACGATAAATTTGGCGATCTCGGTTCTCGCCGACGTCGCTTCTGCGCGCCTGCGCTCATCGACGTGACCCTCGTTCGATATATCGATCGCTGCCGGCATGAGCATTTTGCTTGCCGGCGTACAAAGCTGCACTTAAGCTTCGGATATGTTGGCAGGGCTGCCAGGCGCATCGTCTTGATGAAGCCAAGCAGACCCCCTTTGAAGCGGTGGTGGTGAACCGCCGCGGTCCGGCTTGATGCGTACGACGGCGAAAAAGGACCTCACCGAACCTTTAGACGGGCTGCGCTTGCGAGCGCGCCGGCCAACCCAAACCCTGCACCCAGGAGAAGTGCCAAGTTCGGGCCATATGCCCCCGCTATGCCGAAACTGAGGGCCACCAGTGCCGCACCTGTCGCCTGCCCGATCAGCCTTGCGGTCGCCACGACACCGCTCGCACCACTCGATCGGTGGTCCGGTGCGGACGACATGATCGCTTTTTGATTGGGTGCTTGGAAAAGACCGAATCCGAAGCCCGACAACACCATGCATCCAATGAGTAACAGGAGTGAAGCGGAGGAGGGAAGGAGTACGACGACGAACATCGAGATCGCAAGGCTGCCGAGCCCAATAAATCCGAGATATCCTGAGGCATAACGATCCGACAAGCGTCCCGCAACCGGAGCCATCAATGCCACGACGGCGGACCATGGCGTCATGATGAAGCCGGTTTCTTCAGCACTCAATCCAATTGCATGTTCAAGGTGGAACGGCAGTGCGACGAAAGCGACGCCTTGCGCAGCGAAGGCGCAGAATGCTGTCAAGGCCGACAGAGCAAACAGAGGACGCTTGAGTAGATCCAACGGCAGCATCGGGGATCGATTGCCGCGTTCGTAGGCACCAAGCGCGATCAAAGAGACCGCAAAAACCGCGATCGCAACCAGGGCATAGAGCAACGGATCGCCCTGGGCTAGGGCCCCTAACCCGTAGATAAGCGAAGCAAATGCGATCGTCGTCAAGATTGCCGCAGGGATGTCAAACGTTCCACTGGCGTCGCGCGGATGCGGCAAGGTGAAAAAGGAAAACGCGGTGGCCACGATACCGATGGGCACGTTTACGGCGAACAACAGTTGCCACGAACCGAGCGACAGGATGAGCGAGGCAGCAGTAGGACCCAGTGCAAACGAAACGCCGACCACGAGAGCGTTCAATCCCAGCCCGCGGCCGAGGATCGTCTTGGGGTAAAGCATGGCGATGAGGGCTGTATTGACGCTCATGATCGCGCTTGCGCCGATGCCTTGGAGGACGCGGGCGGCGATTAATTCGGAAAGGCTCGTCGAGAGCGCGCAACCGGCCGAAGCAATCGTGAACAGGACCAGGCCGCCGACATAGACGCGGCGGTGGCCAAAAGCCGCGCCTAAGGCGGCAAAGGGCAGAAGCGTTGCCACGGCTGCGAGCTGGTACGCGTTGATGATCCAGATGGATGGACCGGGTTGAGCCTTAAGATTGCTGGCTATGCTTGGTAACGCGGTGTTGGCAATCGCCGTGTCAAGAATAGCAAGCGCAATCGACACCATGAGTGCTGCCATTGCGATGCGTGACTGCTTGGGGAGGCTAGGGGCGTGCGGGGCCCCTTCGGAAATCGAAACTGACTGTGCCATGTTCTGCACTCGCTGGGAGAGGAAACGCAATATTGAGTGACTGGCGCGGAGAAGGGGCTTCTCCGCAGCGCAGCAACAGCTCAGGCCGCGTTGAACCGGCCTGACTTGCTAGTTAGGCTGGAAAGATCGCCAGAGCGCGTAGGAATCTTCGATGAAGTTATAGGCGCTCACCTTGCCATCTCTGACTGAGCAGATGGCTGCGAAATCGCTGGCAAATTCCTTGCCGGTGCTGAGAATGCGATGCTTGAAGTTGCCGATGATAACGACCTGATCGCCACTTTCAAAGGTACGCTCGATGTGAAACTCGAGCGGCTCGAAGTTGACGGGAAAGAGCGCCATCCATTCGCGCACTTGGTCCCGTCCGCGTCGCAGGCCGATGGTTGGCACATCCGCGGCGCCTTGGACTTTCCAGATGACGTCCTCGGTCAGGCATTGGAGGGTCTTTTCAACGTCTTTCTTGAAGAACGTATCGAGATAATGCTGGACCACCTGTGCGGGGGTCATTTCGGTGTTCGTGGTCATTCTCGTTTCTCCTTGCTGTCTAGCGGCACGTGGCGTCCGTTGATCAGCGATGGCCCCCGGCGAAGATGAAGAATTCGCCGGTCGTCCAGCTCGACTCGTCCGAAGCGAGGAAAATCGCCGCAGGCGTAACGTCCTCAGGAACACCGAGACGCTTGAGCGGCGTTTGCGCCGTGATCATGGGCCCGAAATCTGAGTGGAGAAAGCCACCGGCTTGCACGCCGTCGGTGTCGACCACGCCGGGCTTTATTGCGTTGACGCGGATCTTGCGGGGTGCGAGCTCGTTAGAGAGCGCGCGCGTCAAACCGTCGATCGCACCTTTGCTTGCAGTATAGACCGACGCATTTTGCGGGCCGAAAATCGTTACCGTGGAAGACATGTTCACGATGCTGCCGCCCTCCGGCATATATTTTACGGCTTCCTTCACCGCGAGCAGGTAGCCAAAAACGTTCAGCTCCATATGCTTGCGGAATAGATCGATCGAGAGGTTTTCCAACGGCTGAAAGTCATAGACGCCGGCATTGTTGACGAGGATGTCAACGCGGCCGAAAGCTCTGTTGGTTGCCGCAAAAAGCTCTTCAACTTCCGCCGGCTCACTCATATTGGCTTTCATAGCAATTGCCGTACCACCGGAGCCGACAATCTCATCAACAACTGTCTCAGCCGCGGACTTGCTCGACGCGTAGTTCACCACGACTGACGCACCTTCTGCCGCAAAGCTGCGCGCGATGGCCGCACCTAAGCCCTTCGAGGCGCCGGTGACGACAGCGATTTTACCTTCTAACCGATTGCTCATCTTATCATTCCTTAAGCTGGCGGCTCGCCAATCCCATGTCCGGCGCCTTATGGATTTCTCAGTGTAGCGCCTGCGAGTGCTGGCCACGTGTGTCTCTTTCATGCGGAGAGACGCCGAGTTCGACGTCTCTCGCTGTTGGGTGGAAATTAAGAGGTCTGAGATGTCTTGCCTGCCCAAAGATCGACGGGCCCCAGCCGGTCAGCACCCTGTGTCGCCAGCATCCAGCCCGGATATTCGGGCGGCAGCTCGCTTACCGCATCCAACCGAGCAACTTCTTCCTCGCTCAGCACGATGTCGACAGCGGCGATATTATCTTCGAGCTGGCTCAGACGCTTTGCGCCGACAATGACCGACGTCACGACCGGTTTGGAAAGCAGCCAGGCGAGCGCGATACGCGCCGGGCTGCAGCCATGCACCTCTGCAATGGGCTTGAGGACGTCGATGACGTTCCAGGCGCGCTCCTTGTCGACGATCGGGAAGTCGAAAGAGGATCGACGCGAGCCTTCCGGGGACTGGTTCTCGCGACTGAATTTTCCAGATAGCAGGCCGCCGGCAAGCGGGCTCCAGACAAGCAAGCCCATCTTTTCTGCGTCGAGCAGGGGCTTGAGTTCGCGTTCGAGGTCTCGGCCCGCGATTGAGTAATAGGCCTGAAGCGTATTGAAGCGCTGCAAACCGAGGCGGGCCGAAATGCCGAGAGCCGTCGCAATGCGCCACGCCTGCCAGTTGGAAACGCCGACGTAACGCACCTTGCCCTGTCGAACCAAGTCATCGAGCGCGCGCAGGGTCTCCTCGACCGGCGTGAGCGTGTCGGTCGCATGGATCTGGTAGAGATCGATGTGATCGGTCTGAAGGCGTTTCAAGCTGGCCTCAACCGCGTCCATGATATGTCCGCGGGACGCGCCGACGTCGTTTCGACCCTGACCCATGCGACTATAGACTTTTGTCGCCAGCACGACTTCGTTTCGCGCAATGCCGAGGTTCTTGAACGACTGGCCAAGCGTTCGCTCGCTTGCACCGGCAGAATAGACGTCCGCTGTATCGAAGAAGTTGATGCCGGCTTCGATGCTGGCTTTGACCAATTCGTCAGCCTCGGGCTGGCCGACGTCGCCGATATGCTCGTAGATCCCCGTGCCGTCGCTGAAGGTCATTGTGCCGAGGCAAAGCTGCGAGACAAGAAGACCGGTATTTCCAAGCGTCTTGTATTTCATCTTAGTCGCTCCTGAAGACGCAAGCTCGCATGCGAGCCGAAGGTCCCGGTTCGCTGTTGCTTGCTGATTTAAATTGATGGTCCGTAGGCCTCGTTAGATGGCGAGACCAGTGCTCATTAAAAGCCCAACGAAGGGCTCCGGTGCAAAGCTTGCGCTATTGGCCCGGCGCCCCGAAGATTTCGTTGATGTGCAGCGAGTCGGTAAATTCCTGGCCGCTCGCGATCTTGCCGTCGCGGAAGTGAAGGAGAAAATGATAGTTGTTTCGATAGTGCCGGCCGTCCTTCATCGGCAGATCACCCTTCGCCACGATCGCAATCCGGTCATCTTCTCCCGTGACCTCATGGTACTCCATCTTCAAGGGGCCGGTAGCGTTGTCCAGAAGTCGGGGCAAGTTCTCAAGGTAGGGCCGCTTCGCGTGCGTGCCGGAAAACTTGTTTCCGGGCATGATCCACCAGGTCATTTCGTCGGTGCTGAGGTTCGACATTGTTTCGGTGTCGCAGCGACCAAGCGCATCCAGAAAGGTCTTGGCAACTTTTTCATTCTGCTCTCTGCTCATGGCACATCTCCTTCGTAGCCACTTGTTGTTTTGATGGTGGTAGATTGGCGCCTTCCGCTTTCGAAGAAAACGCCAAAGAATGGTGGATCACGTTCCAGTTTTGAAAAACCTCGACTGGTCCGCGTCCCACAGCGAGCTCATCGATCAAATCAGCCGAGCCGGTCTTAGTAGATCTGACAGACCGACCCGGTGAAGCATTTCAGCACGTACGCGATCGACAAAGGAAAATCCGACATTGGCACCGTCTTCGGTCGGATCGTCATGCACGCGAAAGGGTCGTTCACCGAACGGCATATCAACAACATCAACGATCCGGTCGGCGACGGCGGCCGGATCGGCGTCTTCGGGAACAATGGCTGCGAAGGCCTTCTGCACCTCTTCACCGAAATCCTTGTAGGCACCGGCTTCATATTCGGCCAGACGGTCAGCGTCTGCTGGTCGACCGGAGCAAACAAAATGATTTGTGCCCTTCGTGAAGGCTCCAGGAACGACGATCGTCGTCTCGATCCCCCAGCGGCTGAGCTCGCGTGCATAGATCACGGCCAGCGCATCCATCGCAGCTTTCGCCGCGAAATGGGGCCCGAGATAAGGTGGTGTGCCGCCCGCCGAACTGCTGCTCGATATCCAGATCAGTAGGCCCTGCTTAGCTGCCCTCATATGCGGTAATGCGGCGCGATTGACCCGCTGGGTTCCCAAGACGTTGACATCATATTGCTGTGCGAACTGCTCGGGCGTAAACGCCTCAGCCGGTCCGAACATCATACCTCCGGCGTCGTGGATCAACACATCGATCTTGCCACTCTCTTCGATAACCTTGGAGACCGCAGCCTCGATCGACGGCTCTGATTGCACGTCCAGCTCAAGAGGTCGTATATCGACACCGACGCGATTGGATGTCTGGGCCATCTCCGCTGCAGTCTTTGCGTTGTGGCCGGCAACATCTCTCATTGAGGCATAGACGGTGTGTCCGGCGCTCGCGAGCGCCATAGCCGTCAGGCGTCCGAGGCCGCTCGAAGCGCCGGTGATAAGAATGCTTTTCCCAGTCATGATGAAGCTTCTTTCGACCCTGTTGCGAATTTCGAAGTGTCAGATGATGCCGCCGTTCGCGCGCAAAACCTGTCCGTTGATCCACGCTCCATCGGGTCCGGCAAGGAAGGAGACCGCAGCGGCAATATCCTGCGGCTGGCCCAGACGCTCAAGCGGCGCGAGCTTGGCGAGCTGATCAACAGCATCCCGTGGCTTGCCTTCCAAAAAAAGATCGGTGGCGGTCGGTCCAGGCGCGACGGCATTGACGGTGATGTTGCGCCCGCGAAGCTCCTTGGAAAGGATGTGCGTCATCGCCTCTACCCCGGCTTTTGTCGCCGCGTAAATTGCATAGGTCGGCTGGTAAAGACCCACCACGCTCGAAGAGAAGCTGATGATGCGGCCGCCGCTGCGCAGGCGAGTGGCTGCCTGCCGCATACCGTTGAAAACGCCCTTGAGGTTGATTGCGATCTGTCGATCAAACAGATTGTCCGTCGCCTCGGCGATTGGAGCAAGATGCATCACGCCGGCGTTGTTGACGAGGACATCCACGCCACCGAAGGCAGCCTCCGTTCTATCAAACATTCGCGTTACGGCCGCCGGGTCGCTGACGTCGGCTTGTGCGGTGATCGCCTTGCCGCCCGCCTGTTCGATTTTAGCCGCAGTCATCTCGGCAGCAAGGACATTCCCCGCGAAATTGACGACGACATGAAAACCGTCCGCAGCGAGACGCTCCGCAACAGCCGCACCAATTCCGCGCGATGCTCCCGTGACGATCGCAACCTTCCTGTCCGTCATTGATTTTTCCTATGTGATCGCTGAAACAACTATTAAGTATTATCGTCAAAGCGATGCCGCTCTTCCATGAGAAGGGCCGACAGCGCGCGCCGCGCCAGCGACAGCTTGAACTCGTTTTGCTTGGTTGGGTGAGCTCCGCTCAGAGCGACGTCCACGATTTGGTTGGCTGCATCCGAAGCCGACGAGATGCCACTCTCTGCTGCTTCGACACGCCATGGCTTTGGCGCAAGTCCGCCGAATGCCACGCGCAGACTGCCTAGTCTGGGACCATCAAAGTGAGCAATCAGAGCAATTGAGACGTTCGCGAACGCATATGAGGCCCGGTCGCGAAGTTTGAGGTAGCGGTGAGCCCCCCCGATCGGCTTTGGTAACACGATCGCGGTAATAAGCTCTCCTGGGGCCAACACCGTCTCGATATGAGGCGTCTGGCCGGGCAGCACATGCAGTTCGGCAATTGGCAGTGCCCTTTTGCTCCCGTCCGGGAGGATTGTCTCGACGACAGCGTCCAGAGCCCGCAGCGCAACTGCCATGTCAGAGGGGTGAGTAGCAATACAGGCCTCGCTACCTCCGATGACGGCAAGGCCTCGCGATATTCCTTCGAGTGCGGCACAGCCCGAGCCCGGCTGACGCTTGTTGCATGGCAGATCGCCGGAATAGAAGTAGACGCACCTCGTGCGTTGCAGCAAGTTGCCGCCGACCGTAGCTCTGTTTCGTAATTGCCCGGAGGCACCCGAGACCAGCGCCCGGGCGAGAACGGGGTAGTCGCGGCGTACCCTTTCGTCGGTCGCAACATCTGAATTGCGAGCAAGTGCGCCAATGCGCAAACCGCCATCCGAAGTATGCTCTATAGCGTCAAGCCCGACACGGTTTATATCGACCAAATGTTGCGGCGCTTCTATATCGAGCTTCATCAGGTCGATGAGGTTTGTCCCCCCTGCCAGGTAGCGTGCGCCTGGGGTCCGCTCAAAAGCTTTGGCGGCTTCCATAGGAGAGGATACCCGTTCGTAGCTAAAATGCTTCATGGCTGTCTCTCCATGACCTCACGGATCGCGGCAACGATGTTGGGATATGCGGCGCATCGGCAGATATTGCCGCTCATCCGTTCGCGGATCTCCTCGTCCGATGGTGCAATCTGGTTGAGATCTTCGCTCACATGGCTAGGCACGCCGCGATTGAGTTCATCCAGTGCGCCGATTGCAGAGCAGATCTGGCCGGGGGTGCAATAGCCGCATTGCAGTCCGTCGTGCTTGACGAATGACGCCTGCATCGGATGGAGGGTTGATTGAGAGGCTAAGCCCTCGATGGTCCTAATCTCGTCTCCCTCGTGCATCACTGCAAACGAAAGGCAGCTGTTCATCCGACGCCCGCCGACAAGCACGGTACAGGCTCCACACTGCCCTTGGTCGCAACCTTTTTTGGTTCCCGTTAGACCGAGTACATCCCGGAGCGCATCAAGCAGTGTCATCCGAGGGTCGACTTCCAGCCGGTGCTTGATACCGTTGACGGTAAAACACACGTCGAGCGTGCCTGCGCTGGCCGTCACTTCGCTTTTGATGTCGATGCTCATGTCTTCGGCCGCACTATCGAGGATGCTTCGTTGCCCACGACAGTTGCCCATTCGCGAATGCGCCAGCTGCGAACGAGACCATTGTTGATGTAGGGATCCTCCTTCACGAATTTCTCGACCACTTCCACGTTTTCCCCCTTGAAGAAAATGACGCCCGTGTCGAGCGGATCGGTGAGAGCGCCTGCAAGAATAAGCTCACCGCGGTCGACAGCTGCCCAAGCCTTGGTCAGATGTTCGTCGCGAAACTCCGGTCGTCTAGCTTCATAGGTTTCACTAAAATCAAGGAATAGAAGGTAGTGTTTCATTGGGTTGCTCCTTCATAGTTGAGTGCTTCGAACTGAATAGGCAGGTCTCGCGGCCGGCACGCCGTCGCGTCGTACACCGCGTTCGCTATGGCGGCAGCAACGCCGACCATTCCGATCTCTCCGGCGCTCTTGGCTCCCATCACGCCGGTAGCGGGGTCCGGTTGTCCGACGAACTGCACCTCCAGTTCCGGGATGTCGGCGTTCACTGGAACGAGGTACTCGGCTAGATCCGTGTTGATGTATCGGCCAAACCGATTGTCGATGTGGGTTCCTTCCCAAAGCGCCTGACCGATTCCCATCGTTACCGCACCGAGGATCTGCGACCGCGCTGTGACCGGGCTTAAAACCTTTCCGATGTCAACGGCACTGACGAACCGACGTACCCGGATCGACCCGAAGTCAGGATCTATCGCCACCTCACAGAAATGAGCGGCGTTGCTCTCGACACTTACGGGAAGAGGACCGTCGGGTGACCATTCGCCATAGCCCTCCACTGCATCGACATTGATGTTTTGCAGAATTGCAAGAGGGCTCAGGCCACTGATTCCAAGATCCTGGTTGAGCAATGCGCTCTTTGACTTCAGATCCTCACAAGCGCGCAGGATGGCTTGCCCGACGCTCGCCACGATCCGTGATCCACCCGCTTGTGGAGCGAAGGGAAGATCCGTATCGCCAAACACGAGTTCAACATCCTGTGGCCGCAAACCAAGCGCCTCGGCCACAATGCGGGGCATGACCGTGGTGTTGCCCGTCCCAATTTCTGAAATGCCGGTTTCAATGACTGCATGTCCGGATCGATGAAGTACTACTTTTGCCGTCGCCTTGGATGCGTAGCGAGGGTAACTACCCGATGCCATTCCGTGACCAATCAGCAGGCGCCCATCTCGGCCGCCTCGGCGGCCACCCCCTGAACGCCAGCCAAACCTCGCTGCACCGGCTTCGTAGCATTCCAGCAGGGCAGTGCTCGACCATGGCTTTCCCGAGTCGGGATCAGCAGACGCGAAGTTCTTGACGCGAAGCTCAACCGGGTCCAGACCAAGCCTGACAGCAAGTTCGTCCATTGCGCTTTCGAGAGCAAACGAACCTGTACTTTTTCCTGGAGCCCGCATGGAGGTGCCGGCCGGTAAGTTCAGGTGGGCCAAGCGGGTGCTTACCGAGACGTTCGGACAGGCATAACGCGTCCTGGTGCGTCCTATACAGCCTTCCACATATTCGTCGACGATTCCTGTTTGGACGACAGCTTCATGCTTGATGGCGACAAGTCTTCCGTCAAGGTCTGCGCCTAGCGAGACAGTTTGGAGAAGATCTGGGCGGTGTCCGATTCCAGTGAACATCTGTGGGCGGGTCAGGACCAGTTTGACGGGCCGCTTCACCAGGCGCGCGGCAAGAGCCGCGATATATCCGTGCGGCCAAAGCTGGAGCTTGCAGCCAAAAGCGCCTCCGACGAACTTTGAAACCACATGAACGTCTTGTTTTTCAAGATCAAACGCGCTTGCCAAGGCTGCCGCGATGACGTGAGGGCCCTGGTTGGCGTCATAGACAGTGAGCTTACCCTCTTGCCAATGAGCAATCGTCGCCGGCGCCTCGATCGGGTTATGGTGCGCGCTCAATGATTTATAGGTCCCGCTTACCCCAACCGGGGCTAGCGCAAGCGCGCGATCGGCGTCGCCTCGGCTAGACGTCGCGGGCTCTCCTCCCGGGATCTGTCCCGTGCGCGGCTCCACCGCGTCGCCAGCATTTGCGGCAAGGTCGACAAGCGGCGGATCCTCTACATATTCGATGACGAGAGCCTGTGCGGCGGACCTGGCGTTTTCCAGCGTATCGGCGACCACAGCTGCGACTGCCTGGCCGGCATGTCGCACCCTGCCGTCTGCCAATGCCAGGGAAGCGCCGTGGTCTGCTCGCCGCAGCAGCTCTTCAGGTTCAGTGGGCCAAACGGGCGGCGTAGTGCCTCGCAGCTCAGCCGCGTTCAGGTGGGACACGATCCCGAGCACTCCAGGGCATTTCAGGGCCGCCTCGACGTCGATCGAGGCGATGCGCCCTGCTGCAATCGCGCTGGAGACAACGATTGCGTGGCAGAGCTGATCGAGCTGGTGGTCTGCTGTGTACTTCGCAACGCCGGTAACTTTCAAAGGCGCATCGACACGCTCCTGTGCGCCTTTTTGTAGTGAGTGATCTGATCGCTCATTGGGCTCCAGATTGGCAGCCGTTCTGGTCAAGGAATTTAACGGTTCCATGAGAGCTCCGCGTGGTTTTTGATGAATGTTGGACAGGTCTTAGGCGAGGGCCCGGAGATTAAATGACGTATTGAAGATGTCTCTAGCAGGGGTGACCAGAAGCGGCGCACGTTGCGTGGTTAGGGGGTTGGCCAGCCTTATCTTCGTACCGCTTAGCTTTGTGTTCCACGATTGGCTCCAAGAGGTTACGCAGCAGCAACTGCTCGACGCCAAAAAAATACCATAACCCCCTCAAGCGTTCCGCGCCGAATTGTCATCACAGCGTGGACATTTGAGGATCAGTTTCGTGAACCCCCCGATCGCTGGATAGCGGGTGCGCACTCATCGATTTATTTGAAGAAGGCCGGGGCCCGCCGCCGCGTTTCAGCCTCCTGCTCTGGCCTTGTGATCAATGACTTTTGTTGATGACCTGGAGCATCCAACCGGCGTCCATAGCAGAGAGCGTGGGCGCTGCGAGCCTCTGAAATTTACGACGCTTTAGGCAGAGACAGTTTGGGTGATCCGAGACAATCGACAAGTCGCGGAGTGGCGTATGGGTTAGGGGAAGCTTGACTTCCGGTTTGCCGGTCTACAGAAATACTGCTGTCCTCGTGATCAATTGCGACGAGTGACCCCATATTTATCTATATGACGAGGGAGTAACTTTGCTGTTTGATGGACGGATTATTGCGGGCATTACAGTTTTCGTGGCGGTGGCGCGGACGGGAAGTTATGTAAGAGCAGGTGAGCAGCTTGGTCTATCGCGCTCCGGTATTGGGAAAGCCATTGGACGGCTTGAGGACCGCATCGGGATGAGACTGTTCGACCGTAATGCGCGTGCCATTAAACTTACCGATCAGGGCCGTGCATTTCTTGACGAAACGGCGCCGATGTTGGAAGCGCTGGGTCGTATTGCAACCCCTGCCACGCCGGAGAACATCAAGGGACGATTGCGCGTCTCGACAGACGGCGCTTTGGGCCCCTACCTCTTGATTCCGATTCTACCTGATTTCCTCGTGGAGCACCCGCAGGTCAGTGTCGATCTTTTCGTTCGGGATCGCGCAGATAACCTGCTTCTAGAGGGCGTCGACACCGCGATCCGGTTCGGCGAACCGAAAGCGCAAGATCTCGACAAGAAGCTGTTGCTTCAAACGCGGGTCGTCACCTGCGCCAGCAGCTCATATATCGAGCGTTTTGGGATGCCAGAAGATCCTACCGCTGTTTTAAAGAACCATCGATGTGTGCGCATGATAGACGAAAAGACCGGCAAGCCGCACGTCTGGAACTTCGTCAACGCGTCGGGTGAGCAACAGGCTGTCGCACCCAGTTGCGGATTGACGCTGAATGACGCACCTTCCCTTGTTGCAGCAGCACTCAGCGGTTACGGCATTGTGCGTCTGCTCGACATCGTAGCCGAAGATCTGCTCGCTCAGGGGAAATTGATCGAAGTTCTGCCGGAATGGAATAATTTCTACTGGCCGGCCTTTATCTATACCGCGGTCGATGGACACCAGTCCGTCGCCATCGAGGCATTCAAGCAATTTGTGCTGTCGCGTTTGGGCAGGCCAGACGGTTGAGCGGACGCTCTTCACGGCTCGAGGAGAGTTGTGAAGAGCTTCGCCAATGAGCCGCCGTGTGAAAGAGCGGTGATAAAATTACAGCAGGCTTGATGCCTGTCGGAAAGACTATGGGCATGGTCGGCTCATTGCCCAAGAGTTGGGCATGACCAGTGCCAGCAACCGCTTACCGAAATAGCCGAAGAACGGGACGGGCTGCGGCGCTGACGGCTTCGGTCCAGCAAAGATCAGCCTTTCGTGGAATCGTCAGGCGGGGCGTTGCGCACAACTACGCCCGGCCCCATCAGGACCTGTTTGCCGCTCTCGAGAGTGGCGATCACACCGTCGGAATAGATCTTCACGGAGCTGACAATGCCTTTGACTCCGTCATCACCGGGAGCCTGGATGTATTTCCCAACGTAACCCTGAGCGCTTTGGAGATAGGAATAGGAGAGGAGCGAGTCGAGCTTCGCGTTCGCCTGCACCGTCTGCTCAACTTGCGAAAAGCTGGCCAGCTGAGCAAGTTGTTGAGCTGGGTCGGAGGGGGCAGTAGGATCCTGGTTTTTGATCTGGGCGATCAAAAGTCTCAGGAAGCCGTTGTAATTGAGCATATTCTTCGTCTGGGCTTGGTTGTCCGTTTCCAACTTGTTGCCCGTCTTCTGGATTGGGTCGATGGCCATTCGAGTCTCCTAAAGTTACGCGGTCAGAAAGCCGGTCGAAAGTCGGTTGCGACCTGGAGAAGTCTGGGATCAGCAGACTGCGCAAGCGGTTTCGAACAAAGACATAGGCTGCACCGGTGATCCCAATGCAGAGAAACTATGAAGACGGCAGCCCCATAAGGCATTTTCGGTTTTTGGATCTGTCCGTTATTCATGCGTTCTGCAGATCGCCGACAGGTTGTTGCCGTCGGGATCGATCACGAAGGCGGCGAAGAAATCGGGATGAAACTCCGGCCGTAGTGCCGGCCCCCCATTGCTAGAAGCGCCGTTTGCCATTGCAGCGTTGTAGAACCGAACGACGCCAACTCGGTCCTGCGACTGAAGCGCGATGTTCACGCCTCTCCCCTCCGAACCCGTGGCGACGATCCATAGGGCGATCTCGCCGTCCTGTCCGAAACCGGCGCCCTGCTCGTGCTCGAAAACTTTTTCATACCCAAGGGGCGCCAAAGCCGTTTCATAAAACGATTTCATCAGCTCCAGTTGGCGCGTTGGAATCCCAATGTGGTCAATCATATCTCACGTTCCCTTGCCGCAGGCTTCGCGCACCACATCCTGTCGTTGGTGGCCGAGGATATTCACGTCATGTCGGCTAGCTGCACCGAGCTCCACGCACCCGCTTTGCGCCCCTGCCATGCGCACTTGTGCTCAGTTGTACTTGCCGGATTTGACTACCATATTGCTTCGCAAAGTCCGGCGCTGATTTGTCGTCATAGAGAGGACAACTCGCGCAGTGTAGATGACACATTCCACACCAGCGAGATGACGCCTTAAAGCTCTTGCTTCTAGCCTTTGCAGCTTCCAAAATATCAATTTTCTCAGTGGCTTCGCAGAGCGGGCGGGTGGCGCTTCCGACGCCTGAAACGGGCTGGTCACGGGCGGCGCTAGCGTGGTGCCAATCGCGAATGGTCACTTTTAAATGGCTCTGAAAAGAGCAGTCAAAAGGTTGCGTCGACGCAAGCATCTGCCTATTTGTGCGACCGATTTCGGCACGACAGAGTTGCGCGGGCCGCGCGGATCGCGTGATGCCCAATGCAGGAGATATGAGTGACCACAGGATCAGAACTGCTTCTGGAATCGCTTTCAAAAGCGGGTATCAAGTACATCTTCGGCAATCCAGGCACAACCGAAATGCCTATCATGCATGCACTGAGGCGGTTTCCCGAAATCCAATATATCCTGGGGCTCCAGGAAGCGGCTGCCGTCGCCATGGCAGACGGTTACGCCAAATCGAGTGGTCACGCAGCGTTCGTCAACCTTCACACTGCCGGTGGTCTCGGGCACGCAATGGGCGCGCTTCTTCATTCCAAGATCGCAAAGACTCCGATGCTGGTTACCGCCGGTCAACAAGATACGCGCCATAGCTTCAGCGATCCACTCCTCTACGGCGATGCAATTGGAATGGCCAGTTCAGCCGTCAAGTGGGCGCGCGAAGTGCTCCATCCTCACCAGGTTGCACCACTCGTCAGACGCGGAATCGAAGCCGCGTTGACGCCGCCTCTGGGGCCGGTTTTCCTGTCATTGCCGATTGACGTCCTGACGGGAGAAAGTTCGGAACCTGCTGGCGAGCCATCGTCTATAGATCGGCGTTCGGTTGCAAGTGGTCTGGGCAAACTTGCCTCTGCTATGGCTGGCATTCAGCCAGGGCGCCTTGCCGTGATCGCGACCGATGAGGTCGATGCGGGCAAGGCCAGTGATGAGCTTATCGAGATTGTAGATGCGCTCGGCGCACCCGTTTATGGGCCGTCCTGGCCCGGAGGGATCTCCTTTCCGCCTTCACACCCGTTGTGGAAGGGTAATCTTCCGACAACAGCTTCGGCGATGCGATCCTTGCTTTCAGATTTCGACGCTGTCCTGATTGTAGGCGATAACCCCTTCATTTCCTATCTTTACAGCGAAGGCTCCGCGTTACCCGCAGAGTGCCGACTTTATCAGATTACCAATGATGGAGGCGAAGCCGGGCGGACATATTCCACAGAGCTCGCCTGCATTGGCAGTCTCAAGCCGTCATTGCGCGCTCTCCTACCGCTTTTGCTTAAAGAAATGGAAAAACATCGAAAAGCTGTCGCGGCTATCTTTTCCATGGCGCGGACCCAGCGCCAGGCGCGACTGGCATCGTTGGCAGAACAGCTTGCTGAACAACATGGGAGGGTACCCATTAGCCCGTTCGTTGCGACGGGCGCAGTATTAAACGCTTTGGACGAGGACGTCATCGTTGTCGATGAAGCGCCTGCGACCATGTTGCATGTCAGGGAATTCCTGCAAAAGGCGAGTTTTCGCCGCTACTTCTTTATGCGAAGCGCCATCCTCGGCTGGGGTCTGCCCGCCGCCGTCGGGGTGGCACTCGGATCGCCAGGTTGCCCTGTCCTTGCCCTCGTTGGGGATGGTTCAGCCCTTTATACGCCCCAGGGGCTGTGGACAGCCGCCAAGCAACGGCTGCCTGTCACTTTCGTTGTCATGAACAACTCAGAGTATAACATCCTCAAACGGTATTCTGTCGCGCAAGGCTACGAGACAGGCGGTAACTCGACGATTGCTGGGATGGAACTCACGGACCCACCGATTGATTTTCCTGCACTTGCGAACGCTTTCGGAGTGGCAGCTCAGCGCGTCACCCATGCCGACGAGATAGAGCCGGCGATAAAGAAGGGGTTGCGCTCCGGCCGACCCAACCTGATCGAGATTGTCATTGGGACGTCCTGACGATGTCCAGGCCACCTGGGTGAAAAGGTCTCTAAGGGCGGAGATGCGTTGGTCGGTGACAGCAAGAGTTAGGCCAATGAAGAGGATCGGGTCCCTGTTACCCGCTGATGAGAGGATGAGAAGGATGACCGATCGTGCAAACGAAAACGCAGTGATTGTCGTTGGCGCCGGCATCGCGGGCTTGGCACTGACGCGTGAACTGGTGCGACGCGAGGTCGAGGTTGTCGCACTCGAACGCTATCCGAGCCTGCCTGACGCCGGGCTCGCGATCAATCTGCCAGGCAATGCCATCGCCGCCCTTAGGAAGCTTGGGATAGACGATGTGCGCCGACACGGCGTCCCCGTCGAGCGGCGAGAGTATCGTTCTTCAAGGGGAAGATTACTATTCAAGGTCGATGAGGCCAAATTCTGGGGCGATGACAATAAACCGCAATGCATGCGTCGCTCGGACCTCGCTTCAATGCTAACTGAGGGAATTCCAGAAGAGGTCATCCGGCGACAATGCGCGGTGGCATCGGTGAGCACATCGGGGCGGTCAGTCGCCGTCGACACTGTCGACGATGAAAAACTCACCGGCAAGTACCTTGTCGGAGCCGACGGCGTACATTCCATTGTCAGGACGATGTGCTTTCCTGGGATCGAAACCTCAGTCGCGCAATTGGGACAAGCCAGTTGGCGCTTTCTGACGTCGAATCCCGGGGTCGACTGCTGGACTATATGGATGGGAGAGCATGCGCTCGTTTTGCTCATTCCAGTTGGGCCCGACGAGGTCTATTGTTGGGCGACAATCCCGAGCGATGAGTGCCAGTCGAGCGATCCTGCAAACCTGCTGCGCCACATCAAGCTATTCCCGCGTGAGCCCCGCGAAGCGGTTGAGGCAGCGCTCGCGAACCAAGCAACTCTACTGAAATCGCCGCTAACCGAAGTCAGAATGTCCAATTGGAGCCGCGGTCAGGCGATCCTGATCGGTGATGCGGCTCATGCAACAGCTCCGGTCTGGGCACAAGGTGGCGCGCTGGCATTAGAAGATGCCTTGGTGTTGGCAGAGCTTTTTGCAACGAGTGACGATGCGCTCGACGTGGGCGAAGAGTTCACCCGGCTTCGAAAGAACCGCATACGTCATGTGCAGACAATGACTGATCGTGCCTCCAGGATTTCAACGCTGCCGATCGCGCTGCGCAATATCCTCATGCGATACGCAGGCCGACTAAGCTACATAAATACCTATAAGCCGCTCAGAAATGTGTAGGACAGGAATCAGTCCCGTCTCAGCTCCTTGCGCCTTTCGTTGCCTTGAGGGACAGCGAGTACACGGTGACGTGAACCTCGATGAGCCGCCGCATGTGATCAACATCGGTCGCGGCGTATCGAAGGCCCCGTAGGCCATAGGTGAGTGTCGCCGCAAACTCCTCTGGTGAAACGGCTAGGGCCCAAGTTTGTTTGGTCGTCTGCAGCAATTGAACGAGAAGCTTTTGAAATCGCTCGTAAACAAGACGAACTGCAGGAAACCGCAAATCAAAAAGATCGGCGGCGTCCGGATATGCTGACGCGAGCTGCAATCCGTGCAGGCCCCACACGGTGCAGGCGTGCAACAGCTTCTGGTCGATGGACGCGATCTGGTCGACCTCCTTCTGGATCTGGCCCAAGGATCTGGCGTCCATCATCTCGATAACGCGGGTGAAGATTGCCTCCTTGTCGGGAAATATCAAATATAACGCCGGACGGGAGATGCCCGCTGCCTTCGCAATGTCCCCCATCGTCGTACGCGCAAAGCCGTACCGCACAAATATATCTTCGGCAGCGGATAAGACCCGCCCTTCCTTACCTGACAAGTTCTCCATGCCGCAGCTTGACATAATGACGAAAAGTGTCAAGATTTGACAATTGAACGAAAAACGTCAGAAAGTCATAAGATGAAACACGATATGTTATCTCGCGAGATTCTCGCGGAAGCGACTGAGCGGCTCGGCGATGGGCCGGTTGTCATGATCAACCTCCTCTGCTTCAGAGACCAGCCGCAGTATCCGAACGGGTTCGAAAACATGAAGACGACCTCTCGGGCCGCATATTATGAGGGTTATGCGTCGGCTTTTCAGCAGATCGCAGCGGGGCTCGGTATTTCGACGGAACTTGTCTACGCCGGCTCCCAATTGATGACATTGCTCCCTGAAGAAAGCGAGACATGGGACGACATCGTGATCGTCCGCTACAACAGCTTCGCTGACCTTCTCGCCATTATCGACAGTTCCGAGTACGCTTCGCAAGCTGAACCACATCGCCTGGCGTCGATCGCGAGCTGGCGGTTCGTCGCCACCGGCTCACCTGGAAAAACATCCCAAGAGCACAGGTGACTGCCGAGAGGGAATCGTCTCGAACCTGCACCAGGTCCGACGCAGCGGGGGTGTCGGGCTAATCATACGTCCTATGATTGCGTAGCGCACCGGCTCCTTGGCAAGCGAAGTGAAGATTTGACCCCGTAGGCGAAACGAAGAACTGACCCCCTTCATTAATTTGCTGTTTCGTTTGTCTCGAGCGCCGTTCCGGCCTTCTGCAGAAGGCCGGAACGGCGCTTTTCGCGAAGCCTGTAGCTATCACCTCGAATGGTGATCACTGTCGAGTGGTGC
>Ga0102591_1001005_pt1 | contig 43059 bp, 38 predicted proteins | sample AraplaCol_mCL_r2_2_FD_76860 | JGI IMG/M metagenome (GOLD analysis project Ga0102591, IMG submission 76860) | Arabidopsis root microbial communities from North Carolina, USA - plate scrape MF_Col_mCL_r2 (SPADES assembly) (version 2) | ecosystem: Host-associated > Plants > Roots > Endosphere...
TGACGTCAACGGCCCAGGGCCGGACCTGCCGCACGCCATCGATCACGTTGGCTGCACTCAACCCACCAGACAAAACGACCGGAGAGGGAACGCTTGGAGGCAGCAGTGACCAATCGAAGACCTTTCCGCCTCCACCGTAGCCGTCGACGAAGGCGTCGACCAGCACGGCCTGGGCGCGGGAGAAACGAGTCGCGAAGTCTAGCAAATCGAAGCCCGGCGCCATGCGCGCCGCGCGCAGATAGGGGCGCGACCAGCGGTCGCAGTCCTCGGGCGACTCGTCGCCGTGGAACTGCAGCGTCAGCGTCGGCATCGCGGCCAGCGCCGCCTCGATCGCCGCGGGCGCGGCGTTGACGAACAGGCCCACCGGCGTCACGAACGGCGGCAGGCGCCGCGCCAGCTCGGCGGCGCGCGCGACGCTCACGGCGCGCGGGCTCTTGTCGTAGAACACCAGGCCGATCGCGTCGGCGCCGGCTTCGATGGCGGCATCGACATCGGCTTCGCGGGTCAGGCCGCAGATCTTGATTCGGGTTCGGCTCATGGGACGCCAGTCTAGGCAGGTTCTCGGACGGCGAGGCCTCCGCTCACGGCAACCAGTCCATCGCGGCGGTATGCCGCGGCAGGTTGAGGTGGTCGTCGTAGGTCGGGCCGACGAAATACAGCCCGTCCGGCGGGAAGGTCGGCGCCGCGGCGTCGCGCGAGCGCGCCGCCAGCACCTCGTCCATCCACGCGGGTGGTTTCTGTCCGGCACCGACCGCGACCAGGCAGCCCATGATGTTGCGGATCATGTGATGCAGGAAGGCGATGCCGTCGAACTCGAAGCGCCAGTAGGCGCCGCGCTTCTCGATGCGGATGCCGTGCAGGATCTTCACCGGCGAGGCGGCCTGGCACTCCGACGAGCGGAAGGAGCTGAAGTCATGCTCGCCGACCAGGCGCGAGGCCGCGTCGCGCATTGCATCGCCATCCAGCGGACGGAAGGTCCACCCCACCCCGCCGGCCTGGATGGACGGACGCACGTTGGACTCCAGCAGCAGGAACCAGTAGCGGCGGCCGCGCGCCCAGTTGCGCGCATGGAAGTCCTCGCCGGGAAAGGCGGCCCACTGGATCGCGATGTCGCGCGGCAGGTAGCGGTTGACGCCGCGCACCCAGGAGAAGGCTTCGCGCGCCACCGGCGAATCGAAGTGGACCACCTGGTTGAGCCCATGGACGCCGGTGTCGGTGCGGCCGGCGCAGATGGTGCGGATCGGTTGCGCGACGAACTGCGCCAGCGCCGCTTCCAGCGCGTCCTGCACGGTGCCGCCGCCGGGCTGGCTCTGCCAGCCCTTGTAGGCTTCGCCGCGATAACTCACGCCCAGCGCCACGCGCATGCAGGTCTCCGAACTCGAAAGGAAGCCGCCAAAAAGAAAAGGCGCCCGGCCAGGCCGAGCGCCTTGTCGTGAACCGGCCGCAGTTTAGCGAAGCTGGTCCAGCATCTGCTGAGCGCGGTCGCGCACCGGACCGGAGGCCTTGCCGACCAGCTCCTGCAGCACGTCGCGCGCGCCTTCGGTATCGCCGATCTGGCGGAACTCCTCGGCCAGCTCCAGCTGACGCTGCAGCGCCTCGTCGTCGTTCGGGTCGATGCTGTCCAGGTCGACGCCCAGGTCATCCAGGCTCATCGTGTCCGGGGTCGACCGGGTGTCCGGCAGCGCGTCCAGGGCCGGCAGGTCGATCGAGGCGATGTCCTGGGTCTCGAACGACTGGCCCGCCTTCCCATGGCTCGCCGGCGCGTCGGACGGCAGGTCCAGGTCGATGCTCGACAGGTCGAAGTCCAGCGACGACGGATCGTGCGCGGGCGCCGGGGCCGGCGCGCCGCCCAGGTCGTCCAGGTCACCGAGGTCGAACTCCAGCTCGCGAGCATTGGACGGGGCCGGAGCCGCCGGCGGCGTGCTCAGGTCCAGATCCATGTTCATCGGCGCCTGGCTGGCGGACGACGGCAGCGCCTGCGTGGCGGCCATGGCCGGTGCCGGTGCGGGCGGCGACGCCAGGTCCAGGTCGAGGTCCAGGTCCATCAGGCTGGACGGACCGCTGTCGCGCGGCGCGGTGGCGGCGGCGGTCGCCGCGGCACGGGCGATAGCGCCGCTACCCGGGTGCGCGAGGCCCGCGGCGGGCAGCGTGCTGGCGTTCATCGGCTCGGGGCGCTCATCGTCGCTCTCGAACATCGTCGGCGCGCCGCCGGGCTGGTACAGCGGATTCTCCGGATCGACCTGGCGGCCGAGTTCCTGCACCTTGGTCCAGTCCTCGCCCTGCCCCTTGGTCTCGGCGTAGAGCTGCACGGCCAGTTGCTCGAAGCCCTTGATGTCGCGGCGCTTGCCGTAGACCTCGAGCAGCTTCAGGCGGATGGCCAGGCGTTCGGGATTGGCGCGCAGCGCTTCCTTCAGGATTTCCTCGGCCTGCAGGTCGCGGCCGTAGGCCAGGTAGACATCGGCCTCGGCGACCGGGTCCACGTCGCCGATCGCGTCAAGCTGGCTCAGCGAGTAGCTCATCGACGACTGGCCGGTGGTCGACGCGTCACGGGTGTCGACGCGCTGGCCGCCGCTATGGCCGAAAAAAGAATCCGGCGCCAGGCGGCTCTCGGCGAAGGCGGTCTCCGAGCGGGAGGCCGCGTCGCGGCGGGCGCGCCAGCGGTTGTAGCCGATGCCGCCGGCGATCACCGCCAGCGCCGCGACCAGCGCGGGCAGGTAGTCGCCGAGCGAGTCCAGGAAGCCGGGCTCCTCCGGTTCCGGGTGCGGCGCGGGCACGGCGCGCGGCGCCGACGCGGCGACCGGACGCGAGGCCGGCGCTTCGGCCACGGCGGCCGAGGCCGGCGCGGACGCGGCGGCGGGCGCCTCCGAAGCGGGCGGCACGTTCGCGGCCACGCTCACCGGCGGCGTCACCACCGGGGCGGGCGCTGGCGCGGGAGCGGGGGCAGGCGCCGGAGCGGGCGCGGGGGCCGGTGCGGCGGCGGTTGTCGTCGGCGCGGACGGCTTCGCGGCGGCGGAGAGCTTCTTCAGCTCCTCGACGTTGCGGGTCAGCTCGGCGACGCGCGCCGCCGAATCCTTCTTCTCGGTGTCCTTGGACACCTTGGCCTCGCCGCCGGTGGCGACGTTGGGCTTGCTCAGGGTCAGCTTGTCGGGCGTGGCGGAGGTCGCCGGCTTGCGGTCCTCGACGGCCGCCTGCACCGAGCCCTTGGCCTGGCGGGCGTTCTCGTCGGGCTTGAGCGTCGGCGCGGCTTCGGCCAGGCGCTGGCGGTAACCGCCGAAGTCACTGCTCTGCGCCTGGATGACGCGGCGTGCCTCCTGCGGCGTGATCGACTGGACCGACTCGCTGCCCGGCACCGACAGCACCGCGCCGGACTTCAGCCGGTTCATGTTCTGGCCGATGAACGCGTCGGGGTTGCTGCGGTACAGGCCGACCAGCATCTGGTCCAGCGACACGCCCGCGGGCTGGGTGCGCGAGGCGATGCGCGACAGCGTGTCGCCCGGCTTGACGGTGTATTCGGAATCGCCCGTGGCCGGCGCCGGAGCGGCCGGTGCAGCGGACGGGGCCGGTGCGGGACGCGGCGTGCGCGCGGTCACGGCCGGCGCGGGCGGCTGGCTGACCGGGGTGGCCGGCGCGGAAGACACCGGCGCCTGCGTGCGCGCGGTCGCCGGCGACGGCGCGGGCGCCGAGATCACCGGCGAGGTGGTCGGTTCGGCCGGACGCGCGACGTTGTTGCTCGGCGGATCGAACAGCAGCGTGAACTCGCGGGTCAGGCGGCCGCTGGACCAGTTCACCTCGAGAATGACGTCGACGAAGGGCTCCTGCACCGCGCGGTCGCTGGACAGGCGCAGATAGGGGCGTCCGTCGGAACGGCGGGCCAGCTGCACCTGCGTGTTGGCCAGCACCGCGTTGTAGTCCAGGCCCGAGGCGCGATAGGACTCCGGCGGCGCGACGCGCAGCTTCAGCGAACTCGCTTCTTCAGGGCTCAGGCTGCTGACGTCGATCTCGGCGCGCAGCGTTTCGCCGAGCGCCGACTGGACCGTCAGTTTCCCCAGTCCCAGACCCCAGGCGGAGCCCGCCGCCAGTCCCAACGCGGTGACCGCGGCCACCTGGCTCAGCGCAAAACGCGCATATGCGCTCGCATGTTTTTTCAAGGCGTCCCCCAAAGCAACAAAGCGGCCCACCCGGAGGACCGCTCGTCATGACGTATTGTTGTTGTGCGACTCATGCGCCGCGCAGGCTCCCTGCCCATCCCGCGGTAGAAAATCACAACGGTGGCAAGCATATACGCATCGTTGCTGAGGTAGCTCATGAATAACATCCATGAGCCAGTCTCGATTCACAGGTGGTTACGGCCTTGTCGCTAGAAGGCAACGCGAGCGCCGTGCTCGCTTTCCCTCATCGGAGCGAAAAAAAGCGGTGGCACGCCACCGCTTCCCGACCCCAGGCTCAGCGATCCAGCAGGATCCTCAGCATCCGGCGCAGCGGCTCCGCCGCGCCCCACAGCAACTGGTCACCGATCGTGAACGCGCCCAGGTAGTCCGGGCCCATCGCCAGCTTGCGCAGGCGGCCCACCGGGATGGTCATCGTGCCGGTCACGGCCACGGGCGTCAGGTCCTTGATCGTGGCCTCGCGGGTGTTGGGGACGACCTTCACCCACTCGTTGTCGGCGGCGATCATGGCCTCGATGTCGGCCAGCGGCACATCCTTCTTCAGCTTGAAGGTCAGCGCCTGCGAGTGGCAGCGCATCGCGCCCACGCGCACGCAAAAGCCGTCGACCGGCACGGCCGGCGAGCCGAAGCCTTCGCCCTGGCCGAGGATCTTGTTGGTCTCGGCCATGCCCTTCCACTCTTCCTTGGAGGTGCCGTTGCCCAGGTCCTTGTCGATCCACGGGATCAGCGAGCCGCCCAGCGGCACGCCGAAATTGGCGGTTTCCTCGGCCGACAGCGAACGCTGCTTGGCGATGACCTGGCGGTCGATCTCGAGGATGGCGCTCTTGGGGTCGTCCAGCAGCGGACGCACGGCGGCGTTGAGCGTGCCGTACTGGGTCAGCAGCTCGCGCATGTGCTGCGCGCCGCCGCCCGAGGCCGCCTGATAGGTCTGCGTGGACATCCACTCGACCAGGCCCGCCTTGTACAGCGCGCCCACGCCCATCAGCATGCAGCTGACGGTGCAGTTGCCGCCGATCCAGTCCTTGCCGCCCTTGGCCAGCGCGTTCTTGATCACCGGCATGTTGACCGGGTCCAGCACGATCACGGCGTTGTCGGCCATGCGCAGCGAGGACGCGGCATCGATCCAGTGGCCGTTCCAGCCCGCGGCGCGCAGCTTGGGGTAGACCTCGTTCGTGTAGTCGCCACCCTGGCAGGTGATGACGATCTCGCAGCGCTTGAGCTGCTCGATGTCGAAGGCGCTCTGCAGCGCGGTCTCGTTCTTCGCGAACGACGGGGCGGTGCCGCCGGCGTTCGAGGTGCTGAAGAACAGCGGCTCGATCAGGTCGAAATCGCGCTCCTGCGCCATGCGGTCCATCAGCACGGACCCGACCATGCCGCGCCAACCCACCAGTCCAACCAAAGTCGTCATTTGCGTTCCTTGAAGAGGCCCGGCACTGCTGGCCGGGCATGTCGCCCAAACACCGTCACAAACCCTGGGGAGCCTGCCCGGCTCGCTTCGCCGGGTTTGTGAGTGGGGGCGAGACGAACCGGAGCGGACTAGCTCTTGATGGTTTTGGTCGTGGTAATGGTGGTCGTGCCCTTGCTGGACGCAATGGCGGCGACGACGGCATCACCCATCTCGCGCGTGCTCACCTTCTGGGTGCCCTCGCTCCAGATGTCCGCGGTACGCAGACCCTGGGCCAGCACGGACTGAACCGCCGACTCGATGCGAGCGGCGGCTTCGGGCTGGTTGAGGGAGAACTTGAGCATCATGGCAGCGGACAGGATTGTAGCCAGCGGATTGGCAATCCCCTTTCCTGCGATGTCTGGCGCGCTGCCATGACTCGGTTCGTACAGGCCTTTGTTGTTCTTGTCCAACGAGGCACTGGGCAGCATGCCGATCGAGCCGGTCAGCATGGCCGCCTCGTCCGACAGGATGTCGCCGAACATGTTGCCGGTGACGACGACGTCGAACTTCTTGGGCGCCTTGACCAGCTGCATCGCGGCGTTGTCGACGTACATGTGCTCGAGCTCGACGTCCGGGTACTGCTGATGGACCTCGGTCACGACGTCCTTCCAGAACTGGAAGGTCTCCAGCACGTTGGCCTTGTCGACCGAGGTCACCTTGCGGTTGCGCTTGCGCGCGGCCTGGAAGGCGACATGGGCGATGCGCTCGATCTCGGGACGCGAGTAGCGCATCGTGTCGAAGGCTTCCTCGCTGCCGGGGAAGTGGCCGTCGACGGCGGTGCGGCGGCCGCGCGGCTGACCGAAGTAGATGTCGCCGGTGAGCTCGCGGATGATCAGGATGTCCAGGCCCGCGACGAGTTCCGGCTTGAGGCTGGACGCATGGGTCAGCTGCTCATAGCAGATCGCGGGACGGAAGTTGGCGAACAGGCCCAGCGCCTTGCGCAGGCCCAGGATCGCCTGCTCGGGGCGCAGCGCGCGCTCGAGCTTGTCGTACTTCCAGTCGCCGACGGCGCCGAACAGCACGGCGTCCGCGTCCTGCGCCAGCTTGAGCGTGGCCTCGGGCAGCGGATGGCCGGCGGCCTCATAGGCGGCGCCACCGACGGGCGCGGTCTCCATCTCGAGCGGCAGCTCGAGCACGTTCAGGACCTTGACGGCCTCCGCGACGATTTCGGTGCCGATGCCATCACCGGGCAGGACTGCGATCTTCATGGGGTCCTCAGCGAGTAATTCGGTTGTTGAGCCACGGCTTGGTGGCGATGCGTTCGGCCTCGAAGGCCTTGATCTTGTCGGCGTGACGCAGCGTCAGGCCGATGTCGTCGAAGCCGTTGAGCAGACAGTACTTGCGGAATGGCTGGACGTCGAAGGGCAGTTCCTCACCATCGGGCTTGACGACGACCTGGCGCTCCAGGTCCACGGTCAGCTGATAGCCCGGGAAGGCGAAGACCTCGTCGAACAGGCGCGCGACCTGGCTCTCGGGGAGCACGATCGGCAGCACGCCGTTCTTGAAGGTGTTGTTGAAGAAGATGTCGGCGAAGCTGGGCGCGATCAGCGCGCGGAAGCCGTACTGCTGCAGCGCCCAGGGCGCGTGCTCACGGCTGGAGCCGCAGCCGAAGTTGCCGCGCGCGATCAGGATCGAGGCGCCCTGGTAGCGCGGCTGATTCAGCACGAAGTCCGGATTGGGCTTGCGCGAGGCCGGATCCTGGCCCGGCTCGCCGTGATCGAGGTAGCGCCACTCGTCGAAGAGATTGGGGCCGAAGCCGCTGCGCTTGATCGACTTCAGGAATTGCTTGGGGATGATCGCGTCGGTGTCGACGTTCTCGCGATCCATCGGGGCCACGAGGCCCTTGTGCACGGTGAACTTGTCCATGTGTTGCTCCTGCGTCCGGGCGCTCAGGCCAGGCGTCGCACGTCGACGAAGTGACCTTCCATCGCGGCGGCCGCGGCCATCGCGGGGCTGACGAGGTGGGTGCGGCCGCCGGCGCCCTGACGACCTTCGAAGTTGCGGTTGCTGGTCGAGGCGCAGCGCTCGCCCGGCTCGAGACGGTCCGCGTTCATCGCCAGGCACATCGAGCAGCCCGGCTCGCGCCATTCGAAGCCCGCGGCCTTGAAGATCTGGTCCAGGCCTTCGGCCTCCGCCTGCGCCTTCACCAGGCCGGAGCCCGGCACCACCAGCGCCAGCTTGACGTTGCTGGCCACGCGGCCGCCCAGGCGCTTGACCACGGCCGCGGCCTCGCGCATGTCCTCGATGCGGCTGTTGGTGCAGCTGCCGATGAAGACCTTGTCGATGCGGATGTCGTTGATCGCCTTGTTGGGCTCCAGCGCCATGTACTGCAGCGCGCGCTCGATGGCGCCGCGCTTGACGGCGTCCTTCTCCTTCTCGGGATCGGGCACGCGATCCTCGATGGACAGGACCATCTCGGGCGAGGTGCCCCAGGTCACCTGCGGGCGGATCTGCGTCGCGTCCAGCTCGACGACCGCATCGAAGGTCGCGCCTGGATCGGAGTGCAACGTGCGCCAGTACTGCACGGCCTGGTCCCACTCGACGCCGGTGGGCGTGAACGGACGGCCCTTGACGTACTGGATCGTCGTGTCGTCGACGGCGATCAGGCCGGCGCGCGCGCCCGCCTCGATCGCCATGTTGCAGACGGTCATGCGGCCTTCCATCGACAGCGCGCGGATGGCGCTGCCGGCGAACTCGATGGTGTAGCCCGTGCCGCCGGCGGTGCCGATGCGGCCGATGATGGCCAGCACGATGTCCTTGGCGCCGACGCCCGGCATGACCTGGCCCTCGACCTTGATCAGCAGATTCTTGGCCTTCTTGGCCAGCAGCGTCTGCGTGGCCAGCACGTGCTCGACCTCGGAAGTGCCGATGCCATGCGCCAGCGCGCCGAAGGCGCCATGGGTCGAGGTGTGGCTGTCGCCGCAGACGACGGTCATGCCGGGCAGCGTGGCGCCCTGCTCCGGGCCGATCACGTGGACGATGCCCTGGCGCTTGTCGCTCATCTTGAACTGCGTGATGCCCAAGCGGTCGCAGTTCTTGTCCAGCGTGTCGACCTGCAGCCGCGAGACCGGGTCGGCGATGCCCTGGCTGCGGTCGGTGGTCGGGACGTTGTGGTCGCTGACGGCCAGGTTGGCCGACAGGCGCCAGACCTTGCGGCCGGCCAGGTCCAGGCCCTCGAAGGCCTGCGGGCTGGTGACTTCGTGGACCAGGTGGCGGTCGATGTACAGGACGGCGGTGCCGTCCTCCTCGGTGTGCACCACGTGCTCGTCCCAGAGCTTGTCGTAGAGGGTGCGTGGCGCACCAGCGTTGGCGATGTTGGCGGTCATGGGATGGCTCTCCATCACTTCAGGAATGGCGCTTCACCGGGAAGCGCCCTTGGAAACGGGGGTCGACGAGGTCGCGGGCGAGGCCGGGGTAGAGGCCGGGGTCGAGGCGGACGCTTCGCCCCGGGCCGCCGGGCACAGCGCGTCGACGAAGCGCTGCACGACGGTGGGCAGCCGCTCCTGGCGGGCCACGCCCAGCACGTAGTCGCGCTGGGCCCAGGCTTCATCGAGCGCCAGCCGGCGGACGTCGAAGACCTGGGCGAAACGGCGCGCCGGAGCGTCCGGCAGCACCGCGACGCCCATGCCGGCCTCGACCAGCTGGGCGATCGCATCGAAGCCGCGCACCTGCAGCCGCGCCTTCAGCGTGCGACCGCGGGTCATGGCCTCCTGCATCATGAGTTCCTGCGCCGCGGCCCCGCTGTGCAGGCCGACGAGGTCGTGATCCAGCAGGTCGTCGAAGCTGACCGACTCGCGCCCCGCCAGCTCGTGCGCCGCCGGCACCAGCACCGCCAGCCGGCCGGTGCGGTAGGACCAGGTCTGCAGCCGGTTGTCCAGCAGCGGCGTCGTGAAGACGCCCACGTCGGCGCGGCCTTCGGCCACGGCGGCCTGGACTTCGGCGCTGGTCTGGTCCTCCAGGCTGATGCGGATCTGCGGATGGGCCTGGGAGAACGCGGCCAGGTCGGGCGGCAGCGCCTCGGCGATCGCGCCGGCGTTGGCGGCGATGCGCAGGTGGCCCTTGATGCCGCGGGCGAATTCGACGACCTCGCTCTCCAGCGCGTGCAGCGACGCATGCAGCGAGCGGATGTGGCGGACCAGCGCCCGGCAGGCCTCGGTGGGCTCGACGCCGCGGGCGCGGCGCTCGAAGAGCTGCACGCCCAGCCGGGTTTCCAGGTCGGAGATCCGCTTGCTGGCCGCGGCCAGCGCCAGATGTTCGCGCTCGGCCCCGCGGGTGATGGAGCGGGTCTGTTCGATCGCCAACACGAGGTTCAGGGTGGTGAGGTCGAGGCGCATGGTGGGGCGGCGGCTGGGTTGCACTGTAGCCTTCGCTCAGAGAGCAAGACTCTGGGCGTTCATGATAATTCCTTCGCGCGAAACGAAAGCTCAAAAATTTTCAGCCACGGCCGTTACCGTTGTTTAGCTTGTATTGGTCTGCATCGGGTCCTATGGTGGTCCTGCTTTGGTGTTGTGTCGGGCCACTTCATCCAGGCATTCCACTTCTCAATCAGGAGACTTGCATGCAATCCCGAGCCCGAACCGCTGGCGCCTGGTCGCTGGCCGCGCTGTCAACCACCATGACCGCGCTGACCGCGATCGTCGCCCCGAGCACCGCGTTCGCCCATGGCGCGCCGGAATTCCCGATCTCGCGCCAGTACAACTGCTTCAAGAACCCCTCTTTGCCGGCCTGCCAGGCGGCGATCGCCTATGGCGGTGAACAGGCGATCTATGACTGGAACGGGGTCAACCAAGCCAACGCCAACGGCAATCACAAGGCGGTGGCGCCGGACCTGAAGATCTGCGCCGGCGGGCAGGAGAAGTTCAAGGGCTTCGACCTGGCGCGGGCGGACTGGCCCGCCACGGCCTACTCGCCGGGCGCGGATGGGAAGTACGAATACCGCTACAACGCGACCGCGCCGCACCGCTCGCTGAACTGGACCTTCTTCCTCACGCGCGACGGCTGGAACCCGGCGACATCGCCGCTGCGCTGGTCGGACCTGGAGCAGGTGCAGCAGCTCGGCCCGGAGCAGATCGTCACCAGCGGCAAGACCATCTACACGATGAAGCTCACGCTGCCCAAGCGCACCGGCCGGCATGTGCTGTTCTCGGCCTGGCAGCGCTCGGACAGCACCGAAGCCTTCTATGCCTGCTCCGACGTCGACTTCGGCGGCGGCACGACGCCTCCGGGCACGCCCTCGGACCTGAAGCAGATCGGCCAGGTCTCGGCGGCGCAGGACCTGCCGTCGGGCAGCACGGTGAAGCTGCGCGTGTTCAACGGCGCGGGCAATGACCTGGAGACGACCGCGATCACGCTGACCGCGGCGGCGACGAAGTCGGCGTGGCTCGGCCAGATCGCGACGAAGGTCAACCAGAGCTCCGCCTATCTCAAGATCGGCACGCTGCAGGGCGGTGCCGTGGTCGTGCCCGGCGGCGCGACGGTGATGGACGTGTACCTGCAGAACGCCAATTCGGGCGCGAGCTACGCGATGGACGTCCTCCTGCCGACGACGCCCCCGACCACGCCGCCCGGCACGACCTGGACCGAAGGCGCGAGCTACACGGTCGGCCAGGTAGTGAGCTACCAGGGACGCTCCTACCGCTGCCTGCAGGCGCACACGGCCTACGTGGGTGCGGGCTGGACGCCGGCGAGCTCGCCCACGCTGTGGCAGGCGCTCTGATGACCGCGCGCTGAGTCCTCCCCGCGCCGGACCGAGGCCCGGCTCGGACATTCCGAGGCCCCGCCCCGGTCCGGCGCCGGGTGCCTCGGAAGGCCCGCGGGCCGAGAGTGGCTCCACCCTTTCACGTGGAGGCTCTCACCATGGCACTGCCCACCCCGGCCGACCGCCGGCCGCTCCCGTCCTCGACCCGGGCCGCCGCGGCTCATCCTGGCACCTCGACCGGCCGCGCGCCCGCAGGACCGCCCCGCGAGCGCTGGCGGCGGCCCGCCCGGCCGCCATGGCCGCGATGGGGCCTCTGGCCGCTGGCGCTGGCGATCGCCACGGCGCTGCCGCCGGCGGTCACCTACGCCTTCACGCAAAGCGGTGCCGGGGTGGTCCTGGGCAACGGCATCCCGATGGGCCATGAATGGCTGACGCGGCTGGCGGCGCTGGAGCTGACCGGCGGCGATCCCATCATGCCGACCGACCCGCAGGACCCGCGGCGCAACTGGACGCAGGGACGGGCGAAGAACCTGGACCTGAGCGGCGCGTCGACGCAGGCCGAGCTGGCCCGGCTGCGCGCCCTGCCCTATCCGGACCAGCGCTACCAGTCGACTTACCGGTTCGTCTTCGACGTCATCCTGGGCGAGCGCTGGGTGGACCTGGGCGGCACCAATGTCGCCAAGGGTCATCTGGACCAGTTCAACTGCTTCGACGCGGTGGCGCAGGAGCCGCCGGACGTCCAGTACGACCACTTCATGCGCCGCTACGACGACCGCAACGGCGACGGCGGCGTGAATGCCGCGCAGCAGTCGCGCCAGCGCTTCGTGCGGTACTTCGTGGCGGCCGCGATGGCGCCGCGCGCGCAGATGCGAACCTGGGACGGCGGCGCCTACAGCACGTCCTACACCGTGGACCGCAACTACTACCTGATGGGCCGGGCGGCGCACCTGCTGCAGGACTCCTTCAGCACCGAGCACACGGTCCGCGACCCTGGCTCCAACCTGGAGCGCCTGCTGCAGGTCAAGAGCTACCTGTGCGCGGCCGGCTCCGAACAGCACACCCATGACAACGGGCAGTTGCTGACCTACGCGAGCGGCGACGTCATCTGGCGTCCCGGCACGCAGCTGCAAGGCGGCTGGTCCGGCTACAAGCCCAGCAACATGAAGGTGCCGGCGCTGGTCGCGCTGGAGGCCAGCAAGGACCTGTGGGCCGCCTTCATCCGCACGATGGGCACGCCCTACGGCCAGCGCGAGGCCAAGGCGAATGAGGAGGCCGAGGCGATCGCCAGGAACTGGATGAGCTTCGACGACCAGGCGATGCAGGCCTGGTACGACGAGCCGGCCCACCGCGACGCCACCTACGTGCTGGCGCAGAACCAGCGCGGACCTGGCCGCAGCGTGGCGGACTGCATGCGCGGCCTGGGCGAGCCCTCCGGCGACCAGATGGTGCGCGTGCGCCAGCTCGAGGAGGCCCGCAGGCAATGCCTGTTCAACATCGAGGCGCAGGACGGCTATGGCGACCTGGCCGATCCACAGCTGCGCCTGCCCTTCTATTGGCGGTGGAAGGACCAGAGCTGGCTGCCGGCGCCTCAGAACTGGCAGCCGCCCATCCCCGCGGCGGACAGCGGGAACCGGGTGCGCCTGCGCAGCCTGGCCAACCAGCAGACGATGACGGCGCCCGACGGACTGGTCGACAACGCCTGGCTCTACAACCGGGCCGGGACGCCGGTGGAGTTCGTCCAGGTGTCCGGCGCCGGGGGCGCCTCCTGGTTCCGGGCGGCGGACCAGAGCGACCTGTTCCTGAGCTATCGCGCCGCGACCGGCGCGGTGAAGCTGTACGCGTCGCCGGCCGAGGCCTCGTTCAGCGTGGCCCCGGCGCGAGCCGGCATGGGGCTGCGCAACCTCTACTGGAACCAGTATCTGTGGCTGTCCGGCGAGTCGCCCTACCTCACCCGCAGCGGCGATCCCAACCAGCCCAGTGGACAGTGGTCGCTGGACCCGTCGCCGCCACGCTGAGCGGCCGGCGCAGGCGCTTCAGTCGAGGAGGCCCAGCATGGACTTGCCCACCGCCTCCGCCACCTCGATGCCGTCCACGCCGGCGGACATGATGCCGCCGGCGTAACCGGCGCCCTCGCCAGCCGGGAACAGGCCGCGCACGTTCAGGCTCTGGTAGTCCTTGCCGCGCGTGATGCGCAGCGGCGAGGACGTGCGCGTCTCCACGCCGGTCAGCACCGCGTCGTTCATCGAGAAGCCGCGGATCTGGCGCTCGAAGGCGGGCAGCGCCTCGCGGATCGCGTCGAGCGCGTACTCGGGCAGGCTGCCGAAGCCCTTCTGCTGCAGATCGGTCATCGTGACGCCCGGCTTGTAGCTCGGCTCGACGCCGCCCAGCGCGGTGCTGCGCTGGCGCTTGATGAAGTCGCCGACCAGGCCGGCCGGCGCCCTGTAGCCGCCCTCGCCCAGTTCGTAGGCGCGCGACTCCCAATAACGCTGGAACGCGAAGCCATCCAGCGGATTGACGGTGCTGCCGTCCTTCTTGCCGTCCTGGCGGTAGTCCTCGGGCGAGATGCCGACGACGATGCCCGCATTGGCATTGCGCTCGGCGCGGGAGTACTGGCTCATGCCGTTGGTGACGACCCGGTCCGGCTCCGAGGTCGCCGCCACCACCGTGCCGCCCGGGCACATGCAGAAGCTGTAGACCGAGCGGCCGTTCTTCGCGTGATGGACCAGCTTGTAGTCCGCGGCGCCCAGGAGGGGATGGCCGGCGTTGGGGCCGAAGCGCGCCTTGTCGATGATCGACTGCGGATGCTCGATGCGGTAGCCGATCGAGAACGGCTTGGCCTCCATGTAGACGCCGCGGGCGTGCAGCATCGTGAAGGTGTCGCGCGCGCTGTGGCCGAGCGCGACGACGACATGGTCCGCGCGGATCTGCTCGCCCGAGGCCAGCGTCACGCCGCGCACCTGGCGCTGGCCATCGGCGCCGGGCTCGATCAGCAGGTCGGTGACCTTCTGCTGGAAGCGGATCTCGCCGCCCAGGCGCTCGATCTCGGCCCGGATCTTGATGACCATGCTCACCAGGCGGAAGGTGCCGATGTGCGGCTTGCTGACGTAGAGGATCTCCTCGGGCGCGCCGGCCTTGACGAACTCCGTCAGCACCTTGCGGGTGAGGAAGCGCGGGTCGGAGATCTGGCTGTAGAGCTTGCCGTCGGAAAAGGTGCCGGCGCCGCCTTCGCCGAACTGGACGTTCGATTCCGGGTCCAGGACGCTCTCGCGCCACAGACCCCAGGTGTCCTTGGTCCGTTCGCGGACCTGCTTGCCGCGCTCCAGCACGATCGGCCGCAGGCCCATCTGGGCCAGGATCAGCGCGACGAAGATGCCGCAGGGGCCGAAGCCGATGACCACCGGACGCGGCCGCTCGCCGGCGTGGAAGTCGGCCGGCGCATGGCCGACGAACTGGTAGCGGGTGTCCGGCGACGGCTTGATGTGGGCGTCGCCGCCGTGGCGCTGCAGCAGCGCGGCCTCGGCAGCGGCGTCGCCGACCTCGCAGTCGACGGAATAGATCAGGACCATCGCGGTCTTCTTGCGCGCGTCATAGCTGCGCTTGAAGACGGTGAAGGCGGTGAGTTGCGTGTCGGGGATGCCGAGCCGCTGCAGGACGGCGGCGCGCAGCGCCTCCTCGGGGTGGTCGAGGGGCAGGCGGAGTTCGTTGATGCGGATCATGGCGATTGATCGGGCAGCAGGGCGAGGTCGCGGCGGGCGGCCGGACGTCGCAGAAAACAAAACAGGCCCCGCCGGGAGGCATGGGCCTGTTGTCGAGTCGCTGGGGTCTTGCTCCCCGCGACCTCAACCCGAGTGCGGACGCTTGCCCGGGTTCTTCTTCGAGCGGGTGTGCGAGCCGCGCTCGAGGCTGCTCTTCTGGCCGCGGTGCGTGGTGACGGTCACGCCCTTGGGCGCGGCGGGACGGGGGGAAGCCTTGCGGTCGGCTTCGGTGACGATCTTGTTGCCCATGTTGGCTCCGGTAATGAACGAGAGACACCTGCCCGAAGTCACAGACTCGCCGGCCTCGGGCCCGAGCGGGCGACCGGTTGCCTTGAGCAGCGTCGGAAATACGGTGAAGGGCGGGAGTTTACACGCGTCGCGCGCGGCTCGGCGCGGCGGCGCGGGTGCCCGGCTCAATCCAGCCCGTGACCGCCGGCATCCAGGGCGGGCGGGCGCAGCAGGTCGGCGTCCACGCCCATGACCTCGCTGGCGCGCTCGACCGCCTGCCAGAGCGCGGCGGGCATCGCCAGGATGTCCTCCGGCGTGTCGGAGCGGGCGATCCAGGCATCGATTTCCTGGTGCTGTTCCCGCGTGATCAGGTCGAGGTTCAACATCTCGTCGATGGTCTTCACGGCGGCCTCCTTCAGTCGTGCGGGTCTCAACGGCGAGTCCGGCGAGTCGCTCGCGCCAGGGTACCAGCCTCCCGCGACGCCCAAGCGGCAGTCGATCACGCATATCGCCCTGTCCATGCGCGTCCGTGCGCCGATCCCGCCAGGTCCACCGCCGTGCCGGGTCCGCCGATTGCCCGTGTTCCGACCCGCGAACGGAAAGTCGAAGGGATACGGCCATGAAACACCTCCGCATCGCCCTCATCACGGCGTCCGTGACCGTCGTCGCCGCGGCGGCCATCGCCCAGACGCAGGAACCGCCGCCCTCCTCGGCCGCGAGCCGCAAGCAGTCCGGCGTCGTGGGCCCACCGCTGGACGCGGCGCAGATCCAGCAACCGGCGGCGTCGACAGCCACGCCCGCTCCCACGCCCGCCCCTGCGGTCGCGCCGGCTCCTGTGGCTCCTCCGCCCGCCGCCGACACGCCCGAGCCCCGGCCGGAGGCCGCGGCCCCGTCCCGCGCCGAGCGCCCGAGCGCGCCCTCCAGCCGCCGGGCCAGCGGCCGCGTCACCGAGGCCGCCGAGCCCGCCGGCGCGCTGCCGATACGGCCCGACCGGAACTGACCGGCCGGCGCGTCGCCCTCGACACCCCGCACCTCGCCACACCTAACCGCATCCGCCGTCTCCCCGCCTTCACCCGACGCATGAAGCCAGCCGCGCCCTCCCCCGATTCGCAAGCTCCCGCGCCGCCCACCCCTCCACGGGACCCTCGGCCCTCCGACGAGGACGCCGTCCCGCTGCTGCTGCGCGGCTTCTCGGTGGTGCATGCCGCGCTGGCGCTGCTGTTCACCGTCATGGCCTTGCTGCTGCTGGCCATCGCGGCCAAGGAAACCTGGATGGCGCTGCACCTGGACTGGAACGACGAGGCCGCGCAGCTGGTGATCGAGGCGATGGGCGTGCTGGCGGCCGCCGTGGTGGCGCTGCAGATCGCGCAGACGATCACCGAGGAAGAGGTGATCCGCAGCGCCCACATCAGCGCGCCCACGCGGGTGCGGCGTTTCCTGTCGCGCTTCATGGTGGTGATCGTGGTCGCGCTCGCGATCGAGGCGCTGGTGGCGACCTTCCGCTCGGCGCATTCGGACTCGACGCTGCTGCTGCACGCGGCGGCGATGGTGCTGGCGGTGGGTGCGCTGCTGACGGGCTGGGGGCTGTTCATCCGCCTGAACCGCGCCGCCGAGGAACTCGAGCCCGAGGCGATGCAGGAAGCCAAGCGGGAGGATCACAAGCTCAAGTGAGCGGGTCGCCCACCGGGCCGCCTGCCCCGCCGCCCCGAGGCCCAGTTGCTCAATCGTTCTCGAACGGCATCGTGTCCAGGAAGTCCTGCGCCTCGACCTTGCGGGCGACCAGGCGCGCGCAGCCCTTGAGCCGGGAGAGGTCCTCGGTCTGCAGGCCCGGGTTCGGGTGCGCGCTGAAGCAGCACACGGTGCCGAAGATGCGGCCGTCGGACAGCACGACCGGCGCGCTCAGGTGGGCGCCGATCGGGATCGGCGTCGGCGGCAGCTGCAGCGCCTCGGCCAGCGCCGACGCGTTCGTCATCAGCTGCGGCGCGCGTCCCTCGACGATGCGCTGGCAGTAGCTCTGCTCCAGCGGCGCCGAATCGCCCACCTGCACGCCGATCTCGGACTCGCCGTCGACGAAGCGGAACACCCGCTCGCCGTCCAGGAACTCGGACACGAACACCACGTCCATGCCCAGTTGCTCGCGCAGGCCGCGCAGCACCTGGGTGATGCGCGCGTCGAGCTCCGGATCGAAGCCGTCCGAGGTGGCGGCGAGCAGCTCGGAGATGGCGACATCGAGGGACTGGGCGGTGAACGGACGGTCGTACATCGGGGCGAAGGGTTGGAAGGAGGACGGCGGAGACAGGCGGTCGATGCTACTCATCCACCGCGCGACGTCCCCGTGGCGCCAAGGCGCGCAGGTTACCGCGTGTAGCAGGACCTCGCGGCCTCAGGTGCCGCGCGTCAGGCGATACAGCCCCACGTCGACGCGTCCGGCCAGGAATCCCGCCTCGCAGTAGCTCAGGTAGTAGGTCCACAGCCGCTGGAACGGCAGGTCGAAGCCCTGCGCCTCGATCGCCGGCCACTCGGCCAGGAAGCGCCGGCGCCATTCCGCCAGCGTCCTCGCGTAGTCGCGGCCGAAGCGGGCCTCGGTGTGGAAATCCAGCCCGGCGCGCGCCGCCTCCCGGGCCATGCGCTCGGGTGTGGGCAGCATGCCGCCGGGGAAGATGCAGCGTTGGATGAAGTCCGGACTGGCGCGGTAGCGCTCGAAGTGCGCCTCGTCGATCGTGATGGCCTGCAGCACCGCCCGGCCGCCCGGCTTCAGCCGGTCCCGCAGGGTGGCGAAGTAGGTCGGCCAGTAGGCCTCGCCGACCGCCTCGATCATCTCGATGGAGACGATGCGATCGAAGCGCCCCTCGATGTCGCGGTAATCCTGCAGGCGCAGGTCGACCTGCGCGGCGACGCCCCACCCGGCCGCGCGCTGCTGCGCGAAGGCGAGCTGCTCGGTCGACAAGGTCACGCCGACGACCTCCACGCCGCAGCGCCGGGCGAGCGTCGCGGCCAGCGTGCCCCAGCCGCAACCGATCTCGAGCACCCGTTGACCCGCGCGCAGGTCCAGCAGCTCGACGATGCGGTCGAGCCGCCGCGCCTGCGCGGCCTCCAGCGATGCGTCGGATGGCGTCGCAGCCAGGCCTGCGCAGGACGCGTCCGCCGCGGCGAGCTCGTCCCCGTCGTACATCGCGCTCGAGTAGAGCATCGAGTCATCCAGCCACTTCGCGTAGAACCGGTTGCCCAGGTCGTAATGGGCGGCGATGTTGTGGCGGCTGCCGCGCCGCGTATTCGCATTGGCGCGATGGCGCCACCGCGAGAGCCAGCGCGCCGGGCCGCGCGTCGCGGTCACGCCGCCCAGCGCCGCCTCGTTGGCAACGCCGAACATCAGCAGCGCGGTCAGGTCGGGCGAGCTCCAGTCGTCGTCGCGGTAGGAGAACGCCAGCCCGAGGTCGCCCTCCATCAGCAGGCGCAGCACCGGCCGCCACCGATGCAGGCGGAGTTCCGCGCGCGGTCCCGGCGCGGGGCCGGTGACCTCGAGCCGCCGGCCATCCGGCCAGATGAGCGTCAGGCGGCCATGCCGGACCCGCGCCAGCCACCGTCGCAGTGGCGCCTGCCACGCCGGGAGCGGATCGCCCGCCAGCGTGGCCGCCGACGACGGCACGTCGCGGGGCGCGGCCAGGATCGAACTGGTGTCGTGATGCATGAGGGTCTCGTGGGTCGGTCTCGGGAAGTCGGTCATGGCAAGGACGAAGGAACGTCGTCCCGCCGCACCACGGTCAGCGGCGAGGCCGGCGCGGCGGGCCGTTCATGCAGCCGCGCGCCCTTGAGCCACAGCCGCAGCGCCTCCCAATGGATGCCGGCGACGACCTTCAGCGTCAGCAGCGGATAGGCGACGAGCAGCCGCAGCAGCCGGGCGTCGGTCAGCGGCGCGCGGTGCGCGTCGAGCCGGGCATGCAGCACCGCGGCGCCGTCGGTCTCATGCACGCTGACGCCGATGGACATCGCCTCGCGCGGCGGCTCGATGCGGAAGCGGTAGTGCAGCGCCATGCCGAGGAAGGGCGACACGTACAGCCGCTTGTCGCTGCGTTGCTCGATCAGCGGCGCGGCGCGCTGGGCCGGATCGACTTCGATCAGGTAGCTGTGCCGTTGGCCGAAGGTGTTGTTGACCTCGTAGAGGATCGCCAGCGGCGTGCCGTCCGGCGCGTCGCAGAACCACACGCTCAGCGGATTGAAGGCGTAGCCGAGCAGGCGCGGCATCGTCAGCAGCCGGACTGCGCCACCGGCGGGCAGGCCGGCCGCCGCGAGCTGCGCATCGATCCACGCGCGCAGCCCGGCCACGTCGCCGGCGCGGCCGTCGCCGTGGTCCGACGGACGGAAGCTGAAGAGGTTGAACCGCCCCAGCGAGAACCAGCGCAGCCGCGCATCGAGCGCCGGCAACTCGTCCAGGTCCAGCAGCAGCGAGAACATCCGGTAGCTCAGCCGATGACGCAGCGGTTGCAGCCGCTGATGCATCACCTGCCCGAGGTAGAGCGCGGAGGCGCTCGGGGCGCCAGGAGCGCTCATGCCACCACCCCGGCCCGGTCGGCCAGCCCGGCCGCGCCGCGCGGCAGGTGGATGCGGCCGGATTCGTCCGGCACCGACCAGGGCCGGCGCACGCCGCCCAGCCCCTCGGCCACCGCCAGGCCCGCCTGCAGGCCGTCCTCGTGGAAGCCCGATCCGAACCAGGCACCGCAGAACCAGGTGCGCTGCCGGCCCTGCAGCGACCAGAGCTCGCGCTGCGCGGCGATGCCGGCCGCGTCGAAGCGCGGGTGCTCGTAGACCTCGGTGCGCAGCAGGTGATCGGGATGCGGCGGGACGGCCGGATTCAGCGTCACGAACAGCGGTTGCGCATCCGGCCCCTGCGGCAGGTGCGGCTGCAGCCGGTTCATCCAGTAGGTCACCGTCGGCGCCACCTGCCCGCTTTCACCTTGGCGCGAGGCGAGGTAGTTCCAGCTCGACCAGACCGCCCGGCGGCGCGGCATCAGCGCCGGATCGCGGTGCAGCACGGCCAGGTTGCGCGTGTAGGGAATGGCCCCGAGCAGGCGCCGCTCGGCGGCGCTGGGGGCGAGCAGCATGCGCAGCGACTGGTCCGCGTGCGTGGCCAGCACGACGTGGTCGAAGGGCGGGGTCCAGGCGCCGCGCCGGGTGCGCAGGCGCACGCCGTCCGGCTCGCGCGCGACGGCGATGACCGGCTCGTCGCGGTGGATGCGGTCGGCGAAGGACTGCGTCAGGCGTCGCACGTACTCGCGGCTGCCGCCCTCGACGGTGCGCCACACCGGCCGCCCGCTGACCCGCAGCAGGCCGTGGTTCTCGCAGAAGCGGACGAAGGCGGCCACCGGATAACGGCCGATGTCGGCGGCCGTCGAGGACCAGATCGCGGCGCCCATCGGGTACAGGTGGTCGTCGCGGAACGCGCGGCCGTAGCCGCGCGCGTCCAGGTAGTCGTCCAGCGTCAGGTCGCCGCTGGCCTGGGCGTCGCGCGGGGCTTCCCGATAGAAGCGCAGCAGGTCGCGCAGCATCGACCAGAAGCGCGGACGCAGCAGGTTGGCGCGCTGGGCGAAAAGGCCATTCAGGTCGGTGCCGGCGTATTCCAGCGCGCCGCCGTCCAGGCTCACCGCGAAGGACATGTCCGACGCGCGCGTCGGCACCGCCAGGTGGCGGAACAGCGCGCTCAGGTTGGGATAGGCCGGCTCGTTGTAGACGATGAAGCCGGTGTCCACCGGCACGCTCGCGCCCCGGTCCGGCGCGTCGACCGTGTGGCTGTGGCCGCCGATGCGGCCGTCCGCCTCGAAGACCTGGACGTCGTGGCGCCCCGACAGCAGCCAGGCGCAGGACAGCCCCGAGATGCCGGCGCCGACGACGGCGATGCGCAGCGGACGGCCGTCCGGGGGGCTGGGGAAGTCGGGCGGGAGGGTGTCTGGGCCGGGCATCGTCGCGTCCTGGGGTTTGGCGCTTCTACGCGAGCCGATCGGATTTGGATCGCCGGCCCGCGAACCGGCGAGCCTGCCCCGGCTTTCCCTGGGGCGAGGGTCGCCCGCATGGCGGTGGTGGCTCGGCCCGGCGATGATCCGATCCGCCGTCCGTCGCGTATCAGGGCCCATGGGTACCCCGCATCGCGACGATCCGACCTCCGCACCGGCTTCTGCGCCGGGCGAGGCCGCGTCCCCGTCCGCCTTGCCGAAAGCCCGCCACTTGAAGATCGTCCCGCTCGATCCGGACCGCCGGTCCGCGCCCCCGCCGTCCGAGCCGGACTGGGCGGCGCTGATGCGTCGCGTCGCCGAGCAGCACGATCGGGAGGCCTTCGGCCGGCTGTTCTCGCATTTCGCGCCGCGGCTCAAGAGCTACCTGATGCGCACCGGCAGCAGCGACGCCGCCGCCGAGGAACTGGCGCAGGACACGCTGGTGACGGTGTGGCGCAAGGCGGCGATGTTCGATCCGGCGCAGGCGGCGGTGTCGACCTGGATCTTCACCATCGGGCGCCGCCTGCGCATCGATGCCGCGCGGCGCCACCTGCTGGACGGCGCCGGCGACGAGTGTTTCGAGTTCGACCGCCTCCAGGCCGACCAGCCCGACGTGGCCGACCACGCCGACGCCGCGCGCCAGGGCCAGCGGATCCGGGAGGCGCTGTCGCGCCTGCCGCCGGAGCAGGCGCAGGTGCTGCGGCTGTCCTTCTACGAGGACGAACCGCATGCGCGGATCGCCTCGGAACTGGGATTGCCGCTGGGCACGGTGAAATCGCGCATCCGGCTGGCGGTGGCGCACCTGCGCCGGCTGCTGGATCCCTGAGCCGCCCGCGCGATCGCCTCGCCCCATCAATCACGCCACACCGTTCCCATCACGCCAGCCATCACCAATCACCGCCCTTCCCCTTCTGACCGCCTGACCATGCGCCCGCCCGACATCCACCATCACCCCGCCGACGAGCTGCTGCTGTCGCTGGCCGCGGGCACGCTGCCCACGGGCATCCGGCTGGTGACGGAAATCCATCTGGAGCTGTGCGCCGCCTGCCGCGAGCGGGTGGCGATGCTGCGGGCGGTGGGCGGGGCGCTGATCGAGGAGGAAGCGGCCGCGCCGATGCGGGACGACGCGCTGGCGCGGGCTTTCGCGCGGATCGACGCGATGGACACGATCGAGGCCGCGGCCGGCGCGGAGGCGGCGGCCGTTCCTCGCAAAGTGCCGGCGCCGCCGCCGCTGCCGACCGGCGCGGTGTGGCCTCGGGCGCTGGCCGACTGCAGCGCGACGCGCTGGCGCTGGATCGGCCCGGGCATGCGCTGGAGCAAGGTCAGCGTGCCCGGCGCGCCGCAGGCCAATGTCTTCCTGCTGCGCATCGGGCCCGGCAAGTACCTGCCGCCGCACACGCACCGCGGCACCGAGCTGACGCAGGTCATCTACGGCCGGTTCCACGACGGGCGCGCGCTGTTCGGCCCGGGCGACTTCGACCTGGCCGACGGCGAGGTCCACCATCAGCCGGTGGTGCAGGAAGGCAGCGAATGCATCTGCGTGGCCGCTGTCGACGGCCGGCTGCATTTCGACGGCTTCATCGCCCGGTGGTTCGGGTCGCTCGTCGGGATGTGAGGGCGGCTGTCACCAGCGCGGCGACGCCGGACGACGCGCCGCTGACGACCGCGCCCCACGCCAGGTCGATGACGGTGATGAACCAGGGCCAGTCGCGCAGCGTGGCCTGGTTGGTGAAGTCGTAGGTCGCGTAGGCCAGGAAGCCGAAGCAGGCGCCCTGCGCGAACGCGAGCCGCGGACGGCCGACACGCAGCGCGGGCGCGACCGCGAAATGCACCAGCCCGGCGACGAACAGCGGATAGAAGATCGCCACCGCGCGCCAATCGACGGTGGCGGCCATCAGGTGACCGATGGCCGGCTGGTAGAGCGCGGCGGTCATGGTGCCGAGCCAGACGGCATCCATCGCCAGGAAGACGACCAGCGTCGCGAGGTAGGCCAGCGGCCAGCGCCAGGCGGGCGCGGCGGCAGGCAACGGGCGAGTCGTCGTGGTGGATGCATTCATCGCGATCTCCTGGAGAGTTGGTTCACGGCAGCCGATAGCTCAGCACCCGTCCGCCCTTGACCACCGCATCGAGCCCGATCCAGCGGCCATCGGACCGGTCTCGCCACAGCGTCAACTGCTGGCGCTGCGCGGGCTTGCCGGCGGCGGCGGGCGGCGTGGCGGTGAGGCGCCAGCGCATCGCCTCGACCTCGCGGCCGGCCACCGCGAGCGAGGCATCGGGCAGGCGCTCGATGCGGACCTCGTCGACCTCGCCCGTCTGCGGATTCAGCAGGCGCTGCTGCCGCACCAGCGCCGGATGCCAGTAGGCGTAGCTCATCAGGCAGTCCGTCTCGGCGACGGCCGATGCCGATGCCGATGCGGTCGACGGCCCTCGCGCATTGAAGGTCTTGTTGACCTCCACCGGCTTGCCGTCATCGTCGGTGCGGCTCTGGATCGCCTGCAGGCAATCACCGCGCCAGCGCTCGCTGGCCTCGTGGCGGTAGCGGAAGACCGTGAGGCCGAGCAGCTTCACGTCGAAGCGGGCGAGGCTTCGCACGGTACGGGCCCCGGGCTCGCCCTCGACGACGAAGCGATGGGTGCCGATCGGCTTGCCGTCGAGGCGGACTTCAAAGTCCCAGGCGCCGCTCGCGGTCGTGCGCGCGTCGGCCCCTCGAGGCGTGGGCGTCGCGACAGCGCCCGACGCCGACGCGCCGTCTGCACCGGGCGCGCCATCGGCGCCGATCGCGGCGCCGCCAATCCAGGCGGCCGCAAGGACGGCGACGCGCAGGCCGAGCCTCGGCACGAGCGTTCGGCCCGCCCTCATCGAGCGCCGCTCCGTTTCGGTGGCCACGGGATGAAGGCGCTGGTGCGGGCGATGTAGTCGCGATAGGCGGGACGCCGCTCACCGATGTCCTGCTCGAGCAGCGTCACGCCGCTGACCTTGAGCAGCAGCACCGTCATCAGCACCGGCGATGCGAGGCACCAGGCCGCGGTGGTTCCACCCGCCGATACGGCCATCAGCCCCAGCCCCCACCACACGCAGCTTTCGCCGAAGTAATTGGGATGCCGCGAATAGCGCCACAGCCCGCTGTCGAGCACGCGGTCGCGATGCCCCGGCGCGCGGCGGAAGCGGCTGAGCTGCGCGTCGGCGATCGTCTCGATGAGCAGGCCGCCCGCGGCCAGCGTGGCGCCGACGGTGTCCCAGGCGGACCACACCGACCGGCCGCCGCCGCTGGCCGCGAGCATCGGCCAGGACACGACCCAGCCGAGCACCGCCTGCAGCAGGAACACCAGCCACAGGCTCTTGAGCCCGAAGCCTGGCTGGTTGCGCGCGCGGATGGCCTGGTAGCGCGGGTCCTCGCCATGACCCCAGTTCCGCACGGTGACATGGACACCGAGCCGCAGCGCCCAGACCAGCGTGATCGCCAGCATCACCTGCGCCCGGGCATCACCGCCGAGGCTGACGACATAGCAGGCCGCCGGCGCGGTGATGAAAGCCGACCACACGCGGTCGGCCAGGCTCGCGTCGCGCCGCGTGAGGCTCACCAGCCAGGTGGGCAGCGCGATGGCGACGGCGATCGACAGGCCGATGCCGGCCGCGACGGCGAGTTCGGCAGCGGAAGGCGCCATGTCCATCCCCGCCCTCAGCGCCGAGGCGCGAAGAGGTAGTGGCTGACCCACCACTGTTGCCCCTGGTCGTAGGCGAACAGTTCCTCGACGGACAGCAGGAAGAGCCGCCAGCGCTGCCACCACATGGAGGCGTCGGCGGGGCCGTAGACGCGCTCGAAGAGCGGCATCAGCTCGCCCCGGTGCGCATCCAGGCGCTCCAGCCAGGCCGCCGCGGTGCGCGCGTAATGGCGGCCGTCCCAGCGCCAGCGCTGCTGCAGCGCCAGGTCGTCCTGGCAGAGCAAGGCCAGGTCGTCGCTGGGCATCATGCCGCCGGAGAAGAAGTGCCGGCTCATCCAGTCGGTGTCATCGCGGACCTCGAAGGCATAGGGCGCCTCGCGATGCGCGAAGACATGCAGGAAGAAGCGGCCATCGTCGCGCAACCAGTTCGACACCTTGCGGAAGGCGCGCGGCCAGTTGCGCAGGTGCTCGAACATCTCGACCGACACGATCCGGTCGAAGCGCCGGTCGAACTGGCCGTCCTCGCCCCAGGACGAGAAGTCGGCCGTCTGCACCTGCAGGTTGCGCAGGCCCAGCCGCAGCGCCTGCGCTTCGATGAAGGCCCGCTGCGAGGCCGAGTTCGACACCGCCAGGATCTGCGCCGCCGGCAGGTGCTGCGCCATCCACAGGCTCAGCGAGCCCCAGCCGCAGCCCAGCTCCAGGATCGTCTGCCCGTCGGCGAGCCCGGCGCGCGCCGCGGTTTCCGCCAGCGCCGCCTCCTCGGCCGCCGCCAGCGTGTCGACGCCTTCGGGCCACCAGCAGCAGCTGTACTTGCGCCGCGGTCCCAGCATGGCCTCGAACAGCGCGGGCGGCAGCTCGTAATGCTGCGCGTTGGCCTGCTCCGGCAGCACCGCCAGCGGCGCGGCGCGCAGCCCGGCCAGGAAGTCCTGCGTCAGCGCGGCCGCCGCCTCGGGGTCCTGGTGGTGCGCCTCGTCGAGCCGCAGGCGCAGCAGGCGCCGGATGCCCAGCCGCACCGCGGCCTCAGGCAGCAAGCCGCGCTCGGCGAGCCGGACGGCGATCGAGGAAATTGCAGGCGCCATGGCATGCCCTTCGGGGATTGGTCTGCCGCTTGTACGCCGGGCCGGGCGACTTGGATCTCCGGTGCGCGCGGGCGCGACGCCGGTTGGCGGGCCGTGTGGTCCAAGGCGACGGCCATCCCGCCGCCGGCCTGAGGCGCGGCGCCCACCACCGCCCGCTGGCCCTCCTCGCCTCAGCCCGCCACCACCCGTCCCTTGCCGTCGCGCTTGCCGCGCAGCATCTCGTGGTCCGCGCGCTCGATGAGTTCCTGCGCGCCGGTCGTGTCGTCGGGCGAGAACACCGCGACGCCGACGGTCGCGCCCACCGCGACGATCGCGCCGGAGCTCAGCGCCACCGGCTCGCCGATGGCGTCGACGACGCGTGCCAGCACCGGCCGCCAGTCGTCGCCGTCCACACAGGTCAGCACCAGCACGAACTCGTCCCCGCCCAGGCGCGCCGCCGTGTCCAGCGGCCGGATGTGGGCCAGCAGCCGCCTCGCCACCGTCTCCAGCAACTGGTCGCCGGCGTCGTGCCCGTGCTCGTCGTTGACGGCCTTGAAGCCGTCCAGGTCCAGGTAGCAGATCGCCACCCGCTTGCGTTCCCGCCGCGCCACCCCCAGCGCCTGCTCGATCCGGTCGTGCAGCAGCACCCGGTTGGGCAGCTGCGTCAGCGCGTCGTGGAAGGCCGCGTGCGCCAGGTGCTCATGCGCCGCCTTCATCGGCGTGATGTCGACCGCCATCGCGAAGATCTCGGTGACCGACAGCGGCGCCGCGCCGAAGTCCACCCACACCGCCTCGCCGCCCTTGCTGCGCATCCGGATCTGCGACCGGTAGTGGCCGTGCTCCGCCAGCGCCGAATACACCTGCCGCCCGACCTCCTCGTACTGCGCGTCGTCCCAATAGAAGACCCGCGCCGGCGCGCCCTGCAGCTCGCCGGGCCCGTAGCCGAGGATGCGTTCCAGCGCGCGATTGCGCCAGGTGATGGTGCGGTGCTCGATCTTGGCCATGGCCACCAGGTCGCTGTCGAGCATCGCCGCCTGCTCGCGCTGCAGGCGCCGCGCCTGGGTGACGTCGCGCCCGGACGAGAACACGTAGAGCTCGCCACGGATCTCGGTGACGCTGAGCTGCAGCTCGACGTCGATCACCTGGCCGTCGTCCCGGCGATGCTGCACGTCCACGCGCTGCCGGTCGCCCGCCTTGATCTTCGCCAGCCAGGCATTGATCGCCGCCTCGTCCTGGTTGACGTCCCAGCTGCCGACGTGGCGCCCCATCAGCGAGGCGCGGGTGGACTTGAGCATCTCCGCGAAGGAGTCGCTCATCTCCACCAGCCGCCCTCGCCCGTCGATGATGTGGATCCCATCCGCCGAGACCCGCATCAGCGCCTGGATGCGCTTGCCCTGCTCGGCCAGCGCCGTCATGGCCTGCTCCTCGCGGCGGTTGGCGCGCCGCACATGCCAGGTGGCGAGCGCCACCAGCAGCCAGGCCAGCGCCGCCAGGGACGCCACCGTCCAGGCCTGTTCCCGCCAGGGCTTGAAGAAGCGCTCGTTGTTCACGCCGGCATAAACGACGAAGGGCCAGTGGTCGAGCGCGCGGTAGGCGCTGGTGCGGTCGCGGCCGTCGATGCTCACCGTGGTGACCACGCTGCCCTGGCGCGGATTCGCCGCCAGCATCTCGCGCATCCGCGCCGAGACCTTGGTGTCGCCGACCTCGCCCTGCACCGGACTGCCCGGCGCGATGCGCGCGACCAGCCGCAGGTCGTCGCGGCGCAGCGTCATCGCGTCCAGCGGCGCCAGCTCGTAGCGCTCGAAGAGGTGGCGGAAGTGGTCGACGCCGACGCTCACGTAGAGGACGCCCGCGAAGCGGCCTCGCACGACCAGCGGCCGCACGAACGCCACCACCCAGTTGCCCGACACCCGCGAGACCAGCGGACCGGTCACCAGCGTCGCGGGCTCGGCCAGCGCGCGCGCCTGGAGGAAATAGTCGCGGTCATGGACGCGCGTCGGCGCGCCGGCGGGCAGGCGCGTGCCCCAGCGGACCTCGCCGCTGGCGTCGGCGGCGCGGAAGGCCTCGATGCCGTGCAGCAGGCCGAAGCGCGCATGCAGCACCTCGTTGAGCACCGCGTCGGGGGCACCGCCGGGCGCGGCCATCAGCCGCTCGAGCTCGGCGCCGGTGGCGCGCAACACCGCGTCCACGCGGCCGATCTCGGCCTCGACGTTGAGCTGTGCGACGGCGGCCAGGCCTTCGGCGACATCGCGCGCCTGCGTCGCATAGGTGCGATGGGACGCGTCCAGCACATGCCAGACCAGCGCCGCGAGCACGAGCGCGACGGTCAGGTTGGCGCCGACGAGCCAGGCCGTCATGCGACGCCGGCGTTTGGTGGCACCGTCGACAAGGAGTTGCGGATCGGTCAGCGGCATGGCTTGCGAAGCATCGGCTCCGGCGCGCCGGGCGGGGGCTGAGCCCTGTCCCGGCTGGTCTCCCTGCGAGGTGGCCGGCCCCGTGGCCGGCCTCTGGGCCAGTCTACTGAGCCCCGGCCCTGTGACGCGATGCCCGTAAACCCGGGAATGCGGGGGTGTTACAACCCCTCCATCGCCCGTTCCTGGGCCTTGTCCTTCAGCGTGCCGCCTTTGGGCGCGAGCAAGTCCCGCGCATTGGGGATGCCGGAGCCGGCCTGCTCGGGCGGCGGCGGGGCCTTGTAGGCCGGCATCACCGACACCGTGCCGCCCTTGACCCTCTGCTCGGCGCTGCCACGCGGGCAAGCCTCGTTGGTGTAGAGCACCTGGCCGTCGACGACGCAGCGGCGCACGCCGCCCGGGGTCGGGGCCGAGCCGCCACCGGCCCCGGGCGGCGTGTCGTTGCCGGTGCGCAGCTTCGGCAGCTCGACCTTGCCGACCTGGCGCTCCAGCTGGCGCGTGGCATCGCGCAGGAACGGGATCTCGTCGCGCTTCTTCCAGCCGATGACGCCGAGCACCACAACGATGACGATGAGCAGCACTGCCCGCATGAAATCTTCTCCCTGATGTCGCGCACTGCGGCGCGTTGGTTGGCGGCCGGTCCGCGCGGTGCGGCGGCTGCGCATGATATCGACGGCTCCGGTCACTGCGGCGCTGGCGCCGGCAATCCACATGACGCGCTGAACGGGCGTTACGGCCGCCCACCGTAACGCCGCTTGCAGCGCCGAGGCGCAGCGCGGACGCCTATCGTCCTGGATCCAGGCCGCGATCGGATCGCGGTCGCATTGCCAAGGGGCTCCATTGATGCAACTTTTCCTGCGCGCCGCACGCCGGCCGACGATCGCGACCCTGTGCGCCCTGGCGCTGACCGTCACCAGCGTCACCAGCGCCACCACGCAAGCACCCGATGCCGCCGCGATCCGCGCCTGGGTGGATGAGGCCATCCGCCCCGCCATGGCGCGTCACGACATCCCCGGCATGGCCGTCGGCGTGACGGTCGACGGTCGCTCCTACGTCTTCAGCTACGGCGTGGCCTCCCGCCAGTCGGGAGCGCCGGTCAACGATCGGACGCTCTTCGAGATCGGCTCGATCAGCAAGACCTTCACCGCGACCTTGGGCGCCCAGGCCGCGGCGGAGGGCCGCCTGTCGCTGTCCGACCATCCGGGCCGGACGCTCCCGGCGCTGCGCGGTCATCCGATCGATCGCGCGACGCTGCGGCAGCTCGCCACCTACACGGCCGGGGGCCTGCCGCTGCAGATCCCGGAGGAGGTCGTCGACGAGGCCTCGATGCAGGGCTACCTCCAGCAGTGGCGGCCGGCCTTCGCGCCGGGAACGAAGCGGCAGTACTCGAACCCGAGCATCGGCCTGTTCGGCCGGGCCGTCGCTGGCGCGCTGGGGCGTGACTTCGCCACGGCGGTGGAGTCGGACCTGCTGCCCCGGCTCGGTCTGCGCGAAACCTTCATCCGGGTGCCCGCAGCCGCGATGGCCGACTACGCCTGGGGCCACGACCAGGCGCGGGCCGTGCGCGTGACGCCGGGCGTCTTCGATGCCGAGGCCTACGGGATCAAGACGACGGCGGCGGACCTGCTGCGCTTCGTGCGGCTCAACATCGACCCCCGCGGCCTGGCACCCAGCACGCGCCAGGCCATCGAGGGCACGCAGGTCGGGATGTTCCAGGTCGGGCCCATGACGCAGGGGCTCGGCTGGGAGCAGTACCCGTGGCCGGTCGCGCTGGATCGCCTGCAGGCGGGCAACGCGCTGGGCCGCGCGGTCAGCGAGGTGACGCCGATCGCGGCGACGCCGTCGGGGCCGCGCCTGTTCAACAAGACCGGCTCCACCCGCGGCTTCGGCGCGTACGCGGCGTTCGTGCCCGAGAAGCGCCTGGGCATCGTGCTCCTGGCCAATCGCAACTGGCCGATCCCGGACCGCGTGAACGCGGCCTGCGACATCTTGCGGAAGCTGGAGGAAGCGCCGGTCCATTGATCCAGAGACCTGCTGAACGCGCCGTGGCCTGTGCGTGAGCAGCGCTGGCCAGCATCCTCTCGCGCCATCGCCCGAGAGCACCCGCAGAGCGATCGCCGCCCCTAGCGCGTCGGTGCCGGTGCCGACGCGCCCTTGGCCGCGGCGCGCACGGCGGCCAGTTCGCGCATGAGCCACGCCTTGCTCTCGACCGGCGAGGCGCCCGCACAACGCACCAGGTAAGGCTTGCCGCTCATGCTGCTCTTCGAGGCACCGAGCTCGATGAACTGTTCCGCTGTTTTCACGAGCTGCTTGTCCTCGAGGTAGGCGAGCTTGCGTTCCAGGTGCCGCTTCGCGTCGGACGCCGAGTGCCAATCGCCGTTGCGATTGAACTCGCAGGACGAGGCTTGCAGTCGCCCCAGCAAGGCGGTGACCTCGGCCTTCGCCGCCGCGGGCAGTGGATCGGCCCGGCCGGCGATCGGCGCGGCCAGCGCCAGGGCGAGGAGCATCGGGATCAGGGGAGCTCGCATGGGCAAGTCGGTCGGGTCATCGAGAGGCGGCGATCTTGCCACGCGGCCCGCCTCGCGGACGGCGGGCTGAGGCACACTTCGCCGCCAACCCGTCGTCCCCGTCCAGCTGTCCGGCCCCCGCGCATGACCCGTCCGAACGATTCCACCGCCACGGTCGCTTCGCCCCCGGACCGCCCCGCCCCCGTCTCCTTCCGGGAAGCCTTCCTCTTCTGGCTGAAGCTGGGCTTCGTCAGCTTCGGCGGCCCGGCCGGGCAGATCGCGATCATGCATGCCGAGCTGGTCGAGCGTCGCCGCTGGATCAGCGAGCGGCGCTTCCTGCATGCGCTCAACTACTGCATGCTGCTGCCCGGCCCCGAGGCCCAGCAGCTCGCCACCTACATCGGCTGGCTGATGCACCGTGGCTGGGGCGGCATCGTCGCCGGCGGACTCTTCGTGCTGCCGTCGCTGTTCATCCTCGTCGCGCTGTCGTGGATCTACGTCGCCTTCGGCACGCTGCCGGCGGTCGCGGGGATCTTCTACGGCATCAAGCCCGCGGTCACCGCGCTCGTGCTGCACGCGGCCCACCGCATCGGCCGCCGCGTGCTGCGCAACGGCTGGCTGTGGAGCATCGCGGTCGCGGCGCTGGTGGCGATCCTCCGGGGCCTGCCCTTCCCGCTCATCGTGCTGGGCGCGGGGATCGCCGGCGCGATCGGCGCGCGCTTCGCGCCGCAGGTGTTCTCGCCCGGTGCCGCGCACGCCGCCGCGCAGGCCGGCTACGGCCCGGCGCTGATCGACGACGACACCCCGACGCCCCCGCACGCCCGCTTCACTCGCGCTCGCCTCGCCCGGGTGCTGATCGTGGGCCTGGGGCTGTGGCTCGCCGCGATGGGCGCCTTGACCGCCCTGTATGGGCTCGACGGTGCGTTCACGCAGATGGGGCTGTTCTTCACCAAGGCCGCGCTGATGACCTTCGGCGGCGCCTACGCGGTGCTGCCCTACGTCGTGCAGGGCGCCGTCGAGCACCACCACTGGGCCACCGGGCCGCAGATGATCGATGGCCTCGCGCTGGGCGAGACCACGCCGGGGCCGCTCATCATGGTGGTCGCCTTCGTCGGATTCCTGGGCGGATGGAAGGAACAGGTCTTCGGACCGGACGCGCTCTTCGCCGCCGGTGCCGCGGCGGCGACGCTGGTCACCTGCTTCACCTTCCTGCCCTCCTTCGTCTTCGTGCTGGCCGGCGGCCCGGTCATCGAGGCGACCCACGGCGACCTGCGCCTGACCGCGCCGCTGACCGCGATCACCGCGGCCGTGGTGGGCGTGATCGTCAACCTGGCGCTGTTCTTCGCCGGCCACGTGTTCTGGCCGCAGGGACTGGGCGGTCCCTTCGACGCCACGTCCGCGCTGATCGCCGCCGGCGCGGCCGTCGCGCTGTTCCGCTTCAAGTGGGGCGTGATCCCGCTGCTCAGCGCGTGCGGCGCGATCGGGCTCGCGCTGGCGCTGGCGATGCCGGCGGCGTGACGGCGGCGGCGTCGAGTGCCTCGCCCATCGACGCCAGGAAGCCTTCCCGGTCGAAGCACTGCCCCTGGGCCCAGTTCTCCTCGCAGGTCCGGCCCAGCCGCTCCAGCTCCGCATCCTGCGCGTCGAGTTCGGCGCGCATGCGGGCGATCTCCTCGCGCCGCCGCTTCAGGCTGGCCTGCACCAGTTCATGCGGCAGCCGGCCATCCACTTCCTGCGCCAGCGCCTGCCGGATGCCGTCGAGCGAGAAACCCAGACGCTGCGACAGCTGGATGAACTGCAGCCGCTGCAGCGTCTCCGGGCCGTACTCGCGATAACCGTTCAGGCCGCGCTCGCCCTCCGGCAACAGCCCGCTCGCTTCATAGAACCGGATCGCCGAGGGCTTGATCCCGAGCTGTTTCGCCAGTTCCCCAATCCGCATTCAAAACCCCTTGACCTTCAACTCAGCTTGAAGCTTACGCTGGCGGCCTTCTCCCTTTCAAACCGCCCCTTTTCTCCGGGCGTGTCCCTGTCCATGTCGATCGCTGCCTCCTCCGCCCTGCACTTGCCGCTGGTCCTGCCGAACGGCCAGACCTTGAAGAACCGCATCGCGAAGGCCGCGATGGAAGAGATGCTGGCGGAGCCCGGCCAAGTGCCCGGCGCCCACAGCCAGGCGCTCTACCGCCGCTGGGCCGAAGGCGGCGCCGGGCTGCTGATCACCGGCAACGTCATGGTCGCGCCCGACGCGCTGACCAGCCCCGGCGGCCTGGTGCTCGAGGCCGGCACGCCGCTGGACGCCTTCCGGGCCTGGGCCCGCGCCGCACAGGCCGGCGGCACCAAGGTCTGGATGCAGATCAACCACCCAGGCCGACAGGTGTTCGCGGCACTGGGCAATCCGGGTTACGCGCCGTCCGAGGTCGCGCTCGAGATGGGCAAGCACGGCAAGCTGTTCGCACCGGTCCGCGCGCTGACCGCCGCCGAGATCGGCGCCATCGTGCACCGCTTCGCCGACACCGCCCGCGCCGCGCGCGAGGCCGGCTTCGACGGCGTGCAGGTCCATGCCGCCCATGGCTACCTGCTGTCGCAGTTCCTGTCGCCGCTGGCCAACCGCCGCGACGATGGCTACGGCGGCCCGATCGCCCACCGCGCCCGCCTGCTCATCGAGGTCGCGCGGGCCGTCAAGGCCGCCGGTGGCCCCGGCTTCGCCATCTCGGTGAAGCTCAACAGCGCCGACTTCCAGCGCGGTGGCTTCGACGAGGCCGACGCTCGCGCGGTCGTCGAGATGCTGAACGCCGAAGGCATCGACCTGCTCGAACTGTCCGGCGGCAGCTACGAGAGCCCCGCGATGCAGGGCCGCACCGCCGACGGTCGCACGCTGGCGCGCGAGGCCTATTTCCTGGAGTTCGCGCAAGACCTGGCCCGGCACGCGCGCATGCCGGTGATGACGACCGGCGGCATCCGCCGGCGCGCCGTCGCCGAACGCGTGCTGGCGGGCGGGATCGCGGTGGTCGGGCTGGGCACCGCGCTCGCGTACGAGCCGGACCTGCCGACACGCTGGATCAAGGCCGAGGCGGTCGCCGAGCCCGTCACCGTGACCTGGAAGAACAAGGTGCTGGGCAGCCTCGCGACGATGGCGCTGGCACGGCGGCAGCTGGCGCGCATGGCCTCGGGCGCATCACCGTCGCGGCGCCTGTCGCCGCTGGTGACCTTGCTGATGGACCAGTGGCGCGCCTCGCGGCTCACGCGGCGCTATCGCGCCTGGCGGGCGGCCACGGCCGTGCCGCAGCGCTGATCGGAGCGACGGGGCCAGGCGCCCCACGGACCCGCAAGAGCCCGCACGGGTCCGCACGGGTCCGCACGGGTCCGCACGAGTCCGCACGGGAAGCATCGCGGCGCGCGAGCCGGACACAATGGCGGCCTCGACATCCTTCGCCGCCTGTTCGGCGCCTGCTCGTCGCCATGTCGTCTCCTTCGCCCCCTGTCCCTCCGACGCTCTCCCCGTCGCGCCCGGATCCGGCGCCACTCCCTCGGGAAATCGCGGACCGGTTGCAGCGCGCCGCCCGCCGCTTCCGCGCACCGGCGCTACCGGACTCGCTGGCAGAGGCCCGGACCCACGGGACCGCGACCGCACTCGCCACCTCGATCGAGCGCGCGCGGCAGGCCCTGGGCGCCGGCTCGGCACCAGGCGACGACGTTCGCGCGCTGTTCCTCGACGCCCTCGCGCGGCACATCGCCGAGGCCATGCAGCCGGAGCACGGCGATGCCGCGCTCCAGGCGATGGTGCTGCGCCATCGCTCGCCCGCCGTGCGGGAGTTCGCCTCGCTCAATGCGCATGCGGAGGCGGACCGGCGGCAGATCCGTTCGGCGGCCAATGCGCTGGCCCATCCGGCGAAGCTGCAGGACCACCCCGCCGGCGAGATCCGGGACGGCTTGCAGCGCATGCGGCAGGCGAGCGCCGCGGCGGACTGGTCCGACGTCGACGACGAGATCATGGACCTCCTGGGCTTGCCCGAGGTGCAGGACGAGCCGGTGCTGTTTCGCAGCCTGGAGCGGATCGTCAGCGATGACGCGCTCAGGCGGCTTCTCCGGATCGAGGCGCTGGGCCAGCGGGACGAGGTGCAGCGATATCGCGCACTGTGGGCTCGGCAAGGCCCCGCGGCGGGCACCGGGCAGGCCGCCGCGGCCGGCAGCGACGCGCAGCGCCGCGGCGACGCCGTGGAAGCGCTTGCCGCGCAGGCGCTCGAGGTCCTGGCCGCGCGTCTGAATGCGGAAGAGCACCCGCCGCGCTACCGCGTGGCGACTTCCTTGAAGGTGCCGTCGTCGATCCCCGGCGATCCGCGGCGCGCCAAGAGCGAGTGGGACGTCGCCCTGCTGCGCCGCCACGACGCCGGTACCTGGGACCTGCTCCTGCTGGTCGAGGCCAAGGCCTCGGCCGATGCCGCGACCACCGACCTGCCCCGGCTGCTGCGCGGCCTGCGACTGCTGGCGCAGGCGGACCCGCGGTCGACCTATGCCTTCGCCTCGCATCAAGGCGAGATCTCCTTGCGGGGCGCCTCGCTGCGCGCTCTGCCGACCGAGGAAGACGACCTGGCCCGCGCGGTGCTCTATTGCAGCGACGCGCCGGCCGAGCAGGCACCGCGGCTGCTCAGCGCCGCGAGCCGCATGCAGTTGCTGTCGGCGCCGGCGAGCCTGGACTTCGCCGACCGGCTCGAGCGCGGCGTCCCGGTGGAACCCCGCCAGCTCAAGGCGGTCTGGGACCAACTGCTGACGGCGCCCGCCTTCAAGCCGGTGCTGCGCCAGCATGCGACGCTGCGGACCGTGCGCGAGCTCATGCTCCATCCGAGCGACCTGATGGCGGTGGCCCAGGACACGCCGGACTCGACCTAGTCCACCGACCGTGCAGCCCGGCTGCGAAACAATCCCGCGATCCCGCAGCCCCGCCCTGCACCTCCGCACTCCCGCACTTCCGCGATCCCGCGTTTCCAACCGAGAGAACGACCCGCCATGCCCCGCGCCTTCCTGCCCTCCTTCGCCCGGCGACTGCCGAGCCGGTCGACCTGCCTGGCCGCCTTGAGCGGACTCGCCTGCCTGACCGGCCTGGCCGTGTCGCCCGCCGCCGTCGGCCAGCCGGTGATGGCGCGCGAGAACCTCAACGCCACGCTCTGGTTCCAGACCGCGGTCGAACGCCAGGCCGCCACGCTGGCGGTCTACCGCGCCGCGACGGCCCGGCTGGGCGCGGCGCGTCGGGCCACGCGCGAGACGGCCTCGCTGGAACAGGCGGCGCAGGGCGGCTTCTCGCGCAAGCCGCCGGCCATCGTGCTGGACGTGGACGAGACCGTGCTCGACAACTCGCCCTACGAGGCCTGGCAGATCCGCGACGGTCGCAGCTACGAGGAAAGCAGCTGGGCCGCCTGGGTGGCCAGCGCCCAGGCCGCCGCCATTCCCGGCGCGCCCGAGTTCATCGCACGGGCGCGCGCGACCGGCTTCCGGGTCGTCTTCATCACCAACCGGCGTTGCCCGGCCGACGGCCCCTTCGGCCCGGACGGCCTCCACGCCGCCTGCCCGCAGAAGGCGCAGACGATCGCCAACCTGAGCCGCGTGCTCGGCCATGCGGTCGCGCCCGCCGACGTGATGCTGCGCGGCGAGCGCGCGGAATGGGCGGCCTCGGACAAGACGCCGCGCCGGGAGGCCGTCGCGCGCACGCACCGCATCGCGATGCTGGTCGGCGACGACCTCAACGACTTCGTCCCGCGCGCCCGCTACGTCGAGCAGGACCACGCCGCGCGCTGGGGCACGACCTGGGTCCCGATTCCCAATCCGACCTATGGCTCCTGGGGCGATGCGCTGTCGCTCACCCAGCGCTACGCGGCCTTGAAGCCGTGGGCCGGTCCCGCGGCCGCCGAGCCCGCTACGGCAGGCACAACGGGCTCAGCGGGCACGGCGAACTCAGCGGGGACTGCGGCCGCGGCAGCCGCGGCGGCTTCCGCCGCCTCGGCTCAATAGCCGGATTCGATCCCCGGGCTCGATACCCGGGTTCGATGCCCGCCCCGACAACCGCGCTCAATAACCGGCGGCCAGCCCCGTATTGCGGCGCGGATCATTCGCGCCGTAGAACCGGTTGTTGCCCACCGGTTTCCCGTTCAGCGAGGGCGCGCCGACGATGATCGCCGCCAGGTGGTTGGCCGGATGCGGCGCGCCCAGCTTGTGGCCCATGCCCTCAAGGATGCGGCGCGTGTCCGGCGACAGCGCGTAGGGCTCCACGTTCGTCAGGTCCGGCATCCACTGGTGGTGGAAGCGCGGCGCGTCCACCGCCTCCTGGACGTTCATGTCGTAGTCGATCGCGTTGATCATCGTCTGCAGCACCGCCGTGATGATGCGGCTGCCGCCCGGTGTGCCCACCACCATCACCGGCTTGCCGTCCTTGGTCACGATCGTCGGGCTCATCGAGGACAGCGGCCGCTTGCCCGGAGCGATCGCATTGGCCTCGCCCTGCACCAGGCCGTACATGTTGGGCACGCCCACCTTGGAGGTGAAGTCGTCCATCTCGTTGTTGAGCAGCACGCCGGTCTTCGCGGCGGTGACCTTGGCGCCGAACCAGTCGTTCAGCGTGTAGGTCACCGACACCGCGTTGCCCCACTTGTCGGCGATGGAGTAATGCGTGGTGTTGCTGCCCTCATGCGGCGGCACGCCCGGCTTGAGGTCCTGCGACACCCCGGCCTTGGCCGGATCGATCGCGGCGCGGATCTTGGCCGCGTAGTCCTTGTCTAGCAGCCGCTGCAGCGGGTTCTTCACGAAGTCCGGATCGCCGAGGGTGCTGTTGCGATCGACGTAGGCATGCCGCATCGCCTCGATCTGGTAATGCACGCCCTGCGCCGAGCCCCAGCCCAGCTGCCGCAGCGGATAGCCCTCCAGGATGTTGAGCATCTCGCAGATGATCACGCCGCCCGAACTCGGCGGCGGCGCCGACACGACGTGGTAGCCGCGGTAGTCGCACTCGACCGGCGCCAGCTCGCGCGTGCGGTACTGGTCCAGGTCGGCCTGCGTCAGGATGCCCTTGCCGGCCTGGCTCGACTCGACCAGCGCCTTCGCCACCCAGCCCTTGTAGAAGCCGTCGGTGCCCTTGGCCGAGACCTCGCGCAGCGTCTTCGCCAGGTCCTTCTGCACCAGCTTGTCGCCGGGCTGGAAGGCCTTGCCCTTGTTCAGGAAGATCGCCGCGGACGCGGGATCGGCCTCGAAGTCCTTGGTCGCCGTCTGGAACATGTCGACGTCGCCCTGGTCCAGCGCGAAGCCGCGGTCCGCCAGCGCGACCGCCGGCGCGATCAGCGTCTGGCGCTTCATCGTCCCGTACTTCTCGCGCGCGTACTCGAGGCCCGACACCGTGCCGGGCACGCCCACCGCCAGGTGGCCGTGGGTGCTCAGGCCCTTGACGACGTTGCCGTCCTTGTCCAGGTACATGTTGGCCGTGGCGGCCAGCGGCGCCTTCTCGCGGAAGTCCAGGAAGGTCTTGCGGCCGTCGGCGAGCTGGATGGTCATGAAGCCGCCGCCGCCCAGGTTGCCCGCGGCCGGGTACACCACCGCCAGCGCATACCCCACCGCCACCGCGGCGTCGACGGCATTGCCACCGTCCTTCAGCACGTCGACGCCGACGCGCGTGGCCAGGTGCTGCGCCGTCACCACCATCCCATTGGGCGCGGCCACCGGCGCGGCGGAGGCCGCATACGACGGCGCGACCGGCGCGAACGCGAACGACGCGGTCGCCGCCGCGGCGCAGACAAGCAATCGGAAAGTCTTCATGAACCTGATTCCTCAACAGATGCGACCGCGCGATTCGACACCGGCCCCGGCATCGCCCGCAATCCCACGAGGCGTCAGGTCGTTACTGGAGAGGGTCTTTCAGCGCGTCGGGCACCGGCAGTGCGACGATGTCGATGCCTTCGTCCGCCAGTTCACGCGCCTCGTCGGGCGTGGCGCGACCGCGGATGCCGCGCTCCTGGGCCTCGCCGTAATGGATGCGGCGGGCCTCGGTGGCGAAGCGGTCGCCGACGTCCTCGGTGTTGGCCATCAGCGTGCGCACCGCCTGGATCACCTGCTTCTGCAGCTCGGCGGCGATCACCGGCGCGCCGGGCGGCAGCACCGGTGCGGTGGGCTCGGGGGACGGCGCCGCCGGCGCGCGCGGCCGGGCCGGCGCAGGCTCGGCAGCGGAGAGGTTCAACCGCGGGGCGCTCGGCATCTTGCGCACCTTGGCGCTGTTGCACAGCGGGCAGCTCAGCAGGCCGCGCTGCTGCTGCGATTCGAAGTCGTTGGCCGACGCGAACCAGCCTTCGAAGGAATGGCCTGTCTCGCAGGCCAGGTTCAGGACCAGCATGATCGGCCGATGCTAGCGGCTCGCGGCCTCGGCCGCCGGCATCCAGTCCAAAGGCCATGCGCCGGCGCGCCAGCGCTGCAGCCACAGCAGGCAGGTCAGGGTCTTGGCGTCGGTGACGCGGCCGTCGAAGGCCATGCGGTCCAGCTCGTCCTCGCCCACGGCCAGCAGGTCGAGGAACTCCTCGTCGTCCAAGCGGCGCTCGCCGGCAACCAGCCCGCGCGCGAAGAAGACCTCGATGCGCTCGTCCGAATAGGCGATCGCGTTGTGCATCACGCCGGCGTAGGCCCACTCGCGCGCGGTGTAGCCGGTCTCCTCGACCAGCTCGCGCATCGCGCAGCGCAGCGGGGGTTCCAGCGGATCCAGCTTGCCGGCGGGGAACTCCAGCACCACGCGGCCCATCGGGTAGCGGTACTGGCGCTCGAGCAGCACGCGGCCGTCGTCCAGCAGCGGCACGATCACGGCGGCGCCGGGATGGCGGATGTACTCGCGCGTCGCTTCGCGGCCGTTGGGCAGCGCGATGCGGTCGCGCTTGGCATGAAGGAAGTTGCCCCGCAGGATCCAGTCGGAACTCAGCGGGGTCTCGCGCAGATGGGGATCGGCGTCGGTCGCCGGGGGAATGCCGACCACGCCGTCGGCATCGGGTCGAAGGGCCTCAGGCAGCTTCTTCGTCATCGAACTCTCGCACCTTGGACCGCGAACGGCGCAGGTAGCGCCACACGAAGCCCGGGAATCCCAGCGTCACGAACAGCGCCAGCGCCGCCGCGTAGAACTCCCAGCCCTGCGGCGCGCGCTGACCCAGCCGGGCCTCGAGTCCGAAGCCGACGGCCAGCGTCGCCAGCGCCAGCAGGAAGAGTTCCAGCAGCCGCCAGCCGGCGGCCTTGGGATCGCGGCGCGGCCCGACGAGCAGGATGCGCGAACTGAGGTAAGGCAGGTTGGCCGCGACCAGCGCGACCACCAGCACCACCCACACCGAAGCGCCCTGCTCCATCCCGGGTCCGCTCAGCGCGCGCTCAGTGCGCCAGCGCGCGGGTCACGGCCTGGCCGCACAGCGCCAGCAGGCCGCCGGGCAGCAGGCCGAAGGCCAGCACCGCGATGCCGTTGAGCGACATCACCAGGCGCGCGTCGGCCGGGGCGTTCAGCGGGGCGTGGTCGGTCGGTTCATCGAAGAACATGACCTTCACGACACGCAGGTAGTAGAACGCGCCGATCAGCGACAGCACCACCGCCACCACCGCCAGCCACAGGTAGAGCGACTGGCCGGTCGTGACCATCGCCTGCAGCACGGCCAGCTTGCCGTAGAAGCCCACCGTCGGCGGAATGCCGGTCAGCGAGAACATGTAGATCGCCATCACCAGCGCATACCAGGGGCTGCGCTTGAACAGGCCGGCCAGGTCGCTGATCTGCTCGGACTCGAAGCCCTGGCGCGCCAGCAGCATGATCAGGCCGAAGCTGCCCAGCGTCGTCAGCACGTAGGTGATCGCGTAGAACATCGCCGAGCTGTAGGCATTCAGCGCATGGTTGTCCGGCTGGCCGTTCACCACGCCCGAGGCCAGACCCAGCACGACGAAGCCCATCTGCGAGATCGTCGAGTACGCCAGCATCCGCTTCAGGTTGCTCTGCGCGATCGCGGCCAGATTGCCCACCACCAGCGAGGCCACCGCCATCACCAGCAGCATCTGCTGCCAGTCCGTGGCCAGCGGCAGCATGCCCTCCACCAGCAGGCGCAGCGCGATGCCCAGCGCGGCCAGCTTGGGCGCGCCGCCGATCAGCAGCGTCGCGGCGGTCGGCGCGCCCTGGTAGACGTCCGGCACCCACATGTGGAACGGCGCGGCGCCCAGCTTGAAGCCCAGGCCGGCGACGACGAACACCACGCCCAGCACCAGCACGCCCTTGTTGACCGTGCCGCTGGAGATGACCTCGAACACGCGCGGGATCGACAGCGAACCGGTGGCGCCGTACATCATCGACAGGCCGTACAGCAGGAAGCCCGAGGCCAGCGCGCCCAGCACGAAGTACTTCATCGCGGCTTCGGTCGAGATGGTGTGGTCGCGGCGCAGCGCGGTCAGCGCGTACAGCGACAGGCTCATCAGCTCCAGGCCGAGGTAGATCGACAGGAAGTTGTTGGACGCCACCATCACGTTCACGCCCAGCAGCGCCAGCAGGCTCAGGGTGAACAGCTCGCCCTTGAGCATCTCGCGCGACTCGGCGTAGGGACGCGCATAGACCAGCGTGACGATCAGCGCCAGCGCGCTGACGCCGCTGAGCAGGTGGCTCAGCGGATCGACGACCAGCAGGCCCTGCATCGCCTCGGCCGGCGCGTTGCCCATCGCGGCGAAGTGCATCGCGCCCACCACCGCCAGGCTCAGCTGTGTCAGCCAGTAGGTCGGCGTGCGGCGCGGGTCGGTGACGAACAGGTCCACCAGCGCGACCACGCAGGCCAGCACCAGCAGCAGGATTTCGGGATAGACCGCGACCCAGTTCATGTCATTCATTGTGTTGGGCCCTTATTGGAGCTTGGACACCGCGACGTGCTTGAGCAGCGCGTCGACGGATGGATGCATCACGTCGGTGAACGGCTTCGGATACACGCCCATGTAGAGCGTCGCGATCGCCAGCACGCCCAGCATCAGGAACTCGCGGCCGTTGATGTCGGTCAGGTTGCGGACGTTGTCGTTGGTCACCGCGCCGAAGTAGACGCGCTTGATCATCCACAGCGTGTAGGCCGCGCCGAAGATCAGCGCCGTGGCCGCCAGCAGGCCGATCCAGAAGTTGTGCTGCACCGAGCCCAGGATCACCATCCACTCGCCCACGAAGCCCGCGGTCGCCGGCAGGCCGCAGTTGGCCATGCCGAAGAACACCGCCAGCGCCGCGAACTTGGGCATCGTGTTGACGACGCCGCCGTAGTCGGCGATCTCACGCGAATGCACGCGGTCGTAGAGCACGCCGATGCACAGGAACATCGCGCCCGAGACGAAGCCGTGCGAGATCATCTGCACCAGGCCGCCGGAGATGCCCAGCTCGTTGAAGATGAAGAAGCCCAGGGTCACGAAGCCCATGTGGGCGACCGACGAATAGGCCACCAGCTTCTTCATGTCGCGCTGGACCATGGCCACCAGGCCGATGTAGATCACCGCGATCAGCGACAGGCCGATGATGAACCAGTCGTAGTGACGGGCCGCGTCAGGCGCGATCGGCAGCGAGAAGCGCAGGAAGCCGTAGGCGCCCAGCTTCAGCATGATGGCCGCCAGCACCACCGAGCCGCCGGTCGGCGCCTCCACGTGGGCGTCCGGCAACCACGTGTGCACCGGCCACATCGGCACCTTGACCGCGAAGGCCGCGAAGAAGGCGAAGAACAGCAGCGACTGCGCCGACATCGGCAGCGGCAGCTTGTGCCAGTCCAGGATCTCGAAGCTGCCCGACTGGCTGTACAGGTAGAGCAGCGCGATCAGCATCAGCAGCGAGCCGGCCAGCGTGTACAGGAAGAACTTGAAGGCCGCGTACACGCGCCGAGGTCCGCCCCAGACGCCGATGATGATGTACATCGGGATCAGCGTGGCCTCGAAGAACACGTAGAACAGCATGCCGTCCAGCGCGCAGAACACGCCGATCATCAGGCCCGACAGGATCAGGAAGGCGCCCATGTACTGGTGCACCCGCGTCTCGATCACTTCCCAGGCCGCGATCACCACGATGATCGAGATGAAGGCCGTCAGCGGCACGAACCACATCGAGATGCCATCCACGCCCAGGTGGTAGTGGATGTTGAAGCGCTCGATCCAGGACG
>Ga0102591_1001008_pt1 | contig 42963 bp, 39 predicted proteins | sample AraplaCol_mCL_r2_2_FD_76860 | JGI IMG/M metagenome (GOLD analysis project Ga0102591, IMG submission 76860) | Arabidopsis root microbial communities from North Carolina, USA - plate scrape MF_Col_mCL_r2 (SPADES assembly) (version 2) | ecosystem: Host-associated > Plants > Roots > Endosphere...
CGTGAGCGACCCGGAAGCCAAGCGCAAGATCATCGGCAACCTGTTCGTGGACATCTTCGACGAAGAGTCCAACAAGCTCAGCAACGCCAAGTGGCTGGCGCAGGGCACCATCTATCCCGACGTGATCGAGTCGGCCGGCAGCAAGACCGGCAAGGCCCACGTGATCAAGAGCCACCACAACGTCGGCGGCCTGCCCGAGCACATGAAGCTGGGCCTGGTCGAGCCGCTGCGCGAGCTGTTCAAGGACGAAGTGCGCCGCCTCGGCGTCGAACTCGGCCTGCCGCGCAGCATGGTTTACCGCCATCCGTTCCCGGGCCCGGGCCTGGGCGTGCGCATCCTCGGCGAAGTGAAGCGCGAATACGCCGAACTGCTGGCCAAGGCCGATGCGATCTTCATCGACGAACTGCGCAAGGCCGACCTGTACGACAAGACCAGCCAGGCCTTCGCGGTGTTCCTGCCGGTGAAGTCGGTCGGCGTGGTCGGCGACGCCCGGGCCTATGAGTGGGTGATCGCGCTGCGCGCGGTGGAAACCATCGACTTCATGACCGCGCACTGGGCGCACCTGCCGTACGACTTCCTCGGCACGGTGAGCAACCGCATCATCAATGAGCTGCGTGGCGTCTCACGCGTGGTCTACGACATCTCCGGCAAGCCGCCGGCGACGATCGAGTGGGAATGACCCTTCGGTAGAGCGGGGCTCTGCCCCGCTGCCGTTGATTTACAAAGGCGCCGCAAGGCGCCTTTGTCGTATCCGGATCCGGTCCGCGCAGCCACGCAGGGCGTGGCTCTACCAGGTGGCTTCCAGCGTTCTGAATGGCTTGGCCAGCCTTACGCCCCGTGCATCGAAGTCCTGCACGGGATGTCCATCCACTATCACCCGGGTCGGCCGGGTACGCGACGGCCACCAGACGCGTAGGGCAGTATCCCTGCGCAGCCCCTTGCCCAGCGTCAGCTGCAGCGTGGTCCCGCGCTGCACTGCCTGCATCTGCAGGGTCCCGAACGCGGTCGGCAGCCGCTCCACGGCCAGTCCATCGCCGGCCAGCCATGCCGTCGGCGTGCCCGGCAGCAGTGACAACGCATCATCGTCCTCGCGCATCAACATGCCGAACAACGTGCGCCCATACTCGGCCCCGATCCAGGTGTGCGGCATGTCGCCGAGGTAGCGCGGGAAGCGCAGCCGTGAGTGCACGACTTCTGCCAATACCTGCCACTCGAGCGGGCGCCGGTCGCGCAGCAGGCCCTGCAGCAGTTCGTCGGCCGCTTCGGGCTGGTCCAGGTGCACGTAGCTGAGCACGTTGCGGATTTCGTACGGCGTGTAGGCATACAGCGCGCCGGGCTGGCTGCGCTTGCGCACGTCCTCCAGGTAGCGCGCGAACGTCGTGCGCAGGGCCAGTTCGGGTAGCACGTCCTGCGCGCCAGTGGGGTCCAGCGCGATCGACACGCCGGTCGGGTCGCCATCGCCGAGGTCGGCTGATGAGGGGATGAAGTCGATACCCTTCCATGCCATGGTGGCGCGGATCGAGGCCGCCAGTGCGTCATGCAGGGCGCGGTACTGTTCCCGCGCCCACGCCGCAGTTTCGTGATCGCCCAGCGACTCAGCGAGCCACGCGCCGTCATGCCAGCCTTTCAGGCCCCAATAGTCGTCCCAGTAGCTGTGCGTGGGTGAGGGGTAGCCCTCATGGCTGATCGACGGCGCCAGGATGCCCGCGAAGCGCTCCGGCGCCGGCTGGCTGGCCATGTAGCCGGGCACCAGGGTGCGTTCGCGCAGTTCCTGCAGGAAGCGAAGTGCATCCTTCACCTTGGGCAGGTAGGCGCGCACCGATTCCGGGCCGCCGTCCAACCGTGCGACGTCGGCTACCAGGGCGACGTACTGGCCCTGGCTGTCGTACTCGATGTCCGAACCGAAGCCGGTGTTGACGCTGCCGTCGTTGTTGAGGATCGGCGAGACCAGCCCGTTGGGGTGCACGCCGTGTTCGGTGTACCAGGCCAGGTAGTCGCGCGCTATCTTCGCCTCGCCCATGCGCAGCAGCACTGCCGAGGTGGCCATGCCGTCGCGGATGAAGGAGCGGTTGTAGTTTCGCGGGCCAGGCTGCATGGCCGGTCCGGTCTGGTTGATCAGCATGTAGGCGGCCTGCGCGCGCAGCATGTCCACCAATGAGGGATCGGGCAGGCGCAGACCGACCTGGCCGAGGCGGGCCTGCCAGTCGTTCGCGGCGACCGTGGCCAGGCGCTCGAAGGTGGCGTCGGCGTCGCGGCCTGCGAGCTCAAGCGCGGGCGGCTCGGGCAGGACGCCGTGCGTGTCGGCGGCGGCATTGCCCAGCGGGAAGGCCACCACGACCGACTGCGTGGCGCCCGGTGCGAGCTGGATCGGGTAGTCCAGCGCAGCGGCAGCCAATCCGTCCGGATCCTCCGCGTGCTGCACGGGTGGCAACGCGCCCTGTGCGACGGCCGCAGTGATTTCAGTGCTGCCATCGGGACCGAACGGGGCCGCGCCCGCGCCGCCGACCGGCGTAAGCGATTGCATCAGCGTGCGGCCGTTGACGCGCACCGTGCCGGCGTCCACCGCGATGCTGCGGATCGGCGAAAGGCCACCGTTCTGCCAGGGCGGATTCATCTGCATGGGACGCACCAACAGCGCGAGGCTGCCGGCTATCGGAGCATTGCTGGTATTGCGCAGGCGATGGCGCACGAAGGTCACCGGTTGCCCGTCCATCTCCACCGCGAACGCTTCGCTTTTCAGTTCCAGCCCGGGTTGCGGCTGCCACGTGGCGGACGGCATCGGCTTCCAGCCATCGCGCAGTGCATGCTGCACGCGCTGGTCTGCCGCACCCGAAGCCGCGCCGTCGGCACCGCGCCAGATCGGCTGGACCAGCGGCGCGCCCTTGAAGGCCTCGATGTTGCCGTGCTCGTCGAAGATCGATTTCTGCAGGCCGCCGTGCACGCCCACCGCAGTCCAGTAGGTCTGCTGCAGGTGCAGCGAGGCGGGGAACAGCGCGCTATGCGCCCCGCTGGCGGCGATCTGGTAGCGCTTCATCGGCGTTATCACCGCGGCCGGCCCCAACAGGCGCAGCCGCGCGATCTGCGGCGCGTCGCCGTCCACCTGCAGGCGCAACGCACGCGCGTTCACCGCCTGAGTGCCGGCCAGCCAGCTCTGCTGGCGACTGCCCGCTTGCGGGTCGTTGGCCAGATCGCTCCAGCGGCCCTGTGCGTCCTGCACCTGCAGGCGGGCGGCCCCGTGTGCCCCGGCCCATTCAACCGACAAGCCCGTGGTGGAGGCGCCGCCTGGCAGCGCGATGTCGAGGGTATGACGCCCCGCCTTGTCGGCCGGAACCGCGACCCCCCTACCGCCTTGCCACAGCGCTGCGGCCTGTGTCGGATTCAACCCGGGAATGCGCGCACTTGTGCGGGCATCCAGTGGTTCCAGCTCGAAGATCGATACGCCCCAGTCCGAGGTGCGGTCCGGGCTTGCCAAACGCAGATAGCGCGCCTGGCGCGGGGCGAAGGGCACCGTTTCGATGCCGCCCAAAGAATCGCGCATGGTGTAGGCGCTGTCCCACCGTTTCCCGTCCAGCGAGGTCTGCAGGCTGTAGCCCTCGGGATTGGAAACGTCCCAGGTGATACGTGCTCCGGACAACGTGGACGGTTTGCCCAGATCGACCTGGAACCAATGCCCGGGGCTGAAGGCCCCACCGGTGACGGTCTTCGGATCGCCATCGATCAGGTGGGCAACGGCCATCGCGGGAACCTGCTGCGATGAGCTGCTGGCCTTCCATTCACTGCGGGGCGGCAGGCTCTGGGCGAAGGACCCGGTAGCAGACGAAACCATCCCAACGAGAAGAACGAACTTCGCGAGGGTCAGGGGGCGCGGGTGCAATGGGCGGTCAGCATTCAAACGCATCAGCGCAGTCTCACGGTCAGCAACCTCCCAAGCGAGGCAAATCCAACGCTAGCAGGGACTGAAATCGTTTACATGACGCATCGCAGTACTCAGCTCCCAGTGACCGACGGCCAGTCCGCAACATTGCTGTCGCGTGGTCCGGCTCGGCTTGACGAATCGTCAAGCAATGCCTGGCCCGGGTTGACAGGATGCCCGTTCAAGCGCCGCAGTCCTTTCCCCACACTGGTTCCCGACGTCGCGGCCACCTGGCCGGCGACACCTTCGAACCATTACCGGGGAAACCAGATGATCAGCATTCCTGTATCAGATTCGTCGCATGACCGACTGTCCCGCGCCTCGCGCTGGTTGTGCAGCATCGGCTACGCCGTGCTTGCCGTGTTCTTCGCGTGGTCCGCGCTGAGCGGGCACCGTGAAGCCGAAGCGATCCTCAATGACGCGGTGACGGTGCAGGCGCCGGTGCAGGTCGACCACATCGAGGAAAAGCGCCGCAAGGGGCGGGTGTCCTACCAGTACCACTTCCGTTACGACTTCGAGGCCAACGGCGTTACCCACACCGGGCACTTCTCCACCTCCGAGGACAATGCCGCGCCCTACCTGGAAGAAGAACCGCAGGTGACGGTGGCCTATTCGCGGGCCGATCCCGCCCGGTTTGAGCGGCTGGAGCGGTTGGAAGGCCAGAAGAGCCTGGGGGCCGTGCTCGGCCGGGTGCTGGTGGCGCTGGGCATGCTGGCCATCCTTGCCTTCGTGGTGCACCTGTTGCTGACCCGCAAGCTGTTCGTGCGGCAGACGCCTGCGGTTCCCGCGGGCTGAGCCGGGTGCCCGCCGTGACCGATGCGTACCTGGTTGACAGTCCAAGCGGTCACGGTAGGGTGTGCGGCTCCCTCCCTTTCTGGTCGTTCCCCATGCCTGCGCTGGACTTCGCGGACCTGCTGTCCCGGCACATGCGGCGGATACGGGCCAGCGCAGGGGGAGTGGCCGCGGAGATCGGCATCAGCCGCGAGGCGGTCAACAACTGGCGCGCCGGCACGTCTCGCCCCAGCCGTCGCCACCGCGACCGCGTCCTGGCCTGCGCCAATTACCTGCGCTTGACCGAGGTCGAATGCAACGCGTTGCTGCAGTCGGCCGGGTTCGAGCCGGAGTTTCCCGTCGAGGCGCCAGCGGGTAACACGCTTGCCGGGCAGGCGGCGCCCCCGACCCTCGTGCCGCCCACGGTCACCCGCCTGTTCGACCGCCTGCAGGCGTCGCGCCCTTATCCTGTCAGCCTGCTGCTGACCCAGGCGCACTGGGGCCAGCCGCCGGAGCGCGCAGCGATCCTCGCCGAGGCCGATGCGCGTTATGGCAGTGGCCGCGTGCTGCACCTGCAGCCTCCGTTCCGTGCCGGCGCGGGCGATCAGGATTATTTCGCGCTGCTGGCGGCGCAATGCGGGCTGGAAGGGGTGTCGTCGGACGCGGGTTTCGAAATGGCGCTGGCGCGCCTGCTGCAGCAGCCGGGCCCGTTGTTCTGCCTGGTCAGCCGCTTCGAACAGGGCGCGCCGGAACCTCGCGGCGTGCTGGCCGGGATCCTGCGCAGCCTCAGCGAAATGTACAGCGGCAAGCTGCACCTGCTGATCTGCGGCGGCGCGGCGCTGGCGGACCTGAAGTACCAGGGCGGCGACCTGTCGCTGCTCAACATCGCTGCCACCGAGAGCTGGCCGGAGCTGGACGTGGATGACCTGCGACGCGGTGCCGGTGCCGGCGCCGGTGCGCTGCCGGATGCCACGCTGGCGCGTGCGCTGCACCTTTCCGGTGGTCATCCGCTGCTGGCGCAGGCCGCGCTGGTGCTGCTGGCCGACGCCAGCCTGGATGACGAAGCAGTGACCGAAACACTTTCCACGCATCCGCGGCTGTGGGAGGCGCTGGTGCCGGTGCTGCGCGATGTGGCGGCCCGCACGGCAGTGGAAGCCTGGCTGCTGCGCCCGACACTGGGTCCGGCGCGTCCGTACCTGGCCGACCCGCTGCTGCGCCAGCTGTACTGGGCCAACCTGCTGGCGGCCCGGCCGCAACCGCAGGGCGCGTGCCTGGAATGGCGCTGCGACGCGATCCGGCGTGCCGTGAGGCAGGTGATCGAAAGCCTGCAGGCGCAGCCGGCATGATCGCGCTGCCACGGGGTCGGCTTGGGCTTGGCCTGCCGCTGCTGCTGGTGGTCGGGCTGACCTGGTTCGTGGGCAGCTACCTGTTCGTCCCATGGCTGAATCCGCTGCAGCTGTGGCGCATGCAGCGCGACGGCGAAAGCATGATGCTCATGCAGAGCGCCAACATCGACATGATGTTCCTGCGCGAGGAAGCGCTGTCGTACTGGCTGCAGCATGAAACGTGGCCGCAGCAGGTCGATGTTCCCGGGGTGCACGATCCGGCCGAGACCCTGGTCGAAGCCGAGCTTCCGCAGCCGTGGGTGCTGCGGCTGCGCTTTACCGACCGCTTCCCGGCCAGCAGCGGACTGCGCGGCACGGTGATCGAACAGACCCTGGAACCGGATACCCGGCATTGGCGATGCCGCCCGGGTGCGCCGGCACCTCCCGCGCGCTGGATACCGCCGAACTGCCGCGAGGAGGCGCCCTGGACGCTGGTGCAGTGGTTGTCGCTGCTGCTCGGCGGGGCGGTGTTCGGCGTCGCCGCATTGGGCCTGCTCTGGTATTGGGTGCGGCCGGCGGTGGCCGGGATCGTGGCCGAGCCGGGCCTGCTGTTCTCGCAGCCGTTGCAGGCGCTGCCCGCCATCGACCGGCAGCTGGGATGGCTGCGCCTGCGCGGGCGCGTGCTGGCGGGCGCCGGTATTGCGAGCGTGCGCTGGCGGGACGCGCTGCGCCAGGTGCAGGCGGGTCCCGCAACGCGCGCGCAGCAGCTGGCGACGCGGATCGGCGCGGGCGATGCGCCGGCCCCCGGTTGGGCGCTGGCGGGGCTGGTGCGTGAGTGGACGTTGCCGGACACGCTTCCGCTCGCGCTGGAGCGGCTGTGGCTGTACCAGCCGGACCCCGCCCTGGGCGCGGACGCGATCGTGCAGGCGCTGCGTGGCATGCCCAACGGCCAGGACGTGGTGCTTGTGGTCAGCCCGTCGCTGGCGGTGGAAGCCGAACTGATTGCGTATGCAAACGACCCGGGCAACCTCTGCGTGTGCCTGGAGCAGGCCGCGCAGACCCGCTGGCTGCTGCAGCCGGGTGCGCAGGACGCACTGGTCGACCTGCTCGCGCGGCAGCTGCGGGTCACCCGCATTTCGCCGTACCAGACCCACGGTGGCATCACTCGCCCGGGGGCGTTCTTCGGGCGCGAGTCGCTGCTGGCGCGGGTGCTCAACCGCGAGCCGGGCAACTACCTGCTGGTGGGCGGCCGCCAGCTCGGCAAGACCAGCCTGATGAAGGCGATCGAGCGCCGTTTTGCCGGCCATCCCCGCGTGCACTGCGTGTACCTGTCGCTGCGCGATCACCGCCTGACCATGCGCCTGGCGATGGAGCTGGGCATGGCCGAAGACACCGGCATCGACGCGCTGGTGGCCGCGCTGTCGGCGCGCGCGGCCGGACGCGGGCTGCTGCTGCTGATCGACGAAACCGACCTGTTCCTGCGCGCCGAGGCTGAGCAGGGCTATCCGCAACTGGGCGCACTGCGTGCGTTGAGCGAAGAAGGGCGCTGCCATTTCATGCTGGCCGGGTTCTGGGACCTGTACGAAGCGGTCACCCTGGACTTCGCTTCGCCACTGCGCAATTTCGGCGAGGTCATCCACGTCGGCAGCCTGGAAGAGGATGCGTGCCGGGCGCTGGCCACGGAACCGATGGCGCGGCTGGGCGTGCATTTCGCCAGCCCCGACCTGCCGCAGCGGCTGGTGGCCGCGTGCGGGCGCCGCGCCAACCTGGTCGCCATCACCTGCCAGCAGCTGCTCAACCAGCTGGATCGTGGCCAGCGCGTGCTCGACGCCGCGCAGGTGCATGCCGCGCTGGTCAGCGAACCGGTGATCGACGCGCTGGCGGGCTGGGCGCGGCTCAGCCCCGACCCGGTCGCGTGCCGGATCGACCGCATCGTGGTCTACCAGGTGGCTGCAGCGCAGCTCACCGGCAGCGGCGAACGCGGCATCGCCCTGGTCGACCTTCTGGCGACCTTCGACGCCGCTGGCGCGCGCGTCGATCCGGAACAGGTGCGGCAGTCACTGGCGCGACTGCAGCTGGCCTATGTGATCCGGCGCGAGGCCGACGGGCTGCCGTTCGTGTTCGCGGTGCCGGTGTTCGCCACCCAGTTCCAGCGCGAGGAAGTGGTGGCCTTGTTGCAGCGTGAACTGCAGGCGATGTGCGCCGACGATGCGTCTGTGTGACGCGCTTCGCTGGGAGTGCGCGCACTGTTCTGCAATAGTGATGCGACATTTTCGTGCCATGGCAGAGTGATGCTGCATCCCCAGGAGTTGTCTTCGTCGCAGATCGGCGCCGTGCTTGCACAGGCGTATGGCGTGCAGGTGAGCCATGTCATGCAACGGCCCGCCGGCGCCGACGCCGGCGCGACGGTGTACCAGCTGACCGCTGTGGACGGTGCGCGCTGGTGGTTGAAGTGCCGCCGCTATGCGGTGGCCGATGGGGTCTGGAACGTGCTGCGGCATCTGCGCGCCGCGCGCGGGCTCGACGAGGTGATCGCCCCGCAACCGGCGCTTGACGGTGCGCCCGCGGTGCTGGCCGAGGGCCTGCAGTGGACCCTGTTCGCGTATGTCGACGGCCAGTCCGGATTCGAAGAAGCGCTGTCGCAGGCGCAGTGGCAGCGGCTGGGGCAGGCGCTGCGTCGCGTGCACGACACCCGCTTGCCGGCCGCGCTGGCCGCCGGGCTGGCACAGCCTGGGTTCGATGACGATACGGCGGTGGAGCGGGTCGGCGCATGGCTGCAGCGCGGCGACGCGCTGTGGCCGATGCCCGATGCGCTGGCCGAGGACTACCGGCGTGCGTGGCGGCAGCACCGCGAGCAGATAGATGGGGTCTGGCGCCGCTGCGTCGCGCTGCGCGAGCGGCTGGCCGGCCAATGCAGGTCGCGCGTGCTCTGCCATGGCGACCTGCACGCGGGCAACCTGTTGCTGCGCAGCGATGGCGCGCTGGCGCTGATCGATTGGGACGACATGGTGCTGGCGCCGCGCGAGCGCGACCTGATGTTCGTCGGGGCCGGGGTCGGCGGGCGCTGGGGCCGCGACGATCCACCGGGTTTCCAGCAGGGATACGGCGCCGTGGCGCTGGACCCGGTGCGGTTGGCGTACTACCGCCACTGGCGCGTGCTGCACGACCTGCAGGAATTCCACGACCTGATGCTGGAACCGGGCGCCGCGACGCGGCCGCCCAGCCAGCGCCGGCAGGCGCTGCGTTACATGGACGATCAGTTCGCGCCCGGCAATGTGGTCGATGCCGCCGCACGCAGCTGGTCGGCGGCGGCAGCGGTTGCGTCCTGAGCCGCCGGCGCTCGGCTACTCGCCCGGCTTGGCCGCAGCGGTGGCAGCCTCGGAGGCCGCGCGTCGCACCAGTACCGCTTCACGGTGCGCGATGTAGGCATTGGCGGCCAGGATGATGCCGGCCCCGATCACCGTCCAGCGGTCCAGGGTCTCATTGAACAGCAGCCAGCCCAGCAAGCTGACCAGCGGCAGCTGCATGAAGCTGATCGGGGTCAGCGCGGACACTTCACCCAGCCGCAGCGCACGCGTCCACAGCAGCTGGCCCAGGGTGCCCAGCAGGCCGGTCGCGGCCAGCCAGGCCCATCCCGTGGCGCTCGGCCAGACCCAGCCGAACAGCGCCGGTACCAGTGACATCGGCACCCAGAACACATACGTGTAGAACACCACGGTGTCGGCGCCGTCCACGCGCGTGAGCTGCTTGATCTGGATCGCGACCAGCGAACTCAGGACCGCCGCCAGCACCGCCACCAGCAGGCCGGGACTGAACGACGCGGCGCCCGGGCGCACGATGATCAGGACGCCGATGAAGCCGAAGATCACCGCGGCCCAGCGGCGCATGCGCACGGTTTCGCCCAGGAACAGCACGGCGGCGATGGTGACGAACAGCGGCGTGGAGTACGACAGCGAGATCGCCTGCGAGATCGGCAGGTGGCCGATGGCCCAGAACGCGCACAGCATCGAGGCCAGCCCGATCAGGCTGCGCACGAAGTAGCGCGGCAGCTGCCTGGTGCGGAAGGGAGAGCTGCCCGGGCGCAGCAGGAACGGCAGCAGTGCGAGCAGGCCGAACGCGTTGCGGAAGAACGCTACTTCCTGGGTGGGCACGTGGCCGGACGCGTAGCGGATCGCGATCGCCATCAGCCCGAAGGCCATCGTGCTGCCAAGCATCAGCAGCGCCGCACGCATCGGCGTCGGCGCGGGCAGGGCGAGCGGTGGGGTCACCACTGCGCGCCGATCAGGCGCGGCTCCGGCTCGATCGGCACGCCGAACTTTTCCAGCACCGACGCGGAGATGCGCCGCGCCAGCGCCAGCAGCTCGGCGCCACTGGCCGAACCGTGGTTGACCAGCACCAGCGCATGCTGCGCGGAGACGCCCGCATCGCCTTCACGGAACCCCTTCCAACCGCAGGCCTCGATCATCCACCCGGCCGACAGCTTGCGCCGGTCGTCGCGGTCGGCCGGATACACCGGCAGATCGGGGAACTGCTGCAGCAGTACCTCCACCTGTTCCAGCGGCAGCACCGGATTCTTGAAGAAGCTGCCGGCATTGCCCAGCACATCCGGATCCGGCAGCTTGCGCCGGCGGATCGCGATGACTGCATTGGCAACGTCGGCGGCCACCGGCAGTTCCACGCCCATGGCCTGCATTTCCTCGGCGATGCCGGCGTAGCCCAGGCGCAGGTCATGCAGCAATGGCAGGCGCAGTTCGACCGAGGTGATCAGGTAGCGATCCGGCTCGCGCTTGAACACGCTGTCGCGGTAACCGAACGCGCAGGCTTCGTTGTCCAGGCGGACCCACTGGTTGGTGGCACGGTCCCACGCATCCACGGCCTGGATGAACTCATCGACCTGCACGCCATAGGCACCGATGTTCTGGATCGGCGAGGCCCCGACGGTGCCGGGAATGAGCGCCAGGTTTTCCAGCCCCGACAGACCGTTCTGCAACGACCACATCACCAGCCCATGCCAGTTCACACCGGCGCCGGCGCGCACCACCGTGTGGTCTGCGCGATGTTCCAGTTCCTCGATGGTGCGGTTGGCGAACACCAGCACCGTGCCGGGCACGTTGTCGGCCAGTAGCACGTTGCTGCCACTGCCCAGGACCAGCAGCGGTGTGCCGGCGACCTGGGGCAGGGCGAGCACCTCGGGCAGCAGGGAGGGCTCGTGCAGTTCCAGCAGCTGTTCGGCGCTGGCGTCGACGTGGAAAGTATTGAGCGCCTTCAGCGAGGCGTTTTCGGTCAGCGACCAGGCAGGCATTGCAGTACTCATAGGGGGGCCACGGCGCCGCGGCTGGGGGCTTCGCGACGACGGCGGATGGCCTCGACGCAGTCATGCACCAGCGCCGGGCCCTGGAAGATCAGGCCGCTGTAGCACTGCACCAAGGCGGCGCCGGCGGCCATCTTGGCCACCGCATCGGCACCGGACTGGATGCCACCAACGCCGATCAGCGGCATGGATTCGGGCAGGCGCGCGCGCAGGCGGCGCAGTACCAGGGTGGATTGGCCGAGCAGCGGCGCACCGGACAGGCCGCCGGCTTCGCTGGCCCGTGGGTCGCCCGCGACCGCGCTGCGGTCGATGGTGGTGTTGGTGGCGATCACGCCGTCGACCTGCAGTTCGCCCAGCACGCGCGCGGCGGCGTCGATGTCGCGGTCGCTCAGGTCCGGCGCGACCTTGACCAGCATCGGCACGCGCTTTCCATGCTGCGCCGCCAACGCTTCCTGGCTGTCGCGGAGCTGCGAGACTAGCTGGCGCAACGCGGTTTCTTCCTGCAGCTCGCGCAGGCCAGCGGTATTGGGCGAGGAGATGTTGACGGTGATGTAATCGGCCAGCGGATATACCTTCTGCAGGCAATGCTGGTAATCGTCGAACGCCTGCTCGTTGGGGGTGTCCTTGTTCTTGCCGATGTTGATGCCGAGCAGGCCATTGCGGCGCTGCGCGCGCTCGACATTGCGCACCAGCGCATCCACGCCCAGGTTGTTGAAGCCCATGCGGTTGATGATGGCCTGGTGGGCCGGCAGGCGGAACAGGCGCGGCTTCGGATTGCCTTCCTGCGCGCGCGGGGTGATGGTGCCGATTTCCACGAAACCGAAGCCCAGCGCGAACAGCGCATCGATGTGCTCGCCGTTCTTGTCCAGGCCGGCGGCCAGGCCGACCGGGTTCGGGAAACGCAGCCCCAGGGCGGTGGTCGGCAACGGGGCAGGGCGGCGCGCCAGCAGCGGCGTGGTGCCGGAACGGTAGGCGAGTTCCAGCGCACTCAGGCCCAGGCCGTGGGCGCGTTCGGCGTCCAGGGAAAACAGGAAGGGTCGGGCAAGCGAGTACATGGCGTCCAGTCAGTCCAGCGTGCCGACGAAGGCACGGGTGTGATATTCGAAAGCGATCCTGCCGTCCACCGCATGCGCGTCGAACAGCTGCTGCAGCGCCTCCAGCATCGGCGCATGGCGGGGATGGCCCGGTGGCGGCGCATACGACGACGACAGCAGGCGGCCGCGCAGGCCCTCGGCGTCCATGTACTGCGTGTTGGGGAACTGCGCGACACCGCGCAGCCCGCTGCCGAACCACGCGCGCATGGTGTCATCGTCCTGGTAGCGCTCGGCGACCTCGGTGTAGTCGGTACCGAACTCCAGCAGCAACTGCTCGTAGCCGACCAGGAACGGCGAGGCATCGAGCAGGCGCGAGTTCCAGAACACCAGCGCCAGGCCGCCCGGCTGCAGGATCCGCGCCCATTCGCGGCGCACTGCGGTGGTGTCGAACCAGTGGAAGGCCTGCGCCGCACTGACCAGGCCGACGCTGTCGTCGGCCAGCGTGGTCGCCTCGGCGGTGCCGTCCACCAGCTTCAGGCGCAGGTACTCCTGGCCCAGCAGCGCTTCGGCGGCCTCACGCATCGGCGCATTGGGTTCCACCGCGATCACCGGGTGCCCACTGGCCAGGAACAGCCGGGTGGAAATACCGGTGCCGGCGCCGATGTCGGCCACCAGCGTTCCGGTGGACACGCCGATCTCGCGATGCAGCCAGTCCAGCAGCGCCGGGGGGTAATCGGGCCGGTAGCGTACGTAATCGGCTACGCGGTTGCTGAAACGTCCGGTGGGGTCCGAACCGCTCATGGGCACCTCACGACTGCAGGGAAACGAACCAGGCCAGGCCACCGAAGAACATCAGGATGGCGAGCAGCGCCAGCAGGCTGCCGATCACCACCACCCAGCCCATGATCAAGCCGGCCAGTGCCAGTCCATCACCTTCCAGTTCCAGCGGGCGACGGCGGATCTCGGCGCGGGCCATGTGCCCGGTAATGATGGCCACGACGCTGCCCAGGAACGGCAGGGCGGTCCAGCCCAGGATCCCGGCGATCAGGCTGATCAGCGCCATCGGGCTGGTTTGACGGGGCGGAAGGCTCATGTGGCTCCTGGGGACGGGGGAGGACAGGTGAATGATAGGGCCAGTGCCGGGTTTATCCCATCAAGACCTGGCCGCCGTCGACATTCAAAGTGTGGCCGGTGATCCAGCGTGCCAGCGGCGAGCACAGGAACAGGGCCGCGTCGGCGACCTCCTGCGGCTGCCCGAAGCGCCCGAACGGGATCTTGGCCAGGGTGCCGTGGTAGAGCGCGGGATCGTCGCTGCGGCGGCGTGCCCACAGGCCGTCCTCGAATTCGATCGAGCCCGGGGCAATGGCGTTGACCCGGATCCGGTGCGGGGCCAGGGCCAGCGCCTGCGAGGTGGTGTAGTGCATCAGCGCGGCCTTGGCCGCACCGTAGGGTGCCGCGCCCGGGCGCGGCTGCTGCGCGGCGATGGAGGCCAGGTTGAGGATGCAGGCATCGGCGGACTGCTGCAGCCAGGGCAGGGCCAGCCGCGAGGCCCGCACCGCCGCCATCAGGTCCACGCCGAGGCTGGCCTCCCAGCCGGCCTCGTCGTCGGACATGCCATAGCCGGTGGCATTGTTGACCAGGACGTCGATGCCGCCCAGCGCCTCGGCGGCACCGGCCAGCCAGCGGCCGATGTCGTCCACCCGCGCGAGGTCGGCGACCTCGGTATGCACGGAGAGTCCGAGCGCGGCAGCGTCATCACGCAATGCCGTCAGCCCGGTTTCGCCGCGGGCGCACACCGAGACCGCAGCGCCAGCGCCGGCAAAGGCCAGCGCCATGGCGCGGCCGATGCCCTTGCTGCCGCCGGCGACCAGCACCCGGCGACCCGAAAAGTCCAGGACGCGGCGGCCATCGGCCGTCTCCGGTAGGTGCCGACCGTTGGTCGGCACGCTCTGGCTCGCGCCCGTCACAGGTCGAACTTGATGCCCTGGGCCAGCGGCAGCGAGTCGGAGTAGTTGATGGTGTTGGTCTGGCGGCGCATGTAGACCTTCCATGCATCCGAACCGGACTCGCGGCCGCCGCCGGTATCCTTCTCACCGCCGAACGCGCCACCGATCTCCGCGCCGGAGGTGCCGATATTGACATTGGCGATGCCGCAGTCCGAACCGGCCGCCGACAGGAAGCGCTCGGCCGCCTTCAGGTTCTGGGTGAAGATCGACGAGGACAGGCCCTGCGGCACGCCGTTCTGCATGTCGATGGCTTCGTCCAGGGTGCTGTACTTCATCACGTACAGGATCGGCGCGAAGGTTTCGTGCTGCACCACCTCATCGCTGTTCTTCAACCCGGTCACGATCGCCGGCAGCACGAAGTTGCCGGCGCGCTCGATGCGCGTGCCGCCGGTTTCGACGGTGCCGCCGCTGGCCTTGGCCTTTTCGATGGACGCCAGGAACTGCTGCACGGCGCCGTCGCTGTTGAGCGGGCCCATCAGGTTGGCCGGGTCGGTCGGGTCGCCGATCTTGCCTTCGACCTGCTTGTAGGCCTTGATCAGCGTGGCCAGCACGTCGTCATGGATCGATTCGTGCACGATCAGGCGGCGCGTGGTGGTGCAGCGCTGGCCGGCGGTACCGACCGCACCGAACACGATGCCGGGGATGGCCAGCTTCAGGTCGGCGGTCTCGTCGAGGATGATCGCGTTGTTGCCGCCCAGTTCCAGCAGGCAGCGGCCGAGGCGGTGTGCCACCTTTTCCGCGACCGTGCGGCCGACCTGGGTCGAACCGGTGAAGCTGATCAGCGGCACGCGTTTGTCGGCCACCATCTTTTCCGACAGCGCGGTACCGGCATCGTTGATCAGGAAGAAGATGTCCGGGAAGCCAGCGCCGCGCAGCGCCTCGTTGCAGATCTTCATCGAGGCGATCGCGGTCAGCGGCGTCTTGTTGGACGGCTTCCACAGGCACACGTCACCGCAGATCGCGGCCAGGAACGAATTCCATGCCCACACCGCGACGGGGAAGTTGAACGCACTGATGATGCCGACCAGGCCCAGCGGCTGGTACTGCTCGTACATGCGGTGGCCGGGGCGTTCCGAATGCATGGTGTAGCCGTACAGCATGCGGCTCTGGCCCACGGCGAAGTCGGCGATGTCGATCATTTCCTGCACTTCGCCGTCGCCTTCCGGCTTGCTCTTGCCCATTTCCAGCGCGACCAGCGAACCCAGTGCATCCTTGTGCGCGCGCAGTGCTTCGCCGCACAGGCGCACGGCTTCGCCGCGGCGCGGGGCCGGGGTGGTGCGCCACACCTTGAAGGCTTCCTGGGCGCGGGCGACGATGGTCTCGTAGTCGGCGTCGGTGGTGGCGTACACCTGGGCGATGGCCTCACCGGTGGTCGGATTGACCGGGGTGATCACGCCGGCGTCGGTGGCCTTGGACCACTCCCCGTTGCCGAGATAGGTGCCAGCGTTGGTCGCGTCGAGGCCAAGCGCCTTGAGCAGGTCAGAGGACATGCAAACTCCTGTTGCGAATCAAAAAAGGGCGCAGCCGCTGGCAGGGTGGGGGGCGGCATGCAGAACGACGATTCTAACCCGTCGCCGTCCGCCGGTACCGACCCACGCCCGTGACCTGCGGTGGTCGCGCCTGACCACGTCCGCCGTGTCGGACGCCTCCACGGTAGCGCCCGACCGTTGGTCGGGCGGCCCAACCCGGTAGAATGGCCACCATTGTTCGCCCCCAGGAATCTGAATGAACGTTACCGTTGCAGAAGGCGTAGTCGTTGGGAACCGTCTCCCGTTCGTGCTGTTCGGCGGCCTGAATGTGCTCGAAGACCTCGATTCGACCCTGCATGCGGCCGAGCACTTCACCACGGTGACCCGCAAGCTGGGCATTCCGTACGTGTTCAAGGCCTCGTTCGACAAGGCCAACCGCTCCTCGATCAAATCATTCCGTGGCGTCGGCCTGGACGAAGGGCTGCGCATCTTCGAAGAGGTCAAGCGCCGCTTCGGCATTCCGGTGATCACCGACGTGCATGAAGTGGCGCAGGCCGCGCCGGTCGCCGAAGTGGTCGACGTGCTGCAGATTCCGGCGTTCCTGGCCCGCCAGACCGACCTGGTGGTGGCCATCGCCGAAACCGGCCGTGCGGTCAACATCAAGAAGCCGCAGTTCCTGAGCCCCACGCAGATCAAGCACATCGTGTCGAAGATCCGCGAAGCCGGCAACGAGAACATCATCCTGTGCGAGCGCGGTTCGCAGTTCGGCTACGACAACCTGGTCGTGGACATGCTGGGCTTCCGCGAGATGATCGAATCCACCGGCGGCCTGCCGGCGATCTTCGACGTCACCCACAGCCTGCAGCGCCGCGACGCCGGCAGCGAAGCCTCCGGCGGCCGCCGCCGCCAGGTGGCCGAACTGGCCCGCTCGGGCATGGCACTGGGCCTGGCCGGCCTGTTCCTGGAAGCGCACCGCGACCCCGACCACGCCCGCTGCGACGGCCCGAGCGCCCTGCCGCTGAGCGCCCTGGAACCGTTCCTGGCCCAGATCAAGGCCGTGGACGAGCTGGTCAAGGGCTTTGCGGAGCTGGATATCCGCTGAGTCTGCCCACCTTGCGGCGGGATCGGCCTTGGTCCCGTCGCTGAATGTGGGTATCCTTCACAGCTGCCCGCATGCAATGTGCGGGCGGCAAGCGGCAAAGGCAGCATGCCTCCACCGCACATCGGCCCCGTAGCTCAGCTGGATAGAGCGTCCCCCTCCTAAGGGGAAGGTCGCCCGTTCGAATCGGGCCGGGGTCACCAAATTCAATGACTTCCGATGAGTTCGTAAGTCTTAATATGCCATTGCATTTGGCATGGCCCCCTGTGTGGGTTCTTGGACTGACGCGAGACGGCACCAGCAGCCTGACAACATACGATGGCGCTCAGACGCGAGTCATTGAACAACTTAGCGTTGCCGTTCCATGCAATGCATGAGTGCGCGATGGCCGAATCATCGAATCCGCGCCATATCTCCCGCTCCTGGAGGCGGAGGTTTGACATGGCGGGTGCTGAGGACGTGTTCTCAAATGGGGTGAGCCACTTCAATGGCCTCAGCCGCATGATTGGCTCTTCTGAGCCCCGAGGTGCAGGTGCGTCCGTTTGCTTGGAAGATGGCACCGCCGCGGGTCTACGCGGCATTGGCGCTGCGCCCCTGCCCGTATACGATTTCGAACTTGACGCCGAACTTAGCCCCAAGTTGGGCCGCTGCCTTGCTGTGTCCATTGTCTGAGCGGTCCTGAACATGAATTCTGACAGTCCCAAGCTCAGGTCTGCCTTCCATGCCTGTAATTCCGGGAATGATTTTCTTGGCCTCCTTCAATGAATTCTCTACGATCGCTCTGAACTCGGCCTTATCGTAGGGATACCCTTCCTCGAACTCCACACGTACGGTTGCACCTTCGCCGGACATTCGCTGAGTGGGAATCATCTGTGGGCCTTTAAGCCCGACGACGATATGCTGGTCGGGAAACTGCTCAACAGAGATGAATGTAAGGCGGCCCTTGTAGCGTTCACGCAGTGACTCGACATACTGGTTAATAGCGTCGTTGGCCTCAATTCTCTTGCCTGCCTCTTCTTTCGTTACGCCGAATTCTTGAGCGAATGCAGCTACTGCGATTTCAGCTTCGCTGGATGTTGCTTCGGGAGCAGATATACTCGCGGTGCTTGGCGCTAATGCTGCCAGCAATAGCAAAGTGCTTACCGACATAAAAATTGTCCTTGAAGTCGTTCGTGGCCGTCAGTGGTCACCATCGAACGCTAACATTGTGCAACGCCTCTCGGGTTATAGCGCGCGCAGTCCTTGACTTCACTGGGACGAGCGTCACGCATTGGCAGGGGACCTTGAATGTGCGCGTCGAGTACTGGGGCAAACAGCAGAATTGCTGCATTGCTGAGCGTGTCACCTAGAAGGGCCGGGCCAGTCGAATGCGCCAACCTGGCCGAGGTTTATGAGCTATCTCGACTGCGTCTCGGGACGTTCAATAAAGCGGCGACCGGCTCCAGCAGCTCTTCCCGATTGTTCCGGGGCGTGTTGACCGACCGGCTTACTCGATAGGCCTCCATCGACGCCGGGTATTGCTGACTATGACGGCGACGAATAGTCCGGCGGGGACGGGCCGTTCGACATCCGTCGGGACACCGCTGAAGCGGAACTGGTGAGTGGGGCAGATTAGGGATGTTCAGCGAGGGTGAGTCGGATGTCAGCTTCTGGCCGGAAGCGGACCTCTCCGCTCGTTGTGGCCTTCACGCAATTGGGAGGCCTATGTCCAGGCATGGGCATGGGCCGCCATTTTGGGGCGTTCCTGGGGTAGGGCTTGGCACACAGTTGGCACAGTGGCGAGCAAATTTCTTGCGCCCTACAGAAGGGTCGTCCCCCTCCTAAGGGGAAGGTCGCCCGTTCGAATCGGGCTGGGGTCACCATCGATGGACCCACCATCGAAAACACGCCGTGCACACGTTCCTCGCCGTGGTTTGACGAGGAAGCTGTCACCGTGGCTGCAACACCACCGTTGCAGGAACCACTCCATGGCACTTGTCGCTACCTCCCTTGAATTCCCGTGGCAGCCCACGGCGCAGGTGCCAGCACCGGAGCCCGAGCCTGCCGCGCCGGAGCCGCCGGTAGAGGCACCACCACCGTCCGAGCCGCCGGTGACGGAGCCGCCCGGTGAGGTTCCGCCGGAGCGTGATCCGCAGCCGGAGCGTCCGCCGGTCGAGGCACCGGTGCCACCGAACCCACGCTGACATGACTGAAGCAATGCCGCACACAGTGCGGCTTTTCTTTGTTCGTTCCCTTCGCCTCGCGAGATGTGACGACGTTGTCTGCGCGTACAACACGTCGCGAAAACATCGCGTTTCCACGGTCAACACATCGCTTAACGCTGTCGTTGGAAGGTCACGCCGACTTCATTGCAACTGCGGAAAAGTGGATTCACCCCGACACGGGTCACCACAGAATTTTTCCCAGGAGTAGAAATCAGTGAGCACCGAATCCAAGACCGCGCACACCCTCAACGACCTTATCGAAATCGCCCGTGATGGTCAGGACTTCTACACCGAAGCCGCTTCCAAGGTGAAGGATGCCGAGCTGTCGCAGCTGTTCACCCGCATTGCTGGCGTCAAGCAGCAGATCGTCTCTTCGCTGAGCAGCACGGTGGCCGCCACCGGTGCCAAGCCGGCTGAGCACGGCACCATGGTCGGCTCGATGCAGCAGTTCTACGGCAAGGTCCGCGCCACCTTGGGCGACACGCAGTACGGCTATGTTGCCGAGCTGGAGGAATCCGAGGATCGCCTGCTGAAGGCATTCCGCGACGCCCTGACCGACAACGACACCCCGCCGGCCGCCCGCGCTGAAGTCACCCGCCTGCTGCCGCAGGTGGAAGAGACCCATAACGTGATGCGCAACCGCAAGCACGCCATGAAGTCGTAATGACTCCGGCGGCGCCAGCCGCCTTGCCATACTGCAGGCGCCCCGGTTCAGCCGGGGCGTCTGCGTTTGCGGAAAGGTGGGTCCAGACCCCGCCGTACGGCCACCCCGGATATGGTGCATACTCGAACACACGTATCGCTGGGATTGCTCATGGAACACATGCGTTGGCTCACGCTTCGCCTTGGCAACAACCAGTCCATCGGACCCCAGGTGTTGTTGAACCTGTGGTCGAACGCATGCGAGACGAACCAGTCCTCGGTCACCCGTGACATGCAGGGTGGGCGTTCCACCGCCTATGCGCTGCATGCACCTACCTCATTGGCGTATCCCAAGCGGGCAGAGCTGCGCATGCGCAAGCTGCTGGAAGAGGCCGGCTTTACCTTCACCATGGGCTCCCTGGCCGACCGCCCGGCACCGCAGCCCGTTCGTTTCCGCTGAACAGGTTCGGCCGCGGATAGGCACCGCGTTCACCGGGAAAGCGGCAATACGCGGCGCATGATGCGTACCGGCACGCCGGTGCGATGGGTCTGCCGCTCCAGCGGCTCCCACCCCAGCCGTGCATACAGCCCCCCATCGTCGTGCTCGGTCTGCAGGAACACTTCGCGCACGCCATAGCCGCGCGCTTTCTGCATGAGGGTTTCGATCATCGCACTGGCCAGGTCGCGGCCCCGGTGTTGCGGGGTGACGAACACACCCCCCAGCCAATGCAGCCGTTCCGGATGCTCGGTGCGCTCGTGGAACTTCAGCTGCGCGGCGGCGATGGGTACGTCGTTCTGCATGGCCATCAGCAGCATCGGCAGCTCGTTGTCGTGCAGGAACACCTCGAGGCGCTGCTGTTCGTCATCGTAGGTGTGCCCGGGAACACGCGCACCCCAGGTATCGAAATACCAGCGGGCAACGGTCGGCAGCAGGTGCGGAGCCTGGCTCAGCGTGAGGTATGTCATCGAGTACTCCCTGTACAGAACGTCGGTACGTCCGGCGCGACACCCTTCTTATACCACCCACCCCTCGGCCCCTTGCCGTGACGCGTTGCAGGTTTCTGCAACCGCGCGCAGACTTGCGCGCATGTCTTCACCTGCTTTCAACGTTCGCCGGTATGGGCGCGATTCCAGCGTTGATCGCCACGCGTTCGCGCAGTGGGTGCTGCCGGTGCGCGGCGAACTGGCATTCGAGCTGGAAGGGCGGGGCGCGCGGCTGGATCTGCTGCAGGGGGCCTTCGTCGCGCCACTGGCGGGGCACGCCCAGGCCGCCGGCGATGACGACCGTTTCCTGATCGTCGACTGTCCGGCCGACATGTTCGATGACGACACCCTTGAGCGCCTTCAACGACAACCCGTATTGGCGCTTCCAGCCCAGGTGCGGCGGATGGCGCAGCGGGTGGGCACGGTACCGGACGAATGTGTCGAGGCCGACGTGGTGGCGCTGGAGCTGCCTGCGCTGTTGGAGGCGTTTTCTCTGGGCGGCAGCGCCACCCGCCTGCAGGCAGTGTGTGCGCGCATCGCGGCGGCCCCCGGGCAGGCGTGGCCGGTTGAGCGCATTGCCAACGAGGTAGGGGTCAGTACCAGTCGCGTGCATGCGTTGTTCCAGCGGGCGTTCGGGCTCAGTCCGCAGGGCTGGCTGAGCGGCAGCAGGTTGCGCTGGGCGCGCGGACGGCTGGTCGATAGCGACGCGCCCATCGCGTCCATCGCCCAGCACGCCGGCTACTCCGAACAGAGCGCGCTGACCCGTGCGCTGCGACGCGAATGGGGCATGACACCGGCCGACTACCGACGCCGCCACCGGTCCGCTCAGTAGCCTGGGTCAAGATCGACGGTGGCTTCCCACCTACACTGGCGCGGACTTTCCTTTGCCGGGTGCAGGGCGTAGATGAATCGTTCGATGGGCGTGGGCATCGCCAACGGCATTGCCGCCGGCGCGCTGTGGGGCGTGGTGTTCCTGGCGCCGGCGGTGTTGAGCCAGTTCAGCCCGGTGCAGCTGTCGGCCGGGCGCTACCTGGTCTATGGCCTGATTGCCGTGGTGTTGCTGGCGCCGCGCTGGCGCGAACTGCACCAGCGCATCGGCGCGCCGGAATGGCGCGGACTGCTGTGGCTGAGCCTGGCCGGCAACCTGGTGTATTTCGTGCTGCTGGCCAAGGCCGTGCAGTGGGCCGGTGGCGCGGCCGCCTCGCTGATCGTGGGGCTGATCCCCGTGGTGGTGACCGTGGTCGGCGCGCGCGAACAGGGCGCGGTGCCGTTGCGCCAGCTGGCGCCCGCGCTAGGCCTGTGCCTGCTCGGCGTGGCGCTGGTCGGCTATGAGGCGCTGCAGTCCGAGCATGCGCAGGGGTCGACCCAGCAACGCCTGCTGGGCCTGCTGTGCGCGGTCGGCGCGCTGTTCTCCTGGGCGCTGTACTCGATCGGCAACAGCCGCTGGCTGGCGCGACGTCCGGACCTGTCCGGGCACGACTGGTCGCTGTTGACCGGGGTCATCACCGGTGCACTGGCACTGCTGCTGGTGCCCAGTGCGTTCGTGCTGTCCAGCACGGTGCACGCCGCCGGGGCATGGATGTGGTTCTGGGTCGTCAGCGCCGGCGTGGCGGTAGTGGCGTCGGTGGTCGGCAACGCCTGCTGGAACCGCGCCAGCCGCAGCCTGCCGTTGACCATGACCGGGCAGATGATCGTGTTCGAAACCCTGTTCGCGCTGTTGTACGGCTTCGCCTGGCAGCAGCGCTGGCCCACCCATATGGAAATCGTGGCCATCGTCTGCCTGGTGTCGGGGGTGCTGCTGTGCGCCCACGCCCACCGTCCTCCGCGCGCGGTGGCCCAGCACGTCGGCTGAGTGTCGGCTGCGGCACGTTGGTCACATCCGCAACCTTTTTTGCCGACGATGCGGGCCGTTCGCGGTGAATGCCGTTTTGCGGTGCAGCACTTGACAAGCGTATGGCTGGCGTAGTTTTCTTGGCCCATGGTCCTTGCCGCCGCCACCGTCCCGCTTCGCACCACCGCCGTCAACGGCGGCAGTGCCCGTGCGCGCCTGGCCCTCGGTACCACCACCATTACCACCGCCACCACTCGCCTGGTGCGGCCCGTCGTCTTCGCGTAATTTCCGAAAACAACGGCCCCGCACCAGACCAGGTTGCGGGGAATCTCCTTCAGCCTGGATGTCGCGGGGCCTCGAATCGAGGTCAGCATGTCCCACGTTGCCGCTTCACCCGATGCCGTCCCCTCCGATGCCGCCGCATCGGCAGGCGCGTCCTCCGCCCTGCGTGCCGCTACGGCGACGGTCGTGCACAAGTTCGGGGGTACCTCGGTCGCCGATGCCGACAGCTACCGCCATGTAGCGCAGCTGCTGCTGGCCCGCGACGAAGCGGTGCAGGTCACCGTGGTATCGGCAATGAAGGGCGTCACTGATGCGTTGATCGCCCTGGCCGGTGCGGCCGCGGACAACGCGCCGCAGTGGCGCGAGGACTGGCATGCGCTGCGTGCGCGCCATCGCGGCGCGGCGGTGTCGTTGCTGGGCGAGCATGCCGGCGACACGGTGGAATGGCTGGACGCACGCTTCGACCAGCTGGCCGAAGTGCTGGCGGCGCTGGCGGTGATCGGCGAACTGCCGGCCGAGGTGCTGGACCGCGTGCAGGGCCTGGGCGAAGTGTATTCGGCGCACCTGCTCGGCCACTATCTGCGCAGCCGGGGCGAAGAGTGCGCGGTGCTGGATGCGCGCGACGTGCTGGTCGTCGATCGCGGGGAACTCGGGGTGGACGTGGACTGGGTGCAGAGCGCGCAGCGCCTGGCCAGCTGGCGCGAGGCGAATGCCGCCGCCCGGGTGGTTGCAACCGGATTCGTCGCACGCGACCGGCGCGGCCGGGTGACCACGCTCGGGCGCAACGGCAGCGACTACTCCGGGGCGATCTTCGCCGCGCTATTCGACGCCGACGAACTGCACATCTGGACCGATGTGGACGGGGTGCTTTCGGCCGATCCGCGGGTGGTGCCCGAAGCGGTGCAGCTGGAGGCGCTGAGCTATGACGAGGCCTGCGAACTGGCCTATTTCGGCGCCAAGGTGGTGCATCCGCAGACGATGTCGCCGGCCATCGAACGTGGCCTGCCGATCATCATCCGCAATACCTTCCATCCCGATCATCCGGGCACCCGCATCACCGCCGAGCGTACCGCGTCGGGTCCGATCAAGGGGCTTACGCTCAGCGCCGAACTGGCCCTGCTGAATCTGGAAGGCACCGGCCTGATCGGCGTGCCGGGCACGGCCGAGCGCGTGTTCGCGGCGCTGCGCAACGCGCATGTGTCGGTGGTGATGATTTCGCAGGGCTCGTCCGAACACTCGATCTGCTGCGTGGTGCGCCAGGCCGAAGCCGCGCGTGCGCGCGATGCCCTGCTGCAGGCCTTCGCGCATGAACTCGGCCTGGGCCAGGTGCAGCGCGTGCAGCTCACCGACAACGTCAGCGTGCTGGCCGCAGTGGGCGACGGCATGGCCGGGCAGCCCGGGGTGGCCGCGCGCCTGTTCGAGTCACTGGGGCGCGCGCAGGTGAACATCCTGGCGATCGCACAGGGCTCGTCCGAGCGCAACATCTCGGTGGCGGTGGACAGCCGCCATGCGACCAAGGCGCTGCGTGCCGCGCATGCCGGCTTCTGGCTGTCGCCGCAGACCTTCTCGGTCGGCGTGATCGGCCCGGGCAACGTCGGCGCCGCGCTGCTGGACCAGTTGCTGGCCGCGCAGCCGACCTTGCTGACCCGCGCCAATGTCGACCTGCGGCTGCGCGCGGTGGCGTCGCGCAGCCGCATGCACCTGGACGCACGCGGGGTAGCGGGCGACTGGCGCGCTGCGCTGGCCGGCGGCGCCCAGGCGACCGACCTGGATGCGTTCACCGGGCACCTGCTGTCGGCACACCTGCCGCACGCGCTGATCATCGACTGCAGCGGCAGTGCCGAGGTCGCCGACCGCTATGCCGCGTGGCTGCAGGCCGGCATCCACGTGGTCACGCCGAACAAGCAGGCCGGGGCCGGCCCGTTGCCGCGTTACCACGCCATCCGCGAGGCCGCGGCAGGCAGCGGCGCGCGCTTCCGCTACGAGGCCACGGTGGGCGCCGGCCTGCCGGTGATCACCACACTGCGCGACCTGGTCGACACCGGCGACGAAGTACTGGCCATCGACGGCATCTTCTCCGGCACGCTGGCCTGGCTGTTCAACAAATACGACGGTCAGGTGCCGTTCTCCCAGCTGGTCGCACAAGCACGCGGCATGGGCTACACCGAGCCGGACCCACGCGACGACCTGTCCGGGGTGGACGTGGCCCGCAAGCTGGTGATCCTGGCCCGCGAAGCCGGACGCGAGCTGAGCCTGGACCAGGTCACGGTGGAAAGCCTGGTGCCCGAAGCGCTGCGCGACAGCAGCGTGGAGGGGTTCATGGCGGGGCTTGATACGGTGGATGCGGCGTTCGCCGAGCGCCTGGAACAGGCGCGTGCGCGTGGTGCCGTGCTGCGCTACGTGGCGCGTCTGTCGGCCGATGCGGCCCAGGTCGGCCTGGTCGAACTGCCGGCCGACCACGCCTTCGCCAACCTGCGGCTGACCGACAACGTGGTGCAGTTCACCACGCGCCGTTACTGCGACAACCCGCTGGTGGTGCAGGGCCCCGGCGCGGGCCCGGAAGTCACCGCGGCGGGTGTGTTCGCCGATGTGTTGCGGGTGGCCGCCGGCGAAGGAGCGCGCCTGTGAGCGAGGCAGCAGGACCGATGCAGGCACGTGCGTTTTCACCGGCGTCGGTGGGCAATGTCGCGGTGGGGTTCGACATTCTTGGCCACGTCATCGCCGGGGTCGGCGATACGGTCACGGTGCGGCGCACTGCGGCGCCAGGGGTCCGTATCCTGGCCATCCGCGGCACCACGGTGGACCTGCCACGGGCAGCGTCGGACAACACCGCGGGCGCGGCGCTGCTGGCAATGTCCGACGCGCTGGCGCTGCCGTTCGGATTCGAACTGGAGATCGACAAGGGCATCGCGCTCGGCTCGGGCATGGGCGGTTCGGCGGCGTCGTGCGTGGCCGCGCTGGTGGCGGCGAATGCGCTGCTGTATACGCCGCTGCCGCGCGAAGCGCTGTATCCGTTTGCGCTGGCGGGCGAGGCGGTGGCCAGCGGCGGCCGGCATGGCGACAACCTGGGCCCGATGCTGCTGGGTGGGCTGGTGCTGAGCACGGCGGAGCAGCTGGTGTCGATTCCGGTGCCGGCGCACTGGCACAGCCTGCTGGTGCATCCCGACGCGGTGCTGGAAACGCGCCGCGCGCGTGCCGCGCTGCAGGGCAGCTACGCGTTGTCGGAGTTCGTCCAACAGAGCGCGAACCTGGCGCTGGTGCTCAGTGGCTGCTTCCGGGGCGATGCGGGACTGGTCCGCGACGGCCTGCGCGATGTACTGGTCGAACCCCGCCGGGCCGGGCTGATCGTGGGCTTTTCCGCGGTGCGCGAGGCGGCCCTGCAGGCGGGCGCACTCGGTGCCAGCATCTCCGGTGCCGGGCCGAGCGTGTTTGCCTGGTTCGACAGTGAAGCGGCCGCGCGGGCCGCGCAGCCGGCGGTGCAGCACGCCTTCGCCGAAGCGGGCTTCGACAGCCAGGCCTGGGTATCGCCCTTGAATGCACCCGGCGCGCAGCTGCTGTAAGCGCCGATGCCCTCCCTTTTCCCTTCAGGACCCGACATGCATTTCGTTTCGACCCGACACGCGGCACCGCCCGCCACGCTCAGCGCTGCGATAGCCGCGGGGCTCGCGCCCGACGGCGGGCTGTACGTTCCCGAGCATCGCCCGCAGGCACGGCAGTGGCAGGAGCAGGGCAGCCTCTTCGGCGACGCCGCGGCAGTGCTGGCACCGTTCTTTGCCGGGGATGCGCTCGCGTCGCACCTACCGGCCCTGTGCGAACAGGCGTTCGACTTCCCTGCGCCGCTGCGGGCGTTGTCCACTCCGGGCGACCATGTGCTGGAGCTCTTCCATGGACCCACCGCGGCGTTCAAGGACTTCGGTGCGCGCTTCCTGGCGGCGAGCCTGGCCCGGTTGCAGGGCGGACGCGATCGCCCGTTGACCATCGTGGTGGCCACTTCGGGCGACACCGGTGCGGCGGTCGCGGCGGCCTTCCATCGGCAGCCCGGCATCCGGGTGGTGGTGCTGTACCCGGATGGCCGGGTGTCGCCGCGCCAGGCGCACCAGCTGGGCTGCTTCGGCGACAACATCACCGCGCTGCGGGTGGCCGGGTCGTTCGACGACTGCCAGGCGATGGTCAAGCAGGCGCTCGGCGACCGTGAGCTGCAGGCACGGGTGCCGCTGAGTTCGGCCAACAGCATCAGCCTGGGCAGGTGGCTGCCGCAGATGAGTTACTACGCGCATGCGGCGCTGACCCACCACGCTGCCCATGGGCGGCACTTGAACCTGGTGATCCCGACCGGCAACCTGGGCAATGCGATGGCGGCCGTGCTGGCGCGGGCGATGGGCCTGCCGATCGGGCAGATCGCGCTGGCGACCAATGCCAACGACGTGCTGCCGCGTTTCTTCCAGGGCGAGGCGTACCGGCCCCGACACAGCGTGCCGACGCTGGCCAATGCCATGGACGTGGGGGCGCCCAGCAACTTCGAACGCCTGCGCTGGTTGCATGCGGACGACGACGATGCGCTGCGCGCCGGTTTCCGCACGGCGGCGGTCGACGATGCGGCGATCCGCGAACTGATCACGCGCCGCCATGCGGCCGCAGGCGAGCTGTTCTGCCCGCACACGGCGACGGCGGTGAAGCTGCTCGAACAGCTGCGCGGTGAGGGCGTGCAGGGTGACTGGGCAGTGGCGGCGACGGCGCACCCGGCGAAGTTCGAATCGGTGGTGGAGCCGCTGATCGGCCAAGCCATCGAGGTGCCCCCGGCGCTGGCGGCCTTGCTGGAACGGCCCGCGCATGCCGAACCGTGCCCGCCGCATTACGCCGCGCTGCGCGAATTCCTGCTGGCATGAAACCGTAGTGCCGGGCTCTGCCCGGCAAGCGTAATGCCGGGCTCTGCCCGGCAATACGCCACTCCTCAAACCCCGCAAAGCTCCCGCAATGCGGCTTCGTCGAGGATCTCGACGGTGTTCAGGTGGGGCAGGGCGATCAGGCCCTGCTGGCGCAGCTTGGTGAAGGTGCGGCTGACCGTTTCCATGGTCAGGCCGAGGTGGTCGGCGATGTCGCTGCGGCCCATCGGCAGGGTCACGCGCATGCTGGGGTCGCCGAGCCGGGCTTCACGTGCGGCCAGGCGCAACAGGAAGTCGGCGAGCTTTTCGGCGGGTTGCAGGCGGCCCAGCGCGAGGGCGGCGTCGGCGGCGTCGTCCAGGGCCTGGCAGGCGCGCTGCAGCAGCTTGCGCTCCAGGTGCGGGTACCGCGCGCGCAGGTCCTTCATCTGCGGCAGGGCGACGCGGCAGACCCGGCTTTCGGCAATGGCTTCGATGTCATGCCGGTGGAGGTCGCTGCCGGTCAGGCCCAGGTAGTCGCCGGGCAGGACGAAACCGCTGATCTGGCGGCGTCCGTCGGCGAGGGTACGGACCAGGCGCAGGGCGCCGGCGGTCAAGGTATAGACATGTTGGCGGGGTTCGCCGGCACGGGCCAGGGTGGCGCCCAGCGGCAGCGGCTGGGAGACGGTCACCCGCTCCAGCGCCTGCACTTCATCGGGCGACAGGGCCGAGCAGACGGCCAGGTGGCGCACGGAGCAATGCAGGCAGTCGCGCAGGGTGGAGCAGCCCGGGGCGGGTTCGTCTGCGGCGGCAACGGCGGTTCCGGGGTGGGGCCGGGTCATGTCGAACCAGGAAGCGGGGCCTGCCCATGATACGTCATGCGGCGGTTGGCCCGGCTGCGGCTAGAATATGCAGCTCGCTCTTCCCCCAAGTTCCCCCGCAGGAGTCCCGCAAGTGATCAAGCCCCGTACGCCGCCCGGCATCATGGAATTGCTGCCGCGCGAGCAGATCGCGTTCCAGCGCATGCTGGACGTCATCCGCCGCAATTACGAGCGGTTCGGGTTCCTGCCGGTGGAAACGCCGGTGTTCGAGCTGTCCGATGTGCTGTTGACCAAGTCCGGTGGCGAGACCGAGCGCCAGGTGTATTTCGTGCAGTCGACGGGTGCGCTTGCGAATGCGGCGGAGGCGGGTGACAAGAGCCTGCCGGAGCTGGCGCTGCGTTTCGACCTGACGGTGCCGCTGGCACGTTACGTGGCCGAGCACGAGCATGACCTGACGTTCCCGTTCCGTCGTTACCAGATGCAACGGGTCTACCGTGGCGAGCGCGCGCAGCGCGGTCGTTTCCGCGAGTTCTACCAGTGCGACATTGATGTGATCGGCAAGGACAGCCTGAGCACGCGGTATGACGCGGAGGTGCTGGCGGTGATCCACGCGGTGTTCGCGGAGCTGCGCATCGGTGATTTCTCGGTGCAGTTGAACAACCGCAAGCTGATGCGCGGGTTCTTCGAGAACTTGGGCGTTGCGGACGGCGAGCGCCAGATGGCGGTGCTGCGTGAGGTCGACAAGCTGGACAAGCGCGGTCCGGATTACGTGCGCGAGACGCTGACCGGCGAGGGCTTTGCGATCCCGGCCGAGCAGGTCGACCGGATCCTGGCGTTCGTGGCGGTGCGCTCGAGCAGCCACGCAGATGCGCTGGCGCAGCTGGATGCGCTGGTGGCGGACGGTGCTGCCAGCGAGACGCTGAAGCTGGGGGTGGCGGAGCTGCGCGAGGTGCTGCAGCTGGTGAAGGCGCTGGGGGTGCCGGAGTCGGCGTACTGCCTGAATTTCTCGATTGCGCGTGGGCTGGATTACTACACGGGCACGGTGTACGAGACGACGCTGACCGACCATCCGCAGATCGGTTCGATCTGTTCGGGCGGCCGTTACGAGGATCTTGCCAGCCACTACAGCAAGTCGAAGCTGCCGGGCGTGGGCATTTCGATCGGGCTGACCCGGCTGTTCTGGCAGCTGCGCGAGGCCGGGCTGATCGCGGGCATCGAGGACAGCAGTGTGCATGCGCTGGTGGCGTTGATGGACGACAACGGTCTGGCCGATTCGCTGGACATTGCGCGCCGCCTGCGCGTCGGTGGCATCAATGCGGAGGTGCAGATGGAGCCGAAGAAGATCGGCAAGCAGTTCCAGTATGCGGCGAAGGCAGGCATCCGTTTCGTGGTGCTGGCGGGTGAGGACGAGCTGGCGCGCGGCGTGGTGGCGGTGAAGGACCTGCTGCGCGAGCAGCAGTTCGAGGTCGCCCGCGACGAGCTGGCCAGCGCGCTGCAGGTGGAGCTGGAGCAGACCCGCGCCATGGCGTGACGAGCCCTCGGGTTCATGCATCCAACAATGGCACCTTCGGGTGCCATTGTTGTTTCTACGGTCGGCCTGACCGCTGGCCGGCCTTGGGGAACGTGATAGTCCGTTCTCGAACCCGCAAACATTCGGTTCCGCGTTCCCGGTAGCGCCGACCGTTGGTCGGCCCTGGGAACCCGTGGGCGTTCGTGGACGTTCCGCGCCAACGGCAACGGCCACGTCAACGTCAACGGCGTACAGCCGGCATCTCATTGCCACGAGAAGGGGCGGCCGGCGGGCAGCCCCCTCCGGGACACGCCGTGAACCCGTCCATGGGGGCTTGTCAAAAACATCCATGTTTTTGACAGTCCCTACGGGGGCTGCCCGCCGGCCGCCCCCATACGGTGTCGTGTGCGGCGGGGAGAGCAGCCGGGCAGAGCCCGGCTCTACGGGGGCTAATTGGCAGATGAATGGAGGGACTGCTGGATTTGGCATTTTCTCTTCTTTGCGCTAATGTAATAGCACGCTATTACGTTGATACGATGAAACTCCGTCCTTCCCCCCTTGAGAAAGACCCCCAGGCCGACCTGGCCTGCCTGGCGCGTGCCTTTGCCGGCCTGACCAGCGCCGAGCAGGTGACTGCATTCCTGCGCGACCTGTGTACGCCGGCCGAGCTGGAAGCGCTGTCCGACCGGTGGAAGGTGGTGCCGCTGCTGAAGCAGGGCGTGCCGTATCGCGAGATCCATGAATTGACCGGTGTCAGCGTGACCACCACCGGGCGCGTGGCTCGCTCGCTGGACCATGGCCACGGCGGTTATGCCGCTGCCATTGCCGCGACCGCCACGCCCGCGTCCCCCGAATCCGAGTAGAGACCTGCCCCATGAGTGCAACCCAGACCGCCCCGGCACGCGACCGGCTGCGTATCGCCATCCAGAAAAGCGGGCGGCTTGCCGAGCCCGCGCGCAGCCTGCTCACGGCCTGTGGGCTGAGCTGGCGGCAGAGCCGCGACAAGCTGTTCTGCTATGGGGAATCGCTGCCGGTGGACCTGCTGCTGGTCCGCGATGACGACATTCCCGGCCTGATCGCCGACGGGGTCTGCGACTTCGGCATCGTCGGTCGCAACGAGCTGGACGAGCAGGGTGCGGCACGCCGCCGCATCGGACTTCCGGACGCGTACCAGGCCCTGCGCGGGCTGAACTTCGGGCAGTGCCGGCTGATGCTTGCCGTGCCCGAGGAGTGGGATTGGCAGGGTGTAGAGCAATTGGCCGGCAAGCGCATCGCTACCAGCTACCCGGCGATCCTGGCCGACTGGCTGGCCGAGCGCGGGGTGGATGCCCAGGTGGTGGAACTGTCCGGCTCGGTGGAGATCGCGCCGCGCCTGGGCACCGCGGACCTGATCTGCGACCTGGTCTCCAGTGGCGCGACGCTTGCTGCGAACCAGCTCAAGCCGGTAGAAACCCTGCTTGAAAGCGAAGCCGTGCTGGCCGGACCGGTGAAAACCCCCGACGACGCCCGCGCCGGCCTGATGGCCATGCTGCTGCGCCGCCTCGACGGGGTGGTGAAGGTGCAGGACAGCAAGCTGCTGATGTTCCGTGCCGAACTGGACCGCGTGTCCGACCTGGCCCGGCTGTTGCCGGACGCCGACCCGCTGGTGCAGCTGCCCGACGACGGCGGCCAGCTCCGCCTGCAGACCATGTGCCATGGCGCACTGACCTGGCAGCGGCTGGAGGAACTGGAGCGCGCCGGCGCCCAGGGACTGATGGTCCTGAGCGTGGAGCGGTCGCTGGCATGAACCGTCTGCAATGGTCCCAACTCGACGCCGCCGCCCAGGCCCAGGCCCTGCAGCGGCCGGTTCAGGCGGTCGCCGCGCGCACGCGTGAATCGGTCGCGGCATTGATCGCGGCGGTCCGCGAAGACGGCGACGCCGCGCTTCGCGAAATCAGCCTGCGCTTCGATGGCGTGGCACCGGCGTCGTTCGAAGTGGACGACAGCGAATTCGCCGCGGCCGAACGCGCCGTCCCCGCTGAACTGCGCCAGGCGATGATCGACGCCGCCGCGCGCATCCGGCAGTTCCACAAGGCCGGCATGAGCCAGGGCTATGCGGTGGAAACCGCCCCCGGCGTGCGCTGCGAACGCATGGTGCGGCCGATCGGCCGGGTGGGCCTGTATGTTCCCGCCGGCAGTGCGCCGCTGCCTTCTACCGCGCTGATGCTTGGCGTTCCGGCGCAGCTCGCCGGTTGCCGCGAAATCGTGTTGTGCACCCCGCCGCGTCGCGATGGCAGCGCCGATCCGGCGGTGCTGGTGGCTGCTCGGCTCACCGGCGTGCACCGCGTGTTCAAGCTCGGCGGCGCCCAGGCCATCGCCGCGATGGCGTATGGCACCGACAGCGTGCCGGCGTGCGACAAACTGTTCGGGCCCGGCAACAGCTATGTCACCGAAGCCAAGCAGCAGGTGGCCCAGGACGGCGCGGCCGCCATCGACATGCCGGCCGGTCCTTCCGAGGTGCTGGTGATCGCCGACGCCGGCGCCAATCCCGCCTTCGTTGCCGCCGACCTGCTGTCCCAGGCCGAACACGGCCCGGATTCGCAGGTACTGCTGCTCACCGACGATGCCGACATGCTGGAGCGGGTGGAAGCGCAGGTGCAGGCGCAGCTGAAGCAGCTGTCGCGCGCCGACATCGCCGCCCAGGCATTGCAGTCGTCGCGGCTGGTGCTGGTCGACTCGCTGGTGCAGGCCTTCCAGATCAGCAACCGCTATGCGCCCGAGCACCTGATCCTGGCCCTGCGCGAGCCGCGCGACTGGCTGGCCCAGGTCGAGGCGGCCGGCTCGGTGTTCCTGGGCGACTACACCCCGGAAGCATTGGGCGACTACTGCAGTGGCACCAACCACGTGCTGCCCACTGCCGGTGCGGCACGCGCCTACAGCGGCGTGAGCGTGGCCAGCTTCCAGAACATGATCAGCGTGCAGGCCGCCACCGCGCAGGGCATTGCCGGTATCGGCAACTGCGCGCGCGTACTGGCCCGTGCCGAAGGCCTGGACGCGCACGAAAATGCGGTCGCGCTGCGCATGGGGGCCGCTGCATGAGCGCCGCCGGTGTGCTCGACCTGGTGCGCAGCGACCTGCGCGCGTTCAGTGGTTATTCCTCGGCGCGCAGCAGTGCGCTTGTGGGCGATGTGTGGCTCAACGCCAATGAGTCGGCCTGGGCGAATCCAGCCGACCCGCAGGGCGCGGCGCGCCGCTATCCCGAACCCCAGCCGGATGCGCTGCGTGCCCGGCTGGCCGCGTTGTACGGCTGCGAGCCTGCGCAGCTGCTGATCGGCCGTGGCAGCGACGAGGCCATCGACCTGCTGGTGCGTGCCTTGTGCGAACCGGGCCGCGACGCGGTGCTGGTCACCCCGCCGGTGTTCGGCATGTACGCCGTGTGCGCGCGCCTGCAGAACGCGCCGCTGCTGGAAGTGCCGTTGCGCGACGCCGGCGATGCGCTGGACGCCGACATCGACGCGATCATCGCTGCCGCGCTGGCCGGCAACGCCAAGCTGGTGTTCCTGTGCAGCCCGTCAAACCCCGCCGGCAGCAGCATTGCCCTGGGCGCGATCGAACGGGTCGCCCAGGCGCTGCAGGGCAGGGCGCTGGTGGTGGTCGACGAAGCTTACGGTGAGTACGCCGAACAGGCCTCGGCGGCGATCCTGCTTCCGCGCTACGAGAACGTGGCGGTGCTGCGCACCTTGTCCAAGGCGCATGCGCTGGCGGCAGCACGGATCGGCAGCCTGATCGCCGCGCCGGCGTTGATCCAGGTGCTGCGCCGCTGCCAGGCCCCGTACCCGGTGCCGGCGCCGTGCGCGGCGTTGGCCCTGGCGGCGCTGGAGGTCGATGCGCTGGCGGTGACCGAAGCGCGTGTGGCCCAGGTGAAGGCGGAGCGCGAGCGCCTGTTCCAGGCGCTGCAGCAGGCGCCCGGCGTGCTGCGCGTGTATCCGTCGCAGGGCAACTACCTGCTGGCACGCTTCAACGACGCCCAGGCCGCGTTCGACGCGCTGTTGGCTGCCGGCATCGTGGTGCGTGACCAGCGCGCCGCACCGCAACTTCACGATGCACTGCGCATCACCATCGGCAGCCCGGAAGAGAACGACCGCGTGCTCCAGGTACTTGCCGCCCGGAGGGCCGCCGCATGACCCCCATCCTGTTCGTCGACCGCGACGGCACCCTGATCGAAGAGCCTGCCGATTTCCAGATCGACGCCTACGAGAAGATCCGCTTCGTCCGCGACGTGATCCCGGCGATGCTCAAGCTGCGTGACGCGGGCTACCAGTTCGTGATCGTCAGCAACCAGGACGGGCTGGGCAGCGAGGGCTACCCGCAGGCCGCCTTCGACGGCCCCAACGACCTGATGCTGCAGATCTTCGCCAGCCAGGGCATCGTGTTCCGTGACGTGCTGATCGACGGCACCTGGCCGCACGACAACGCGCCGACCCGCAAACCGGGCATCGGCATGATGCTGCCCTACCTGCAGGACCGCGGCATCGACTGGGCACGTTCGGCGATGGTCGGCGACCGCCCGACCGACATCCAGTTCGCGCAGAACATGAACATCCGGGGGTTCCAGCTGCGCACCGAGCAGTTCGGCGGTGAGTGGGACTGGACCGGTATCGCCCATGAGCTGGCCGATGCGCCGCGCCGCGCCAGCGTGCAGCGCAATACGAAGGAAACCCGCATCCGCGTCGAGGTCGACCTGGACCGCACGGCCGAGCCGCAGACCCACACCGGCCTGCCGTTCTTCGACCACATGCTGGAGCAGATCGGCAAGCACGGTGGCTTCGCGCTGAGCGTGCAGGCCGAAGGCGACCTGCACATCGACGAACACCACACCATCGAAGACACCGGGCTGGCCTTGGGCCAGGCCCTGCGCGAGGCGCTCGGCGACAAGCGTGGGATCGGCCGCTACGGCTTCACCCTGCCGATGGACGAAACCCTGGCCAGTGCCGCGCTCGATTTCAGCGGCCGTCCCTACTTCGTGTTCGAAGGCGACTTCAAGCGCGAACGCGTCGGCGACATGCCCACCGAGCTGGTGCCACACTTCTTCCGCTCGCTGTGCGATGCCGCCGGGCTGAACCTGCACCTGAGCGTGCGCGGCGACAATGACCACCACAAGGTCGAAGCCTGCTTCAAGGCGCTGGCCCGCGCGCTGCGCCAGGCCCTGCCACGCCAGGGTACGGCGCTGCCCAGCACCAAGGGGGCGCTGTGACCGACGTTGCGCTGATCGATGCCGGCGGTGCCAACCTGGGCTCGGTGCGGTACGCACTGGAACGCCTGGGGGCGCGCGTGCAGCTGGTGCGCGACGCGGACGGCCTGCAGGGGGTGCGTCGGGTGATCCTGCCCGGGGTCGGCGCGGCCCGGCCCGCGATGCAGCGCCTGCATGCGCAGGGCCTGGTGGAACCGCTGCGGCGCCTGCAGGTGCCGCTGATGGGCATCTGCCTCGGCATGCAGCTGCTGTTCGACCATTCCGAAGAGGCGGATGTGGAAACGTTGGGGCTGATTCCCGGTACGGTACGCAAGCTGGTGCCGGCCACCGGCATCCGCGTCCCCCACATGGGCTGGAACCGGCTGCTGCCGCTGAAGCCGTCGGTGCTGCTGCGTGATATTCCCGAGCGCGCCAGCGCCTACTTCGTGCACAGCTACGCCGCTCCGCTCAATGCCCACACCGTGGCGGCCTGTGACCATGGCGGGCTGTTCACCGCGATGGTGGAGCAGGGCCGCTACTTCGGCGCCCAGTTCCACCCCGAGCGTTCCGGCGACACCGGCGCGCTGATGCTGCGCAACTTCCTCGAGGACACCGCTGTATGAGTTTCATCGTCTACCCCGCGCTGGATATCCGTGGTGGCCGCGTGGTGCGGTTGCGCCAGGGCGACTATGCGCAGGAAACCCATTACGGCGACGACCCGCTGCCGCGCGCGCAGGCCTTCGAAGCGCAGGGCGCGAGCTGGATGCACCTGGTCGACCTGGACGCGGCGCGCGCCGGCGGCTACACCCTGGCACCGCTGCTGTCGGCGATCCGCGCCGGCACCGGGCTGCAGGTGCAGACCGGGGGCGGGGTGCGCGGGCGCGACGACGTGGCGCGCATCCTCGATGCCGGCGCAAGCCGCGTGGTAGTCGGCTCGCTGGCGGTGCGTGAACCGACGCAGGTGATCGGCTGGCTGGAGGAATTCGGCGCCGAACGCATCACCATCGCACTGGATGCGCGCCAGGATGCCGAGGGCCAATGGCAGTTGCCGGTGCATGGCTGGACCGAGAATGCCGGGGTCACCCTGGACGCGCTGGCCGAGCGCTACGCGCAGGCTGGCCTGCGCCACCTGCTGTGCACCGATATCGCCCGGGACGGCATGCTGGCCGGCCCCAACCTTGCGCTGTACCGACATCTCACCGCGCGCCTGCCGGGCGTGGCGGTGCAGGCCTCCGGCGGCGTGCGCGACGTCGCCGACGTGGCCGCCGCGCGTGCCGCGGGCTGCGCCGGCGCGGTGCTGGGCAAGGCGCTGCTGGAGCAGCGCATGGACCTGGCCGAGGCACTGGCATGTTGAGCCGACGCATCATTCCGTGCCTGGACGTGCGCGATGGCCGCGTGGTCAAGGGTGTGCGCTTCCGCGATCACGTAGACATGGGCGACATCGCCGAGCTGTCCCAGCGCTATCGCGACCAGGGGGCGGACGAGCTGGTGTTCTATGACATCGGCGCCAGCCCGGAGGCGCGCTCGGTGGACGTGGCCTGGATCGAGCGCATCGCGCGCCTGATCGACATTCCGTTCTGCGTGGCCGGTGGCATCGACAGCGTCGAGACCGCGCGCCGGGTGTTGCTTGCCGGGGCCGACAAGATCTCGATCAACTCGCCCGCGCTGGGGCGCCCGGAACTGATCACCGAGCTGGCCGACGAGTTCGGCGTGCAGTGCGTGGTGGTCGGCATCGATTCGGTGCGCGAGCCCGACGGCGAGTGGCGCGTGCGCCGCTTCAGCGGCGATCCGGACAAGACCCAGGCCGTGCCCGTGCGCACCCTCGACTGGCTGGTCGAGGCGCAGCGCCGGGGCGCCGGCGAGATCGTGCTCAACTGCATGGACAGCGACGGGGTCCGCCGGGGTTACGACGTGGCCCAGCTGCGCCAGGCGCGGGCCGCCTGCCAGGTCCCGCTGATCGCCTCCGGCGGTGCCGGCGACATGCAGCATTTCGCCGATGTGTTCGACCAGGCCGACGTCGACGGCGCGCTGGCGGCGAGTGTCTTCCACAGTGGCGCCATTGCCATTCCCGCGCTGAAGCAGTTCCTGCGCACGCAACAGATCGAGGTTCGAGATGTCTATTGAGGTGTTGCCCTCCCGCGAGGCCCTGCAGACGTTGGACTGGGCCAAGGGCGACGGCCTGTTGCCGGTCGTGGTGCAGGATGCCGACAGCCTGGCGGTGCTGATGCTGGGGTATGCCAACGCCGAGTCGCTGGCGTTGACCCTGGAGTCGGGCCTGATGACCTTCTACAGCCGTAGCAAAAAGCGGCTGTGGACCAAGGGCGAGTCGTCCGGCAACGTGCTGGCGGTGGTCGCGGTGCGCGTGGATTGCGACCGTGACACGCTTCTGGTCAGCGCCCGCCCGGCCGGGCCGACCTGCCACACCGGCAGCGAGAGCTGTTTCGCGCAGGCACCCGGCAACTTCCTCGGTCGCCTGGACGCACTGGTGCGCGAACGCGAAGCACAGCGCCCGTCCAACAGCTACACCACGTCGCTGTTCGAGCAGGGCCTGCGCCGCATCGCCCAGAAGGTGGGCGAGGAAGGGGTGGAGACCGCGCTGGCCGGCGTGGTGCAGGACGATGACGCGCTGCTGGGGGAATCGGCCGACCTGCTGTTCCACCTGACCGTGCTGCTGCGCGCGCGCGGCCTGTCGCTGCAGGATGCGGTCGACGTGCTGGTGGCCCGCCACGCGAAGTGAGCGTGGCCGCTGCCGTTTAACGTTGCTGAAACGGGCTACCCGCGATGATGTGCGGCTTTACAATCGCCCACCTCCTACGGAACGCCTCGATGACCCGCACTTCTGCCTGGCTGGCCTGCCTGCTGTTGATGTCCGCACCTGCCTGGGCCAGCGAGACCACCGTGACCGGCAAGGTCTACCAGGAGCGCGACGGCAGGCCCGGCCGCGGCCCCACCGACCCGGCACTCGCGGGCGTGCAGGTCTCCAACGGCGAGGTGATCGTGCGCACCGCGGCCGACGGCAGCTACAGCCTGCCGGTGCGCGACGGCCAGACCGTGTTCGTGATCAAGCCCGACGAATTCCAGTTCCCGGTCGCGGCCAACGGCATGCCCGGCTACTGGCGCCACTACGCGCCGCAGGGCTCGCCGCGGCTGAAGTACAGCGGCATCGCCGCCACCGGCGGCAACCTGCGCAACTGGGACTTCGCGCTGGAGCCGTCGAAGGATGCCGACGCCGCCCGCGACGGCTTCGAAATGCTGGTCTTCACCGATTCGCAGGCCGCCAGCCGCCAGGACGTGGGCTACTACCAGCGCGCCATCGTCGAACCGATCATCGGCAAGCATCCGGCACGGCTGGGGACCACGCTGGGCGACATCGTCAACGACGACCTGTCGCTGTACCCACAGATCAACAAGGCCACCGCGCAGCTGCAGGTGCCCTGGTTCCACGTGCCCGGCAACCACGACCTGGACATGGATGCCGGCGATGACCGGCATTCGCTGGACAGCTGGCGCGCGGTCTATGGCCCGGACACCTATGCGGTGGAAGAGGGCGGGGCGAGCTTCGTGTTCCTCGACGACGTGGTCTACGACCCTGCCGCGAAGCCGAAGTACGTCGGCGGCCTGCGCCCGGACCAGTTCACCTTCCTGGCCAATTACCTGAAGAGCGTCCCGCGCGACCGCCTGCTGGTGCTGGGCATGCACATTCCGCTGTTCGACGCCGCGCCGGGCCGCGAGACCTTCCGCCACGCCGACCGCGCGCGCCTGTTCGCGCTTCTCAAGGATTTCCCGAACGTGCTGGTGCTCAGCGGGCACAGCCACACCCAGCAGCACTACTACCATGGCGCTGCGGAAGGCTGGCAGGGCCGCAGTCCGCTGCATGAGTACAACGTAGGTGCCGCGTGCGGTGCGTTCTGGTCCGGCGTGAAGGATGAAAGCGGCATTCCCGATGCGACCATGAGCGACGGCACCCCGAACGGCTATGCGGTGCTGTCGGTGAAGCCGGGCGGTGAGTACGGGTTGCGTTACTACGTGGCGCGCGCGCCCGACGACTACCAGATCGCCCTGCACGCGCCCAAGGTACTGCGCAAGGGGGCCTACCCGGCATGGGGGGTGTATGCCAACGTGTTCATGGGACAGGAAGACACGCGCGTGGAGTACCGGGTCGACGACGGCGCCTGGCAGGAGATGAAGCGGGTGGAGCAGCCCGACCCGCGACTGCTGGCCGAAAACGTCGCCGACGACAGCGCCGAGCGCCTGCGCGGTTTCGACCGCTCGCCCGAGGCGACCCCGTCACCGCACCTGTGGCGCGGCGCACTTCCGACCGACCTGGCAGCCGGTGCGCACAAGGTGGAGGTGCGTGCCGCACACGCCGGTGGCCCCACCGCAACCGCCAGCACCACCTACCGCCTGCAGACCGCAAAACCGTAGTGCCAGGCCCTGCCTGGCAACCAAGCGGTCCAATACGCCCAGGTACGGCCCGCCACGGCTTTGCAAAGCAGACCCGATCACCGAAAATCCCGGCGATGCATTCCACACAACCCAAGGCCCGCGAGTGAGCGTTGCGACACCGTTTCCGGACGCCCATCCGGTCCACCCCGAGGGTTCGATCGCGCCGCCACGCCCGGGTTCGCACGGCGACACGCTGATCGTCGCCGATGTCGGCGGCACCTATGCGCGACTGGCCCTGGCGGACGTGGTGCCCGGCCAGCCGCCGCGCATCCGCCACCTGCGCCGCTATGCCTGCGCCGACTTCGCCAGCCTGGCGGCCATCCTCGCCGCGTTCCGCGCGTCACAGGCGCCTGCGCCGGGCACGGCGGTGGTGGCCATTGCGGGGGTGCTGGAAGGCGACCATCTGGTCAACACCAACCTGCCATGGCCGGTGTCGGTGGCGGCCACCCGGCGTGAGGCGGGACTGGCCACGCTTGACCTGATCAATGATTTCGAGGCGGTCGCGTACGCGATCCCGCACGTTGCCGCGGAGACGCTGGTGCCCTTGAACGGCGACCCGACCGCGGGCAGCCGCTGGCCGGCGCTGGTGCTCGGGCCGGGCACGGGACTGGGCGGTGCGTTGCGCTTCGAGGCGGGCGCCCGCGCGGTGCTGGCCAGCGAAGCCGGACACGCGGCACTGGGCGCTGGCACCGCACTGGAACTGCAGGTGCTGCAGCAGATGCTGGCGCGCTGGGAACACGTGGACAACGAACGGATCCTGTCCGGCAGCGGGCTGATGAACCTGTACCCCGCGCTGTGCGCGATCCGTGGCGTGACCCCGCAGTGGTCCTCGACCGAAGCGCTGATCGCCGCCGCGCACGCGGGCGAGGACGCGCTGGCGGCGGAAACGCTGGAGGTGTTCTGCGGATGGCTGGGCAGCCTGGCCGGCGATCTGGCGGTAACCTTCGGCGCGCGCTCGGTGTACCTGGCGGGCGGTATTTCCAGCCATGTCGCCCGCTTCCTCGATGACGGTCACTTCCGCAGCCGCTTCCTCGCCAAGGGCGTGATGCGGCGGGTCCTGGAACAGGTACCGGTGTGGCGGGTCGAGCATGGCGAGCTGGGCGTGATCGGCGCGGCGGTGTGGCACGCCGAGCACCGCTGCGCAGCGGCGTAAGCATTCTTTCCCGGCCTTCCCGGGCCGGATCATGGCAGTGGGAGAGCAACGAGTGACTGATCGCAGGCAATTCCTCCAGGCCGGTGCGCTGGCGGCAGGTGTCATGGTATTTCCGCGGGTGCAGGCCAGCAGCAGCGGACGCGCGCGGGTGGTGTCCACCTGGGATTTCGGCGTAGGCGCCAACCAGGCTGCGTGGAAGGTGCTGTCGTCCGGCGGCAGCGCCCTGGACGCGGTGGAGACCGGCGCACGCTGGGCGGAAAGCGAGCTGTGCAACCCGACGGTGGGGCGCTGCGGCAATCCGGACCGTGACGGTGTGCTGAGCCTGGATGCGAGCATCATGGCCGGTGACGGGCAGTGCGGTTCGGTGGCGGCGTTGACGGAGATCCTGCACCCGGTGTCGGTCGCGCGGAAGGTGATGGAACAGACCCCGCACGTGATGCTGGTGGGCGAGGGCGCGCAGCAGTTTGCCGTGCAGCAGGGCTTCCGTCGCGAGAAGCTGCTGACCCCGGCGGCGGAGAAGGCGTGGCGCGAGTGGCTGAAGACGGCGCAGTACACCCCGGAAATCAATGCCGAGCGGCGTACCCGTCCCGGCGACAGCAGCAATCACGACACCCTGGGCATCCTGGCCATCGACGCGCAGGGCCAGCTGGCCGGTGCCTGCACGACCAGCGGCATGGCGTGGAAGCTGCACGGCCGGGTGGGCGACAGCCCGATCATCGGTGCCGGTCTGTACGTGGACAACGAGGTGGGTGCGGCGACCGCGTCGGGCGTGGGCGAGGAGATGATCCGCAACGCGGCCTCGTTCCTGGTGGTGGAGCTGATGCGCCAGGGGCGCTCGCCGGCGGAGGCCTGTCGCGAAGCGATCGCCCGTGTGGTGCGCAAGCGACCGGAGGCCAGCAAGACCCTGCAGGTATGCTTCCTGGCGCTGGGCCGCGACGGCGAGGTAGGCGCGTATGCGCTGCACCGTGGCTTCGTCTATGCGGTGTGCGACAAGGACCGCCAGAATGACCTGCGCGATTCCGCATCGGTCTACACCAGCGAGCAGAGCTGAACATGGCGAGGCACACCCTCGAGATTGCGTCGAACTCGGTTGCATCGGCCCTGGCCGCGCAGCAGGGCGGTGCAGACCGCATCGAGCTGTTCGACAACCTTGCGGAGGGCGGCACCACGCCTTCCCATGGCAGCATCGCCGTGGCGCGGGAGCGCCTGCAGATCCCGCTGTTCGTGCTGATCCGGCCGCGCCCGGGCGATTTCCGTTACGACGCGCTGGAGACGGAAATCATGCTGCGCGACATCGCGCAGTGCCGGCAGCTGGGCTGCGACGGGGTGGTGATCGGGGCACTGGACGCGGCGGGCGACATCGACGTACCGCTGTGCCGTGACCTGGTGGCGGCGGCCGGCCCGTTGGGCGTGACTTTCCACCGCGCCTTCGACGCCGCGCGCGACCTGCCGGCGGCGTTGGAGCAGGTGATCGCACTGGGCTGCCAGCGGGTACTGAGTTCGGGCGGCCAGGCCAGTGCGCAAGCGGGAAGCGACATGCTGGCCCGGCTGGTCACGCAGGCAGGTGATCGGCTGGCGGTTATGGCCGGCGCGGGCATCGGCCCGGAGAACATCGCCGACATCGCGACAACCACCGGTTGCCGCGAACTGCACGCGTCTGCAAAGACGGTCCGGGTCTCGGGGATGCGTTATCGCAATGCTGACCTGCGTGGCCTGGACAACGACTGGATGCAGACCGACGCCAACACGGTCGCCGCGCTGCGCGCTGCGTTGGATGCAGTTAATCGCTACTGAAAAGCGGTTGCCGGTGGGGCGAGCGCGGGGCCGCCATACCCTTTCCGGCGAATGTCCCCCGGCGTCGGCCTGCGGCCGCCGCCTCCTCCTTTACTTCGCCTACAAGGGCATGGCGGCCCCGCATTCGCCCCACCGGCGTCGGCACCCTGACACCCGCTTTTCCATCGCCAACCGCAAGCCGAGCCCCGTCGCGGCCGCTAGGTCCCTGGCAAAGTAAAGGAGGAGGTGGCGGCCGCAGGCCGCCGCCGGGGGACATTTGCATAGGGGCCTGCCGGCCGCGGCGGGGCGCTCAACGCTCGC
>Ga0102591_1001014_pt1 | contig 42845 bp, 28 predicted proteins | sample AraplaCol_mCL_r2_2_FD_76860 | JGI IMG/M metagenome (GOLD analysis project Ga0102591, IMG submission 76860) | Arabidopsis root microbial communities from North Carolina, USA - plate scrape MF_Col_mCL_r2 (SPADES assembly) (version 2) | ecosystem: Host-associated > Plants > Roots > Endosphere...
GCGCGGCGCCGGCGCTCATCATGTATTCCTGGGCGCTGCAGGGCCTGGGCAAGTGGGGCTGGTTCGCCGCCTTCGTCTACATCGCCGGCGCGGCGCTGCGGCTGGCGCGCTTCAACACCAACATCGCGGTCGTGGACCGCCGCTTCTTCCAGGGCGTGCCCAGCCCCGCCGCGGCCGCGCTGGTGATGAGCCTGATCTGGGCGCTGGACAGCGCCGGCTACAAGGACATCCACCGCGATCCGGCGCTGGCCTGGCTGGCCTTCGGCTTCACGCTCTATGCGGGCCTCACGATGGTGACCAACGCGCCGTTCTACAGCTTCAAGGACATCACCTTCAAGCGCTCGGTGCCTTTCATCGTGCTGGTGGTGATCATGCTGGCCATCGCGGCGATCAACATCGATCCGCCGCGGGTGCTGTTCGGCGTCTTCTGCGCCTATGGCATCTCGGGCTACGTCGTCTACGCGGTGCGGCGCGCCAAGGGCAAGCCGGCCAGCGTGATCGCGATGTCGACCGACGAGCCCGATGAAGCAGGCCTTCACCGATAGCGAACGCTTGCGGCGCGTGCATTCGCCCATTCGCGTTGACGCCCGCCGCGCCGCGCCCCTATATTCGACGCCCATGACGTTCGTGTCCGCCTCCACCAGTCAAGCCTTCGGGCTGTCGCTGCTACTACTAGCTGAACCTCGGGTTCGCTAGATCGCGCACGTCCGTCCATCCAGACGCTCATCCCAGATCAACGGCCCGAATGCAACTCGCAGCGGGCCGTTTCTGTTTCTGGAGAGTCTGCGAGTTGCGCCCCTGAACCCACCAGGAACGCTCCCATGCTCAAGCAACCGCAGACCAAGTACCGCGCCTTCGCCCCCATCGCCCTCCCGGACCGTCGCTGGCCCGACGCGCAGATCACGAAGGCGCCGCTGTGGCTGAGCACCGACCTGCGCGACGGCAACCAGGCGCTGATCGAGCCGATGGATCCCGAGCGCAAGCTGCGCATGTTCCAGATGCTGGTGAAGATCGGCTTCAAGGAGATCGAGGTGGGCTTCCCCTCGGCCTCGCAGACGGATTTCGATTTCGTCCGCATGCTGATCGAGGACGGCCACATCCCTGACGACGTGACCATCCAGGTCCTGACGCAGGCCCGCCAGCCGCTGATCGAGCGCACCTTCGAATCGCTGGTCGGCGTGCCGCGCGCGGTCGTCCATCTCTACAACGCGGTTGCGCCGGTGATGCGCCGCGTCGTGCTGAACATGAGCGAGGACGAGATCGTCGAGCTGGCCGTGACCCACACGGCGATGATCCGCGAACTGGCCGCGAAGCAGCCGGAGACGGACTTCCGCTTCGAGTACTCGCCGGAGATGTTCTCGGGCACCGAGCTGGCCTTCTCCAAGCGCGTCGTCGACGCCGTGACCGCGGCCTGGGGACCGACGCCCGAGCGCAAGATCATCATCAACCTGCCGACCACCGTCGAGCATTCGACCCCCAACATCTACGCCGACATGATCGAGTGGATGGGCCGGAACATCGAACGCCGTGACAGCGTGATCCTGTCGGTCCATCCGCACAACGACCGCGGCACCGGCACCGCCGCCGCCGAGCTGGCCTTGATGGCCGGCGCCGACCGCGTCGAGGGCTGTCTGTTCGGTAACGGCGAGCGCACCGGCAACCTGGACCTGGTCAACGTCGCGCTCAACCTGTACACGCAGGGCGTGCATCCGGAACTGGACTTCTCCGACATCGACGAGGTCCGCCGCTGCGTCGAGCACTGCAACCAGATCCCCGTCCATCCGCGTCATCCGTATGTCGGCGAGCTGGTCTACACCTCGTTCTCGGGCTCGCACCAGGACGCGATCAAGAAGGCCTTCGCCGCCCGCAAGGAGGGCGACGTCTGGGAGATCCCCTACCTGCCCATCGACCCCAAGGACCTGGGCCGCAGCTACGAGGCGGTGATCCGCGTCAACAGCCAGTCGGGCAAGGGCGGCATCTCCTACCTGCTCGAGGCCGAATACGGCATCGAGCTGCCGCGCCGCCTGCAGATCGAATTCAGCCAGATCGTCCAGGGCGTGATGGACACGAACGGCAAGGAGCTCGGCGCGGCGGACCTCTGGCGCATCTTCGACCGCGAATACGGCGTCAAGCAGGCACCGGCGCTGCAGCCGCAGATCGACACCGGCGAGGACGGCCAGACCCGCGTGCAGGCGCAGGCCGACCTGTGCGTGCGCATGGTCCGGATCGACGGCCAGGGCAAGGGCCCGATCGATGCCTTCGTCGAGGGCCTGAACAAGCTGCTCAAGACCCAGGTCCGGGTGCTCGACTACCACGAGCATGCGATGGGCAGCGGCGCCGATGCGCAGGCCGTGGCCTACCTGGAGCTGCGGGTGGGCGAGGCCACGCTGTTCGGCGTCGGCATGGACGGCAACATCGCCTCGGCGTCGCTGAAGGCGATCGTCTCGGGCCTGCGCCGCGCCTCGCAGCGCGGCGTGCTCAAGCTCGCCGACCGCATCGCGGCCTGAGCCGCCGGGGCCCGCCGGCCGCCTAAACTCGCTGACCGGGACCCGGACCACCGGGTCCGCCCCGCCACCGCAAGGAAGCCTCCCATGTCCGACCAACTGATCATCTTCGACACCACCCTGCGCGACGGTGAGCAGTCGCCCGGCGCGTCCATGACCAAGGACGAGAAGCTGCGCATCGCGCGGCAGCTGGAGCGGCTGAAGGTGGACGTGATCGAGGCCGGCTTCGCGGCCGCCAGCCACGGCGACTTCGAGGCGGTCAAGGCGATCGCCGACGCGATCCGCGACAGCACCGTCTGCTCGCTGGCGCGGGCCAACGATCGCGACATCGCCCGCGCCGCCGAGGCGCTGAAGGGCGCGGCGCGTTCGCGCATCCACACCTTCATCGCCACCAGCGAACTCCACATGGAGAAGAAGCTGCGCATGACCCGCGAGCAGGTGCTGGAGCAGGCGATCCAGGCGGTGCGCTTCGCCCGCAACCTGACCGACGACATCGAGTTCTCGCCCGAGGACGGCTACCGCTCCGATCCGGAGTTCCTGGCCCGCGTCGTCGAGGCGGTGATCCGCGAGGGTGCCCGCACGATCAACATCCCGGACACCGTCGGCTACGCGATCCCCGAGCTCTACGGCCAGTTCATCAAGACGCTGCGCGAGCGCGTGCCCAACTCGGACCAGGCGATCTGGAGCGTCCACTGCCACAACGACCTGGGCATGGCGGTGGCCAACTCGCTGGCCGGGGTGAAGATCGGCGGCGCGCGCCAAGTGGAGTGCACGATCAACGGCCTGGGTGAGCGCGCCGGCAACTGCTCGCTGGAGGAGGTCGTGATGGCGGTGAAGACCCGCCGCGACTATTTCGGCCTGGACGTGCGGGTCGATCCCTCGCAGATCGTGGCGGCGTCCCGGATGGTGTCGCAGACCACCGGCTTCGTGATCCAGCCCAACAAGGCGGTGGTCGGTGCCAATGCCTTCGCGCATGCCTCGGGCATCCACCAGGACGGCGTGCTCAAGGCCCGCGACACCTACGAGATCATGCGCGCCGAGGACGTGGGCTGGAGCGCCAACAAGATCGTGCTGGGCAAGCTCTCGGGGCGCAACGCCTTCAAGCAGCGCTTGCAGGAACTGGGCGTGGAGCTGGCGTCCGAGGCGGAGATCAATGCCGCCTTCGTTCGCTTCAAGGACCTGGCCGACCGCAAGGCCGAGATCTTCGACGAGGACATCATCGCGCTGGTGATGGACGAGTCGGTCACGCAGGACCAGGAGCACTACCGGCTGGTGGCGCTGGCGCAGCGCTCCGAAACCGGTGAACGCCCGCAGGCGCAGGTCGTTTTCGCCGCCGGCGAGACCGAGTACCGCACCGAGAGCGACGGCAACGGCCCGGTCGACGCGGTGCTCAAGGCGATCGAGAGCAAGGTCGGAAGTGGGGCCGAAATGCTGCTGTATTCGGTCAGCGCGATCACCAGCGGGAGCACAGAATCCCAGGGCGAAGTGACGGTGCGCCTGCAGCATGCCGGACGCGTGGTGAACGGCGTGGGGGCAGACCCCGATATCGTCGTCGCCTCCGCGAAAGCATATTTGAGCGCTCTGAACAAGCTTCAAAGCAAAACGGAGCGGGTCGCCGCCCAAGGTTGACAGGACAGCGCACGCCGGCCGCCCGGCCGCGTCGGATGGCACGGATTCGGGCACTTTAAGAGCCTGCGTTAAGTCATTGATCTTGCCGGTCTTTCAGCGATCCCCTAAACTCGCGCCCACTTCTGGGGACTGGATTGAAGACCATTGCGACATTGCTGTCTGGTGCCGCGCTCAGCGGCGTCATGTTGCTGACGGGCCTGACCGCCAGTCTCGTGCCGGTTCAACCGGCGCAGGCGGCCACGGCGTCGTCCTCCAAAGCCAAGGTGAAGAGCGTGCGCAAGGCCAAACCGGCCCCGCGCTCTCCCCGCAAGGTGGCCGCCCGCGCGGCGGCACCGGCCCGGGAAGTGGCCCTGTCCAAACCGTCCTTCGGGACGATGTACGGGCTGCATGACACCGAGGACCCCCTCGACCTGAAATCCAGCGTCGCCTATGTCGTCGACCAGGACACCAACGAGGTCCTGTTCTCGAAGAACCCGTCGGCCGTGCTGCCGATCGCGTCCATCACCAAGCTGATGACCGCGCTGCTGGTGGTCGAGGCCAACCAGTCGCTCGACGAGAAGCTCGAGATCACCGACGAGGACAAGGACACCGAGAAGTTCACCGGGTCGCGCCTGGCCATCGGCACCGAACTGACCCGTGGCGAACTGTTGCACCTGGCGCTGATGTCCTCGGAGAACCGCGCGGCCCATGCGCTCGGGCGCAACTACCCGGGCGGCCTGGAGGCCTTCGTCGCGGCGATGAACGCCAAGGCGCGCGCGCTGGGCATGATGGACACCCATTACGTCGAGCCCACCGGCCTGTCCAGCCGCAACCAGTCCAGCGCGGCCGACCTCGCCAAGCTGGTCAAGGTCGCTCACGCTTTCCCGCTGATCCGCGAGCTGTCGACCTCGTCCGAATACACCGTGGCCCTGGGCCGCCGGCAGGTCCGCTTCGGCACCACCAATGGCCTCGTCCGCAAGGGCGACTGGGACATCGGCCTGCAGAAGACGGGCTTCATCAATGAAGCGGGGCAGTGCCTGGTCATGCAGGCCCAGCTGGCCGGACGCAAGCTGATCATGGTGTTCCTGGACTCCGCCGGGAAATACTCCCGGATCGGCGACGCTGAACGCGTCCGCAAGTGGCTGACCGGTGCCGCCTCGCCGCTGGCGGGCGTGGCGACAGGCCCCGCCGCCGCGACGACCGCGGCCGTGATCCCGGCGGTGTCGGCGAAGTAATCGCCGGAGCGCCCCGGAGGAAGCTGCCTCCGGCTGAATGCAGAAGCGGACCCTCGGGTCCGCTTTTTCGTGGTCGCGCGGAATTCAGCCGCGGAAGCCCAGCGCGGCGGAGATCCGCGTCGCCGTTTCCTTCAGGCGCGGCAGCCAGCCTTCCTCGAGCCGGTCCGCGGGCGCGGAGATCGACAGCCCGGCCACCAGCTTGCCCTGGTCGTCGTAGATGCCGGCGGCCATGCAGCGCACGCCCAGCTCGAGCTCCTCGTCGTCGCGCGCGACCCCGCGCTGGCGGACCAGCGCCATCTCGCGCTCGAGCTGGCTGATGTCGGTCAGGCTGTTGCGGGTATGGCCCGACAGGCCGGTGCGGGTCGCGTAGGCGCGCACCCGCTGGGGATCGTCGCCCGCCAGGAACAGCTTGCCGACCGAGGTCAGGTGCAGCGGCGCCCGGCCGCCGACCGCGCGCACGACCTGCATGCCGCTGCGCTCGGAATAGGTCCGCTCGATGTAGACGATCTCGTCGCCCTGGCGCACCGACAGGTTGACCGGCTGATGGGTCAGCTTGTGCAGCTCGCGCATCGGGCCGATCGCCGCCTCGCGGACGTCCAGCCGCGCCTTGACCAGGTTGCCCAGTTCCAGCAGCCGCATGCCGAGCCGATAGCTGCCGGCCTCCGGGCGGTCGACGAAGCGACCCAGCGCCAGGTCGTTCAGGATGCGGTGGGCGGTGGAGGGATGCAGGCCGGTGGTTTCGCTGATCAACTTCAGCGACACCGGATCCTGGTGCTGGGCCAGGACGTCCAACAGCGCGAAGGTGCGCTCAAGGACCTGGATCGCGGGGGTCTGGAGCTCCTTGGACTTCATGGCGGACGATTGTGAAGGATTTCGCTCAGGTTTTGCATGGCGAAACCGAGAGCCGCGTCTAGCGGGCGCATTCCGTCGCATTTGCCCATCAGCGGTGCGTGGCGCCGCGATGAATCCCCCTCAGGAGGTGGCGTCAGTGCCGGATTGCCGCATTGCGGAACGGGCTGCGGCGAGCCCGCTGCGCACGGCGCCTTCCAGCGTCGCCGGATAAGGGCCGGCCAGATAGTCGCCGGCGGCCCACAGCGCCGGCGCGATCGGCGCCTCGGGGCGAATTCGACCCGGCGTGCAGGCGAAGGTCGCGCGCTTCTCGCTGAGCACGCGGACCAGCCTCGGCGCACGCTGCCAGGGCAGGTGCCGGAGGGCCTGTTCGAGCGCCGCGGCCCCGGTCGCTTCCAGCCCGCGCTCGACCCAGGGCGCCGCGCCGCTGATGACCAGGCTGAACAGCCCGGGATGCTGGCCCAGTTGGCCCAGGTCGAAGGCGAACTGCGCCGGCTCGGTGGCGGATTCCCGCAGCGCGACCATCGGCGCGGGCAGCGCCGAGCCGGCGCTTTCCAGGTAGACGGTCACGATGGGCTGGAACTCGAAGGCGCCGGCGATGGCGCTCCAGCGCGGGGCGAGGTCGCGGGTGAGCCGGGCCGCTTCCACCGAGCTGCAGGCGACGACGACCGCGTCGGCCGGCTCGCCGTCGACCAGCCAGCCGCGCCCCGATGCCTCCACCCTTTGAACGCGCTGCGTGCGGAGCTGGGCGCCTCGCGCCAGCAGCCAGTCGCGGGCCGGTGTCGGCAGCAGGGCGCTCAAGCCGCGCCGTGGCAGCAGCAGGTCCGCGCTGCCCGGGCCGCTGAACAGCGCGTCCTTCAGCACGCGCAGGAAGACCTGCGCGCTCGCCTGCGACGCCGGGGTGTTCAGGGCGGCGACGCACAGCGGATCGATCAGGTCATCGCGGACCGCGCGCGGCAGGCGGGCGCAGAGCTCGGCCACCGTGAGCGCCGGGTCGCAGCGGAAGCCGCGCATCGTCCAGCCGCTGCTGGCCATCAGGAACCGCATCCGGTCGGGCCAGGACCAGGCCGCGCAGCCCAGCACCCCGCGCAGGAAGGCGAGCGTGGGCGGGCCGCCGGGCAGGGTGAGGGTGTCGCGGTCGGGATAGCGCAGCCGCAGCGGCATGCGCAGCAGGTCCGCCTCGGGGTCGGCGCCGACGCGGCGCATCAGCGCCAGCGATGCCGTGTAGGCGCCGATCAGGATGTGCTGGCCGTTGTCCAGCGCCGGCTCGCTGCCTTCGAGGCTGCGCGCCCGGCCGCCGAGCGTCGGCGCCATCTCGAACAGCGTGACGGCGGCGCCCAGCGAGACCGCCTCCACGGCCGCGGCCAGGCCGGCCCAGCCGCCGCCGATGACGGCGATGCGGGTCACCTCAGCGCCCGCGCCAGTTGGTCTTCATCGCGATCCACAGCTTGCGCAGCGGCGTCAGCGCGATGCGTTGCTGCAGGACCTGGAACTGCTCGGCCTCGATCTCGCGCAGCAGCGTGCGGTAGATGTTGGCCATCATGACGCCGGGCTTCTGCGCCTTGCGGTCGGCCTCGGGCAACAGCGCCATGGCCTCGTCGTAAAGGCGGTGCGCGCGTTCGGCCTGGAACTTCATCAGCGCCAGGAAGCGGTCGCTGTAGCCCCAGGGCGCGTCGCGCTTGAGGATCTCGTGGGCCTTGACGTCAAACTGCTGCAGCTCGCTCACCGGCAGGTAGATGCGACCGCGGCGCGCGTCGTCGCCGACGTCGCGGATGATGTTGGTCAGCTGCATCGCCAGGCCCAGCTTGTGGGCGTAGGCGATGGTCTGGGCGTCGGTGCGGCCGAAGATGCCCGACGCCACCTCGCCCACCACGCCCGCCACCAGGTGGCAATAGCGCTGCAGGCCGGCGAAGTCCAGGTAGCGCGTCTGCTCCAGGTCCATCTGGCAGCCGTCGATGACGGCCAGCAGGTGCTCGACGCGGATGTCGTAGTCCTTCACGTGCGGCAGCAGCGCCTTCATCGCTGGGTGCGAGGGCTGGCCGTTGAAGGCGCTCATGACTTCCTTGCGCCACCAGGCCAGCTTGGTCGCGGCCACGCCGGGATCCGACACCTCGTCGACGACATCGTCGACCTCGCGGCAGAACGCGTAGAACGCGGTGATCGCCGCGCGCCGCGGCGGCGGCAGGAAGAGGAAGGCGTAATAGAAGCTCGAGCCGCTGGCGGCGGCCTTCTGCTGGACGTACTGCTCCGGCGTGGAGGCGGCGCCGGCGCTGGCCGTCGCATCGGGGGTCTTGTCGGTCTTGGTGCTCATCGCGCCGTCCCTTCGCGGCGGGTGTTGCTGGGGGTCGCATTCATCGTCAGCGCGCGCCACAGCAACAGGGGCGCGTCGGCGGCGCTGACGGTGGGGCGCCGCAGCAGGGCGGCGAAGCGCATCGCCTGCAGCCTGTCGAGAATGCGAAGGCCGCCTTGTACCACCAAGCGCAGCTCCCAGCCGGCCCGGCCCGGGATCCGGTGGACCAGCGGTGCTCCGTCCGCCATCAGCGCGCGGGCCCAGGCGCAGAGCTCGGCGATCAGCGCCCGCGCCGCCGGACTGTCGCGCAGGGACAGCAGGTCCTGTCCCTCGACGCCGTGACGCCGGCGGTCCTCCAGCGGCGCGTAGATCCGGCCGCGCGGACCGTCGACGGTGAAGTCCTGCCAGAAATTGATCAGCTGCAGCGCCGAGCAGATCGCGTCCGATTGCCTCAGCGCGTCGGCGTCGTCGATGTCGTACAGGTGCAGCAGCAGCCGCCCGACCGGGTTGGCGGAGCGCCGGCAGTAGTCCAGCAGTTCGGCGCGGGTGGCGTAGTCGGTCTTGACCAGGTCCTGCTCGAAGGCGTCGAGGAGGTCCTCCAGCAAGGGCAGCGGCAGCCGATGCTCGGCGATCGCCCGCGCCAGCGGCGCGAACACCCGCGCGGCCCAGCGCGGGGAGGGCGCCCGGCCCGCCGCCACCGCGCGCAGGTCTGCGCGGTAATCGGCGAGGTCGCGCAGTCGCTGGGCGGCGCTGGCGTCGCCTTCGTCGGCGAGGTCGTCGGCGGTGCGCGCGAAGCCGTAGATCGCCATGATCGCGGGACGCAGCGCCGGCGGACACAGCCAGGAAGCGACAGGAAAGTTTTCGTAGTGCTCTATGCTCACGGCCGGCATTCTCCGCTGAGCGGCGATGCCGTTTCCGACAACCTGACGCCCCGATCCCCGCGCCGTTCCCCGGGAACGTCAAGAACCGCAGTACACGAGCAGTACCCCGGCGAACCGTACGCCGTCGGTTTGACACGTCCGGACACGCTGAATACATTACTGACCGGTCAGTCAGTTACTCCGGTGCCCGCCTAGGGGCGCCGCGGCTTTGTCGAGGTGTTCATGCCCCAACGGTCTCTTGTGTCCCTGCCCGCCGCCGCGCCCGGCCTGGCGTCCATCGCGCCGTCCGGGCGTGTTGTTTCCGGAACCTGGGTTGCCGGAACCTGGGGCCGCGCGCTGACCGGCGGCCTGGCGGCGATCGCCGTCCTGGTGCTGGCCGCCTGCGGCAAGCAGGCGCCGCCGCCGGAGCCCGACCGCTACGTGCGCACGCTGGTGCTGACGCCGCAATCGGCCGGCCTGCAGCGCGAGTTCGCCGCCGAAGTCCGCGCCCGTGTCGAGTCCCGGCTCTCCTTCCGCGTCGCCGGCAAGATCCTGGAGCGCCGCGTGGACCTGGGCTCGGTGGTGAAGCCCGGCCAGACGCTGGCGCGCATCGACAGCTCGGACCTGGTGCTCGCGCAGGAGGCGGCCAAGGCCTCGGTGCTGGCGGCCCGGGTGAACCGCGACCAGCTCGGCGCCGATTACCGGCGCTACATCGACCTGCACCGGCAGGGCTTCATCAGCGCGGCCGAACTGGACCGCCGCGATGCCGCCTTCAAGGCCGCGCAGGCGCAATATGAATCGGCGCGCGCGCAATCCGACGTGCAGCGCAACCAGGCGCAGTACTCCAGCCTGGTGGCGGACGCGCCCGGCGTCGTCACCGGCATCGATGCCGAGCCCGGCATGGTCGTGGCCGCCGGCACGCCGGTGGTGCGCGTGGCCAACGACGGCCCGCGGGACATCGTCTTCTCCGTGTCCGAGGACCAGGTCGCGCTGGTGCGTGCCGCCGCGGCGCGGCCCGACGGCCTGAAGGTGCGTCTGTGGACCGACACCAAGGCCGAACCGCAGCCGATCAAGCTGCGCGAGCTGGCCGCGGCCGCCGATCCGGTGACGCGGACCTTCCTGGTGAAGGCCGAACTCAACGACCAGAACGTCCGCCTGGGCCAGACCGCCACGGTGATCCTGACTGGCACGCCGTCCGACAACGCGATCAAGCTGCCGCTGAGCGCGGTGATGGAATCGCAAGGCAAGAGCGCGGTGCTGCTGCTGGATCCCAAGACCATGACCGTGCAGCCCCGGCCGGTGACCGTCGTCGGCGCGGAAGGCAACGAACTGGTGGTGCAGGGCCTGGCGCCCGGCATGGAGATCGTGGCCGCCGGCGGCCATGTGCTGACGCCCGGCCAGAAGGTCAAGCGCTTCCGCCCGCCGGGCACGCCGGTCGAGGGCTCGCCCTCGCCCGCGCCGTCCGCCGCCGCGTCTCGCTGATCCTCGGGAGCGCTGAATGAGCAACCCGAGCCGCGCCGGTTTCAACCTCTCGCGCTGGGCGCTGGAGCATGCCCCGCTGACGCGCTACCTGATGGTGGTGCTGATGCTGCTGGGCTTCGTCGCTTACTTCCAGCTGGGGCAGGACGAGGATCCTCCGTTCACCTTCCGCGCGATGGTCGTGCAGGCCTACTGGCCTGGCGCGACCCCGCAGCAGATGGCCGAGCAGGTCACCGACAAGATCGAGCGCACCCTCCAGGAGGTGCCGCACGCCGACAAGATACGCAGCTACACCAAGCCGGGGGAGTCGCTCACCATCTTCCAGGTGAAGGACAACACCGCGCCGGGGGAGGTGCCCCAGCTCTGGTACACGGTGCGCAAGAAGATCGGCGACCTCAAGGCCACGCTGCCGCAGGGCGTGCTGGGCCCGTTCTTCAACGACGAGTTCGGCGATGTCTACGGCTCGATCTTCGCGCTGTCCTCCGACGGCGGCTTCTCCATCGAGGAGCTGCGCCAGCAGGCCGAGGCGGTGCGCTCCGAGCTGCTGCGCGTGCAGGACGTGGCCAAGGTCGACCTCTTCGGCGTGCAGGCCGAGAAGCTGTTCATCGAGATCTCGCAGAAGCGCCTGGCCGAACTGGGCCTGGACTTCAACCAGGTGGTCTCGCAGCTCAACGCGCAGAACGCGGTCGAGAGCGCCGGCGTCATGGACGCCAGCAGCGCCAACGTGCAGATCCGCATCGAGGGCCAGCTCAATTCCGTCCAGGCGCTGAGCGACTTCCCGATCCGCGGAACCAACCCGACCACCGGCGCCGCCAGCAGCCTGCGCCTGGGCGACATCGCCACGGTGCGCCGCGGTTATGTCGACCCGGCCACGACGATGGTGCGCTTCAACGGCAAGCAGGTCGTGGCCCTGGGCGTGTCGATGGGCAAGGGCGGCGACATCATCGCGCTGGGCAAGGCGCTGCAGGCCACCGTCAAGCGGCTGCAGCAGCAACTGCCCGCCGGCATCACGCTGCAACAGATCCAGGATCAGCCTTCGGCGGTGAAGACCTCGGTCGGCGAGTTCGTCCATGTGCTGATCGAGGCGGTGGTCGTCGTGCTCGGCGTCAGCTTCATCAGCCTGGGCCTGCACACCAAGCCGCTGCGCATCGACGTGTGGCCGGGCCTGGTGGTCGGCATCACCATCCCGCTGGTGCTGGCCATCACCTTCGTCGTGATGTTCTACGCGGGCGTGGGGCTGCACAAGATCTCGCTCGGCTCGCTGATCATCGCGCTCGGCCTGCTGGTCGACGACGCGATCATCGCGGTCGAGATGATGGTGCGCAAGCTCGAGGAGGGCTACGACAAGATGCATGCGGCGACGTACGCCTACGACGCCACCGCCAAGCCGATGCTGACCGGCACGCTGATCACCGCGGTGGGTTTCCTGCCCATCGGCCTGGCCAAGTCCACCGTCGGGGAATACACCTTCGCGATCTTCGCGGTGACCGCCGCGGCGCTGGTGATCTCGTGGATCGTCTCGGTCTACTTCGTGCCCTACCTGGGCGCGCTGCTGCTCAAGACCCGCGCCGGCCATGAAGGCGAGGCCCACGAGGTCTTCGACACGCCGTTCTACAACCGCTTCCGCCGCTGGGTCGCGTGGTGCGTCTACCACCGCTGGAAGACCATCGGCCTCACCATCCTGGTGTTCGTGCTCGGCCTGGCCGGCATGGGCAAGGTGCAGCAGCAGTTCTTCCCGGATTCGAGCCGGCCGGAGATCCTGGTCGACCTGTGGCTGCCCGAGGGCGCCACGATCGAGCAGAGCAACGTCGTGGCCAAGCGCTTCGAGGCCCGCATGGCCAAGGAGCCGCTGGTGGGCAGCATCGCGACCTGGGTGGGCTCGGGCGTGCCGCGCTTCTACCTGCCGCTGGACCAGATCCTGCCCAACACCAACGTCAGCCAGGCCATCATCCTGCCCAAGACGCCGGCCGACCGCGAGACCCTGCGCCACAAGCTGCCGCAGATCCTGGCCGAGGAGTTCTCCGAGGTGCGCGGCCGCGTGAAGCTGCTGCCCAACGGGCCGCCGGTGCCGTATCCAGTGCAGTTCCGCATCGCGGGCGACGATCCCGCGCAGCTGCGGATCTACGCCGATCGCGCCAAGGAACAGATGCGCGCCAACCCCAACATGGTGGGCGTCAACGACAACTGGAACGAGGCCATCAAGGTCCTGCGCCTGCAGGTCGACCAGGACAAGGCGCGGGCGCTGGGCGTGACCAGCCAGAGCATCGCGCAGGCGGCGCGCATCCTGGTGTCGGGCACGACGGTGTCGCAGTACCGCGAGGCCGACCGGCTGATCGACATCGTCCTGCGCCAGCCGGTGCAGGAGCGCGACACGCTGTCGGAGCTCGCCAACGCCTACGTGCCCACCGCCTCGGGCCGCTCGGTGCCGCTGACGCAGATCGCCAAGCCCCAGTTCACCTGGGAGCCCGGCGTGATGCACCGCGAGAGCCGCCAGTTCGCGATCACCGTGCAGGGCGACGTCATCGAGGGCCTGCAGGGCGCGACGGTGACCAGCCAGCTCTGGCCTGCGCTCGACGCGATGCAGAAGGAGATGCCCCCCGGCTACTCGATCTCGATCGCCGGCGCGGTGGAGGAAAGCAGCAAGGGCACCGGCTCGATCGCCGCCGGCGTGCCGATCATGCTGTTCATCACCTTCACGCTGCTGATGCTGCAGCTGCACAGCTTCTCGCGGGCGATGCTGGCCTTCCTGACCGGCTTCCTGGGCATCGCCGGCGTGTCGGCCGCGCTGCTGCTGCTGAACCGGCCCTTCGGTTTCGTCGCGCTGCTGGGCGTCATTGCGCTGATGGGCATGATCCAGCGGAACTCCGTCATCCTGATCGACCAGATCGAACAGGACCGCGGCCGCGGCGTGCCACCGGCGCAGGCCATCGTGGAGTCCGCCGTGCGACGGCTGCGTCCGATCGCGCTGACCGCCGCCGCCGCGGTGCTGGCGATGGTGCCGCTGTCGCGCAGCGTGTTCTGGGGGCCGATGGCGGTGGCCATCATGGGCGGCCTGATCGTCGCCACCGTGCTGACGCTGCTGGCGCTGCCGGCGATGTACGCGGCCTGGTTCCGCGTCGAGCGCGACAAGGACGCCGGCATCGCCCCGTCGACGCATTGAACCGGCGAGGCCGGAGGCCCCCAGGCCTCCGGCCTTCGGGGGTTAACCCCCGCCCGGGAGGGGCGGGGGCGGCCGTGGGAATCGGCTGAATCCTTGATTACAATCGCCGGTTTTCCGGATCGCGGACGGCAGGGCCCTGGGCTCTTCTCTCGCATCTCCGAATTACCAAGGGCCCGCCGCGCAGGACTGCGCGCAGCGATCGCGACGAGCCCCCATCACCCGGCGCGGGTGGCGAAATTGGTAGACGCACCAGGTTTAGGTCCTGACGCCTTCACGGGCGTGCCGGTTCGAGTCCGGCCCCGCGCACCACACTTCCAACTGATTCCGAGTCCACTATGGCTGTCACCGTCGAAACTCTCGAAAAGCTCGAACGCCGCATCACGCTCACGCTGGCGGCCGCTGACATCAACACCGAGGTCGAGTCCCGCCTGAAGAAGCTGGCCCGCACCGTCAAGGCCGACGGCTTCCGCCCCGGCAAGGTGCCGATGTCCTTCGTGGCGCAGCGCTACGGCGCGCAGGTGCAGTACGAGGTCGTGAACGACAAGCTGGGCGAGGCCTTCACCGTCGCCGCCAACGAAGCCAAGCTGCGCGTGGCCGGCATGCCCACCATCGCCCAGAAGGACACGGCCGCCGAAGGCGAACTGGCCTTCGACGCGACCTTCGAGATCTACCCGGAAGTGAAGATCGCCGACCTGGCCGAGGCCGAGATCGAGCGCGTCGCCGCCGACGTGACCGATGAAGCCATCGACAAGACCGTCGAGATCCTGCGCAAGCAGCGCCGCTCGTTCGCCCAGCGCGGCGCTGCGGACGTGGCCGCCGACGGCGACCGCGTGACCATCGACTTCGAAGGCAAGATCGACGGCGAGCCGTTCGCCGGTGGCAAGGCCGACGGCTTCCAGTTCCTGCTGGGCGAAGGCCAGATGCTCGAGGCCTTCGAGAAGGCCGTGCGCGGCATGAAGGCGGGCGAGTCCAAGACCTTCCCGCTGGCCTTCCCGGCCGATTACCACGGCAAGGACGTCGCCGGCAAGGAAGCCGACTTCCTGGTCACGGTCAAGAAGATCGAGGCCCAGCACCTGCCCGAAGTGAACGAGGCCTTCGCCAAGGCCCTGGGCATCAAGGAAGGCACGGTCGAAGCGCTGCGCGCCGACATCAAGAAGAACCTCGAGCGTGAAGTGAAGTTCCGCGTGCTGGCCAAGAACAAGGGCGCCGCGATGGACGCGCTGGTCGGCAAGGCCGAACTGGACGTGCCCAAGGCGCTGGTCGCCGGCGAAGCCGAGCGCATGGTCGCCAACGCCCGCGAGGACCTGAAGAAGCGCGGCATCAAGGACGCCGACAAGGCCCCGATCCCCGCCGAGCTGTTCAACGAGCAGGCCGAGAAGCGCGTGCGCCTGGGCCTGGTCGTGGCCGAGCTGGTCCGTTCGCAGAACCTGCAGGCCAAGCCCGAGCAACTGCAGGCCCACATCGAGGAAATCTCGCAGAGCTACGAGAAGCCGGCGGAAGTCGTGCGCTGGTACCTGTCGGACCGCGAGCGCATGGCCGAGGTCGAAGCCGTCGTGATCGAGAACAACGTCACCGACTTCATCCTGGGCAAGGCCAAGGTCACCGACAAGCAGCTGCCCTTCGACGAGCTGATGGCCACGGCCTGATCGGCCGGCTCGACGCCATCTGCCGCGGGCTTTCCCGGCATCGCCCTTGATTCACCGGGAACTCATCGCCAAGTAAGGCGCCTGGCCGAGAGGCCGGCGCCTTTTTCTTTCCCCGGCGCAGCCGCCGGCGCGATCCCGCTTCGCAGGGCCGCGCGGCGGCAAGGGGATGGAGCGCACGACATAATGGTTTGTCGTGATCTCGAACCAATTCAGAGGATTTCATGAGCGCGCTTGAAACCAGCAACCTGGGCATGGTGCCCATCGTCATCGAACAGTCGGGCCGCGGCGAGCGCGCCTACGACATCTACAGCCGCCTGCTGCGCGAGCGCATCGTCTTCCTGGTCGGCCCGGTGAATGACGCCGTCGCCAACCTCGTCGTCGCGCAGCTGCTGTTCCTGGAAAGCGAGAACCCGGACAAGGAGATCTCGCTGTACATCAACTCGCCGGGCGGCAGCGTCTCGGCGGGCATGTCGATCTACGACACGATGCAGTTCATCAAGCCGCAGGTCTCGACGCTGTGCATGGGCATGGCGGCCTCGATGGGCGCCTTCCTGCTGGCCGCGGGCGAGAAGGGCAAGCGCTTCGCGCTGCCGAACTCCAAGATCATGATCCACCAGCCGCTGGGCGGCGCGCAGGGCCAGGCCACGGACATCGAGATCCACGCCCGCGAGATCCTCAAGACCCGCGAACAGCTCAACCGCATCCTGGCCGAGCGCACCGGGCAGAGCCTGGAGAAGATCCAGGCCGACACCGAGCGGGACTATTTCATGTCGGCCGCCGAGGCGTCGACCTATGGCCTGATCGACCAGGTCATCGAGAAGCGTCCCTGATCGCGACGCGGGATTCAGGCCGCCGCGGTGTCCCGTGGTGGTCGTGGGCCGCGGCCCGGATCCCGCACCATGCGCTTCCTGACGCCGGCGGCGGCGTTCTCCCGTGGAATCCGCTGCCCGGCGATGCCACCGGGAACTGCCGCCGCGGTGCAGCAACTGACCGCCGGTCGAGCGCGCCAACTGACCACTCTTAGGGGCTTTTATCCCCCCAAGGGTGGTGCCGGCAATTGAACTATCATCAATGCAGGCACTTGCCTGTATTCCCCGCAGCCCTCCAGCAGCCCCAGCCCCAGCAGCACTCCCATGGCCGAGAAAAAAGGCAATTCCAGCGAAAAAGTCTTGTACTGCTCCTTCTGCGGCAAGAGCCAGCACGAGGTCAAGAAGCTGATCGCGGGCCCGTCGGTGTTCATCTGCGACGAATGCATCGAGCTGTGCAACGACATCATCCGTGACGAGGTCCCGGCCGAGGCCGCGGCCGGCGGTCGCGCGAGCAAGTCGGACCTGCCCGTGCCCAGCGAGATCAAGACGACGCTGGACCAGTACGTGATCGGCCAGGACGTCGCCAAGCGCACGCTCTCCGTCGCGGTCTACAACCATTACAAGCGGCTGCGCCACGCGGCCGACACCAAGGACGGCGTCGAGCTGTCCAAGAGCAACATCCTGCTGATCGGGCCGACCGGCTCGGGCAAGACGCTGCTGGCCCAGACCCTGGCCCGCGTGCTGAATGTGCCCTTCGTGATCGCCGATGCGACGACGCTGACCGAAGCCGGTTATGTCGGCGAGGACGTCGAGAACATCATCCAGAAGCTGCTCCAGAACTGCAATTACGACGTCGAGCGCGCCCAGCGCGGCATCGTCTACATCGACGAGATCGACAAGATCAGCCGCAAGGCGGACAACCCCTCCATCACCCGCGACGTGTCGGGCGAGGGCGTCCAGCAGGCGCTGCTGAAGCTGGTCGAAGGCACGATGGCCTCGGTCCCCCCGCAGGGCGGCCGCAAACATCCGAACCAGGACTTCCTCCAGATCGACACGACCAACATCCTGTTCATCTGCGGTGGCGCGTTCGACGGCCTCGAGAAGGTCATCCAGAACCGCTCGGAGAAGTCGGGCATCGGCTTCGGCGCCTCGGTCAAGAGCAAGAGCGAAAAGAAGGTCGGCGAACTGTTCCGTGAAGTGGAACCGGGCGACCTGATCAAGTTCGGCCTGATCCCCGAGCTGGTGGGCCGCCTGCCGGTGATCGCCACGCTCGGCGAGCTGACCGAGGACGCGCTGGTGCAGATCCTGACCGAGCCGCGCAACGCGCTGGTCAAGCAGTACCAGCAGCTGTTCTCGATGGACGGCGTCGAACTGGAAGTGCGGCCGTCGGCGCTGAGCGCCGTCGCGCGCAAGGCCCTGGCCCGCAAGACGGGCGCCCGCGGCCTGCGTTCGATCGTCGAGCACGCGCTGATCGACACCATGTTCGAATTGCCTTCGCTGGACAGCGTCGCCAAAGTCGTGCTGGACGAGCACAACATCGACGAGGACACCAAGCCGTTGCTGGTCTATCGCGAAACCAAGGCGAGCGCCTGAGGTCGCGATCACACGCCGGGCGATCTGCTTGCCATGACCCCTTGTGGAAGGCAATTGCTCAAAGGCTATTGAACGGCACCTTGTAATTGGTAGCTCGGGCCCTAGATGGGCCTGAGAAAGAGAGGTTTTCATGTCCGGTCATCCGATCCTCCCCGCGGAACCCATCACGCTGCCGCTGCTGCCGCTGCGCGACGTGGTCGTCTTCCCGCACATGGTGATCCCGCTCTTCGTGGGCCGTCCCAAGTCCATCAAGGCCTTGGAAGCGGCGATGGAAGCAGGGCGCCAGATCATGCTGGTCGCGCAGAAGGCCGCCGGCAAGGACGAGCCCAAGCCCGACGACATGTTCGAGATGGGCTGCGTCTCCAGCATCCTGCAGATGCTGAAGCTGCCCGACGGCACGGTGAAGGTGCTGGTCGAGGGCCTGCAGCGCGCCACGACCAACAAGATCGAGGACGGCGAGGAGCACTTCACCGCCGAGGTCCTGCCGATCCCGCCGGAAGCCGACGACCAGCCCGAGGTCGAGGCGCTGCGCCGCGCGGTGACGCAGCAGTTCGACCAGTACGTCAAGCTGAACAAGAAGATTCCGCCCGAGATCCTGACGTCCATCGCCGGCATTGATGACGCCGGTCGCCTGGCCGACACGATCGCCGCGCACCTGCCGCTCAAGCTCGACGCCAAGCAGTCGGTGCTGGACCTGTCCGAAGTGGGCAAGCGGCTGGAGAAGCTGCTGGACCTGCTCGAGCACGAGGTCGACATCCTCCAGGTCGAGAAGCGCATCCGTGGCCGCGTCAAGCGCCAGATGGAAAAGTCGCAGCGCGAGTACTACCTGAACGAACAGGTCAAGGCCATCCAGAAGGAACTGGGCGACGGCGAGGAAGGCGCCGACATGGAGGAGCTGGAGAAGAAGATCCAGGCTGCTCGCATGCCGAAGGAAGCGCGCAAGAAGGCCGAGGCGGAGCTCAAGAAGCTCAAGCTGATGTCGCCGATGTCCGCCGAAGCGACCGTCGTGCGCAACTACATCGACACGCTGGTCAACCTGCCGTGGTCGAAGAAGACCAAGATCAAGCACGACCTGGCCAATGCCGAGGCCGTGCTGAACGAGGACCACTACGGCCTGGACAAGGTCAAGGAACGCATCCTTGAATACCTCGCGGTGCAGCAGCGCGTGGACAAGGTCAAGGCGCCGATCCTGTGCCTGGTCGGGCCTCCTGGCGTGGGCAAGACCTCGCTGGGGCAGTCGGTGGCGCGCGCCACGGGCCGCAAGTTCGTCCGCATGGCGCTGGGCGGCGTGCGCGACGAGGCCGAGATCCGCGGTCACCGCCGCACCTACATCGGCTCGATGCCGGGCAAGGTGCTGCAGAGCCTGTCCAAGGTCGGCACGCGCAATCCGCTGTTCCTGCTCGACGAGATCGACAAGCTGGGCATGGACTTCCGCGGCGACCCGTCGTCGGCGCTGCTGGAGGTGCTGGACCCCGAGCAGAACCACACCTTCGCGGACCACTACATCGAGGTCGACTATGACCTGAGCGATGTGATGTTCGTGGCGACGTCGAACTCGCTGAACATCCCGCCGGCGCTGCTGGACCGGATGGAGGTCATCCGCCTGTCGGGTTACACCGAGGACGAGAAGGTCAACATTGCCCAGCGCTACCTGCTGCCCAAGCAACGCGGCAACAACGGCGTGAAGGAAGAGGAGCTCGAGGTCACCGAGGATGCGATCCGAGGCGTGATCCGCTACTACACGCGGGAAGCCGGCGTGCGTTCGCTCGAACGCGAGGTCTCGAAGATCTGCCGCAAGGTCGTCAAGGGCCTGCAGCTCAAGACCTTCACCGGCAAGGTGGTGGTCACCGAGGACAACCTCAACGAGTTCCTGGGCGTGCGCAAGTACGACTTCGGCCGCGCCGAGAAGAAGAACCAGGTCGGCCAGGTGGTCGGTCTGGCATGGACGGAAGTGGGCGGCGACCTGCTGACCATCGAAGCCACCGCGATGCCGGGCAAGGGCAACATCATCCGCACCGGCTCGCTGGGCGACGTGATGAAGGAATCGGTCGAGGCGGCACGCACGGTGGTGCGGTCGCGGGCGCGCCGCCTGGGCATCAAGGACGAGCTCTTCGAGAAGCGCGACGTGCACATCCACGTGCCCGATGGCGCGACGCCGAAGGACGGCCCGAGCGCGGGCGCCGCGATGACGACGGCCTTCGTGTCGGCGCTGACCGGCATCCCGGTGCGTGCGGACGTGGCGATGACCGGTGAGATCACGCTGCGCGGCGAGGTGACGGCGATCGGTGGCCTGAAGGAGAAGCTCCTGGCGGCCCACCGGGGCGGCATCAAGACCGTGATGATTCCGGAAGAGAACGTCAAGGACCTGCAGGACATTCCCGAGAACGTGAAGAACCAGCTGGAGATCGTCCCGGTCCGCTGGATCGACCGCGTGCTGGAAGTGGCGCTGGAGGCTTATCCGCAGGCGCTGCCGGACGAGGAGGCGGCAACGCCTCCGGCCGAGAAGGTCGCGGAGACCAAGCCGGCCGACGCGACCGGCGATTCGCTGAAGCATTGACCGGCGCTCGTTCGCGAGCCTGATGACAGCGGCGCCTTCGGGCGCCGTTGTTCATTCCGCCGCGCGGGCGGCGAGGGGACCGGTGACGGTCGGGTGAATCGTCCTGGTGTTTGGGCGATCTTCATAAAGAAGTCGCCGAACTCTTGCGAGCGGGTGAAAAACCGTTCTATACTCTCGGCTTCAGCGCAAACGGTGCTGCGACGACAAGGCGAATCGCAAGAGACGCCACGAAGTTGAAGCAGGCAGTGCGTTGAAGACCATGCGGGAATAGCTCAGTTGGTAGAGCGCAACCTTGCCAAGGTTGAGGTCGCGAGTTCGAGCCTCGTTTCCCGCTCCAGGTATTCAAAGGATGGAAGCTCCGGCTTCCATTTTTTATCGGAATCGGACACACCAAATCCGGTTTCAACAGAATCCCGTCCAGGGTTCTGGGGCGCGATAGCAAAGCGGTTATGCCCCGGATTGCAAATCCGGTCAGTCCGGTTCGACTCCGGATCGCGCCTCCAAAGAATGGACATTGCGGGAATAGCTCAGTTGGTAGAGCGCAACCTTGCCAAGGTTGAGGTCGCGAGTTCGAGCCTCGTTTCCCGCTCCACACGACACCAAAGGTCGGTGGGGTGATTCACTCCGCTGCCCTGCGATGCGGGAATAGCTCAGTTGGTAGAGCGCAACCTTGCCAAGGTTGAGGTCGCGAGTTCGAGCCTCGTTTCCCGCTCCAAAAATCTCGAAAAGGGAAGCCTCCGCGGCTTCCCTTTTTTCTTGCCCGGTGGCCCCGATAATGCCCGGTCACTACGACATGGAACTCCGCTCGGAGCCGCCGTGGCCTGGATGGTGAAATCGGTAGACACAGCGGACTTAAAATCCGCCGCCCTCAACCGGCGTACGGGTTCGAGTCCCGTTCCAGGCACCACGCGCATCGCAACGAGCGGTCGCATCGCATGGGCATGTTTGCGCAGGAACTGTTGAACCCGGGCGTTCGCAAACGCGAGGTCCTCGGCTGGTCGATGTACGACTTCGCCAACTCGGGCTACACGACTGTCGTCCTGACCGCCGTCTACAACGCCTATTTCGTCGGCGTGATCGCCCAAGGCCAACCGTCGGCGACGCTGCTCTGGACCGTGCTGATCGCGATTTCCAGCTTCCTGGTGATGGTGACGACGCCCGGGCTGGGCGCCTGGGCCGACGCGCACGGTGCGAAGAAGAAGCTGCTTGGCTTCTGCACCGGCGGTTGCGTGCTCTCGACCGCGGCGCTCGCGGTGTTCGGCCCCGATCAGCTGTGGTGGGCGGCGGTCGCCGTCGTGGTCTCCAATGTCTTCTTTTCCTATGGCGAATCGCTGATCGCGGCGTTCCTGCCTGAGCTCGCGAGACGCGACGCGCTGGGCCGCGTGTCCGGCTGGGGCTGGGCCTTCGGTTATCTGGGCGGCATGCTCGCGCTGGGGTTGTGCCTGGGTTATGTGCTGAGCGCTCAAGCGCGCGGCGACACCGCCAGCCACTTCGTGCCGGTCACGATGCTCATCACTGCGGGCCTCTATCTGCTGGCCGCGCTGCCCACCTTCCTGCTGCTGCGCGAGCGCGCCGATCCGTGCGCGACACGCCGGGCCGCGCGCATGGGTTCCGGCCTCTCGCAGCTGTGGGCGTCGTGGCAGCGCGCCCGTGCCTATCCGGACTTCCTGCGCCTGCTGGCCTGCGGCACCAGCTACCAAGCCGGCATCGCCGTCGTCATCGCACTGGCCGCCGTCTACGCCGAGCAGGCGCTCGGCTTCACCCAGGCGCAGACAATGACCCTGGTGTTCCTGGTCAACATCGCCTCGGCCGTCGGCGCGTTCATGTTCGGTTATTACGAGGACCGCATCGGCCACCAGCCGGCGCTCGCGATCACGCTGGTCGGCTGGATGATCATGGCGCTGCTGGCCTTCCTGGCGACCAGCGCCTGGCTGTTCTGGACCGCCGCGGTGATCGCGGGCCTGTGCATGGGATCGAGCCAGTCCTGCGGCCGCGCGCTGGCCGGCGCACTCGCGCCGCATGACCGGCTGGCCGAGTTCTTCGGCCTGTGGACCTTCGCCACTCGACTGGCCGCGATCATCGGGCCGCTGACCTACGGCGCGGTCACCGTGCTGACGGCGGGCAACCACCGGCTCGCGATCCTGTCCACCGGGGTGTTCTTCGTGCTGGGCTACTGGCTGCTGCGGCGCGTGGACATGACCAGAGGCCTCGCGCGCGCGCTGGTCTGAGCGCTTCGACGCCGCCCGGCTTCACGCCGTGGCGCGCGCGGCGGCGATGTCACGCCAGCCCAGCGCCTCGCGGGCCAGATGCTGCAGCGGCGCGGGATCGCCGGTGCTCTCGAGCACCACGCGCCCCGTCCCCGTCGATGCCAGCCCCAGGCCTTCCCAGACCCGACGGGCCTGGCGAGCGACCGCGTCTTCGATGTTGAGCAAGCGCACCTCCTCGCCCAGCGCCGCCTGGATGCGCGACTGCACCAGCGGATAGTGCGTGCAGCCGAGCAGCACCGTGTCGACGCCGGCCGCGCGCAGCGGCGCGCAGAAGCGCTCGATCAGCGCGCCCAGTGCGTCGCTGCCCAGGTCGCCTTGCTCGATCAGGGTGACCAGGCCCGGACAGGGCTGGCTGATGAGCTCGACGTCGCCCGCATGCGCGGCGACCAGCTGCTCGAAGCGTCGACTCGCGATCGTGGCGGTCGTTGCCATCACGCCGATGCGGCCGTTGCGGGTCGCCGCGACGGCGGGCTTCACGCCCGGTTCGATGCCGACGACCGGCCAGTCGGGCCAGCGGTCTCGCATTGCCTGCACCGCGTGCGCGGTGGCGGTGTTGCAGGCCACGACCGCCATCCGCGCGCCGACCTCGCGCAGGCGTTCGGCCACGCGCACGCTGCGTTCGACGATGTATTCGCTGCTGCGGTCGCCGTAAGGCGCGTGCGCGGTGTCGGCGAGGTAGTGCAGCGGCACCTCGGGCAACTGCTCCCGCAGCGCCTTCAGCACCGTCAACCCGCCCACGCCGGAATCGAAGACCCCGATGCAGGGGACGCGCGACTCGCGTTCGAGGGAGGCGGCGGGGGCGGTGGCGGAGGGCGCTGAACTCAAGATCGTCATCGTGGGGGTGGCGTGTCGGGAGCGGAGTCTAGAGGGATTCCCTCATTCCCGGCCTCCACCCGCTTGGCAGCCGTGAATCGATGGCTAGAATAGAACGATCGTTCGTTTTATTTTCGAGCCGGCGCCGAGGCGGTGCTCGCGGGTCCACGGAGATTCCGGGACGGGAGCAGGGGCGCATGACGGCTGGGAGACACGGGGGCGCCCCGGGGCTCCCATAGAATCGAATTAACGTTAACGTCAATCCAGCTTGGAGTGCTTCGATGAAGGTATTGGTCCCCGTCAAACGAGTCGTCGATTACAACGTCAAGGTGCGCGTCAAGAGTGACGGAACCGGCGTGGACATCGCCAACGTGAAGATGTCCATGAACCCGTTCGACGAGATCGCCGTCGAAGAAGCCGTCCGCCTGAAGGAGAAGGGCGTGGTCACCGAGGTGATCGCCGTCTCCTGCGGCGTCACGCAATGCCAGGAAACGCTGCGCACCGCGATGGCCATCGGCGCCGACCGCGCCATCCTCGTCGAGACCGACGCCGAACTGCAGCCGCTGGCCGTGGCCAAGCTGCTGAAGGCGCTGGTCGACAAGGAACAGCCGCAGCTGGTAATCCTGGGCAAGCAGGCCATCGACGACGACTGCAACCAGACCGGCCAGATGCTGGCCGCGCTGACGGGGCTGCCGCAAGGCACTTTCGCGTCGAAGGTGGAAGTGGCCGACGGCAAGGTCGCGGTGACGCGTGAAGTGGACGGCGGCCTGGAGACGATCAGCCTGACGCTGCCGGCGGTCGTGACGACCGACCTGCGCCTGAACGAGCCGCGCTACGTGACGCTGCCCAACATCATGAAGGCCAAGAAGAAGCCGCTGGACGTGGTCAAGCCGGCCGACCTGGGCGTGGACGTGGCGCCGCGCATCAAGACGCTGTCGGTGGCCGAGCCCCCGAAGCGCAGCGCCGGCATCAAGGTGCCGGACGTGGCCACGCTGGTCACGAAGCTGAAGACCGAGGCCAAGGTCATCTGAGCCCCAGAACAAGATTCGGAGATAAGACATGACCATCCTCGTCATCGCTGAACACGACAACGCCTCGCTCAAGGGCGCCACCCACCACGTCGTCACCGCCGCCGCCGCCATCGGTGGCGACGTGCACGTGCTGGTCGCCGGCTCGAACGCCGGCGCCGCCGCGCAGGCCGCCGCCAAGATTTCGGGCGTCGCCAAGGTGCTGCACGCCGACGGCGCCCAGTTCGCCGACGGCCTGGCCGAGAACGTCGCCGCGCAGGTGATCGCCATCGCCAAGGACTACTCGCACGTCCTGTTCCCGGCCACCGCTGCCGGCAAGAACGTCGCACCGCGCGTGGCCGCGCTGCTGGACGTGGGCCAGGTGAGCGACATCACCAAGGTCGTCTCGGCCGACACCTTCGAGCGTCCGATCTACGCCGGCAACGCGATCGCGACCGTGCAGTCGACCGACTCGGTCAAGGTGATCACCGTCCGCACGACCGGGTTCGATTCGGCGGCCGAAGGCGGCAGCGCCGCGGTCCAATCGCTGACGGCCGTGGCCGACAGCGGCAAGAGCAGCTTCGTCGGCCGCGAGGTGACGAAGAGCGACCGCCCCGAGCTGACCGCCGCCAAGATCATCGTGTCGGGTGGCCGCGCGCTGGGCAGCAGCGACAAGTTCAATGAAGTCCTGACCCCGCTGGCCGACAAGCTGAACGCCGCGCTGGGCGCCTCGCGCGCCGCGGTGGACGCGGGCTACGCGCCCAACGACTGGCAGGTCGGCCAGACCGGCAAGATCGTCGCGCCGCAGCTGTACATCGCGGCCGGTATCTCGGGCGCGATCCAGCATCTGGCCGGCATGAAGGACTCCAAGGTGATCGTGGCGATCAACAAGGATCCGGAAGCGCCGATCTTCTCGGTCGCCGACTACGGCCTGGAAGCCGACCTGTTCACGGCCGTTCCTGAACTGGTCAAGGCCCTGTAATCGATCGCTGAGCACCGCGACCGCATCGAACGGTCGCCGACAAGACCAAGGGCGCCCGCCGACGACGCGCGGCGCCCTTTTTTCATCCGGAGACACCCCATGACCTACCGCGCCCCGATCAAGGACATGCTGTTCGACATGCAGGCCCTGGCTGGCCTGCAGACGCTGTCCGAGCAGATTCCCGCGTTCGCCGACCATGGCCTGGACACCGCGCAGGCGGTGCTCGAGGAATCGGCCAAGCTCAACGAGGACGTCATCGCCCCGCTGAACGTGGAAGGCGACAAGAACCCCTCCTACTGGAAGAACGGCGAGGTCTTCGCGACGCCCGGCTTCAAGGAAGCGTTCAAGCAGTACGTCGAGGGCGGCTGGCAGGGGCTGCAGCATCCGGAGGTCTACGGCGGCCAGGGCCTGCCCAAGACGATCGGCGCGGCTTGCGGCGAGATCGTGCAGGCGGCCAACGTCAGCTTCGCGCTGTGCCCGCTGCTGACCGATGGCGCGATCGAGGCGCTGCTGGTGGCGGGCTCGGAGGCACAGAAGCAGACCTTCATCCCCAAGCTGATCTCCGGCGAGTGGACCGGCACGATGAACCTGACCGAGCCGCAGGCAGGCTCGGACCTGGCGATGGTGCGCACGCGCGCCGAGCCGCAGGGCGACGGCACCTACAAGATCTTCGGCACCAAGATCTTCATCACCTGGGGCGAGCACGACATGGCGGACAACATCGTCCACCTGGTGCTGGCCCGCGTGCCGGGCGCGCCGGAAGGCGTGAAGGGCATCAGCCTGTTCCTGGTGCCCAAGTTCCTGGTCAACGCGGACGGCTCGCTGGGCGCGCGCAATGACGCGCACTGCGTGTCGATCGAGCACAAGCTCGGCATCAAGGCCAGCCCGACCGCAGTGCTGCAGTTCGGCGATCACGGCGGCGCGATCGGCACGCTGATCGGCGAGGAGAACCGCGGCCTCGAGTACATGTTCATCATGATGAACGCGGCCCGCTTCGGCGTCGGCGTGCAGGGCATCGCGGTGGCGGACCGGGCCTACCAGAAGGCGGTCGAGTACGCGAAGGACCGCGTGCAGTCGCGCCCGGTGGATGGCTCGTCGAAGGACGCGGCCGCGATCATCCACCACCCCGACGTGCGCCGCATGCTGATGACGCAGCGCGCGCTGGTCGAGGGCTGCCGCGCAATGGCGATCGATGCCGCCGCGGCCTACGACATGGCGCATCACCACGAGGACGCCGAGACCCGCCAGCAGGCGCAGGCCTTCTACGAATTCATGGTGCCGCTGGTCAAGGGCTACAGCACCGAGATGAGCCTGGAGGTCACCTCGCTTGGCGTGCAGGTGCACGGCGGCATGGGCTTCATCGAGGAGACCGGCGCGGCGCAGTACTACCGCGACGCGCGCATCCTGCCGATCTACGAAGGCACGACCGCGATCCAGGCCAACGACTTGGTGGGCCGCAAGACGGTGCGCGACGGCGGCGCGTTCGCGCGTTCGGTCGCGGCGCAGGTCGAGGAAACCGAAGGCGCGCTGGCCGCCAGCGGCAGCGCCGACGCGCTGGCGGTGCGGGCGCAGCTCGCGGCGGCGCGCGCGGCCTTCGTCGACGTCGTCGATTTCATCGCCGCCAACGGCAAGGCCAATCCGAATGCCGCCTTCGCCGGCTCGGTGCCCTACCTGATGGTGGGCGGCAACCTGATGGCCGGCTGGCAGCTGGCGCGCTCGCTGCTGGCGGCGCAGGAGCTCAAGGCCGCCGGCCAGGACGTCGCCTTCATGGACGCCAAGATCGCCACCGCGCGCTTCTACGCCGAGCACATCCTGCCGCGCTGCGCCGCGCAGCGCGATGCCGTGGTGAACGGCGCGGGCAGCGTGATGGCGCTGCCGGTCGACGCTTTCTGAGCCGCGTCCCGACCTGATCTCGACGTCCCCGGCGCGACGCGCTCCCGCGCGCGCCGGGGCCACCATGGACGGCAACGATCCGTCGACTTGACCCGAGGAGATTCCGAGGTGGCACTTCCCCCGCTGTTCAACACCCTGCGCCTGCCGGTGATCGGCTCGCCGCTGTTCATCATCAGCAATCCGAAGCTGGTGATCGCGCAATGCAAGGCCGGCATCGTCGGCTCGATGCCGGCGCTCAACGCGCGCCCGGCCGAGCTGCTCGAAGATTGGCTGGCCGAGATCACCGAGACCCTGGCCGCGCATGACCGCGCGCATCCGGAGTCGCCGGCGGCGCCGTTCGCGATCAACCAGATCGTGCACAAGAGCAATGACCGGCTCGAGCACGACATGGCCCTGTGCGCCAAGTACAAGGTGCCCATCGTGATCACCTCGCTGGGCGCGCGCGAGGACGTCAATGCCGCGGTGCATGGCTGGGGCGGCATCGTGCTGCACGACATCATCAACAACAAGTTCGCGAGGAAGGCGATCGAGAAGGGCGCCGACGGCCTGATCGCCGTCGCGGCGGGCGCCGGCGGCCATGCGGGCGTGAAGAGCCCGTTCGCGCTGATCCAGGAGATCCGCGAGTGGTTCGACGGTCCGCTGGCGCTGTCGGGCTCGATGGCCAGCGGCGACGCGATCCTGGCGGCGCAGGCGATGGGCGCGGACCTGGCCTACATCGGCTCGGCCTTCATCGCGACCGAGGAGGCGCGTGCCGCCGACGAGTACAAGCAGATGATCGTCGAGAGCAACAGCGACGACATCGTCTACAGCAACCTGTTCACCGGCGTGCACGGCAACTACCTGAAGGGTTCGATCGTGAAGGCGGGGCTCGATCCGGAGAACCTGCCCGAGAGCGACCCGACGAAGATGAACTTCGGCGGCAACGGCGCGAAGGCGTGGAAGGACGTGTGGGGCAGCGGCCAGGGCATCGGCGCGATCCGCGAGGTGCTGCCGGCCGGCGAGCTGGTCGCGCGCTTCGGCCGCGAATACGCGGCGGCACGCCAGCGCCTGGCGCTGGGCTGAGTCCTCGCGCCGCGGGTCGCCCGCCCGACCCCGCGTCAGCGCTGCCGGCGCCCTTGAAGAACGCCCCGCCTGCGGGGCGTTCGCCATTGGGGGAAGGCGGCGTCCTCGCGCGCGCCCTTGCGCTCCCCGGGGGGATCGGCCAACATCGACGCAAAGTCGATCGGGCATGCCTTCAGGGAGGCAGCGTGGGCGAAGTCGAGGCACAGCGCGCCGCGGCCAGCGGCGTCGCGTTGGACGGGGACGAGGCCGGTGATCCGGCGCCTTCCTTTCTTGCGATCCAGCCAGCGGGCCGTCGGGCCCGCCTGCGCGCGTTCGCGACGATGGGGCTGTCCCTGGGCGTCTGCCTGGCGCTGGCGCCATTCGCGAAGCTGCAGCTGCCGGCCATGGCGGCCTTCATCCCGTTGTACGAGGCGGCGCTGGTCCTCAACGACCTGATCACCGCGGCGCTGCTCTATGGCCAATGGCGGATCACGCGCCTGCGCGCGCTGGCGGTGCTGGCCAGCGGCTACCTGTTCACGGCCACCATCACCATCGGCCACGCGCTGTCCTTCCCCGGACTGTTCGCGCCCGGCGGCGTGCTGGGCGCCGGGCCGCAATCGACGGCCTGGATCTACATGTTCTGGCATGGCGGCTTTCCGCTCTTCGTGGTCGTCTATGCCTGGATGCGCCGCGGGGCGCCGGCACGCGACGCCGACGCTGATGCCGCTGGCGAGCGACGCACCGCGGTGCTCGCGACCGCAGCGGCGCTGATCCTTGGCGTCGGCCTGACGGCGCTGGCGACCGCCGGCCACGCGCTGTTGCCGGCGATCATGAGCGGCAACCGCTACACGCCGGCGATGCTGGTGACGGTCGGCACCGTCTGGGTCCTGTGCATCGCCGCGCTGCTGGCGCTGCTGCCACGGCGGCGCGATGCCAGCATGCTGGACCTGGGCCTGATGGTGGTGATGGTGGCCTGGCTGTGCGACATCGCCCTGTCGGCCATGCTCAACGGCGGCCGCTACGACCTGGGCTTCTACGCGGGCCGCATCTACGGCCTGCTGGCCTGCAGCGCGGTGCTGGCGGAACTGCTGTTCGAGAACGCCGTGCTGTACGCGCGCCTGGCGCAGGCGCATGGCCGCGAGCGGCAACGCGCCGCGGAGCTGGCGCTGGCGCGCGACGAGGCGCAGCGGGCCAACGCGTCCAAGAGCCTGTTCCTGGCCAGCATGAGCCACGAGATCCGCACCCCGATGAATGCCGTGATCGGGCTGACCCATCTGGCGCTGCAGGGCCCGCTCGAAGGCCGGCAGCGGGACTATGTCGCCAAGGCCCACACCTCGTCGAAGGCGTTGCTCGCGCTGCTGAACGACATCCTGGACTACTCCAAGGTCGAGGCCGGCAAGATCAGCCTGGAGGCCGAGGAATTCGGCATCGAGGAGGTGGTGGAGAACGTCGGCGAGCTGTTCTCGGCGCGGCTGGAGGAGACCGGCCTGGACCTGGTCTTCGACATCGACCGGGAGGTGCCGCCGCGTGTCGTCGGCGATGCCTTCCGGCTGACGCAGGTGCTGAACAACCTGGTCGGCAACGCGATCAAGTTCACGCCGCGCGGCGAGATCGTGATCCGCGTGGAGTTGATCGAGCGCACGCCCGAGCGCGTCGGCCTGCGGCTGGCGGTGCGCGATACCGGCATCGGCATGAGCCGCGAGACCCGCGAGCGGCTCTTCGAGGCCTTCGCGCAGGGCGAGTCCGGCACCGCGCGCCGCTTCGGCGGCACCGGCCTGGGGCTGGCGATCTGCCGGCGCCTGGTGGCGCTGATGGGCGGCGAGATCGCGGTCGACAGCGAGTTGGGGAGCGGCTCGACCTTCCGCTTCAGCGCCTGGTTCGGACTGACGGCGGCGGGTGAACCGCGGCGCGACCTGCATCGGATCCGCGGCATGCGCGCGCTGGTGATGGACGGACCGCCGACCGAGCGCGAGGCCTGGATCAGCATGCTGTCGAGCTGGCGCTTCCAGGTGAGCGCGGCAGCTTTCGTCGACGACGCGGTCTTCAAGTTCCAGCGCGCCGCGAGCCACGAGCTGCCGTATGAGCTGCTGGTGCTGGACGGCAAGACCGGCGCCGCGGCGGTGCTGGAGAAGATGGAGACGATCTGCGCCGAACGGGGGCTGCCGACGCCGCGCGTGCTGGTGCTGACGGGGCAGCATCACGTCGATGCGCTCGAGCGCGAACTCGGGCCGCGCGAGGGCCTGCAGGTGCTGGTCAAGCCGGTGACGCCGTCCCGGCTGTTCGAGGCGATCGTGCGACTGCAGCATGGCACCGAGGCACCGCGGATCGCGCGTCCGCTGGAGAAGACGCTGGACGAGGCGCTGCGGTCCTTGCGGGGCGCGCAGGTGCTGCTGGTCGAGGACGACCCGGTCAACCAGCAGGTGGCGCAGGCCTTCCTGGAACTGGGCGGCCTGGCGGTGACGATTGCCGGCAACGGGCTGCAGGCGGTGGACCTGGTCCGCGAGCGCGCTTTCGACCTGGTGCTGATGGACATGCAGATGCCGGAGATGAGCGGCATCGAGGCCACCCGCTGCATCCGGCTGCTGCCGCAGGGCGAGGGCCTGCCGATCGTCGCGATGACGGCGGCGGCGATGGACGAGGATCGCCAGGCCTGCCTGGCGGCGGGCATGGACGCCCACATCGGCAAGCCGATCGTGCCGGCCGAGCTGGTCGAGGTGCTGCTGAAATGGGCTCAGCCACCGAGCCGGGTCGCTGACGGCGTGGCGTGACGACGCCCATCCTGCTACAGGGTGAACGGCGACCGAGGCGAGGGGACGAACGACCGGCAGTCGGGCGAGCTGCGCGTTGCGGGCGCTCCCCGGCCGTGGGCAGGCCGCGGCCTGATCCCACGAGGCGGCGGCAGGCGCCGCCGCCTTCGGCGCTCACTTGATCGTCGTGAACCGCGCTTCCGGCCGGTCGTCGGAGCGGTGGGGCGTCGTGACGTTCTTCTTCATCGCCCACGGACGCACCTGGTGGTGCAGCGGGATGAAGAACACCTCGTCGCGGATGCGCACCAGCCCGTCCTTCAGCAGCGCGTTGCGCTTGGCCACGTCGCCCTCGACCTTCGCGGCGTCGATGATCTGGTCGAGCTTGGCGTCGCTCAGCCGGAAGTAGTTGCCGCTGCCGTCCGCGCCACCGACCCGCGTGCGCGCCAGCGACTGCATCGTGTACAGCGCGTCATAGGTGGGCACGCCCCAGCCGTACAGGAACAGCGGGTACTCGAAGGCCTGCAGCTTCGGGCTGAAGGTGCTGAACGACTCGGTCTGCAGGCGCGCCTTGATGCCGACCTTGCTCCACATCGATACCACCGCCAGGCAGATCTCCTCGTCGTTGACGTAGCGGTTGTTGGGGCAGTTCATCGGCACTTCGAAGCCGCCCGGATAACCGGCGTCGGCCAGCAGCTTGCGGGCGCGCTCGGCGTCGACCTTGGTCGGCACGTCGATGTCCGGCGCATTGCCGTTGACGCCCGGCGCGACCATGATGCCGGCGGGCACCGACAGGCCACGCATCGTCGCGCGCTTGATCGCCTCGCGGTCGATGGCCAGCGACATCGCCTCCCGCACCCGCTTGTCCTTGAACGGGTTCTTGCCGGTGATGTTGCTGCCCTTGAGCTGCTCGCTGCCCTGGTCCATGCCGATAAAGATCGTGCGGGTCTCGCTGCCTTCCAGCACCGTCAGCTTGCCGTCGGCCTTCAGCCGGCCCACGTCCTGCGTCGGGATGTCGGACAGCAGGTCCACGTCGCCCGACAGCAGCGCCGCGACGCGCGTGGGGTCGGACTTGATCGGCGTGTAGATCACCTCGTCGACATTGGTCGCGTTCTTCGCGTCCCACCAGTCCTTGTTCTGGACCATCGTGATGCGCTGGTCCGGCTGCCAGCCGGTGATCCGGTACGGGCCCGTGCCGTTGGCGTTGCGCGTGGCGAAGGTCTCTTCCTTGGCCTTGAAGTCGGGCAGGTTGATCGCCTTGTTCTTCTCCGCCCAGGTCTTGCTCATGATGCGGAAGTCGACGAACTGCCGCAGCACGATCGGATTGGGCGCCGACAGGATCACGTCGACGGTGTGGCTGTCGACCTTCTTGATGTCGGCCACGCCGGCCACGAACGGATGCATCGTGCCCACCGGCTGCTTGATGCGGTGGAAGGAGAACACCACGTCGTCGGCGGTGAACGGCGAACCGTCATGGAACTTGACGCCCTTGCGCAGCTCGAAGCGCCAGCTCGTGGGGCCGGTCTGCGTCCACTTGGTGGCCAGCGCGGGCTCGACCTGGTACTGGCGGTCGTACCTGGTCAGGCCCTCGTAGGCATGCATCGAGATCGCGTTGGTCGTGCTGTGGTTCTGCGAATGCGGGTCCAGGGTCAGCACGTCGTTCTGCGCGGCCCAGCGCAGCGGGGCGGCGAGCGCCTCGTGCGCGGGCAGGGCCGCGCCCATCAGGGCGGCGGCCCCGACGGCGGCGGCGGACAGCAACAGGCGCGCGGACCGGATCGGTCCGATGGATTTCCTCGACATGAGCGGTAGCTCCCTTGGCAACGTCGTTAAGCAAACGTGAAGTCGCCTGGATGCTAGCCGCCGGGGCCCGGTCCGGGAGCGAGGTCTACCCTGGGGATTGCCCCAGGGCCGGACCGGAAAACCCAGCCGCCGCGGCCGGTTCTTCAGTCCGCGCGCCGGCCCTTCGGCGGCGGGCCGCTCACTTGATCGTGGTGAAGCGGGCCTCGGGTCGATCGTTGGAGCGGTGCAGCGTCTGCAGGTTGGCGCGCATGGCCCACGGCCGCACCTGGTGGTGCAGCGGGATGAAGAGGTATTGATCGCGGATCAGCACCAGGCCGTCGCGCAGCAGCGCATCGCGCTTGGCGGTGTCGCTTTCGCTCTTGGCGGCGTCGATCAGCTTGTCGAGCGCGGGATCGCTGACCTTGGAGAAGTTGAAGCTGCCATCCGCGCCGCCGCTGCGGGTGCGCGCCAGCGCCTGCATCGCGTAGAGCGCGTCGCGCGTGGACACGCCCCAGCCCAGCATGTACAGCGGGGCCTCGAAGCGCTGGAACAGCTGGCTGTGCTGCGACATCGGCTGCGCGGTCAGCCGCGCGGTGATGCCGATCTTGCTCCACATCGACACCACCGCCAGGCAGACCTTCTCGTCGTTGACGTAGCGGTTGTTGGGGCAGTTCAGCGGGACCTCGAAGCCGCTGGGGTAGCCGGCATCGGCGAGCAGCTTCTTCGCCTTGGCGATGTCGGGCGCGCGCGGCTTGTCCAGCGCCGCGTCGTAGCCGTGCACGCCGGGCGCGACCATCAGCGCCGCCGGTACCGACAGCCCGCGCATGATGCTGCGCTTGATGGCCTCGCGGTCGATGGCCAGGGACAGCGCCTCGCGCACGCGCACGTCCTTGAAGGGGTTCTTGCCCTTGACCGACGCGCCGCGCAGTTCGTCGCTGCCCAGGTCCATCGCGAAGAAGATGGTGCGGGTCTCGGGACCGTCGATCGACTTGAGCTTGGCATCGGCCTTGAGCGCGCCGACGTCCTGCGTGGGCACGTCGGTCAGCAGGTCCACGTCGCCCGAGGTCAGCGCCGCGACGCGGGTCGGGTCCGACTTGATCGGGATGTAGCTGACCTCGGTGATGTTGCCCTTGTTCCTGTCCCACCATCCCTTGTTGATGACCATCGAGACCTTCTGGTCGGGCTGCCACGAGGTGATCTCGTAGGGCCCGGTGCCGGCCGCGTGGCGGCTGGCGTAGTTCTCGTCCTTGGCCTTGTAATCGGCCATCTGCGTCGCCCGGTTCTTCTCGGACCAGGCCTTGCTCATGATCCGGAAGTCGACCAGGTTGCGCAGCAGGATGGGCTGCGGCGAGTCGAGGATCAGGTCGACGGTGAAGTCGTCGACCTTCTTGATTTCCTTGATGCCGGTGACGTAGATCTGCATCGTGCCCTGCGGCTGGCGGACGCGGTCGAAGCTGAAGACCACGTCGTCGGCAGTGAAGGGCGAGCCGTCGTGGAACTTCACGCCCTTGCGCAGCTCGAAGCGCACCTGCGTCGGGCTGATCGTCGTCCACTTCGTGGCCAGGCAGGGCTCGATCTCCCACTGCTCGTTGTAGCGGGTCAGGCCCTCGTAGGCATGCTGGAGGATGGCGCTGGTGGTGGTGTGGTCCTGCGAATGCGGATCCAGCGTCAGCACGTCGTTCTGCGCCGCCCAGCGCAGCGGCACCGCGTGGGCGGACGAGGCGGCAAGGGTGATGGCGGTGGTCGCGCCGAGCGCGATCGCCAGGGACAGCGCCGCGTGGGCGCGAGGCAAGCGCGGAGCGCTCGGCAGTCGAGTCATGGGGAACCTCCGATCGAGCCTGGACCAGGCGATGCGCGGACGATGCTATGCCCGGTGGGGCCGGGTGTTGCTTAGCGCTTCTCCGGAGGGGCGGCGTCGACAGGCGGATCGGTATCGATCGCGGCGTCGCAGCCGATGCCGGCGGCGATCATGCGGCGCGCGTAGCGGCGGATCAGGCGGTTGAGCAGGCCCTGCGGCGGCAATGTGCGCAGGCCCACATAGCGGCTCGGATGCACCAGCATGCCGCAGCGGTACTGGCGGTCGGCGTCGGACCACACCAGCGCGCGGCAGGCGCCTTCGCGCTTGAGGCTCACCAGCATGCCGAGCGGGCAGGGCTCGGCCAGGCAGCATACGCCGCAGCCGTTGCAGGGCGCGCCGACGGCGGGCTTGGGCGGGGCCTCGGGCTGGATCCAGATGACGCTGCCGGAGAGGGGGCGGACCATGCGCCACTGTAGACGTGCCGCGTGCGTGAGGGCGGTCGTCGTGTCGCGCACTTCGGTGCGGTTGTCGGCCGGTACCGGCGTCTTTACGTAGACTCGCGTTTCCCCTATCGGGGAAGACCCCTCCCGGGAATCGATCCCGGGAAGACCTTACCGAGGAAGACCCATGAAGAAGATCTCGTTGAAGTGGCTGGTGCTGGCCGCCGGCCTGGTGGCGCTGGGCGCCCAGGCGCAGGAGCGCGTGCGCATCGGTTTCATGAGCCCGATCACCGGCCTGCAGGCCGGCTACGGCACGGACAACCGCGACGGCGCCGCGTTGGCGATCAAGGAACTCAACGCCAAGGGCGTGAAGATCGGCGGCAAGCCGGTGATCTTCGAACTCGATGTCAACGACGACGTCGCCGACCCGCGCCAGGGCGTGCAGGTGGCGCAGGCGCTGGTGGACAAGAAGGTCCGCTTCGTGCTCGGCCCGTACAACTCGGGCGTGACCATGCCGGCCTCGCGGGTGTTCTCCGACGGCGGCGTGATCGTGCTGACGGTGGCCTCCAACCCGCGCATCACGCAGCAGCCCAACCAGTCCAACCTGTTCCGCATCGGCGCGACCGACAACCAGCTCGGCGCCAAGATGGCCGTCTATGCGGCGCAGGACCTGAAGGTCAAGACCGTCGCGGTCATCGACGACCGCACCGCCTACGGCCAGGGCGTCGCCCAGGAGTTCACCGCCCAGGCCACCAAGCTGGGCCTGAAGGTGGTGGCCAAGGAATTCACCAACGACAAGGCGACCGACTTCAGCAGCATCCTGACCGCCGTCAAGGCCGCCAAGCCGGACGCCGTGTTCTACGGCGGCTACTCCGCGCAGGGCGGCCCGATGCTGCGCCAGATGCGCGGCCTGGGCATCACCGCGCCGCTGCTGGGCGGCGACGGCATCTGCTCGACGGAGACCGCGACGCTGTCGCAGATCACGACCGAGCTGAACGCCTACTGCACCCAGGGCGGCGCGCTGATCGACCGCAGCGACAAGGGCAAGAAGTTCCTCGAGAAGTACAAGGCCGAGTTCAAGCGCGATCCGCTGACCTATGCGGCGGCCTTCTACGACGGCGCCTACCTGCTGGCCGGCGCGATGGAAGCGACGCAGTCCACCGATCCGAAGAAGGTCGGCGAGCACCTGGCCAAGTCGAGCTACGCGGGCGTGGCCGGCGAGTACGCGTATGACGACAAGCACGACCTGAAGTCGTCCGCCGTCACCGTGTTCACCTTCAAGGGCAAGGACGTCGTGCCGCTCAAGAGCCTGTGATCTCTGGCTCCCTCTCCCGCTTGCGGGAGAGGGTAGGGGTGAGGGTCAGCGGCCTTGTCAGGCCTTCACGCCCAGTTCCCGCAGCCGTTCCTCGAGGTACTCGTGGGCGGTGTAGCGGTCCGACAGGACGACGTCCTCGCGCGGATGCAGGAACAGCGGCAGCGATACGCGGCTCTTCTTCGCGCCTTCGCCGGTCGGGTTGACCACGCGGTGCTGCGTCGACGGGTAATAGCCCTGCGAGGCCTCCTGCAGCATGTCGCCGATGTTGATGATCAGCATGCCGAAGTCGCCGGGCACGTCGACCCACTCGCCATCCTTGCCCTGCACCTGCAGGCCCGGCTCGTTGGCCGCCGGCAGGATGGTCAGCAGGTTGATGTCGCCGTGCGCGGCCGCGCGCAGCGAGCCGGCCGGCTCGTTGCCCGTCAGCGGCGGATACCGCAGCACCCGCAGCAGCGTCAGCCGGCTGTCCTTGATCATGTTGGACAGCGGCTCGCGATAGTTCTTCGCGATCTCGGCCGGCGTGTGCTTCTCCACCCACGACAGCAGCTCCGCCGCCAGGTCATTGGCGATGCGGTAGTAGCGCATCGCATCGTCCTTCAGCGACGCCGGAATCCGCCCCCATGGATAGATGTGGAAGTATTCCTTGATGTCCTTCTGCGTGTGGCCCTTGGCGGTCTCCGAGATCTCGGTGGAGAAGTAGCCGTCCTGCGTCTCCTTGGAGAACGCCAGCTCATGCTTCTCGGTGCCATTGAAATAGGCCAGCCAGTCCGCGTAGATCTTCTCGACCAGGTCCTGGGGCAGGGGGTGATTCACCAGGACGCCGAAGCCTGTCTCGTGCAGGGAGCGGGTGAATTGCTCGGCCGCATCCGCGGCGCGGTAGTCGACGACTCGAACTTGCATGTGGGATCTCCTGTGGTCCCGGGCTGTCCGCCATTCAATGTCGGGGCGGTACGCCAGCGCGAAGTCTACTTCTATGGGCTATTGCATCGCAAACGTTTGTATGGTTTGGGCCGCCGCTCGATTGATTCAAGTCATGGACAGCCCGCACAACAATTGGGCGAACCCGCAACAGCGGCGGTATCAGCGTGGTGCTACAGTCCTGCGCTTGTGACTTCAGGTCCTTCCCGTCCCCTTTTCTGGCAACAGCAAAGGCGGGTCGCAATCCGCCAACCGGTCAAGCCGTGTCGCGGAAGGTTTGTTAACCAGCCGATAGCTCCGGAAGCCGGGGCAGAGGTGAGCGAAAGATGATGCAGCAATACAGCTCGAACTCCTATCTGTTCGGGGGCAATGCTCCCTACGTCGAGGAGATGTACGAGCAGTACCTCGACAACCCGGGCGCCGTGCCCGACAACTGGCGCGCCTACTTCGACGCGCTGCAGCACGTCCCCGCGGTGGACGGCAGCGACAAGCGCGACGTGGCGCATGCGCCGGTGATCGAGTCCTTCGCGCAGCGCGCCAAGGCCAACGCCTTCAACAACCAGGTGTCCTCCGCCGAGCTCGAAGTGGCCGGCAAGCAGGTGCACGTCCAGTCGCTGATCGCCGCGTATCGCACGCTGGGCTCGCGCTGGGCCGACCTGGACCCGCTCAAGCGCACCGAGCGTCCCAAGATTCCCGAGCTGGATCCCGCGTCCTACGGCCTGACCGAGGCCGACATGGACCGCACCTTCAGCGCGACCAACACCTACTTCACCAAGGCCGAGCGCATGACCCTGCGCGAGATCGTGCAGGCCTTGCGTGACACCTACTGCGGCTCCGTCGGCGCCGAGTTCATGCACGTCACCGAGCCGACCGAGAAGCGCTGGTGGCAGGAACGCCTGGAGGCGATCCGCAGCAAGCCGACCTACACGGCCGAGAAGAAGCAGCAGATCCTGGAGCGCCTGACCGCCGCCGAAGGCCTGGAGCGCTACCTGCACACGAAGTACGTCGGCCAGAAGCGCTTCTCGCTGGAAGGCGGCGAGAGCTTCATCGCCTCGATGGACGAGCTGGTCAAGTGCGCCGGCGTCAAGGGCGTGCAGGAGATCGTGATCGGCATGGCCCACCGCGGCCGCCTGAACGTGCTCGTGAACACCCTGGGCAAGATGCCCAAGGACCTGTTCGCCGAGTTCGACCACACCGCCCCCGAGGACCTCCCGTCCGGCGACGTGAAGTACCACCAGGGCTTCTCCAGCGACGTGACCACCCCCGGCGGCCCGGTCCACCTGAGCCTGGCCTTCAACCCCTCGCACCTGGAGATCGTGAACCCGGTCGTCGAGGGCTCGGTCAAGGCCCGCATGGACCGCCGCGGCGACAAGACCGGCGAGCAGGTGCTGCCCGTGCTGGTGCACGGCGACGCGGCCTTCGCCGGCCAGGGCGTCGTGATGGAGACGCTGGCGCTGGCCCAGACCCGCGGCTACTACACCGGCGGCACCGTCCACATCGTCATCAACAACCAGATCGGCTTCACCACCAGCGACCCGCGCGACACCCGCTCGACGCTGTACTGCTCCGACGTCGTCAAGATGATCGAGGCCCCGGTGCTGCACGTGAATGGCGACGATCCGGAAGCGGTCGTGCTGTGCACGCAGCTGGCGCTGGAGTACCGCCAGCAGTTCAAGAAGGATGTGGTCGTCGACATCGTCTGCTTCCGCAAGCTGGGCCACAACGAGCAGGACACGCCGGCGCTGACCCAGCCGCTGATGTACAAGAAGATCGGCCAGCATCCCGGCACGCGCAAGCTGTACGGCGAGAAGCTGGTGGCCCAGGGCGTCCTGGCCGCCGACGGTCCGGACAGCATGGTCAAGGCCTTCCGAGCCGCGATGGACGAAGGCCGTCACACCGTCGACCCGGTGCTGACCAACTTCAAGAGCAAGTACGCCACCGACTGGACCCCGTTCCTCGGCAAGAAGTGGACCGACAGCTGCGACACCGCGCTGCCGGTGGCCGAGTGGAAGCGCCTGTCCGAGAAGATCACCACGCTGCCGGCCGGCTTCAAGGCCCACACGCTGGTGGAGAAGGTCATCGCCGACCGCGCGGCCATGGGCCGCGGCGACATCAACGTCGACTGGGGCATGGGCGAGCACATGGCCTTCGCGTCGCTGGTGGCCTCGGGCTACCCGGTGCGCCTGTCCGGCGAGGACTGCGGCCGTGGCACCTTCACGCACCGCCACGCCGTGCTGCACGACCAGAACCGCGAGCGCTTCGACGAAGGCACCTACATCCCGCTGCAGAACGTCGCGGAAGGCCAGGCCCCGTTCGTCGTGATCGACTCGATCCTGTCGGAAGAGGCGGTGCTGGGCTTCGAGTACGGCTACGCCGCCGCGGACCCGCAGACGCTGACGATCTGGGAAGCCCAGTTCGGCGACTTCGTCAACGGCGCGCAGGTCGTCATCGACCAGTTCATCGCCTCCGGCGAAGTGAAGTGGGGCCGCGCCAACGGCCTGACGATGATGCTGCCGCACGGCTACGAAGGCCAGGGCCCCGAGCACAGCTCGGCCCGCCTGGAGCGCTTCATGCAGCTGGCCGCCGACAACAACATGCAGATCGTCCAGCCGACGAGCGCCTCGCAGATCTTCCATCTGCTGCGCCGCCAGATGCTGCGCATGTTCCGCAAGCCGCTGGTCATCCTGACGCCGAAGTCGCTGCTGCGCGCCAAGGACGCCACCTCGCCGGTGAGCGAGTTCACCAAGGGCGAGTTCCGCACCGTGATCGGTGAGGTCAACGCCGAGATCGACGCCAGCAAGGTCAAGCGCGTGATCGCCTGCTCGGGCAAGGTCGCCTACGACCTGATGAAGGCTCGCGGCGAGAAGAAGGACGTCGCGATCGTGCGCGTGGAACAGCTGTATCCGTTCCCGCACAAGGCCTTCGCGGCCGAGCTCAAGAAGTACCCGAACCTCGCCGAGATCGTGTGGTGCCAGGACGAGCCGCAGAACCAGGGCGCCTGGTTCTTCGTGCAGCACTACATCCACGAGAACATGGCCGATGGCCAGAAGCTCGGCTACGCCGGCCGTCCGGCCTCGGCCTCGCCGGCGGTGGGCTACGCCCACCTGCATCAGGAACAGCAGAAGGCGCTGCTGGAACAGGCTTTCGGCAAGCTCAAGGGCTTCGTGCTGACCAAGTAAGAGAGAACAAACATCATGGCAATCGTTGAAGTCAAAGTCCCCCAGCTGTCCGAGTCGGTCGCCGAAGCGACGCTGCTGCAATGGAAGAAGAAGCCCGGTGAAGCCGTGGCCATCGATGAAATCCTGATCGAGATCGAGACCGACAAGGTCGTGCTGGAAGTGCCGGCCCCGTCCGCCGGCGTGCTGGCCGAGCTGGTCGTCGCCGACGGCGGCACCGTCACCTCGGACCAGGTGATCGCCAAGATCGACTCCGAAGGCAAGGCGGGCGCCGCCGCGCCGGCCGCTGCCGCTCCGGCGCCTGCCGCCGCGGCTCCCGCGCCGGCCGCTGCCGCGGCCTCGTCGGACAGCAAGGCCGGCGTCGCGATGCCCGCCGCCGCCAAGATCATGGCCGACAACGGCCTGGCCGCCGGCTCGGTGGCCGGCACCGGCAAGGATGGCCGCGTGACCAAGGGCGACGTGCTGGGCGCGATCGAAGGCGGCGCCAAGCCGGCCACGATCCCGGCCCCGGTGCAGGCCCCGGCCGCTCCGGCCAAGGCGCCGCTGCAGGCTGTCGCCGCGCCGGTGTCCGCCAACCTGGGCGACCGCCCGGAACAGCGCGTGCCGATGAGCCGCCTGCGCGCCCGCATCGCCGAGCGCCTGCTGCAATCGCAATCGACCAACGCCATCCTGACCACGTTCAACGAAGTGAACATGGCCCCGGTGATGGAGCTGCGCAAGAAGTTCCAGGACAGCTTCACCAAGGAACACGGCACGAAGCTGGGCTTCATGAGCTTCTTCGTCAAGGCTGCGGTCCACGCGCTGAAGAAGTACCCGGTGCTGAACGCCTCGGTCGACGGCAATGACATCGTCTACCACGGCTACTTCGACATCGGCATCGCCGTCGGCTCGCCGCGCGGTCTGGTCGTGCCCATCCTGCGCAACGCGGACCAGATGAGCTTCGCCGACATCGAGAAGAAGATTGCCGAGTTCGGCAAGAAGGCCCAGGAAGGCAAGCTCGGCATCGAAGAGATGACTGGCGGCACCTTCTCGATCTCCAACGGCGGCACCTTCGGCTCGATGCTGTCGACCCCGATCATCAACCCGCCGCAGTCGGCCATCCTGGGTGTGCACGCGACCAAGGACCGCGCCGTCGTCGAGAACGGCCAGATCGTGATCCGTCCGATCAACTACCTGGCGATGTCCTATGACCACCGCATCATCGACGGCCGCGAAGCCGTGCTGGGCCTGGTCGCCATGAAGGACGCGCTGGAAGATCCGGCCCGTCTGCTGTTCGACCTGTGATGGACGCCAGGCGGGCCATGACGAAGACCTTGGGGGCGGCAGCCCTCGGCGCCTTCGCGTGTCTCCCGCCTGCGTTCGGATGCGCGATCGAGGGCGAGTACCGGATGTCGTGGGTCAAGACGCATGGTGGCGCGCCGCTCCCGGAGCTGCGCATCGTGTTGTCGGGCGTGCCGGCACAGGACCGCGAAGTGCTGGACGGGATACAAGCCGTTTCCGCCGCGGATTGCCGCTCGCACTTCCAGTCGCAACATTCGAGCGATCGGTATTTCGTGAAGGTCGCCGACATCGAGCGGGCAAAGCTGGATGGTCTGTTTGCGTCTGCCCGTCCACCGCTGGACTGCTACCAGAACGATTTGGCGGTGATCTGCAAGAACCCGTCCGGCCAGCCGCTTACCGCCGTCTGTTCGCGGGAACGCGGAACGCATCCGCTGATTGACTCGACGAACGCGGGCGACCCGCTGGTGGAACTGTTCTGTTCCGTGAGCGGGTCCAAACGCGAAGACTTCGAGATCGCCCGGCGCATCGACGTCCCGGCCGCTGAACTCATCGGCGCTGTCGGATATCAAGGTATTTTCAGACTCGAGAGAATTCAGAAATGAGCAAGCAATTCGACGTCGTCGTCATCGGCGGCGGTCCCGGCGGCTACATCGCGGCGATCCGCGCGGCGCAGTTGGGCTTCAACGCGGCCTGCATCGACGAGTGGAAAAACGACAAGGGCGGTCCCGCTCCCGGCGGCACCTGCACCAACGTCGGCTGCATCCCGTCCAAGGCCCTGCTGCAGTCCAGCGAGCACTTCGA
>Ga0102591_1001021_pt1 | contig 42552 bp, 40 predicted proteins | sample AraplaCol_mCL_r2_2_FD_76860 | JGI IMG/M metagenome (GOLD analysis project Ga0102591, IMG submission 76860) | Arabidopsis root microbial communities from North Carolina, USA - plate scrape MF_Col_mCL_r2 (SPADES assembly) (version 2) | ecosystem: Host-associated > Plants > Roots > Endosphere...
GCTGCTTCGGCATCTGGTTCAGCCGGTTTGAGATAGGGGAACTCGACCTGCGCGTACTGTGATACGCGCAGATCACGTGTTACCCATGTCTCCGAACACCTGTTACCCATGTCTCCGGTCTGTACACGGGGCAGGGGAGAGGGCAAGCGGTTCAACTTGCGATGTGGCTGGCAAGCAGGCCCTCTGGCCCTCTCCCCCAACCCCTCTTCCACTTCGCGGGAGAGGGGAGCTAAAACGCTTCAAAGCCTTTCCGCGTGATGCCGCACATGGTCGGCCACGAACGTCGAGATGAAGTAATACCCGTGGTCGTAGCCTGCATGGCGCCGTAGCGTCAGGGGCTGGCCTACTTTGGCGCAAGCCGCTTCGAACGCTTCCGGATAAAGCTGCTCGGCCAGGAATTTGTCCGCCAGTCCCTGGTCGATCAGGATGCCCGCAGGGAAGGGTGCCGAAGCCTGCGCGGCCATCAACGCAGTGGCGTCGTGCTGGGCCCATCGGTTGCGGTCTTCGCCGAGATAGCCCGTGAAGGCTTTCACGCCCCACGGGCACTGCGATGGTGCAGCGATGGGTGCGAAGGCCGACACCGAGCGGAAGCGTTGCGGGTAACGTTGTGCCAGCACCAGTGCGCCGTGGCCGCCCATCGAGTGGCCGAAGATGCCGATGCGTGCGGGGTCCGCAGGCAGATCGTTGGTGACGAGGTGGAACAGTTCGTCAGCCACGTAGCTCTCCATGCGCCAGTGCATGCGCCACGGCGCTTCGGTGGCATCGACGTAGAAGCCGGCTCCTGCGCCGAAGTCCCAGGCATCGGCCTCGCCGGGCACGTGGGCACCGCGCGGGCTGGTGTCGGGCGTCACAAGGATCAGGCCGTGCTCGGCGGCGAACTGCTGGGCGCCGGCCTTGATCATGAACGTTTCCTCGGTGCACGTCAGGCCGGCCAGGTAGAACAGCGCCGGCAACGCCTTGGCTCCCGGCACCAGTGCCTGCGGCGGCAGGAACACCGAGAACCGCATCGGCAGCCCGATGGCCGCCGACTGGTGCTGGTAGAAGCGCTGGACGCCGCCGTGGCAGCCGTGTTCGCTCAGCAGTTCCATGGGCCGATCCTCAGTACAGCACCACGGAGCGGATCGACTCGCCGCGCTTCATCAGGTCGAAGCCCTCGTTGATGCGATCCAGCGGCAGCGTGTGCGTGATCAGGTCGTCGATGTTCAGCTTGCCTTCCATGTACCAGTCCACGATCTTCGGCACATCCGTGCGGCCGCGTGCGCCGCCAAAGGCCGAACCCTTCCATTCGCGGCCCGTGACCAGCTGGAACGGGCGCGTGGAGATTTCCGCGCCCGCTTCGGCCACGCCGATGATGATCGACTTGCCCCAGCCCTTGTGGCAGCACTCCAGCGCCTGGCGCATGACTTGCGTGTTGCCGATGCATTCGAACGAGTAGTCGGCGCCGCCATCGGTCAGTTGCACGATGGCGTCCACTACGTTTTCCACATCCTTCGGGTTGATGAAATGCGTCATGCCGAACTTGCGTGCCATGGCTTCGCGGCCCGGGTTCAGGTCCACACCGATGATCTTGTCGGCGCCCACCATCTTGGCGGCCTGGATCACGTTCAGGCCGATGCCGCCGAGTCCGAACACCACCACGTTGGCACCGGCTTCCACCTTGGCCGTGAACAGCACGGCGCCCACGCCGGTAGTCACGCCGCAGCCGATGTAGCAGACCTTGTCGAACGGTGCGTCAGGACGAATCTTGGCCAGCGCGATTTCCGGCACCACGATGTGGTTGGCAAAGGTCGACGTGCCCATGTAGTGGAAGATCGGCTTGCCGTCGATGGAGAAGCGCGACGTGCCATCGGGCATCAGGCCCTTGCCCTGCGTCGAGCGGATGGCCTGGCACAGGTTGGTCTTGCGCGAGAGACAGAACTTGCACTGGCGGCATTCCGGCGTGTAGAGCGGAATGACGTGATCGCCGGCTTTAAGCGAGGTCACGCCGGGGCCGACGTCCGTGACGATGCCCGCGCCTTCGTGGCCCAGGATGGCCGGGAAGATGCCTTCGGGGTCCGCGCCGGAGAGCGTGTAGTAGTCGGTGTGGCAGATGCCCGTGGCCTTGATTTCGACGAGTACCTCGCCTGCGCGCGGGCCATCGAGATCCACCTCTTCGACGGTGAGCGGGGCGCCGGCTTTCCAGGCAATGGCGGCTTTGGTCTTCATGGGGCAACTCCTGTGCGAATGAGGTGGGGCGAAGGCGTGCGTGGCACGCCTTCCGCCGACAGGCCAAGACTATACGGGCAACGGCGGGATGCGGCCAGACGGATGAGCGATTATCGGCTGACTGTCGTGCGTGGTGTGGCAGGGGGCGCGGTGTTTTCGGTAGTCGGCAATTGTCCTTCGTGGCGCCGGCCCAGCCACCAGCCCAGCCACGCCCAGGCCAACGCCAGCAGCGCACCGGCCAGCGCCACCGTGGCGGGATGGCCCGAGAGCGCGTCGATGGCGGTCTTGACCCATGCACTGACGGCATCGCCCGCGCGGTAGATCGCCGTGTCGATCACGTTCTTGGCCTTGTACTTGGTCTCGGGGTCCACCACCGTGAACAGCATCTCGCGTCCCGGCCGCAGCATCGCGTACTCGCCCACGCGCCGCAGGATCATCACGCCGGCCAGCACGGCAAACGTGGGCCACATCGCGAGCAGCAGGAAGCCGCCGGCCACCGCCAGGGGCACGAGCGTCAGCAATGCGCTCACGCCGTAGCGGCGTGCCACGCGGCCCGAGAAGAAAACCTGTACGAGGATGGTCAGCGCCTGCACCGTCGCATCGAGCGCGCTGAAGACCTGCGTCTGCTGCTGGCGCGATGGAAATGCCTCGGCCACCAGCCGCGCCTGCTCGAAGTAGAGGAAAGTGCTTGCCGTTGCCAGCAGGATCACGAACAGGCCCACGCCCAGCAGATAGCGCGAGCGCGCGACCAGCATCAGCCCGGCCCACAATCCTCCGCCCACTGGCTCGGAAGGGTCCATCGCCTGCATGGCCTCGATGGCGCCTGCACCGTGCCGGCGTCGCCAGCCGAACAGGTAGCCCGTGCCTGGCAGCGTGGCGGCGAGCAGCGCGGCAGAGAGCAGCATCAATCCGGTCAGGCCGATGCTGCCGACCAGCCAGCCGCCGAGCACCGGACCGGCGAGCCCGCCTGCACTGGCACCCGCCGCGATCAGCGCGAACAGGCGGCGCGCCTGCTCGGGGCGAAACACATCGGCCATCAGGCTCCACGCCACCGACACCACGAACAGGTTGAACACCGACAGCCAGACATAGAACACGCGCGCCAGCCAGACGTTGTCGGGCATCGCGCGCGTGGCAAACGCAAAGCCAAGCAGGTTGGCGACAAAGAACGCGTAGACCCACGGCACGAAGCGCCGGCGTGGCAGCCATTTGCAGCATGCGCCGTAGAACGGAATCGCCACGAGCATCACCACAAAGGTGGCCGTAAACAGCCATTGCAGATTCTTCACGCCACCGGCGATCCCCATCGTCTCGCGCACGGGGCGGAGCATGAAGTAGCTCGCGAACAGGCAGAAGAAGAACAGGAAGGCGGCGATGACGGCCGGCATCTCACCGGCGCGCACGCCGAGCAGGCGACCGGTGCGCGGGGAGGGCGGGGGATCAAGGGTGTCGGGCGGGGGCATGCCGACAGTCGGGTCCGATAGTCATGCAGTCACGCCAGCGCCGCCGCGATGCGGGCACGCTCGCGAGTGTCCGGCATGCGTCCGAACGCGGCGGCCAGGTTATCGGCCATGTTCTTCGGCTTGGACGTCGCGGGAATCGCCGCTGTCACCGCCGGATGGCTGATGATGAACTTGAGGAACAGCTGGCCCCATGACTGGCAGTCGATCTCGCCAGCCCAGTCGGGCACCGGCTTGCCTTTGACGGCGGCAAACAATCGGCCGTCCTGGAATGGGCGATTGATCAGCACTGCCACGCCGCGCTCCTGGCAGAGCGGTAGCAGTGTTTTCTCGGCGTTGCGCTCGGCCAGCGAATAATTGACCTGCAGGAAGTCCACCTTCTCGGCGCGCAGGATGTCGGCCAGTTGCTGGTGCGCGTCCTCACGGTAATGGGTAATGCCGATAAAGCGCGTCTTGCGCTGGTCCTTCCATTGGCGCAGAAGTTTCAGGTTCTCGCGCCAGTCGATCAGGTTATGCACCTGCAGCAAATCCACGCTGTCGGACTGCAGCGCCACGCGCGATTCGGTGAATTGCGCCATGGTATTGACCGCGTTGGTCGAGACCTTGGTGGCCAGGAACACCTTGCCGCGTGCCTGCACGGCTTGCAGCAGGTCTCCGGTCACGGTCTCGGCGCTGCCGTAGCTCGGCGCGGTATCCACCACGGGATGGGGAATGCGCTGGAGCAGCATGGCCAGCACCTCGGCCTGCGCACCGCGTTCCTCGGCGCCACGCCCCACGTTGAAGGTATCGGCCGTGCCCATGCCGATCACGGGCAAAGACTCGTTGGTGCCGGGGATCTTGCGGCGCAGCGGCGCTTCCACGGTTGCGGCTTGCGCGGCGGCGGCCAGGGTTTGGCCGGCGGGCAGCGTGGTCAGCGCGGCGGCCAACCCCATGAAGGTGCGGCGGTCGATGCAACGGTGTTGGCTTGGCATGGCGATTCCCGGCGGTCGATTGCGCTGACCATAGCGCGTGCATGGAGCGATGTAAACCGAAATGCCGCGCCGGAACCTTCTGCGGACATGGCGCTGGGCACAACACCCGGGCCGGGTCTCGCCCCATTGCAAAAAAGCGGCGCACACTGAACAATCCCGGCAACTTTCCATCCCCTGCATTCCCTCCCTTCACAAGGACCGGATCGTGTTATCGAGCTTGCCCGGCGTGCTGTTCGATGGTGTGACATACGGCAGCCTGCTATTCCTGATCAGCATCGGCCTGTCCGTGACGATGGGGTTGATGAATTTCGTCAACCTCGCGCACGGTGCGTTTGCCATGCTCGGCGGCTATCTCTCCGTGGTGACGATGAACCGCCTGGGCGTGCCGTTCCTGGCCGCCCTGCCGATTGCCTTTGTCGGCGCCGCGCTCGTGGGCGGGTTGCTGGAGCGCACGCTCTATCGACGTCTCTACCGCGCCAGTCATCTGGATCAGGTGCTGTTCTCGATTGGGTTGACGTTCATGGCGATAGCTGGCGCGACGTGGTGGTTCGGACCTTCGCAGCAGCCGGTGCAGTTGCCCGATTTCCTGATCGGCCAGGTCAAGGTGGCCGGACTGGAACTGGGCGCCTACCGGCTGTTCCTGCTGGCCGTGGTGATCGCCATCACGCTGGTGCTGGGCTGGCTTGTGGCACGGACGCGCTTCGGCGCCCAGGTGCGCGCCGCCGTGGATCACCAGCAGGCCGCGCGCGGGCTGGGTATCGACGTGGATCGCGTCTTCAGCCTGACCTTTGCGCTGGGCTCGGGACTCGCGGGCCTGGGTGGCGGACTGGGCATCGACGTCCTCGGTCTCGATCCCACCTTCCCACTCAAGTACATGGTGTATTTCCTGCTGGTGGTAGCGGTGGGCGGCGCGGGCAGCATCCGGGGATCGCTGGTGGCCGCGATGGTGCTGGGCGTTGCCGATGTGGCGGGCAAATACTACGTGCCTGAAATCGGGGCTTTCGTGATCTACGCGATGATGGTGCTGCTGCTTGTAGCGTTTCCGGCCGGGCTTTACGGGAGGCGAGCCGCATGACATCGCACCGCTTGCCCAATGGCCGCTGGCATCCGGCCGAGTTCGTGTTCTGGCTCATTCCCGTGGTGGCGTTCTTCGCGCTGCCCGGCTACCTGATTCTCGGCAGTCAGATTCTGATTGTTGGATTGTTCGCGTTGTCGCTCGACCTGATCCTCGGCTATGCGGGTATCGTCTCGCTGGGCCATGCCGCATTCTTCGGACTGGGCGCCTATGCGGCAGGTCTGCTTGCCGCGCACGGCTGGGGCGAACCATTGAGCGGACTGCTGGCCGCAGCGGCGGTGGCGGCCTTGGCGGGATGGCTGTGCAGCTTCCTAGTGATCCGCGGCGGCGACCTGACGCGGTTGATGGTCACGCTCGGCATTGGCCTGATGCTGTTCGAGGCCGCCAACAAGGCCGCGTTTCTGACTGGCGGCGTCGATGGATTGTCGGGCGTGACGATGGATCGCGTGCTTGGCGTGTTCGAGTTCGACCTGTTCGGCAAGACGGCGTATCTCTACAGCCTCGCCGTGCTGTTCGTCATGTTTCTGCTGGTGCGGCGCATCGTGTCCTCGCCATTCGGACTGTCGCTGCGCGGCATCCGGGAGGGCGCACGACGCATGCCGGCCATCGGCACCAACGTGCCGGGACGCTTGCGCGCCGTGTTCACGCTGGCGGCGGCCATCGCGGGTGTGGCGGGCGGGCTGCTGGCGCAGACCACGCAGTTCGTCGGCATGGATGTACTAGGATTTCCGCGCTCGGCGGAGCTGCTGGTGATGCTGGTACTGGGCGGCACGGGACGGCTCTACGGGGCACTGATCGGCGCGGCGCTGTTCATGATTGCGCAGGATGTGCTGTCCGGCATCAATCCGGTCTACTGGCAGTTCTGGATCGGCCTGCTGCTGGTGCTCATGGTGCTGTTTGCGAAGGGTGGGGTGATGGGCGCTGTCAGTACGGTCCGCGAGCGGATGGCCGCGCGACGTCGCATCGCAGGAAACCAGGGAGCCGATGCATGACCGCCACCTTGCGAACCGAGGGCCTCTGCAAATCCTGGGGCGCGTTTGCCGCCAATAGCGATGTCTCGCTGACATTTGCGCCGAGCTCGCGCCATGCGCTGATCGGGCCCAATGGCGCGGGCAAGACCACGTTCATCAACCTGCTGACTGGCGCGCTGGCGCCGACTGCGGGACGCATCTGGCTTGGCGATCGGGACATCACAAAGCTGCCGCAGCACACACGGGTGAAGCTCGGCATGACGCGCACGTTCCAGATCAATACGCTGTTTCCGGGGCTGACGGTGCTGGAATCGGTGGTGCTGGCCGTGGCCGAGCGTGCAGGCGCATCGGGCATCTGGTCACGCACGGTGGCGTCGCAGACGGCGCTGGTGGACGAGGCGATGGGCGTGCTGGCGATGCTGCGGCTCGACCGCGATGCGGATGCGGAGACGCGTGCGTTGCCCTACGGCAAGCAGCGCCTGCTGGAGATGGCGCTGGCACTGGCCACGCGGCCGACGATCCTGCTGCTCGATGAGCCTGCAGCTGGCATCCCTGCAGGGGAGAGCGCTGAACTGTTCGCGGTTATCGCCGCTTTGCCGCGCGATATCACCATCGTCTTTATCGAGCACGACATGGATCTGGTCTTCCGATTCGCCGAACGCATCACCGTGCTGGTGGCGGGCCGCGTGCTGACCGAGGGCACGCCAGCCGAGATCGCTGCCGATTTACGCGTGCGCGAGGTGTATCTCGGGGAGGCCGCCCATGGATGAGTTGCTCCGACTTGAATCCGTCAGCGCTGGCTATGGCGAAGCGGTGGTACTCGACGGCATCGACCTGACGCTCGGCGCGGGCGATAGCCTGGCGCTGCTGGGACGCAACGGCGTGGGCAAGACCACGCTGCTCTCGACGTTGATGGGCTTCACGCGGCTGCGCGGTGGCCGGCTGCACTGGCGGGGGAAAGATCTGGCGCGCACGCCGCCGCATCGACGGGCACAGGGCGGCATTGGCTGGGTGCCGCAGGAGCGCTGGGTGTTTCCCTCGCTGACCGTCGAGGAGCACCTGGCTGCGGTGGCACGACCGGGTCCGTGGGATATTGCCGGGATTTACCGCATTTTTCCGCGGCTGGAAGAGCGGCGCCGCAACTTCGGCAACCAGTTGTCGGGCGGCGAGCAGCAGATGCTGGCGATTGCGCGCGCGCTGATGGTCAACCCCTCACTGCTATTGCTCGACGAGCCGATGGAAGGTCTCGCGCCGATCATCGTCCAGGAGTTGCAGCGTGTGATCAGCGGGCTGATCGTAGAGAGCGGCATGGCAGTGATCGTGGTGGAACAGCACGCCCGGCTGGCGCTGGGCATGACGCGGCAGGCCATCGTGCTGGACCGGGGCAGGGTGGTGCATCGCTCGGACAGCGCTGCGCTGCTATCCGACACGGCACTGCTCGACCGGCTAGTGACCGTGCGGCAAGCATAGCGAAACGTCAGGGTTTCAGGCTGCTGTAGAAAGCGGCAAGGTTGGCGATATCCGCATCGCTGAGCGGCTTCGCCATCAGGTTCATCATCTCGTCCTTGCGCGCGCCAGTCTTGTACGCCTTGAGCGATTTCACGAGGTAGGACTCGACCTGCCCCGCCAGATGCGGGGCTTCGGGCAGTTTCGACTTGCCATCCATGCCATGACAGGTCTGGCATTGGAGCGCCTTGGCACGGCCCGCCTGCACGTCGGCGGCGATGGCCCCGGCCGGCAGGCCGAGGCACACCACAATCAAGGCGCCGGTCAGATAGGCTGCGCCTCTCATTTCGCTCCCGAGTAGCTGATGCGATAGATGGCCCCGGCGAAGTCATCGGACACCAGCAGCGAGCCATCCTGCAATTGCTGAACATCGACCGGGCGGCCCATGTACTCGCCATTCGGTGTCAGCCAGCCTTCGGCAAAGACCTCGGTCGCGCCTGCCGTGCCGTCCTTGTTCACCGCCGTGTAAACGATGCGCGCGCCGATGGGCTTGGTGCGGTTCCAGGAGCCGTGCTCGGCGGCGAAAACCCCGCCCTGATACTTGGCCGGGAACATCTTGCCCGTGTAGAACGACATGCCAAGGTCCGCTGCATGCGGGGCGTAATCCACTACCGGGAACACAACGTCCGCAGGCGGCTGGGCGTCCTTGTATTCCACCGTCCGGACCTTGCCGCCGCCGTACCATGGGAAGCCAAAGTTCTGGCCGGCCTTGGTGGCGCGGTTCAGCTCGCCGGGCGGCTGGTCGTCGCCCATTCCGTCCACCTGGTTGTCCGTGAACCAGAGCGTCTTGTCGGCGGGGTTGAAGTCGAGCCCCACGGAATTGCGGATGCCGAGCGCGTAGACCTCGCGATTCTTGCCGTCCTGGCCGATGCGGATGATGCCAGACACGCCGCTCTTGTTCATCGCGGCAAGCTTGTCCTTGGGCGGCACGTTCCACGGCTGGCCCAGCGCGATATAGAGCATCTTGTCTGGCCCCACGCGACACGCGCGCGCGCCGTGGTTGAAGCTTTCGAACTCGGCAGGCACAAGCTTGCCTTGCGGCACCACCACGCCGGCGGCCACATCGGGCCCGCCTTCGCCGAAGAACTGGGCGGCGGGGAAGGCCAGCACGCGGTTCTGCTCGGCCACATAGAGAATGCCGTCCGGCGAGAAGCAGACGCCGTTGGGCACCTTGAACGTGACGGAACTGGCGAACTGCACCACATCATCGGCCACGCGGCGCTTGGTGCGATCGGTAACCTGCCAGACGCGGTTCTTGCGCGTGCCGACGAAGACCACGCCCGTCGAGGGTTCGATGGCCATGTGGCGGGCCTCGGGCACGATGGCGTAAAGCTCGATCTTGAAGCCCTGCGGCAGCTTGATCGCCTTGAGGTTCTCGCGGATGGCGTCGGCGTTCTGGCCGGTCTGCGCCACCTTCTCGGGCGGGGGCGCGCCGGTCTGCTTGAAACTCTGGAGCTTCTGGAGGTTATCAGTAGGTGCCGCCATGACGGCGGGGCTGGATACGGCGGCCACGAAACATACCGCCGCCATGGCAATGGCAGAGCGCTTCATCGTGCTGTCTCCGGAGTTCTTGTCGTCTGGCAGCGCACAGGCGCCGCCAGACAAGGTTAGGACAGCTTTCGCCACAAGGGAATTTCACATTCCCGCAGGCGCGATAAAAGATTTTTACTGCAGGGATAGTCGCCGGCTATCCCTGCAGCGTGCCGGAAAGGGTTACTTGCCCGAGTCCTTCACGCCATCGAACTTGTCGAACTCCACGTTGTAGAGCTCGCCATTGCGCTTTTCCACCTTGCGGATGTAGACGGTCTGCACCACGTCGCGCGTGGCGGGGTCGATGGTGATGGTGCCGCGCGGGCTCTGCAGCTTCATGCCCTTGAGCGCAGCCAGGAACTTGTCGCCGTCCGTGGCGCCGTTGGTCTTCTTCAGCGCCTCGTAGATGGCAGCCATGCCGTCGAACGCGGCCACTGCCATGAAGTTGGGCCGGCCCGCGCCAGGATTGGCGGTGGCGAACGCCTTCAGGAACGCCTGGTTCTCCTTCGAATCATGGGCGGCGGAGTAGTGGAACGACGTGATCACGCCCAGCGTGGCATCGCCCATGGCGGGCAGCACGTGGTCGTCGGTCAGGTCGCCCGTGGCAATCACGCGGATGCCGGCATCGGCCAGCCCGCGCTCGCGGAATCCCTTCATGAAGGCCACGCCCTGCTCGCCGGCCGGCAGGAACAGGAAGACGGCCTCGGGTTTGGCGTCCTTGATGCGTTGGATGAACGGGGCGAACTCCGGGTTGCGCAGTGGCACGCGGATCGATTCCACGATCTGGCCGCCACCGCCGATGAAATTGGTCTTGAACGCGGTCTCGGCATCGATGCCCGGCGCGTAGTCGGCCACCAGCGTGACCACCTTCTTCACGTTGTTGCGCACGGCCCAGGTGGCCATCGGCGCGGAGATCTGCGGCAGCGTCATCGAGACGCGCGCAATGTAGTTCGACTTCGTGGTGATGATCGAGGACGCAGCGTTGAAGATCACCATCGGCTTCTTGGCCTGCTCGGCCACGGGCGCCACCGCCAGCGCCTCGGGGGTCAGGCCGAAACCGGCGAGCACGTCCACCTTGTCGCGCACCACCAGTTCCTGCGCCAGCCGCTTGGCTACCTCGGGCACGGGGCCGGTGGTGTCCTTGACGATGATCTGCACCTTGCGGCCCGCCACGGTGTCACCGTGGATCTGCTGCCACGCCTTGATACCGCCTTCCATCTGTTTGCCGTAGTCGGCAAAGCTGCCCGAGAACGGCGCAATCAGCCCGATCTTCACGGGATCGGCAGCATGGGACAACGGGGAATGCGCGAGAACGGCAAGGGCGCCGCACGCCAGCATGGCGCGCCGCAGCAGACTGAACGTCATGGAGATCTCCCGAAAGTGCAGTGTTGTAGGGCTGCATCGAGTGGGGAGTGTAGAGGGGGGAGGGGAGGCGGGCAATCGGGTTTGCCCGGTGTTTTATCGGCAATCTCTGCCGGTTTGCTCCCCTCTCCCGCATGGCGGGAGAGGGGCTGGGGGAGAGGGCAAAGCGGTGCAAATTGCGACAGGTCGGCAAGCAGAACCTCCCGCCCTCTCCCCTAACCCCTCTCCCGCAGGCGGGAGAGGGGAACCAAAAACATGCAGCGGGAGAGACGCTTCAAACCACCGTCGACAACGCCAGCGTAAACAACAGCGCCACCACCGAGATAATCGTTTCCGCTACCGACCACGTCTTGAACGTTTGCGCCACGGTCATGTTGAAGTATTCCTTCACCAGCCAGAAGCCGCCGTCGTTGACGTGCGAGAGGATCAGCGAGCCGGCGCCCGTGGTCAGCACCAGCAGTTCGGGGCGGGTGCCCGGCACGCTGGCGGCGATGGGGGCAACGATGCCGGCTGCAGTGGTCATGGCGACCGTGGCCGAACCCGTGGCGATGCGGATCATCACCGCCACCAGCCAGCCCAGCACGAGTACCGAGACGTGGGCGTTGTTGGCCACGTCGACGATGGCCGTGGAGATGCCCGAGTCGCGCAGCACGCGGCCGAAGCCGCCGCCTGCGCCTACCACCAGCGTGATGATGGCAGTGGGGGCCACGCACTCGTTGGTGAACTTCAGGATCGACTCACGGGTAAAGCCGCGCATCTTGCCGAACGTGTAGAAGCTGAACAGCGTAGCGATCAGCAGGGCCATCACCGAGTTGCCGATGAGCTTCAGGAAGTCGTTGGCAAAGGTCTTCGGCGTGGCAATCAGGTCTGCCCAGCTACCGATCAGCATCAGGAACACCGGCAGCAGGATGGTCAGCACCGTGATGCCAAAGCCCGGCAGGTTGCCGGCGCGCGCGTTGTCGCCTTCCTCGGTCAGTTGCTCGGCCAGCGGATTCACGGCCGGCAGCTGGATGTGCTTGTCGATCAGCTTGGCGAACAGCGGTCCGGCGATGATCGCGGTGGGAATACCGACGATCAGCGCGAACATGATGGTCTTGCCGATATCGGCGCCATACGCCTGCACAGCCAGCAGCGCGGCCGGGTGCGGCGGGATCAGGCCGTGGACCACGGACAGGCCGCAGACCATCGGGATGCCGACCAGGATCATCGACGTGTTCGTGCGCTTGGCCACGTTGAACGCGATGGGAATCAGCAGCACGAAGCCCACTTCGAAGAACACCGGCAAGCCCACGATGAACGCGATGACCACCATGGCCCAGTGCACGTTCTTCTCGCCGAAGAAGTCGATCAGCGTCAGCGCGATGCGCTCGGCGCCGCCGGATTCGGCCATCATCTTGCCCAGCATCGTGCCCAGGCCGATCACCAGCGCGATGTGTCCCAGCGTGCCACCGACCCCGGCCTCGAAGGACTTCACGATATCGCCCATCGGCATGCCCACGGCAAAGCCAAGGGCTACCGACACCACCACGAGTGTGATGAACGGGTTCAGTTTGAATTTGGCAATGAGGATCACCAGCGCGATCACCGCGATCAGCGCGTACACCAAGAGCGTGGTTCCCGTAACGGCACCCATGTCTCGTCTCCTTGTCGCGGGTGCCGGCCTGAGGACGGTCCGCTCTCGCTATGAAAAAGCCGCGATTTCTTGCGAACGCGGCGGGTTGATGAAATCGTTGTGTGCGCCGGCTGGCTCGCCGGCAGCACCTGCGGAGGGCAGGCGCTCAAATCAAAAAATCAGGTCGGGACTGAATCAGGGCTTGCGATACGCGATGCAATCCACTTCTACCTTGCAGTCCACCACCATGCTCGACTGCACGCAGGCGCGGGCCGGCGGATTGGCGCCGAAGTATTCCTTGAAGATCTTGTTGAACGAGGGGAAGTCGCGCGCATCGTCCAGCCACACGCCACAGCGCACCACGTGCTCGGGGCCGTAGCCGGCTTCGGCGAGGATGGCGAGTACGTTCTTGATGGCCTGATGCGTCTGCGTGACGATGTTGCCTTCCACCACTTCGCCATCGACCATCGGCACCTGGCCGCTGACGTACAGCCAGCCGTCCGCCTGCACCGCGCGTGCAAACGGCATGTGCGAGCCGCCCTGGCCCGTGCCGCCTTCTACGCCGAATCGTTTGATGTCCATGGAAACTCCTTTGCACTGTATGTTCTGAAATCAGGATGGGCGTGCGCCGCGCGGCAGGAAGCGCCCGGCGCGTATGCCAGTGGCTTCGCGGTGCTGCCACGACAGCTCGCCATTGACCCAGACGGCGGCGATGCCTTCGGCCGGCTGCATCGGGTCGATAAAGCTGGCGGCGTCGCGGATGGTGGCCGCGTCGAACAGCACAAGGTCCGCCCAGTAGCCTTCGCGCACGAAGCCGCGTTCGGTGAGCCCGAAGCGCTCGGCGGAGAGGCCCGTCATCTTGTTGATTGCCACGGCCAGCGGAAACAGTTCGCGGTCGCGTGCGTAATGCCCCAGCACGCGCGGGAACGCACCCCACAGGCGCGGATGGGGCAGCGGATCGTTGGGGAGTCCATCGGAACCCACCACGGTGGCCGGGTGGCTCAGGATGCGGTCCACGTCGGCATCTTCCATGCAGTGATAGACCGCGCCGGCCGGCTGCAGACGGCGCGCGGCCTCGTGCAGATCGACGTTCCAGTCCGTGGCGATATCGGCGAGCAGACGTCCGCCCTGATCGGGATGGGACTCGGACCACGTGACCTGGATGTCGAAGTCGCTGGTGACCTGCTTGAGATCGAGCGTCGAGGAACTGGCCGTGTACGGATAGCAGTCGCAGCCCACCGGCTGCCAGCGCTGCGCCGTTTCCAGCGATTGCAGCACCTGGCCGCTGCGGCCCCAGTTCGGCACGCCCGCGCATTTCAGGTGCGAGATCACTACCGGCACGCGCGCGTGACGGCCGATGCGGTACGCCTCGTCCATCGCGTCGAGGATTTCGGCGAATTCGCTGCGCAAGTGCGTGGCATAGAGCGCGCCGGCATCGGCCAGCGGCTCGGCCAGCGCCAGCACCTCGTCGGTGGGCGCGTGGAAGGCGTTGGCATAGGCGAGCCCCGTGGACAGGCCCAATGCGCCATGCGCCAGGGCTTCTTCGAGCTGGCCGCGCATGGCGGTGATCTCTTCCGCCGTGGCCGCGCGGTCGAAGCGGTCCATGTGGTTGCTGCGCAGCGCGGTATGCCCTACCAGCGCCGCCACGTTAACCGAAGGCTGCGCGGCGTTCACGGCATCGACATAGGTGCGGAAATCCGGGTAGCGGAACGCCTCGGCACGGCCGAGCAGGTTCATCGGATCGGGCGGATCGCCGGGTAACGTTACCGGCGCGGCGCTGATGCCGCAGTTGCCGACGATCACCGTGGTCACGCCTTGCGAGATCTTCGGCGTCATGGCCGGTTCGCGTACCACGTTGGTGTCGTCGTGCGTGTGGACGTCGATGAAACCGGGCGAGAGCACCAGCCCGTGGCCTTCCACAACGTGCGACGCGGTATCCGGATCGATCGTGCCGGCCTCGTCGATGCGGGCAATGCGACCATCGCGCAGCGCCACATCCGCCATGCGGCCGGCAGCGCCGGAGCCGTCGAGCAGCATCACGGCGCGAATCAGGGTATCGAACAGGTGTGGCATGGTCAGTCTCCCAGCGGCTGGCGGCTATCTGGGCCGTCGCTGTCCTGGCTGACGCCGCGATGGACGTCGAGCACGTACTTGAGCCGTCGCAGCTTTTCCTTGCTTTGCTCCTGCTGGAGCAGCGCGCACTGGGTGGCCAGCACGTCCATCACCAGCAGCATCGCGTAGCGGGACGCCGACGGCTTGAAAATGAAATCGGTTTCCAGCGTGCGCACCGGCAGCAGCACGTCGGCGCGCGCCGCCAGTGGCGAACCTAGCGCGGTCACGGCGACCAACCGCGCGCCGTACTCGCGCGCCGTATCGCAACTGGCCAGCATCTCGGGCACGTTGCCGCTGGCCGAGAACGCCAGCACCACGTCGTCGCGCGTCAGCGTGGCCGCCACCATCTTTTGCAGCAGGGCGTCCTGATATGTGGCCACGGGCTGCCCCAGTCGTGCCAGCCGGAAGCGCGCCTCGTCGGCCATGAACGTGGAGCCGCCACCCATCCCGAAAGCGTAGACCATGCGTGCGCCGAGCAACAGGCGTGCGGCCTGATCGATTCGCGCGGGGTCGATCAGCTTGCGATTGACCTCCAGCGTGGTCAGCACATCGGTATGGATGCGATCGGTCAGCGTGGCGGGCGTGTCTGCCTCGGTCAGCGCGGGGGCGGGCTGCAGGAAACGCGTGCCCACCGCAGTGGCCTGCGCCAACCGCAGCTTGAGGTCGCGCACATCGCGGCAACCAATGGCCTTGGCAAAGCGCGTGACGCTGGCCTCACTCACCGCCGCCTTGCGTGCCAGTTCGTTGATGCTGGCGGCGGCTGCGCTGGCCAGATCCTCCAGGATCACTTGCGCCACCTTCTGCTCGGCCAGACGCAGCGACGGGCCACGCTCGGCAATGCGGGTCAGGATGTCGAAGGGTGCGGTCATGGTCGGGGTGGCGGGCGGCACCGGTCATTGCCGGCAACGCATGTTACTTTATAACAAGGGTGAAATATCGTAATTTCAAGGCTATCATTACGTCAATTGAATTTTGACAGGGTGATGTCAGCGATGCGTGAAATAAAGTACCAGACCGGAATGATCGATCCGCTCAACAAGGCGCTGGGCCGTCTGGACGCACCGCTGACCCCATCCGAAGCTGCCCAGCCGGGCTGGAAACTGCTGGCCGAGGAACTCAGCCTGCCGGCTGCCGTGCTCTATGAAGAACGGCTCACGCACAACCTCTCGTGGATGCGCAATTTCATGGGCGCCTATGGCGTGCAGCTCGCGCCCCATGGCAAGACAACCATGGCGCCGAAGTTGTTCGCGCGCCAGCTCGCCGAGGGTGCCTGGGGTATCACGCTGGCCACTGCACAACAGACTGCTGCCGCTGCCGCACACGGTGTAAAGCGCGTGCTGATGGCGAATCAGTTGGTGGGGCGCCGCAATATGGAGATCGTGGCCGATCTGCTGCGCGATCCGGACTTCGAATTCTTCACACTGGTCGATTCGGCCGCGCTGACGGATCAGCTTGGCGCGTTCTTCCACGCACGTGGCCAGACACTTCAGGTGCTGCTCGAGCTGGGCGTGGAAGGCGGTCGCACGGGCGTGCGCGACGCGGCGCAGCAGGCCGAAGTCCTCGCAGCGCTATCGCGCTGGCCCGATACGCTGGTGCTGGCGGGTGTGGAAGTTTATGAAGGCGTGCTGTCGCAGGAAGCCGATATCCGCCGCTTCCTGCAGCGCACCGTCGCGGTCACGCGCGAACTGGCTGCGGCGGGCCGCTTCGGGCGTAGCCCGGTTGTGATGTCGGGCGCAGGCTCTGCGTGGTACGACGTGGTGGCCGAGGAGTTCGCGCGCACCGAGATCGGCGCGCCGATCGACATCGTGCTGCGTCCGGGCTGCTACCTGACGCATGACGTGGGCATCTACCGCGCGGCGCAGGAGCGTATCCTGAACAGTAATCCGGTGGCGCAGAAGATGCGCGAGGGATTGCTGCCCGCGCTGCAATTGTGGGCGTACGTGCAGTCGATTCCCGAGCCGACACGCGCCATCATCGGCCTGGGCAAGCGCGATGCGGCGTTCGATGCCGGCATGCCGGTGCCCGCGCAGATCTACCGTCCGGGCACGGAAGCGCCGATGGCGACGGCGGCGCACTGGAAGGTGACCGGGATGATGGACCAGCACGCCTATCTGGAAATCGAAGCTGGCGACGATATCCGCGTCGGCGATATGATTGCCTTCGACATTTCGCATCCATGCCTGACGTTCGACAAGTGGCGCCATATCCCCGTGCTGGATGGCCAGTTGCGCGTCATCGACATCGTGCAAACCTTCTTCTGAACCGGGAGCGGCACGCGACATGAGCATCGACATTCTTGCCTACGGCGAACCGCTGGTGGAGTTCAACCAGCAGCCAGACGACCCCTCGCGCTACCTGCAGGGCTTCGGTGGCGATACCTCCAATTTTGCGATTGCCGCCGCGCGGCAGGGCGCCAGCGCCGGCTTCGTCGGCGCAGTGGGCAGCGACAGCTTCGGCGAGCGCCTGCTGGCACTCTGGACGCATGAGCGTGTGGATACCCGCCACGTGCACATCGACACGGCCGCGCCGACCGGCGTCTATTTCGTCTCGCACGACAATCACGGCCATCGTTTCGATTACCTGCGCGCGGGCTCGGCATCGAGCCGCTATCACCACGACCAGTTGCCGCTGGCGGCCATCGCGCAGGCTCGCTACCTGCACCTCTCCGGCATCAGCCTGGCCATCAGCACGAGCGCCTGCGACGCAGGGCTGGCCGCGATGGAACACGCGCGCAAGGCCGGCGTGCAGGTCTCGCTCGATACCAACCTGCGGCTGCGCCTGTGGTCCCTGGCCCGCGCGCGCGGCATCATGCGCGAGGCGTTTGCGCTGACCGATGTCTGCCTGCCAAGCTGGGACGACATCACCGTGCTCACCGGCCTCGACGACCGCGATGCCATCGTCGATCACCTGCTCGCCTGCGGCGTGAAGATCATTGCGCTGAAACTGGGCGAGGAGGGCAGCTATGTGGCCACGCCCGAATCACGCGCACTGGTGGCGCCGTATCCGGTGAAGCCGCTCGATGCCACGGGCGCGGGTGACTGCTTTGGCGGCAGCTTTATCGCGCGGCTGGCCGCCGGCGCCGATCCATTCGAGGCGGCTCGCTATGCCAATGTGGCCGCAGCACTCTCGACCACCGGCTATGGCGCCGTGGCGCCGATCCCGCATGCAGACACCGTGCTCGCCCGGCTGGAACAAAACATCTCCGTGATTGCCTGACCTTTCATCGCCGGGTCCAGACACTCATCGAACAATCGCTCAATCGAATTCATACGTCATGCAAATCCAACCCTCTCCGCTACTCGCCCGCCTGACCAACGTCCCCGTGATCCCGGTGCTGGAGTACCACTCGGTAGAGGAAGCCCTGGCCGTCAGCGAGGCGCTGGTCGCCGGTGGCCTGCCCATGCTCGAAATCACGCTGCGTACCCCCGTGGCGCTGCAGGCCATGGAGGCGGTGGCGAAGGCCTTGCCGCAGGCCGTGGTGGGTGCCGGCACGGTACTGACGCTGGAGCAACTGCACGCCGTGCGCGATGCGGGCGCGCAGTTTGCCGTGTCGCCGGGCTTGACGCAGAAGCTGGCGGAAGGCGCGCAGGGCGCCGGGATTTCGCTGTTGCCGGGTGTGGCCACTGCCAGCGAAGCCATGTTCGCGCTGGAGTCGGGCTTCTCGTTCCTGAAGTTCTTCCCGGCCGAAGCGGCTGGCGGCGTGCCAATGCTGAAGTCACTCTATGGTCCGCTCTCGCAATTGAAGTTCTGCCCGACCGGTGGCATCGACCTGGCCAAGGCATCCACCTATCTGGCGCTGCCCAACGTGGTGTGCGTTGGTGGATCGTGGGTGGTGCCGAAGGATGCGGTCGCAGCCAAGGACTGGGGTCGCATCCGCAAGCTGGCGGAAGAGGCAGCGCAACTTCGCAAAGCCTGATAGCCGTTCGGGATCTCCGTATCGGTAAAAAATACAAACGCCGCACGGATTGACGCGCGCGTTGGGCAATGCAAAAAGGGCGCCAGTGGCGCCCTTTCTTCCTTCAAGTCTGCGAGGGGATTACTTCGACTTCTCGGCCGAGTTTTCGAGCTTCTGGCCACCCTTCTGCACGTCCTGCCCAAGGCCGGACATCGTGTTGCAACCTGCCATCAGCGTGGCAACCAGTACGCACCAGATCCATCCTTTCTTCATCAGTGGCTCCTTTCAGGGATAGTAGGAAGTGGGCACATTTTATCGTCGCCCCACCCACTGTCGATGCATGATGTGTGCCAATGTGTAAATACGAAAATCTCTGACAGACGGTCCCGTCCATATCGGGTTAGGGCGCGAGCAGACGCCGCGCGCGTTCCGCCACGGCCATATGCGTCTGCGCCAGCCACGTGGCGGGGAAAGGCTGGGCCAGCAGGTATCCCTGCATGCTGTCGCAGCCCCAGCCGCGAATGATGTCGAGCTGGGCCTGCGTTTCGAGTCCCTTGGCACACACCGTCGTGCCCTGGGCTTTCGCCCACACGCAGGCCGCCTGCAGCCTGGCCGAGAGGTCGGGGTGCAGGTGAGCGCTGCCAAGGTGGCGCGCATCGAGCATCACCATGTCCGGGCGCGTCAGCGTCAGCGCGCGACGGCTGGTCGCATCATCCGTGAAGTCGGCCAATGCGATGCCGATGCCGCCGTCGCGCAGCCGCTGGGCCTTTTCGGTGGTGACGTGGGAGTCCGGTACGATGCCGACCGGCACCTCGACGCAGATCTGGCCGGGCGGCAGGCCACACGCGTCGATGGCGCGGCGTAGCATGCAGATCGTATCGTCGGCCTGCAATTGCGAACTCGTGGCCAGTAGCGTGAACTGCATCGGGCCGATCGACGCCGTTTCGCAAATCAGCTGCAGCAACTGCTGCAATGTCCAGCCGCCGATTTCGTTGATCAGGCCCAGCGTTTCGACGGCGGGCATGAAATCCTGTGGCGCCACGCGGCCCAGCACGGGATGCTGCCAGCGTAGCCGCACGGTGTAGGCCGTGATGACGCCTGAAGAGAGCAGGGCGCGCGGCTGCAACTGCAGGCTCATCTCGCCTCGGCCGATGGCGCCGGGCAGTGCCGCCAGGAGCGTGGCCAGATGCGGCGTGGCAGGCTGGATAGCGGTGTGGATGCCATCGCCGCCGCGCTTGTTCACCTGCAGCATCGCGTCGAAGGCCAGTTGCAGATGTCGCTCCACCCCCGTGTCCGGTTGATCGACCGCGCCGCCGATACTGCAGGACAGGAACACCTCGAAGCCGTCCACGTGGTACGGACGCGTCAGCGCGCTCGCAATCAACTGGCTGAGATCGCGGACATGGTGCGCGCCGTCCGCCTCGGCATCAGCGTCCGGCAACAGGCATGCCAGACCCAGATCGGCCGGCCCAAGCCAGTGCATGGCCACCGGCATCGCGGCCACGCTGGCCACGCGCGACTTCACCTGGGCGCGCAGCGCGTGAACGCGGTTTGGACCTATGGTGTCGCAAGCATGTGCAAAGCGATCCAGCCGGATCACCAGCACCGCAAGGGAGTGCGTCGCCCCGAACTGGGCACGATGCTCCTCGAGCGCGGCAAGGAAGGATGCCGGCTGCAGGGCGCCACCCGGCGTGTCGGCGGAACGGTCCTCGTCCGCACCTTCGCCGCGTGGCGGATTGGCGTGGCGATCAGGATCCATTGATGAGTGATGCTGGCGCGTTCATCTGTATCGAATTGGCCGGCGATACCCGGACTGCATTCCCGTTCATACGTCATACGGTGGCGCTCTAGTGGCGCCACTCGTTCTCAATGCTGGTTGGTTTGTTGTGACTTTGCGGCCCCGTGGATACCGGCGCCTCGCTGTTCAGCCAGATCATAAGTCAGGCCCGAGCAGATTCGGAAAACTGCTATGCCGAGGTGCGTGGGGCGCCGCACCGATATTTGATTTCTCGCAACGGCCCCAAAGTTGTAGCGGTTGTTGTCTTGACCGTCGCCGTTGAATCGCGATATTCGCGCGAGGGAGCCGTGGCGTGCGAAATGAGAAAAACGAAAAAACGGGCGCATGAGGCGCCCGTTATTGTCTGGTTTCGGTTTTGGCTTTGGCTACGCGTCAGCCCGTGGTCTCAGGCTCGGGGCCATCGTCCGGTGGCACGCGGGATGCCAATACCTTGTCGATCCGCTTGCCGTCCATGTCGATAATCTCGAATTTCCACTCTCCCCACTGCACCGCGTCAGCCGTCATCGGCAACCGGCCCAGCAGCAGCAGGAGCATGCCCGACAGCGTGTGATACCGCTCCTTGTCCTCTTCAGGCACGGCACGCAGGCCGATCCGGTCCTTCAGTTCGGGGATCGGAATCAAACCATCGAGCAGCCACGAGCCATCGTCGCGCTGCACGGCCCATTCTTCGCCAGCGGTTTCCGTCTTGAACTCGCCGGTAATCGCTTCAATCAGATCCTGCAGCGTGACCAGGCCGAGCACCTCGCCGTATTCGTCGATAACAAACGCGATCTGGCCACCGGAGGACCGGAAGTTCTCCAGCAGTTCCATACCGGTAACGCTCTCTGGCACGAAGACAGCGGCCTGCAGCACGGCGGTCAGGTCCGCTTTCTCGCCGCGCAGGCGCCGCGCCAGCAATTGGCGGGCGCTGACCACGCCAAGAATGTCGTGCATGCCGCCCCGGACCACCGGAAAGCGCGAATGATCGGATTCCTCGATGCGGCGCAGGTTTTCTTCCTCGGTGGACTCCATGTCGAGGTAGACCACGTCGCCGCGCGGCACCATCAACGAAGCGAGTTGGCGGTCATCGAGCCGGAACACGTTGCGCACCATCGTGTGCTCGTGATGCTCGATCACGCCCGCTTCGGAACCTTCCACCAGCAGCGCGTGGATTTCTTCCTCGGTCACGGCGGGGCCGCGGTCCATCTTGACGCCAAGCAGGCGCAACACGAGCTGCGTGGAGCCCGACAGCAGCTTGACGAACGGCGTGGAAGCCACGGCCAGGAATGCGATGGGGCGGGCCACGAGACGCGCAATCTTCTCGGGTGCCATCTGTCCCAGGCGCTTGGGCACCAGTTCGCCCAGCACAATCGAGAAATAGGTCAGGCCCGCCACGACAATTGCCGTCGCGGTGTAGCCGGCCGTCGTGGCCGGCAGGCCGAAGCCCTGCAGCCAGAGTCCCAGCGGCGAGGCAAGGGCGGATTCGCCGACCACACCGTTGAGCACGCCGATGGATGTGATGCCGATCTGGACAGTGGACAGGAAGCGGGTGGGGTCTTCGCCGAGCTTGACGGCCTCCATCGCACCGCGATCGCCGTCCTCGATCAGGCGCTGCAGCCGGGCCCTGCGGGCCGTGACAAGCGCGATTTCGGACATGGCGAAAAGGCCGTTCAGCAGAATGAGTGCCAGCAGTATGGCAATTTCCATCAGGATGCGCGCCCTGTGCGCGCGGGAATTGAAAAATCAGAGCATACCATCGGCATGTGACCGACCCTGCGTGCTGTGCCCAACACATCACGCGATAAAAGGGCGTTTGCAAGCACGCACAAATCATGCCGGCAGCGGTTTGACATCGCGATCCACGATCGGTCCCGCCGTGGTACGTGCCATGCGCAGTGCGTAGTTTCCGTCGAGCCGGGTCCAGAATTCAGCCGATGTGCCGAAAATCGTGCCAGCCGCAGTGCGGTCTCCGGAGAGATCGCGCGGTTGCCGGCCACGATGCTCTCGACCCTCTGCACCGGTACGCGCAACGCTACGGCAAGGCCACGCGAATCGAGACGGTTCGGCAGCATGAACTCGCGGTGCAGGATGGTGCCGGGCGGGACGGGCCAGATCGGCTCGCCGGTGGCCAATGGCCTGAAATCCGTATGGAATAGCTTGTCGCGTGGGATCGGCATCATTCGTCCTCCGGATCGCAGGCCGCGATGGCCACGTCCCAGGCGCCGTCGTTGGCGTAGCGGAACTGCACCTGCCACCCCGAGTCGATCCGCAGATGCCAGTGGCCACGATGACGCCCGCGCATGGGCCCGAGCCGGTTGGCGGGCGACGCCAGCAGGTCCGTCAGCGATGCCGCGGCATCGAGCATGTCGAGCTTGCGGCGCGCGGCCTGCTGGATGGGAATCGGTAGTGTGTAGACGAAATGGCCGTGGAACACGGCAGCGGTGGCCTTGTTGGCGAGGGTACGGATCATGGGCGGGCGGTTCGACGAGGGTTGGTGAGGGAGTCCCCATCCTAGGTCGGCCGCAACCCGAACGATATGGGACGATTCTGAAAGCCAGCCGAATTCCGAACCGGCGATCAGACCGGCCTTGACGATGCCGCGTGAATCAATACGATTACCTGCCAGGTAGTCGCCGTTCGGCCACCGCCATGCTGAAATGGACGCCATGGAAACGCTCACACCCAACTCCGAGACCGCCATCGATTTTCCGGACATGCTGCGCTATTGGCGTGGCAAGCGCGGCTACAGCCAGCACGCGTTGTCGCAGGTAGCCGGGGTGTCGCAGCGGCATATCAGCTTTCTGGAGTCCGGGCGTGCCCGCCCCAGCCGCGAGATGGTGCTGGCGTTGGCCGATCGCCTGGCCGTGCCGCTTCGCCAGCGCAACCGGCTGTTGCTGGCGGGCGGCTTCGCGCCCGCCTACAGCGAACACGCACTGGCCTCGCCGCCGATGGAAATGGTGCGCCACGCCATCGGACTGATCCTGTCCAAGCAGGAGCCGTATCCCGCCGTGGTGCTCGACCGCTTCTGGTATCTCGTGGATGCCAACCAGGCGTATCGCCGCATGCTCGGCAAGCTGATGGCGGGCCGACGCGTGGCGACGCTTGATGGTTCCGAGGGTGGTCGCATCAATCTCATGCTGGCTGTATTCGACCCCGACGGCCTGTGGCCGCTCATCGAGAACGCCCGGCAGGTGGGGCGCTACCTGCTGCGGCGGGTGGCGCAGGAGCTGCAGGTGCAGGCCCATGACCAGACCGCCCGCGCGATCTTCGAGCGGATTGCGGCGTGGCATCCGGACATGGTCGGCCCGGGCGGCGTATTGCTGGGCGAAGACGACGCTGCCGAAGGCCCGTTGCCGCCCGTGTTGCCCGTCGTCGTGCGCACGGGCGATTTCCACATCTCCCTGTTCTCGACGCTGACCACGCTTGGCATTCCGCAGGACATCACGCTGCAGGAGTTACGGATCGAATGCTTTTACCCTGCCGATGACGCCACCCGTCACGTGTTCGAGGCGCTGGCCACCGAGGCCTGAAATGACGCCGCTGTCATAAAAGCACAACCGTGCTACTATCGCCGGGCCGTTGCTGCCCCGGTTTTTCGGGCGCCTGCAGCGGCGTCGTTACGTCTTCAGGGCGGGGTGAAAGTCCCCACCGGCGGTATGTGGAAACCATTGCAAGATGCGTTGCCACGAGCCCGCGAGCGCCCGCACTCCCGTGCGGGGTCAGCAGATCTGGTGAGATGCCAGGGCCGACGGTCATAGTCCGGATGAAAGAAGATGGGCGGAATCCGCACGGTGCGTGCGTGCGCGCGGAGCATTGGCCCGGGCTTTGCCATGGGGCGGTGCTGCGCGTGCGCCGGCTGCCGTGCGGTTGCCGCTTGATCGTTCCCCTGAAACGCCCTTGAACTGATTTGCACGGAGCGTTTCACCAATGCTGACTCTCAACAAGACCCCCGGTATCCCCGAAGTTTCCTCAGAACTGGCTGACGATGCCGACCCGCGTCCGCTCGCCGAGCGTATCGCCCAGGCCCTCGATGCCATGCGCGAAGGCCGTCCCGTCGTGCTGCTGGACGACGACGACCGTGAAAACGAAGCCGACCTGATCCTTGCCGCCGAGCGGCTGACCCAGTCCAACATGGCGATGATGATCCGCGAATGCAGCGGCATCGTCTGCCTGTGCCTGACCGCCGACAAGGTGCGCGACCTGGGCCTGCGTCCGATGGTCGAGAACAACCGCAGCCAGTACGGCACGGCGTTCACGGTGTCGATCGAGGCACGCGAGGGCGTGAGCACCGGTGTCAGCGCAGCGGATCGCATCACGACGATCCAGGCCGCCATTGCCGATGGCGCGGGCACAGACGCCGTAGTCAGCCCCGGCCACGTGTTCCCGCTGGTAGCAGTGGAAGGCGGCGTGCTCCAGCGTCGCGGCCATACCGAAGGCTCGGTGGAGCTGGCGCGCATGGCTGGCCTGTCGCCGGCTGCGGTGCTGTGCGAACTGATGAATCCGGACGGTACGATGGCACGCCGCGCCGAGGCGCTGGTGTTTGCCCAGACGTATCAGTTGCCGATTCTGACGATTGCCGACCTCGTGGCCTGGCGCGAAATCCACGGCTGATCTGGCGCAATATCAGGCGAAAATCGCACGGAATCCGCGCGCGGGTATTGCCCCCATGGGTAATTCCGCGCGTCACGGGCTGTCGTGATGGTTCCATGCTGTGCGAAAATCCGGGGCTTCTTTCCCGTCTTGACGAGGGTACTCCCCGATGTTCTCCCGCATGCTTGCACGCGCGACCCTGCTCGTTGGCGCGTGTTTCAGTCTCGTGGCCCATGCCGAATCCACCGGTGCGGCGCCTTTCAATTCCAGCGCAGTGCGTCCCGCAGCGGCTGCCGGTCTGTATCAGTGCAAAGGCCCGAGCGGCGGCACCGTGTTTCGTGCCTCACCGCGTGAAGACTGTGTCCTGCTGGCTTCGCCCGATCCCGGCGCGCCCGATCCCCGGCGTTGGGTGCCCCTGATGGGTGGCAATGGCGTGGTGTCCTATCTCGATCAGGAATCGATTCGTCGGCGTGGCACCGAGGTAGGTGTGGCGCTGGTCCACAATGCGCCGCCCGGCGTCATCAAGACCGCCAGCGGCGACACGATCCGCTCGTCGCTGAAGCGCATGGTGTTCAACTGCGCCACCTCGATGTATGCCGTGATCGAGCAAACGCTTTACAACAAGCGCTACGCACGCGGTGAGTCGCTCTATACGATACGGGGTCCACAGGCCGGCATGCCGATGCCGGCCGCGTCAGGCACCCTGGCGGGCGACCTGGTGACACGGCTCTGCCACTGAGTCCGAGTCTTGCAGCGGGCGGCGCATTGCGCTGCCGCCCGTGTATGACAACGATTCAACGATTGTCATTCGCCAACGTGACGCGCCTTCCAGGTGCCGTTGGACTGCTTGCAGAACCAGCCAGACCACGCCTCCGTGGCGCTGCCGCGCTTGAGTTCGGACTTCAGCCGGCGGCACGTCTGGCCCTTGTCGGTGCGTGTTTCCACGGGGCTGATCGTGCCATCCACCGCCTGGCGGCGGTTTTCGGCGGGGTAGTGCCACTCCACCACCTTGTTGTCCTCGGTATCCACCAGCGCGGTGCGCACGGACTTTTGCAGCGATGCCGCTTCCTTTTGCGTGAGCGTGCCGATGATGCTGCCAGACAGGTAATTCTCGAAATACGCGAACGCGGACGGTGAAGCGGCCACGAGCAGGGCGGCAAGGCTGGCGGCTACGGCGATGCCACGGGGTCGGCGAACGTTCATGACGGTTCCTTGTTGGTGATGGAAGTCGACAACTGACGCTGGCGATTGTAGACGCCTGTCGCGGCGCGCGGTGGATTCCAGCGCACAGCCTTGACCTCGCCTGCCATCGGAACATGCCCGGAATCCCCCGCGCGTGCATGCTCCATGCGTGTCTTTTGCCGCCAAAGCCATATGGCGAGCGGCTTTCACCCCACTGGTGAGACATTTTGTTGCAAACGTTGCGGCGCCGAAACGTGACTTTTAAGGCTCGAATTGTTAAGGTTCCGGCTCGCATTGCAACAATCCGGACAAGTCACCGCGACGTTGTCGTCCGTCTTCCATGGCCTAACCTTGGATGATGCGTAGCGCAACAGATCAGGTGCTGGTCCGTCTCTTGCTAAAAGTTGTCGCTGAACCATCGCTTGTCGTCATCGTTGTATCCACGTTGAAGTTTCCTGACGCATTCCGGTGCGGCCGCGTCGTCCGGCTGCCTGTTTCCCCGCTAACCCGATCACCGGCCTTCATGACCGCACATCCCACGTCGTTCCATTCCGCCCAACGCCAGACGGTAGCGCCCGCGCGCCGTTCATCCGGCAGAGGGGGAGCACTGGGGCGATGGATTGGTGGCGGCATGCTGGCCGTGATGGCCCTGACCGCGCACGCCTTCGACTTCGAGACGGTGGCGGCGCGTGCACGGCAACTCTCGGCCTCGCCTTACAAGCCCGCCAAGGCACAGGAACTGCCGCGCGAGTTGAAGGAGCTGTCCTACGAGCGTTACCGCGAGATCGAGTACAAGCCCGAGCGGTTTGCATGGCGCGGTGCGCGATTGCCCTTCGAGATTTCGTTCTTCCATGAGGGCATGGTGTTCGACCAGCCCGTGAAGATCAACGAGGTGGTGAGCGGCAGCGTGCGCGAGTTTCGCTTCGATCCGGCCGCGTTTAACTACGGTTCGCACAAGGTAGACCCGGCCAAGCTCAAGGGGCTGGGCTTTGCTGGCTTCCGGCTGATGTATCCGCTGAACCAGGGCAAGCGCAAGGACGAACTTGCATCGTTCCTCGGTGCGAGCTACTTCCGCGCACTGGGCAAGGACCAATGGTACGGGTTGTCGGCACGCGGCGTGGCCGTGGATACCGCACTTAATTCCGGCGAGGAGTTTCCGCGCTTTGTCGAATACTGGATCGAACGTCCTTCGGCCAACGACAAGCAGCTGACGATCTACGCGCTGATGGATTCGCGACGCATCAGCGGTGCCTACCGGTTTGTCATCAAACCTGGCGACGAGACCGTGATGGAAGTGAAGTCGCGCCTGTTCCTGCGCGAGCATGTCACCAAGCTGGGTCTGGCGCCCCTGACCAGCATGTACCTGTTCGGCGAGAACCAGCCATCTGGCAGCGCCGACTTCCGCCCCGAGGTGCATGACTCCGATGGCCTGTCGGTGCAACTGGGTACGGGCGAGTGGATCTGGCGCCCGCTGGTCAATCCCAAGCGGCTGCTGGTGACCTCGTTCGGTGCCACCAATCCGCAGGGTTACGGCCTGATGCAGCGCGATCGCAGCTTCGACAGCTATCAGGAAATCGGCTCGTGGTACGAGCGCCGGCCGAGCGCGTGGGTGGAACCAAAGGGCAACTGGGGTGCGGGCCGCGTCGAGCTGGTGCAGATTCCCACGCCGGACGAGACCAACGACAACATCGTGGCGTTCTGGGTGCCCGAGAATCCGCCCAAGCCAAAGCAGGCATTCGATTACGAGTACCGCCTCAAATGGCAGAAGGACGGCGAGAACCTGCCGCCGCTGTCGTGGGTGACACAGACGCGTCGGGGCCAGGGCCTCACGCGCAAGCAGGACGACACCAGCTTCTCGCTGGTGGTGGATTTCGAAGGACCGGCTTTCAAGAAGCTGGCCGACGATGTACGGCTCAATCCGGTGGTGTCCGCGGATGCCAACGGCGAGCTGCTGAAAACAATAGTTCAGCGTAACGAAGCCACGGGTGGCTGGCGCATGACGATGTTCATGCGGCGCAAGGACGAGAGCAAGCCGGTTGAGTTGCGCGGCTACCTTCGCAACGGCAATACAACCCTATCCGAGACATGGAGCTACATCCTACCTCCAGGCTGAAGCAGCGCCCGGCACAGGCGGCCGCGGCATGCGAGCGCTATGTCGATCGCTTGCCGGTCTCGCCGGAACTCCGTGGCGAACTGCTGGCCGACACCCCGAAGCACGTCATCTCGACGGTGCCTGCCGAAGGCATCGAAGTGCCCTCGGCCATGATGGAATTGCAGGCGCGGCTCGCTGGCCGCGACCCGAAGGACAAGGACGCTACCGAATTGGATGCGCGCAGTACCCCGGGTGGGAGCACCTACGCTTCGGTCGGCCGTCGTTTCTCGATGGCCTATGGCAACCCCCAGATCGATGGCGAACCGCTGCTCGAACGTCACGACGACGGCACCGTGCGTGTCCATACGGGGCCGGAACCCGAGCGTGCATCGATGGTGCCGCGCCAATGGCCGCCGCATATCGTATGGGGCGGCATCCGCAATGGCTGGCGAAAGCTGATGGGCCGCTCGCCGGTGCCGGAGACCTGGGACACGCTGCATGATGGTCCCGATGCCGAGGGCAAGTGGCATCCCGCCGGCTCGCATCGCCGCTGGGTGCTGCTCGTGCTGGTGGTGATCCAGACCATCACCGCCACCTACTTCATGTCGAATGTGCTGCCGTACCACGGCGCCGATCCGCTCGAAGTGGCGATCCTCACCTTGTTCGCCATTCTGTTCGCCTGGGTGTCCGCCGGTTTCTGGACCGCCATGATGGGCTTCCTCGTCCTGGCAAAGGGTGGCGACAAGCATCTGATCTCGCGTACCGCCGCGACCGATGCGCCAATCGATGCATCCGCGCGCACGGCCATCATCATGCCGATTGCGAACGAGGATGTGACGCGTGTGTTCGCAGGGTTGCGCGCCACGTACGAATCGCTCGAACGGACCGGCGAACTGCAGCATTTCGATTTCTTCGTACTGTCCGATAGCGGCAATCCGGACCTTCGCACGGCGGAGCACGATGCGTGGATGGAACTGTGCCGCGCCGTGGGCGGTTTCGGGCGCGTGTTCTATCGCTGGCGCCGGCATCGCGTGAAGCGCAAGACCGGCAACGTGGCGGACTTCTGCCGTCGCTGGGGCAGCAAGTATCGCTACATGATCGTGCTCGATGCAGACAGCGTCATGAGTGGCGACTGCCTAGCCACGCTGACGCGCCTGATGGAAGCCAATCCGGGCGCCGGCATCATCCAGACCGCACCGCTGGCCGTGGGGCGCGATACGCTCTACGCACGCGTGCAGCAGTTCTCGACGCGCGTCTACGGTCCGTTGTTCACGGCGGGGCTGCACTACTGGCAACTTGGTGAGTCGCACTATTGGGGCCACAACGCCATCATCCGTATCAAGCCGTTCATGGAGCATTGCGGACTGGCGCCACTGCCGGGCAAGGGGCCGCTCTCGGGCGAAATCCTGTCGCACGATTTCGTGGAAGCCGCGATGATGCGTCGCGCAGGGTGGGGCGTGTGGATTGCCTACGACTTGCCAGGTTCGTTCGAAGAACTGCCGCCGAACCTGCTCGATGAGGTGAAACGTGATCGCCGCTGGTGCCAGGGCAACCTGATGAACTTCCGGCTGTGGATGAAACAGGGCTTCCATGCCGTGCACCGCGCCGTGTTCCTGACGGGCATCATGGCCTATGTCTCGGCGCCGCTCTGGTTCCTGTTCCTGCTGCTGTCCACGGCTGCGCTGGCCAAGCATGCACTGGTGCCGCCGGAGTATTTCACCAAGCCTTACCAGTTGTTCCCGACCTGGCCCGAATGGCATCCCGAGAAGGCGTTGGCGCTGTTCTCGGCCACGGCGACATTGCTGTTCCTGCCGAAACTGTTCAGCGTGATTCTGTTGCTCAAGGATGCGAAGCAGTACGGGGGTCCGGTGCGCTTGTTCCTCAGCATGTTGATCGAGATGGCGCTGTCGGCACTGCTGGCGCCCACGCGCATGCTGTTCCATACGAAGTTCGTGATCGCGGCCTACAGCGGGTGGGGCATCTCATGGAAATCGCCGCCGCGCGAGGATGCCGAGACCCATTGGGGCGAGGCGTTCCGCCGACACGGCTGGCACACGGTGCTGGGCATTGTCTGGGGCGCCGGCGTGTACTGGCTGAGCCCGGGCTTCATCTGGTGGCTGCTGCCGATCGTCGGGTCGCTGGCGTTGTCGATTCCCTTGTCGGTCATGCTGTCACGCGTGCCACTGGGCCGTGCAGCACGCCGTGCGGGGCTGTTCATGATCCCGGAAGAAACTCTGGTGCCGCGCGAGATCGTCGAGACGCAGCAGCATGTGGAAAGCGCGCAGCACACGCCGGGGTTTGTCGATGCCGTGGTGGACCCCGTGACCAATGCGCTGATGTGCGCCACGGCCACCGCGCGGACGATCCAGCCCGAGCCGGCCCGATTGCAGCATGCCTCGCTGGTGCAGCATGCGTTGACCAATGGCCCGGGATCGCTGTCGCCGGCCCAGAAGCATGTGTTGCTGGGCGATCCGTTTGCGCTGTCCAAGCTGCACGAACTCGTATGGGGATCGCCGCTCGCGGACAGCGCGTGGAAGGAGACGCGCGTACTGTTGCGCCGCGCGCCGAACGTGCTGCCGCTACGGCCACGCCCGCTCTGACGCGGGTGTCCACAAGAAGAGCGGCAGGCCAGTGGCCTGCCGTTTTTTATGGGTGCGTGGGGATTGACGGACGCGTTTTAAACGCCTGACGCAGGGGCGCTAACGCAGCGCGGACACGCAGATCGGCGCGTTGATGTAGACGTCGCCCACACGGCGTTCGCCGCGGTCGTTCCGCGTCATGTAGCGGAACATCATGCTCACGCCGATCTTGGTCAGGATTTCCACGTCACGGTTCGCGCAGATGTTGCGCTGGAGCGGAGCGGCGTAGTTCACCTCGAAGCTGGCGAGGTCCAGCATCGGCCCGCGATAGTTGGTCAGCTCCAGTTGGAACAGCACGTGCTTGCCCGGAATCGACTGGCAGCGGCGCAGCCGCGTTTCGCCGTCGATCTCGATGGGCAACGCGTCATTGAGCTGCCGGCAGGCGCGCGCCAGGACGCTGTCGGGACGATTCGTGCTGCGCAGCAATTCGGGCACGCCGGCCGCACCGGTGTTCTGGCCGGTGGCGGCGCCCTTGAGCATGCGTGAGAGTGCTTCGGCTTCGTCAACCACCACGGGCGCGGGTGACGAGGCCGGTGCCACGGCTGCGGGCCGGCCAGGCGCGGCCCATGCGGGCAGCGGCGGCAAGGCTGCTAAGGCAACCAGGCTGAGCGAGGCTATAAACGGCTTGGATCGTATGGTCATGCAGGATAACGGTGCCGGGGACGGGTCCCGTGATCCGTCTTCCGCGATGCGTCTGACTGCTTGGTCTGGATAACATCCGTACCGACAGGCAGGCATTGTACCCTCCACCTTGGCACACGTGAAAGCCGCGCCACACATGGATTTGCATGGTCGGAATGGTTGAGGCGGAATTTCCACGGTACTTGCAGCGGCTTGACGGATGGACCGCTACACGTTCCCGCGCTGTGCAACAATTGCGCCCAGACTTTCCGGAATCCTTTCATGACGTTCCATACGAGCGCGCCTTCTTCGGCGCGCTTTCCGCTCTGGCTGCTGATCTGCGCGTCGCTGACAGCCATCGCACCGCTTTCCATCGACATGTACCTGCCGGCCTTCCCGGCACTGGCGGCAGACCTGCGTACCGATATCGGACAGGTGCAACTCACGCTCGGCACGTTCCTGGTGGGGCTGGCCATCGGGCAGGCGTTCTATGGGCCGATCAGCGATCGCTACGGTCGCAAGGCGCCGCTCTATGTTGGCTTGACGCTCTACGGCCTGGCCGCTGCAGGTTGTGCGCTGGCATCGAGCGTGGAGTCTCTGATGCTGTGGCGCTTCTTGCAGGCGCTCGGCGGATGCACCGGGCTGGTGGTGTCGCGTGCAGTGATCCGCGACCGGCTGGAAGCCCGCGAGTCGGCGCGCGCGTTCTCGTCGCTGATGCTGGTGATGGGGCTGGCGCCTATCCTGGCACCGCTGATCGGCGGGGCAGTGCTCGCGGCGGCCGGCTGGCGCGCGATTTTCTGGATCCATTGCGGCGCTGCTGTCCTGCTGCTGTGGTTCGTCCATTCGCGCATGGAAGAGTCGCTCGATCCGCAACGGCGCCGCACGCTGCATCCCGGTACGGTGCTGCGCGGTTACTGGGAACTGCTGCGCGATCGGGAATTCCTGGGCTATTCGCTGTCGGCTGGCTGCGTGCAGGGCGGCATGTTCGCCTATATTGCGGGCTCGCCGTTTGTGCTGATCGAACTGCATGGCATCGATCCCTCCCACTACGGCTTTGTCTTTGGCGCGAATGCGTTCGGCCTGATCGCGATGTCGCAGGTCAACGCACGACTGGTGCGTGCACGCGCGCTCGATGACATATTGCGTACGGCCCTGTTTGCGCCGTGCATCGCGGGCCTGGTGCTGGCCGCGACGGCGCTGCTCGGCCTCGCTTCATTGCCGGTGCTGCTGTGCTGCTTCTTCGTGTTTCTCGCCGGACTCGGCTGCATCACGCCCAATGCTTCGGCATTGGCACTGTCGCGTCAGAGCCATCGCGCAGGCACGGCCTCGGCGCTGATGGGTACGCTGCAATTCGGCTTCGGCACGATAGCGGGCGCGGCAGTCAGCGTCTGGCACGACGGCACGGCGTTGCCGCTGGCCGTCGTGATGGCGATCTGTGGAAGCGGCGCCGTCCTGCTGCGCCTGTATGGGCGAGCTGGCCTGCAGCCGCAACCTCACTGACGACTTCGGGCGGGATTCAGGCCGCCTGGTTGGCGGGTTGCGCAGGCGCCATCGGCACGGCTGGCGAGTTCTGCATGACCACGACCTGTGCCGGCATCGGCGCGGCAAATCCGGCCTGGCCAAACGTGTCGCGAATCGTGCGGTTGGTATCGAAATAGACCTGCCAGTAGTGATCGTTATGGCAGAACGGCCGGACGGCCAGCACGGGCCCCACGAGCGTGAATTCAAGGATCTCGACTTCCACGGCTGGGTCAGGCAGCACGTTGGGAATCGCGGCAATCTTTTCCTTGAGCAGCGCGGTGGCCGCTGCCACATCGGTGGAGCCGGCCAGTTGCGCTTTCAGTTCCACGCGCCGGAACGCATTGGCCGTGAAGTTCTGGATCGTGTCCGAGAAAATCTTGTTGTTGCCGACCACGGTCATGACGTTGTCGGGGGTATTCATCGAGGTGGCGAACAGTCCGATCTCCACCACCGTGCCGGTGACGCCGCCGATGGTGACGAAGTCGCCGACCTTGAACGGCCGCAGTACCACCAGAAACGCGCCTGCTGCGAAGTTCGCCATCAGCCCTGACCATGCCATGCCGATGGCGACGCCCGCCGCAGCAATCAGTGCCGCAAACGTGGTGGTCTGGATGCCGAAGTAACCGAGGATGCCAATTACCAGCACCACGTTCAGCGTGACGGTGACAATCGATCCGACATAGCGCAGCAGGGTGGGATCGACGCTTTGCTTGGCCAGCGATTTCTGCACCAGCCGCACCACGAAATGAATCAGCCAGCGGCCCACGACCCAGAATGCCAGGGCAGCGAGAATCTTGACCCCGAATACTGTGGCGTAGCCGTAAATGATGTCGCGGATGCTTTGCAGCGAGGTGGTATCCATGAGACACGCTCCAGTTTTGACGGGCAGGAAAAAACCAGGGACGGCGAAAGAGAAAACGCTGTCGGGAATGTCAGGATTGCGAGACACGCCTGTTGCGGCGTTTGGGGAGGGGCAAGGGCATTATTGGACGCGCGGGCCCGAAAGTTCAAGTCAAACTTTGTGATGTCGGCGTTGCTGCGCGACCGGCGTTCAGCGCGATGTGCCGGTCGCGCGTGTCATCGGAAACGTCTTACCAGTTCGTCTCCCGCTCTGGCGTGGCCGAGATGCGGTGCAGGGTCAGGTCGGCGCCGTTGAATTCTTCCTCGGCATCGAGACGAATGCCGACGAACTTCTTCAGCGCGCCATAGACCAGCGTGCCGCCGACAACTGCCACGATGATGCCCGCCAGCGTGCCGGTGATCTGCGACACCAACGATACGCCGCCCATGCCGCCCAGCATGCGCGTGCCGAAGATGCCCGCCGCGATGCCGCCCCACGCGCCGCAGAGGCCGTGCAGCGGCCAGACGCCGAGCACATCGTCGATATGCCACTTGTTCTGCGCCAGCGTAAACAGATAGACGAACAGCAGTCCGGCCACCGCGCCGGTGACGAGCGCGCCAAGCGGATGCATGATGTCCGAGCCCGCGCAGACAGCCACCAGACCAGCTAGCGGGCCGTTATAGGAGAACCCAGGGTCATTGCGCCCGGCCGCCCACGCAGCCAGTGTGCCGCCGACCATCGCCATCAGCGAGTTGATGGCCACCAGACCGCTGATCTTGTCGATGGTCTGGGCGCTCATCACGTTGAAGCCGAACCAGCCCACGGCCAGCACCCATGCCCCAAGCGCCAGGAACGGAATGTTCGAAGGCGGATGCGCGCTGATGCGGCCATCCTTCTGATACCGGCCACGCCGCGCGCCAAGCAGCAGCACGGCGGGCAGGGCGATCCATCCGCCAACCGCATGCACGACCACCGAACCGGCAAAGTCATGGAAGGGCGCGCCAGTCACCGAGGCCAGCCAGTCCTGCAGCCCGAACCGGTTGTTCCAGACGATACCCTCGAAGAACGGATAGACAAATCCCACCAGCACGAACGTAGCCACCAGTTGCGGGTTGAACCTGGAGCGCTCGGCGATACCGCCGGAGATGATCGCCGGGATGGCCGCCGCGAAGGTGGCCAGGAAGAAGAACTTCACGAGTTCGTGGCCGTTCTTCTCCGCAAGCACTTCGGCACCGGAGAAAAACTGGACGCCGTAGGCGATCGTATAACCGATGAAGAAATAGGCCAGGGTTGAGACCGCAAAGTCGACCAGTATTTTCACCAGTGCATTGACCTGGTTTTTCTTCCGTACGGTGCCCAGTTCCAGGAACGCAAATCCGGCGTGCATGGCCAGCACCATGATTGCGCCGAGCAGGATGAACAGCGCATCCGTGCCAGTCTTCAGGTTATCCATCGTTATCTTTGCCCGATTTATGCTCGAAATGGGAGCAGCGATAAGCAATTTGCGTTCCTGAAAAGGCGGCAAAACGGGGAAATTCGCGCAAACACGGTGCGAAATGCACTGGGACGGCGCTCTTCAGCCGGGCTTCCGGACGGCATCGGCGCCGCTGACGCTGGAAAGGGAGGTAGTTATCCAGCAATGCGAGAGACCTTATGCGCCAGATTGACGCATTTGCGGCGATGCAGCAGACCCGAAAAGGTGCATGGAAATTTCCTGCACCATCGTGATGCTTTGCGCTTGGGCGGAATAATCGAAGGCGGGGGAGCATATTATTGCTGACACGCCACTTTTTCGATCTATTCTCGGTTTCTCACCCAAGTGCGCCGTTCTTTACATGAAATTCAAATAATGTGATGTCGCGATCTGGGAAACAGAGGGGTAAAACGCCCGCTAAGTGTTGCCACAGAACGATTTGCGGCGGTTTTCGTTGCATTGGTGCCACTGGGGATTGCTCAAGCCTTAATGGGCAGATTAGACTGCGCCGATCGGACTTTTTGCCACTTGGCATAAGTCCGGTGACGACGACCAACAAGGGAAACAGCCATGAATAAAGGTGAACTGGTATCGGCCATCGCCGCGGAAGCAGAACTCAGCAATGCCGCCGCCGAGCGCGCGCTGAACGCTGCGCTGGACAGTATCAAGAAGGCAGTAGCCAAGGGTGACTCCGTCACGCTGGTGGGTTTTGGCAGCTTCAGCTCGGGCAAGCGTGCCGCCCGTACCGGTCGCAATCCGCGTACTGGTGAAACCATCAAGATCCCGGCAGCAAAGACGGTGAAGTTCTCCGCCGGCCAAGGTTTCAAGGACGCCGTGAACAAGAAGAAGTAAGCGCATCACGTCTGCGGAGTACAGAGAGCGGCCTGCGGGGCCGCTTTTCTTTTTTGTGCCGGGTCTCTTCTCGCGGAATTCCTATCTCTATTCGTGCCATTGCGAGGCGTGTCGCGTTACACTGCCCGCGCCTCAGGCTCGAATTCTGGATTTTCAGCGATGAACGATTTGTCCCACCAGCTTTCCATGACCGTGCTGATGACGCCGGACATGGCCAATTTCTCCGGCAATGTCCACGGCGGCACCATTCTGAAGTACCTGGACATGGTCGCGTATGCCTGCGCCAGCCGCTACGCCGGCCGCTACGTGGTGACGCTCTCGGTGGACCAGGTGATGTTCCGCCAGCCGATCCACGTAGGCGAACTCGTGACGTTCCTGGCCGCCGTCAACTTCACGGGCCGCAGCTCGATGGAGATCGGGATCAAGGTGGTGACGGAAAATATCCGCAGCAAGGTTGTGCGCCACACCAATAGCTGCTATTTCACGATGGTTGCCGTGGACGACAACGGTGCGCCCGCCGAGGTGCCGCCGCTGCAGCCGCGCGACGAAGTGGAGCGCCAGCGCTTCGAGGCCGCCAAGCAACGCCGCGCGCTGCGCCAGGAAATGGAACGCAGGCACGACGAGATCAAGGGAGCAACATCGGAATGAGCGTCAGGAACATCGTCAGGACTGGGCTGTGCGTCATGGTGGCGTGCTTTGCAGCCGCCGTCCATGCCGAGGAAATCGGCAGCGTATCGACGAATTTCCGCATGACGGGTTCCGACAAGGTCGTCATTGAGGCCTACGATGACCCGCAAGTGGACGGCGTGACGTGCTATGTCTCGCGGGCGCGCACCGGTGGTATCAAGGGCTCTCTCGGTATGGCCGAGGACCCGCCGGAGGCGTCGATTGCCTGCCGTCAGGTGGGCACCATCGCGTTCAAGGGCCCGCTGAAGGCACAGGAGGACGTGTTCTCCGAGCGCATGTCGATCCTGTTCAAGACGCTGCACGTGGTGCGTGCGGTGGACCGCAAGCGCAATACGCTGGTCTACCTGACCTATTCGGACCGCATCGTCAGTGGTAGCCCGCAGAATGCGGTGACGGCCGTGCCGGTGCCGGCGGGGACGCCGATCCCGGTGAAATAAGCGAGTCGAATGAGGGCGGACCCGAGAGCCCGCCCGACCCGCTGGACCTAATCGAACAGCTTGCGCAGGTTCGACTTCAAGATCTTCCCGTTCGGATTGCGCGGCAACATCTCGTCCAGCACGATGATCCGTACCGGCACCTTGAACCCCGCAATCCGCTCGCGCACAAACGCCTGTAGCTCGGTTTCGCTCGCCGCCATCCCCGGCTTGAGACTCACCACCGCGGCCGGTTCCTCTCCCAGCGTCCGGTGCGCGATGCCCACCACAGCGGCATCCATGATCGACGGATGCGCATACAGCGCGCTTTCCACCTCGATGCAGTAGATGTTTTCGCCACCGCGAATCAGCATGTCCTTCATGCGATCCACGATGTACACGAAGCCGTCTTCGTCGAGACGCGCCACGTCGCCAGTGCGCAACCAGCCGTCGGAAAACGTCTTGGCCGTGGCCTCGGGCTTGTTCCAGTAGCTGTGGACCACATTGGCGCCGCGCACCATCAACTCGCCAATCTCGCCCACGGGCAGCGCGTTGCCGAACCCGTCATCGATCTTCATCTCGCCGATTGGCAGGGACGGGCCGCTGCTATCTGCGCGATGCACGTATTCCTCGGCGCTGTGGCTCGTGAACGTGGCCGACGTTTCCGTCATGCCCCAGCCAATGCCTGGCGCAGCTTTTGGAAACGCTTCCTGGATGCGCCGCACCAGTTCCGGCGAAGCGGGCGCGCCACCGTAATGCATGTTTTCCAGCGACGACAGGTCAAAGGCTGCGCGTTGTGGATGTTCGATGATCTGCCATGCGATGGTAGGCACACCACCTGCCGAAGTGCACCGCTCGGTCTCGATCAGGCCCATGGCACGTAGCGTGTCCCACCGATGCATCAGCACGATCTTGCCGCCCACGGCCAGCGCGCCATTCAGGACCGACATGCAGCCCGTGACGTGGAAGAACGGCACGGCCAGTAGCGCGGCTTTCTGTGGCGCATTGGGGTCCGGTTCCGGCACGGGTTCGCCGCGCCGCAGCAGGTTGCGCAGCGGGCTGAACTGCCCGCAGACCGCTACCGAGCACGCGTTGCGATGGGTTCCCACGGCGCCCTTGGGCTTCCCGGTGGTGCCTGACGTGTAGAAGATCGTGGCATCGTCCTCGGGGTCGAGCGGGACGATGGGCAGCGATTGCGAGGGCAGGGTGCCCCACGTGCGGGATTCGCCAATCACTGAAGCCAGCGGCACGATGCGTGGATCGTCGAAGCTGGCATCCTCTGGCGCACGCGAGACATAGATGCGTTCCAGCGCGGGGCATTGCGGCAGGTGTTCGAGAATGCGGTCGAGCCGCTCGAAATCGACGATGGCGATCTTGCTGCCCGAGTCGGCCAGCCCATATTGCAGTTCGGGGCCGGTCCACCAGGCATTGAGCGGCGTGACGATGGCGCCGGTCAGCAGGCCTGCGTAGAAGGCCACGGGCCATTCAGGCAGGTTGCGCATGGCCACGGCCACGCGATCGCCGCGGTGCACACCGTCGCGCACAAGCTGATGCGCCAGCGCCGTGGCGGCAAGCACGAACGCGCGATAGCTGACGCGCTCCCCCTCATAGACCACGAAGGTGCGCTCGCCCCACGCGGCCGCTACCAGGAACAGGTCGCGCAGCGTGGGTGGCGCGTTCCTCCACACGGTGGTGGGCACGCCCCGGATCACGCGTGTTTCAGTTTCGAACGGCGCGCCAGGCGCAGTGAGCCGGGCGTGGGCCTCGGCAATCGACATGACCGGCCACTGGCCGGCAGGTGTTGCGTGTTGCGGTTGCTGCGGTTGATGCGACATGCATGGCCTCCCGCGAGAAACTGCCCATGAACGAGCAGGAGGGCAGCCGGGCGGCGGCCCTCCCCAGGTCACTCAGGTAACGACTCAGATTGTCACGCCACCGTCCACGACCATCGCCTGTCCGGTCATGAACGTGCTGGCTGCCGATGCCAGGAAGCATGCAGCACCGGCAATCTCCACCGGCTCGCCAATGCGGCGCAGCGGGGCGTTTTCCGTGGATTGCTTGTAGCGGACCGGATCTTCCCAAAGGGCGCGCGCGAAGTCCGTCTTGATCAGGCCCGGGGCGATGCAGTTCACGCGCACGTTGTGCGGCCCGAACTCCACGGCGAGGTTGCGGGCGAGCTGGAAGTCGGCGGCCTTCGAGACGTTGTAGACGCCAATCGTAGGCGACCCACGCAGGCCGCCAATGGACGACACGATGATGATCGAACCATCCTTTCGATCAATCATCTGCGGCGCCACCATCTGGATCAGCCAGTGATTGGAAATCACGTTGTTGTCGAGCACCTTGCGGAACTGCTCGTCCGTGACGCCGCTCATCGGCCCGTAGTAAGGGTTAGATGCCGCATTGCAGACCAGCACGTCCACGCGGCCAAACACGCGGTTGGTCTCGTCCACCAGATGCTGCAGTGCTTCCTTCGACGAGATATTGGCCGCAACCGCCAGCGCCGTGCCCGCGCCGTGCTTCGCATTGATGGCGTCGGCCACTTCCTGGCAGCCTTCGATCTTGCGCGAGGAAATGACGACTTTGGCACCCTGCACGGCCAGTTGCTCGCCGATTGCGCGGCCAATACCGCGCGAAGAACCCGTGATGATGGCTACCTTGCCCGACAGATCGAACAATGACATGGTGGATGTCTCCTGATGGATGGCAGCGGTCCTGGCCGCCACCTGATTCGTGAATGAGCCGGAACATTATGGGCAACCACCCGCCGCCCAGTCCACCGGCCAAGGGCCGCGACCGACCCGTTATCAGCAAATGTTCTGCGGGCAATGCGCGCGATGCATGGCTATATCCTGCAGCGCAGAATTTCGGTTCGTCGGTTCAGGTTGTGCGGTATGCCGGGAGGATCTCGGGCAAGCGGGCCGTCAGGGCGGCGCGAAGGTCGTCGTCCAGGCGGATGCCGAAGCGCCCGGTGAGCAACTCGATCACGGCCGCGGCGGAAGACAGCACCTGCTTGCGGACCTGTCCGTCCGAGGTGCGCTCGGTGAAATCGGCGTTCGCCAATGCGAGCCGTGTGCCATCGGGATCGATGCGGGCCGCCATCAGCGTCGTTGTGAAGTGGCTCTCCGGATGGGTGGACACGTACCAGTTGCGGGCCACGTAATCGATTTGCGGCTGCGGTGTCAGGTCGAAGCGATACATGACGCGCCATGCGTCGGCGTCCGCCGTTTCCCCGCCATCGTCGACGGTCATGTCGTACAGGTGAAAGGCTCCGCCAGCCTCTGCAGGTGGCACAGGTTGCAGCCGATGGAGCTTCTGCGGCGCGATCGGCGAAGACAGCGGCAGCGCAAATGCGGGCGTGGGACCACCGAACCCGACATCGGCAATATGGCTTTCGTGGGCCACTTCCACGCGCAACAGCATGTGCGTCAAGCCTGTGCGTGCCGAGGCCGGCATGTTCCAGCGCACGCGCGCGGCCAGCGGCGTTACGCAAAAACCCAGCGATTTCAGGCCCGCGCAGAAAAGCGTGTTGAGTTCGAAGCAGTAGCCCCCGCGGCCCTGATACACGAGCTTCTCCAAGACTGACGGCAGGTCGATGGCTACGCGGCGACCTGTCAGCGAGTTCAGGTTCTCGAATGGCAGATGCCGCAGATGGCTGGCGATCAACGCGTCGAGGGTTTCCAGCGTCGGTGGCGTGGGCTGATCGAAGCCGATGCGCCGCAGCCACGCTTCGCGTTGATCGGCAGTCAGGGCAGGTATCTGGTCGGCGTCGAGCATGGCGAGGGGAGAAGGAAGATTAGTGGAGTGCCTCGAACGGCGGGTTAACGCCGGGTTTTTGCTATTCCGCAGCGCTTTTCGCGTGACTACTATAAATCGACCTCGAAACCCGGCGGGCATCGTGGTTTCGCTACGTTGCAGCATTCGAGACCGGCATACATTCCAGGAGACCCCACGTGAAAACCCTGATCGATCATCTGTCCCAGTACGCCGCCTATCACCGCGACTCACGCAACGTCGTCACCCACTTCGTAGGTATCCCGATGATCGTGCTGGCCGTGACCGCGCTGCTGGGACGCCCTGCAATGCCGCTGGGCGAGGGGGGCGTGGCACTGACACCGGCCATCGTCGTCTACGCACTCGCTTGCCTGTTCTATCTGCGGCTGTCGCTCGGATTCGGCGTGGCGATGGCCGTGATCCTCGCGGCGTTCGTCTGGGCAGGCGCGTGGATCGCGGCGTTTTCCACGACGGCATGGCTGGCCAGCGGCATCGGTCTGTTCGTGCTCGGCTGGATCATCCAGTTCGTGGGGCACTACTACGAGGGACGCAAGCCGGCTTTCGTCGACGACCTTGTCGGGTTGCTGGTCGGCCCGCTTTTCCTCGTGGCGGAAACCGCTTTTGCACTGGGCCTGGCGCACGAAACACGCGACGCGATGGCTGCGCACGCGCATTGATTCGCGGAAACTTTTGCGCGTTTGCAGCGTCTGTCAGACGCGAAAGTGGGGGTACGTAGCGCTCCGCAGAGAGTTTCCTGACGCAAAGCAGCGACAAAACACGGGGTTTTTACTTGGTTTGACCTGCCGCATGTGAGAAAACCCCTTTACTTCTGGCCGTTTCCGCTATGATTCAGTGCGTGCCGGCCAGCATGGTTCACGACTCTGCAAACGACTAGCGTCAGGCAGTGATTGCGAATCGGCCGGAACGACAATCTTCAACTCTCGTATATCGACATGGCGACCAAAGCGAAACCGACCGCGAAGACTGCAACCAAGGCTCCTGCCAAGAAGGCAGCAGCAACCAAGGCACCCGTAAAGGCTGCCGCAAAGAAGGCCGCCGCTCCGGCCAAGAAGGCTGCTCCGGCCGCTGCTCCGACTCCGAAGCCGCTGAAGGACACCTTCAACAAGTCGAGCCTGGTCGCTCACCTGGTAGCGCAAACCCAGCTCGAAGCCAAGGCCGTGAAGACGGTTCTGGCCCATCTCGAAAACACCATCGTTAGCGCGCTGAACAAGAAGGGCGCTGGCGAATTCACGCTGCCGGGCCTGCTGAAGGTCACCGCACAACAAGTGCCGGCCAAGAAGAAGCGCTTCGGCAAGGACCCGTTCACGGGTGAAGAGCGTTGGTTCCCGGCCAAGCCGGCCAGCGTCAAGGTCAAGGTCCGTCCGCTGAA
>Ga0102591_1001027_pt1 | contig 42448 bp, 51 predicted proteins | sample AraplaCol_mCL_r2_2_FD_76860 | JGI IMG/M metagenome (GOLD analysis project Ga0102591, IMG submission 76860) | Arabidopsis root microbial communities from North Carolina, USA - plate scrape MF_Col_mCL_r2 (SPADES assembly) (version 2) | ecosystem: Host-associated > Plants > Roots > Endosphere...
CGGCATCATCGACCAGAAAACATCAACGCTGCGGCGCTGCGCTAACGCTGCGCCGCAGCAGACCGAACCATGAACGACTGTTACCTATCCATCCGGTCTGTTTTGTTACCCATCCATCCGCTGGACAGCGAAGCGCCGGATGAGGGGTTGCTTCAGCGAACTCCCATCAAGAGATTCATACGCGGAGGGAGACCCCTCACCCGTCTCGCCGCTTCGCGGCGAGCCACCCTCTCCCACAAGGGGCGAGGGGTGCACCGTCAATGCCGCGCGAAAAGAATGCGCGATAGTGCTTGCTCACGCCTCACCGCGCAGCCAGGCCTTCACCTTCTGCAACAGACCGTGACGTAGCTCGTCGACCGAGGCGGCCTCGGCCGGCGTCAGCGTCTGCAAGGCTGCATCGATGTCGTCAGTCGCATGCATTGGCGCAGGCGCCAATCCCGCCGCCGCGAGCGCGATCGGGCCGGTCTGAGTCAGGAACGCGCGTTCATATTCGCGCGACAGCCGCGCGATCGCGTCCTCCAGCGTCAGCCAGTCGACCGCCTTGATGTCGTTCATGAGCTTGCGGACCGGGCCGCCCTCGGCCTCCATCCGCCAGAAATGCACGACCTTCGAGCGACCGCCGGACTGGTAGACTAGCGTGCCCAGAAACTCATGGATGGCGACGTCATGGCCGGTCTCTTCCAGCACCTCGCGATGCGCCGCTTGCTTCGGCGTCTCGCCGTCGTCGAGCTTGCCCTTGGGCAAGACCCATTCGTTGCGCTTGCGCTGGCGCACGACCGCGATCAGCGGCGGCGCACCACGCCGCAGCACAATACCACCCGCCGCCATGACCGGCGCCCGCGCCATCGCTCGAATCCGTGTCGATCTATCGTCCCCACCGACGATATAGGCGATGGGAACGGCAGATTGAAGGCTACTTTCTTCTGAGCAGCGCCTCTCCGGCACGGATGCGCGTGCCTTCAGCGATGCCCTCGCAGAAGGCGAAATCGCCGGGCGCGAGGATGATGATGGTCGAGCCGTGCTCGAACCAGCCAAGCTCCTCGCCCTTGGTCACGTTGACATCGCAGGGGAAGTTGACCGGGCCGCGCGTCTGCGCGTTCAGCACCATGTCGAGAAAGTGCAAGCGGATGCTTGCGACCAGGATCGCGGCGACCGGCACCAGCGTCACGGCTTCGCCGGTCGACAAATGCGTGCGGATCACGGCACGCTCGTTCTTGCAGAACAGACGCTCGACCCGCTTCAAGGCGATTGGATTGACGTTCCAGACATCGCCATGGATCAGCGTGACGCGCTCGATATGCGCATCGAAGGGCGCATGGAAGCGATGGTACATGCTTGAGGTCAGCCGCAACGTGACGAAGCTGCCGTTGCGGTGCTGGTCGACCAGCGCGGAATCGCCGACGAGATCGAGCAGCGAATAGGGCGCGCCCTTGACCTGGAACAGCTCGGTGTCGGCGATCTTCCCATGCGCGCCGACGATGCCGTCCGAGGGGCTGGCGACGACGGAAGGATTGGGATCAAAGGGCCGCAAGCCCGGCTTCAGCTCCCGCGTGAAACAGTCATGCAGGCTCGTGAAGTGGCTCTTGCGCGCCTCCGACAGATCGAGATCGGAGAACAGCTTCCATAGCGCGATCGAGAAGTCGCGCACGAGCGGATTTTCGATCTTGGAGAACCAGCCCATGAAGCGGGTCAGCGCGGCGCGGGGGATACGGTTGGTCAACAGAAAGTTGAGGTCTTCCTGCTGGGTGAAAGAGGCAATGAGGGCTTTGACTGTCATGAATCTGTCAGCTCACAGAGTTAGCGCTTGTTGTCATGGAAACGACACTCCCGATTCTCTCGATGTCCGTGGCCGCCGCAGCGTCTGCTGCCGCCGTCCTTCCGAAGCTCAAGGCGCGGATCGAACTCTCCCGCGCCAAGCACCGCTCGCTCGCCGGACACTCCAAGATGTCGCGGCGGGTGGCAAAGCTGCTGCCGTTCTACGAATTCGAAGGCGACAGTTACTTCGCCTGCGACGGCGCGCCGGCGAACATCGCCGCGCAGCGCAAGGACGGTTTCTTCCGCCTCGCCCGCCTCTACGCCGAGCGCTATCCGAAGGGGCGCGCGATGACGAAGGAAGCGGCGGAGACGATCTCCGATTTGAACTTCACCGAGAGCTACCGCGTGCCGTTCCAGTTCTCGCGTCTCGTACGCGAGCATCTGGGCACTTCGACCTTCGTGGAATCCTCGCGCGGCGTCACCGTCACCGATGTCGACGGCAACACCTCGTACGACCTCACGGGATCCTACGGCGTCAACATCTTCGGCAACGACTTCTACAAGGAGTGCATCGAGGGAGCCGAGAAGCGGGCGCATGCGCTCGGCCCCGTGCTCGGCCCCTACCACCCGGTCATCATCGAGAACGTGCAGCGGCTCTGCCGGATCTCGGGCCTCGACGAAGTCTCCTTCCACATGTCCGGCACCGAGGCCGTGATGCAGGCGGTGCGGCTGGCGCGCTACCACACCAAGCGCACGCATCTGGTTCGTTTCGCCGGCGCCTATCACGGCTGGTGGGGCGACGTGCAGCCGGGCGTCGGCAATCCCATTGCCGCGCACGAGACCTACACCCTCGCCGAGATGTCGGAGAAGACGCTGCACGTGCTGCGTACGCGCAAGGACATCGCCTGCGTGCTGGTCAACCCGCTGCAGGGCCTGCACCCGAACGCCAACGCGCCGGGCGATTCCTCGCTGGTCGACTCTTCCCGCGGCGGCAATTTCGATCGCGCGGACTATACGGACTGGCTGAAGAAGCTGCGCGAGGTCTGCACCGAGCGCGGCATCGTGCTGATCTTCGACGAGGTCTTCGTCGGCTTCCGCCTCGCCGCCGGCGGCGCCCAGGAATATTTCGGCGTCAAGGCCGACATGGTGACCTACGGCAAGAGCCTCGCCGGCGGCCTGCCGGTCGGCGTCGTCTGCGGCAAGCGCGAGCTGATGCGCCGCTTCCGCGATGACCGTCCTGCCGACATCTGCTTCGCTCGCGGCACCTTCAACTCGCATCCCTACGTCATGACGGCGATGGACGAGTTTTTGAGCCGCCTCGCCAGCCCGAATTTCCGCGCCATCTATGACGGCCTGGACGCGACCTGGAACGGCCGCGTCCAGAAGCTCAACCAGATGATGACGGACGCCGACCTGCCGGTCCGGTTCGCCAACTTCTCCTCGATCTGGACGGTGAAATACACCACCCCGTCCCGCTACAATTGGATGCTGCAGTACTATCTGCGCGCCGAGGGCCTGTCCCTGAGCTGGGTCGGCACCGGCAGGCTGATCTTCAGCCTGAACTACACCGACGCCGATTTCACCGAAGTCGCCGACCGCTTCGTCCGCGCGGCCGGGAAAATGAAGGCCGACGGTTTCTGGTGGCACGACGGCGCGCTCACCAACAAGACCATCAAGCGGCAGATATTGAAAGAGATGCTCGCCAAGCGCTTTGGGCGCTGAGGCCGGCTCTCTCCGCATCACCACGAACACCGCTCGCGCCTCCCCCTCTCCCCGCTTGCGGGGAGAGGGTTGGGGTGAGGGGGACCCTCCGCGCAGTCGGTGAGAGTTGGCGGACACCAAGCTGGCAGCGCCCCCGCGGAGACTCCCCCTCACCCGGCTTTGCGCTACGCGCAAATCCGACCTCTCCCCGCAAGCGGGGCGAGGTGAAGGAGCCCCCAAGACGTGGATGCCCGGGACAAGCCCGGGCATGACGCAACCATCAGACATCGGAGTGTTGGCTCTGCGCAGCGCGCTCAGGCGTGCTGCTCTTCGAGCGTGGGCTCGCCGATGAGGCCCAGCGTGTGCTCGGGATTGAGGTGCAGGCCGGGATCCATCAGCTCGCCGCGCATCAGGGCGAGCGGCGCGCTGCGATAGAGCATCAGGTCGTGGAAGGGATCGGTCAGGATCTTGGTCATCCAGACGAGCCCAGTCTCGACGTCGCGGATGAAGAACAGGTGCACGGTGCGGAACAAGAGACCGCCGCCGCCGACCACGAGCCAGATCTTGGCAACCTGCCGCATGAAGTCGGTCGCGCTCGCCCAGGGCGTGAACAGGCCGAACAGCGTCGGATCGGCTAACAGCACCAGCGGCGATAGTGCCCAGATTGCCATCAGCACCACCTTGCGCTGCAGATTGTAACCGACCTTGATCTCTTCCTTGTACTCGTGGGTCGCCTGGTTGATGTGATCGTAAGTGTGCGGCTCGAAGAAGAAGTGCCCGGCCTGGCGTGACGTCATCGAGACCAGCCATCCGACCAGCGCGGAGACGACGGGATCGATGAACAGCCAGACATAGGCGAAGAGGAAGCTCAACGCGCTGATGAAGTGCAGGCTCTGATTGATGCGGCTGTGGTGGTAGTAGCGATGGTCGTCCCAGCGCTGGATCCGCAGCTGCTCGAGATAATTCTTGATCATGCTCTTCCCCAAATGCGTTCGGGTTCGGGATTTACAGGGATTCGATGTAAGCCGTGTGACATCATCATTTTGTCATGTGACGACGTGCAGCGGCGCGATGACGCACGCGGGATCAAGCCGCCTTGGCGATTTCGACCTTGCGGAAGCGCACCAGCGAGAAATGACCGAGCGGCGGGATCAGGCGGCGCTCGGCAAGCTCCATGCCGTGAGCACCGGCCAGCCATTTGGCATAACGCGACCAGGCGAACTCCGCGGTCCGGAATCCGAGCGGACGCACCACCGGTTGCAGCTTCTGCTCGATGAAGCGGCGCATGCCGGCATCCGCGCTGACGCGGGTGAGGATGATCAGCTCGCCGCCCGGGCGCAGCACGCGCGCGAATTCGTCGAGCGCCTTTTCGGGGTTCGGCACCGCGGTGACGACGTATTGCGCCATCACGACGTCGAAGGAATTGTCGGGAAATTCGAGCTTCTCGGCGTCCATCACCGCGAGGCCTTCGACGTTCTTCAGCTTGCCCTCGGTAACGCGCTGGCGCGCCTTGTCGAGCATCGCTTCCGAAATGTCGGTGCCGAAGATGCGGAGGTTCGGGGCATAGAGCGGCAGCGAGATGCCGGTGCCGACGCCGACCTCGAGCACGCGCCCGCCGATCTTGTTGGTGGCCGCGATCGCAGCCTGCCGGCCCTTGGCGAACACGCCGCCGAACACGAGATCGTAGACCGGCGCCCAGCGGTCATAGGCCTGCTCGACCGTGCCGCGGGTGAGGTCGAGCTGCTGGGTGCCGTCGAGGTTCATGATCTTGGACATCGGTGAGGTTCTCGCTGTGGTTCTAATGAAAGATCAACCGCGCACCGGCCGCCGCGCCATGCGAGGCGAGGCGCGCAAGACGCGGCTGGGCTGAAGTGAGGTGAGATTGCCGACGAACTGGCGCGCGCTGTTTTCCCAGGAACGCTCCAGCGCGAAATTGCGGCAGGTCTCGCGCGACATGGTGAGCGCGCGCAGGCACGCGGTGCGCAAATCATGGTCGATCGCGCCGATCGGGTGATCGGCGATGACGTCTTTCGGACCCGTCACCGGAAACGCCGCAACCGGCGTGCCGCAAGCCAGCGCCTCTAGCTGCACCACGCCGAACGTATCGGTCAGGCTCGGAAACACGAACACGTCGGCGGCGGCGAGATGCGCGGTGAGGTCGGCGCCCTTCTTCTCGCCGAGAAAAACCACGTCGGGGTATTTCTTTTCCAGCGCCGCCTTCTGCGGGCCGTCGCCGACCACGACCTTGGTGCCGGGCAGGTCGAGCGAGAGGAACGCTTCGAGATTCTTCTCCACGGCGACGCGTCCCATGGTCATGAAGATCGGGCCCGGCAGGTCGAGCTTCGCCGGGCTGTCGGGGTGAAACAGCTCGGTGTTGACGCCACGCGTCCAGAAGCCGAGCCGCTTGAAGCCACGCTCGGACAGCTCCTGCCGCAGCGACGGCGTCGCCACCATGGTCATGGCGGCTGCATCGTGGAAATGGCGCAGCACGGCATAGCCAACGCTCGCGGGGATGCCGGTCCGTACCGAAACATATTCCGGAAAGCGCGTGGTGTAGGAAGTGGTGAAGGCAAGCCGGTTGCGCCGGCAATAGGCGCGAGCGGCCCAGCCGATCGGGCCCTCGGTCGCGATGTGCAGCGCGTCCGGTGCAGCCTTCTCGATCCGCCGCGCGATCTCTTTGCCGCTCGGCAGCGCAAAGCGCAGGCCCGGATAGGTCGGCAACGGCCAGGACGGAAAGCCGTCCGGGGTGAGGAAGTCGATCTCGACATCGAGGGCCTTGGCCGCATTCGCCAGCGAGGTCAGCGTCCGGACCACGCCGTTGACCTGCGGATGCCAGGCGTCGGTCGCGATTAATACCCGCATGGGAAAATCCCGAGAGTTTGATGATTCTCAGGCATCGACCATCAACGAAGGATATTTCAGGCGTGTGACGTCATCGAAGTGTCGGCGGGCTGTTTTGTTCGTTAACGGACCGGCACGGCCACGAAACTGTCATGAAACAATTCTTGCCGCCATGAAACCGTTTTCGGTTTTCCGCGCAAATGTCCCGAAACGTTTTGCCGTTAGTGATCCAGGCAACAGAGCACCGAAACGGTGCCGCGGTGGCCATTTAAACACCGAGCAAACAGGGGCGATCACATGTTAAATCTGGATACTTTCAAGACGTTTTCGCGCGCCGTTGCGCTCAGTGCAGTCGCGGTTTCCGCAATTGCTTTCGCGGGTCCAGCCAAGGCCGCACCGGTGCAGATCTTCCCGTTCTTCCAGCCGCTGCCGCCGATGGCCGCGCCGCAGCCATTCCAGCCCTACCAGCCCTATCAGGCGCCCACCTACCAGACCGAGCCGTCCGAGGATCAGGACGCCGTCGAGATGCCGGCCCGCTTCCGCCGCCAGACCGTCGCTTACGCGACGCGTGAGGCGCCGGGCACCATCATCATCGATACCCCCAACACCTATCTCTATTACGTGCTCGGCAACGGCCAGGCGCTGCGCTACGGCATCGGCGTCGGCCGCGACGGCTTCACCTGGTCCGGCGTGCAGTCGGTGACCCGCAAGGCCGAGTGGCCGGCCTGGACGCCGCCGCCGGAGATGATCGCCCGCCAGCCTTATCTGCCGCGTCACATGGCCGGCGGCCCCGGCAATCCGCTCGGCGCACGCGCCATGTATCTCGGCGGCACAATCTACCGCATCCACGGCACCAATGCCCCCGACACGATCGGCAAGCGTGTCTCGTCCGGCTGCATCCGCTTGACCAATGACGACGTCACCGACCTCTACTCCCGCGTCAACGTCGGCACCAAGGTGGTGGTGCTGCCGATGACCGAGCGCCGCGCCGAGCTCGGAACCGCGACGCGGTAAGGCGGCAAGACATTGTGACGCAAGCGGCCCCGGAACCCACCGGGGCCGCTTTCGTTTGCCCTCGACATGTCGACGCGCGCTCGCTGCGGCGCGGGTCCTTGACGGAGGCGCCGATGCGATCACGCCTGCAATCCCCGCCGTATCGATGGCTGCACGCCCTCGTCTGCGCCGGCGCACTGACGTCGCTCGTATCCACGCCCGCCTCGCTCGCGCAGCAACCTGCGAGCGCTGAGGCTGCGCAGCAGGCCTTCAACAATTCCTGCCGCACTTGCCATTCCCTGAAGGAAGGCGACAACCGCCTCGGCCCCAACCTCAACAAGATCGTCGGCCGCAAGGCCGGCGCGCTGCCGGACTACAACTACTCCTCGTCGATGAAGGAAGCCGGCTTCACCTGGGACCAGGACAAGCTCACGCGCTTCATGCTCAAGCCGGACGAGGTGGTGTCGGGCAACAAGATGCAGCCTTATGGCGGGATTTCCGCGGAAGAGGCGGCCAAGGTGGTTGCGTATCTGCAGGCGGCAGGCGGGCAATAGGATCGCGGCGGCGCTACGTGCGCGACCGGTTTCATTTGTGCCGGCGCCCTGATATGCTGCCGGACATGAGCAATCGTAAGCAACCAGCGACCAAGACAGGCGGAACGTCGGCCAAGCTCGTCATTGGCAGGGAGCGTTTCGCCAAGATCAGCGCGGTCGAAGGTATCGTCCCGTCAGCGGCCATGAAGACGCGTGTTGCTCGATTCGACCGGCAAGGGCTATCGGCCGCGGAGCGCCGGCGCGAAATCATCAACGCTCACAAAAAGGGCTAGCTGCCCTCATGTATGACGCCGTTGAAGACCCGTATTGTTATCCGGGCACGACGGTCCTCAAGAACAAGCTTCATCTCGAGAAGCGGGCCGAGCTCGAATCTTTCGAGGCCGAAATCACCGCACAGCGCGCGGAGGAAGCCCTGCCTGCGGGGCGGCTGACTTATTCGCATTATCGCGCGATCCACCGACATCTGTTCCAGGATGTCTACGATTGGGCAGGCAAGATCCGCACCGTCCGAATTTCGAAGGGCGGCAGCATGTTTTGCTTCCCCGAGAGCATCCATCGAGAGATGTCGAAGCTGTTTCGCACTCTCGCCGACGAAAGACACTTGAGAGACACGACGACGGATGAATTCGCGTCGAAGGCCGCTCATTTCCTTGCCGAGCTGAACGCGATCCACCCGTTCCGCGAAGGCAACGGACGCACGCAACTTACGTTCCTGCTTCTTCTCGCTGAGACCGCCGGCCACCGACTCGCAATGACACGACTCGACCCTGACAAGGTTATGCAGGCGATGATCGAGAGCTTTGGTGGCAGCGAAGATATGCTGGCTCGCGTCCTGCGCCATCTCCTGGATAACGAACGCTAGCCACGACGCCGCTCCGCAATCCACCTCAGCCACGCCGCCGAATGAAACGCGCTCATCAGGAGATACATCGGCACCATTCCGCCGAGCAGAGATCCCTGCCCGGCGCCGCACGGCATGTCCGCCGGGCCGCCGATCACAGACGTCAGCACGGCCATGATCGCGAAGGTCGGCGTGGCCGCCAAGGCCAGCCATCTGGCGAGGTGGCGCGCGGCCACGACGCTGGCGCGGCCGGCGCCGGCCGTTGCGCTGGCGGGGTTAGTCACGACCTTCCGCAGCCTCCTCGCGAAAGGCCTTCTCGCCGGCGGTCGAGATCTCGACCCACTTCTGGTCGGGCGCGGCGCCTTCCGTATAGCTGTCGTGCCAGTTCCACCATTTGTAGGTCGGCGTCTGCGGATAGCCCTTCGGCGAGTCTTCCCAGACCTCCTGGCGGCCGAGCGGCGTGATGTCGAGATAGTTCCAGGTGCCGCCCATCTGCTCGTCGCCGCGGCTCTTGACGAAATAGGTGCGGAAGATGCGCGTCCCGTCGCGGTAGAACACGTTGGTGCCGTGCCATTCGTCGACGCCGAAATCGGCATCGAAACTGTCGGTGACGGTGACCCACGGCATGGTCCAGCCCATCCGCTGCTTCAGCCTGATAATGTCGGCCTGCGGCGCGCGCGAGGCGAACATCAGCGTGGTGTCGCGGGCATTGAGATGCGCGACATGGGCGACCTGGTCGGCCACCATGGAGCAGCCGCGGCAGGCGTGATCCGGCCAGCCGAACACGCCCGGCTCGAAGAACGCGCGGTAGACGATCAGTTGCCGGCGGCCCTGGAACAGGTCGGCGAGACTGAGCTTGCCGCCGGGCCCCTCGAACGCATAAGTTTTGGTCACTTCCATCCACGGCATGCGCCGGCGCTCGGCCGCCAGGGCGTCGCGGGCACGGGTATGCGCCTTTTCCTTCACGAGCAGTTGCTGACGGGCTGTCTCCCAGGCCTGCGGCGACACCACCGGCGGTGTTTGCATGGCAGACTGTCCGTCGTTCCGTTCATTTTGGGCTAGTGTCATCATGACTCTCCTAATCTCAGGCAACGGCGATCGGCCTGCGTCTGGCGGAACCGATCGCCCCCTCACCGCACATTGTCGGCTGGCAACGATTTCTGGCACCGTGCGGTTGCGCGGTGGGAGTAACAAGTGTGGCGGGATTTGAATGGAGTCTCTGATCACGGCCGCAGCGCGCGCGCTTGAGGCCGGCGATCCGCTCGGTGCCCTGAACCGCGTTGCGCTGCGCAACGACGCGCCGTCGCTGGCGCTGCGCGGCATCGCGATGGCGCAGCTCGGCGATCTCGCCAAGGCCAAGTCGCTGCTGCGCAGCGCCGCGCGCGCGTTCGGTCCGCGCGAGGCGGTGGCGCGCGCCAGATGCGTGGTCGCCGAAGCCGAGATCGCCCTGGTCTCGCGCGATCTGAACTGGCCGGAAAAAACACTCGCCGCGGCGCGTGCGACCCTCGAAAAGCATGGCGATCTCGCCAACGCGGCGCATGCGGGCCACATCGAGGCCCGACGCCTTCTTCTGCTCGGGCGCCCGGACCAGGCCGGTCGGACGCTGGCCGATCTCGGCCCCCTCCCGCTCCCGCCCGCATCGCAAGCCGTCCGCGAGCTCGTCGTCGCCGGCATCGCCATCAGGCAACTCAGGACGAAAGACGCGCGCGCGGCACTCGGCCGTGCGGCGCGCGCTGCCCGGCTGGCCGGCATCCCAGCGCTCACGGCCGAGGTGGAAAGCGCGAGCCTCGTGCTCGATACACCCGCCGCGCGGCTGATCGCGCGCGGCGAGGAGCGGCCGTTGCTGCTCGAACAGGTCGAAGATCTCGCCATTTCAGCCGCGCTGGTCGTCGATACGTTCCATCATTCGGTTCGCAGACAGGACACCATCGTGCCGCTCGGAACGCGGCCCGTGCTGTTCGCGCTCGCGCGCATCCTCGCGCAAGCATGGCCTGCGGATGTCTCGCGCGAGACGTTGATCACGGCAGCGTTTCACGCCAGGCATCTCGATGAATCGCATCGCGCGCGGTTGCGGGTCGAGATCGGACGGCTCCGTGCCAAGCTCAAGCCGCTCGCCGATGTGACCGCGACGAATCAGGGTTTTGCGCTGACGCCGCGCAAGACGCGACAGGTTCTCGTACTGGCGCGGCCCGTCGAGGAAAAGCACGCCACGATCCTCGCATTCCTGTCCGATGGCGAGCCTTGGTCGAGTTCGGCGCTCGCACTGGCGCTGGGAACGAGCGCGCGCACGGTGCAACGCGTGCTCGACGAGCTGGCACGATCGAACAAGGTGCAGTCCTTCGGACATGGGCGGGCGCGACGCTGGATGACGCCGCCGATCCCGGGTTTCCCGACAACCTTGTTACTCCCCGGACCGCTGCTGAAGACGTAGGATGATGACGTCACAGGGATCACGCAGATGAAACGTTCAGCCGCCGAGATCGTCAGGGAATATGGGCCCTTCGAGGGCGTCGAGGCCGTGCATGGCGTCACCTATGACGGCAGCCATGTCTGGTTCGCATCCGGCGACCGATTGAACGCGGTCGATCCCGATAGCGGCAAGGTCGCGCGCTCCATCGACGTCGCCGCGCATGCGGGCACGGCATTCGATGGAAAGCACCTGTTCCAGATCGCCGAGGATCGCATCCAGAAGATCGACGCCGCCTCGGGCAAGGTGCTCGGCACCATTCCGGCGCCGGGCGGCGGCGGCGATTCCGGCCTGGCCTGGGCCGAGGGCTCGCTGTGGGTCGGGCAATATCGCGAGCGCAAGATCCACCAGGTCGATCCGGAGACGGGGAAGGTTCTCCGCACCATCGAGAGCAAGCGCTTCGTGACCGGGGTGACCTGGGTCGACGGCGAGCTCTGGCACGGCACCTGGGAGGGCGAGGACAGCGACATCAGGCGGATCGACCCCGAGACAGGCAAGGTGATCGAGCAGCTCGACCTGCCCGCAGGCACTATGGTCTCGGGATTGGAATCCGATGGCGGCGACCGCTTCTTCTGCGGTGGCGGCGCCAACGGCAATGTGAGAGCGGTCCGGCGTCCCCGGCGCAGCTAGCCGCTGATGGTCTGAATGCACGGCAGCGATGCGGTCGCTGCCGTTAACCCATCCGCCCCAATTCCACCCCATCGGTGCGCTCTAGCGCGGTCCTCGTCTGCCCTGTAGAATTCCGCCGGGCGGCCTGGGGGATAGATGCGACTAACGTTGAACTTGAAGACCATCACGATCGCCGTCGCGGTGCTCGCGGCCTCGTTCTTCATCAGCCTGAAGGCGATGGACTGGCTCGCGCCGCGCGCAACGACATCGGCGCCGCCGGTGGCGCAACTGCCGCCGCTGCCGCCGGTCGCCAAGAGCTCGATCGTGATCGCGCCGGTCGCGATTGCGATCGCGGCGATCCGCGAGCAGGCCGAGAAGGCTGCGCCGCGCAATTTCGCCGGGAAGGCCGACAACCCGATCTCGCAGATCCTGGAGAACGCCGACATCGGCTGGACCGCGGTGCGCGGGCCGATGGCAGCGGCCGGCGACAAGGACGTGCTGACGATCTCGACGCCGCTCAGCGGCAAGCTGAACGTGACGGGCTCGCTGTCGGCGAAAGCGACAGGTGCGCTCGGCGACGCCCTCGGCAGCGTGCTCGGCGGTGACGCCGCGAAACGGATCGGCGCCGTCAACATCAAGAATCTGAACGCCAGCGCGGAGATCAAGGGCAACGTGGTCGTCACCTCGCGCCCGAAGCTCGCGGCCAACTGGCATCTCGAGCCCAATCTCGCCGCGCAGGTCAATCTCGGCGACACCAACCTCAACGTCTCCGGCGCCAAGGTCAACGTACCGGCGCAGGTGAAGCCGCTGATCGACAAGAATGTCGGCGAGCAGATCAATGTCGTCTCCGAACGCATCCGCAACGATCCCTCCCTGCGCGAGAATGCGAAACTGCAATGGGCCAAGGCGTGCCGCTCGATCCCGCTGCAGGGTTCGGGCTCTTCGGCCGGGCTGCCTCCGCTCTGGCTGGAGATGAAGCCGATCCGCGCCATCGCCGCGCAGCCGCGCGTCGATGCGCAGGCCGTGACGCTGCTGATGGGCCTGGAAGCGGAAACGCGCGTCACCTCGACCCCGACCAAGCCGGATTGTCCTTTCCCCGACAAGATCTCGATCGTGCCGCCGACCGGCACCGGCGTGAATATCGGCGTTCCCATCGACGTGCCCTTCACCGAGATCAACAAGCTGATCGCGGCGCAGATGGTCGGCCACACCTATCCCGAGGACGGCTCCGGCCCGGTCGACGTCACCGTCAAGAGCGTCAACGTGATCCCGTCGGGCGAGCGCCTGCTGATCTCGCTCTTGGTGCGCGCCAAGGAAAAGAAGAGCTGGCTCGGTCTCGGCGCCGAGGCGACCGTGCACATCTGGGGCCGGCCGGTGCTCGACCAGGCGCAGCAGACGCTGCGGCTCGCCGACATCCAGCTCGCGGTGGAATCGGAAGCCGCATTCGGCCTGCTCGGCGCCGCGGCGCGTGCGGTGGTGCCGCAGATGCAGCAGGCGCTGGTGCAGAAGGCGACGCTCGACCTGAAGCCGATCGCCGCCAACGCGCGCGAGAAGATCGCCGCCGCCATCGCCGACTACCAGAAGACCGAGGACGGCCTCAAGGTCGACGCCAGGATCGACAGCCTGACGCTCGCCGACATCGCCTTCGATTCCAAGACGCTGCGCGTGGTCGCGGAAGCCGGCGGCACGGTGAATGTGTCAGTGACGAAACTGCCGTAGATCTGGCACGGGTCTGCCAGCGCCTTCATCGCTCGCCCCGCTGGCATTCTCATCCGAGGATGCTAAGCTGCCCGTCGCAACCTCGAACGAGGTGCTGACAGCATTGTAGCGGCAAGCCGAGGATGACATGGAAGCCGGCATGGTGACGCCCGCGCCGGCATTGGTGCGGTTTTCCGGCATTCAGAAGACCTATGATGGCGAGCATCTCGTGGTGAAGAACCTCGATCTCGACATCAGGAAGGGCGAGTTCATCACCCTGCTCGGCCCGTCGGGCTCGGGCAAGACGACCACGCTGATGATGCTGGCCGGCTTCGAGGTTCCGACCCAGGGCGAGATCTACCTCGCGGACCGGCCGATCAAGAACATGCCGCCGCACAAGCGCGACATCGGCATGGTGTTCCAGAACTATGCCTTGTTTCCGCACCTGACGATCGCGGAGAACATCGCCTTCCCGCTATCCGTTCGTGGCACGGGCAAGGCCGAGACGCAGGAGCGTGTCAGCGCAGCGCTCCGCATGATCAAGATGGAGGCCCTGGCGCACCGCCGGCCCGGGCAGCTTTCCGGCGGCCAGCAGCAGCGCGTGGCGCTTGCGCGTGCACTGGTCTTCAATCCGCAGCTCGTGCTGATGGACGAGCCGCTCGGCGCGCTGGACAAGCGCCTGCGCGAGCAAATGCAGCTGGAGATCAAGCAACTGCACGAGAGGATGGGCATCACCGTGGTCTACGTCACCCACGATCAGAGTGAAGCGCTCACCATGTCGGATCGCATCGCGGTGTTCAACGACGGCGTCGTGCAGCAGATCGACAAGCCCGACGCGCTGTACGAGCATCCGGTGAACAGCTTCGTCGCCCATTTCATCGGCGAGAACAACGTGCTTACAGGCACCGTCGAGACGATCGACAAGGAGTATTGCCGCGTCGCGCTGGCCGGGAGCGGCACGGTCACAGCGCGAGCGGTCAACATCTCAGGCGTGGGCGCATCGACCTCGCTGTCGGTACGGCCGGAGCGGATCACCCTCGTCCCCGATGGCAGCTCCAGCGACGGGGCGAACCGCCTGCCGGCGAAAGTGCAGAACACCATCTATCTCGGCGACCACGCGCTGGCCGTGCTCGATGTCGCCGGCAACGCCGAGTTCATGGTCAAGCTTCAGCCGGGGGCGCATGACAGCCTGCGACATGGCGAAAGCGTGGTCGTCAGCTTCCGCCCCGATGACTGCCTGGCCCTCGATCCCGTCTGATCCGACATGAGCGGGCCTGAAACATTCAACGTCACGCAACTCATATGAAGAAGGAACCAAGACCATGCTGAAGCGCAAGACGATTGTCCTGGGTTTCGCCGCCGCGTTCAGTGCCAGCGCCGCGCTGGTGACAGTCGCAGAGGCGCGTGACCTCACGGTCGTATCGTGGGGCGGCGCGTACCAGGATGCCCAGAAGAAGGTCTATTTCGAGCCGTTCAAGAAGGCCGCCGGCATTGCCATGAACGACGAGTCCTGGGACGGCGGTGTCGGCGTGTTGCGGGCGAAGGTGCAAGGCGGCGCCGCCACCTGGGACATCGTCCAGGTCGAGAGCGACGAGCTCGCGGTCGGCTGTGAGGAAGGCCTGTTCGAGAAGATGGATTATACCAAGATCGGCGGCGAGGCGGCGTACATCCCGCCGTCGGTCAATCTGTGCGGCGTCGGCGCCATCCTCTATGACTTCGTGCTCGGTTACGACAAGGACAAGCTGAAGGAAGCCCCCAAAGGCTGGGCCGACTTCTTCGACACCAAGAAGATCCCGGGCAAGCGCGCTTTGCGCCAGGGCCCGAAGACCACGCTGGAAATCGCGCTGATGGCCGACGGCGTCCCGCCGAAGGACGTCTACCATGTGCTGGCGACCGACGAGGGCGTCGAGCGCGCATTCCAGAAGCTCGACACCATCAAGGGCGACATCGTCTGGTGGAAGGCCGGCGCCCAGCCGCCGCAACTGCTCGCCTCCGGCGAGGTCGTGATGACCTCGGTCTACAATGGCCGCATCGACACCGCGAACAAGAACGACAAGAAGAACTTCGGTATGGTGTGGGACGGCGCGCTCTTCACCCTCGACAGCTGGGTGATCCTGAAGGGCAGCCCGAACAAGGACGCCGCCTACAAGTTCCTGGATTTCGCCGGCAAGGCGGAGAACCAGTCGAAACTGTCGGAGAACATTGCCTATGGCACCTCCAACAAGGACGCCGCCGGCAAGCTCGCGCCCGCTGTCCTGAAGGACCTTCCAACCGCGCCTGACAACATCAAGAACGCGGTCGAGATCAACGTCGCCTTCTGGCTCGAGAATATCGACCGCCTGACCGAGCGCTTCAACAAATGGGCGGCGAAATAGCCACCATGACAGCGTCCGCGACCAGTGCCGATGCGTCGACCGAAGTTCCGCTCAAGCGCCGATTGAGGCGTGCAGAGCGGGCACGTCAGGTCAAGGCATTGGGGCTGGTCGCGCCGCTGCTCGTCTTCCTGCTCTTCACCTTCGCCGGGCCCATCGCCGGCATGCTGTGGCGCGCGGTCGATGACCGCGAAGTGCGCCAGGTTCTGCCGCAAACGATCGCGGCTCTCGCCAGTTGGGACGGCAAGGATTTGCCGGACGAAACGACCTTTGCCGCGCTGGCAAGCGACATCCATGCGGCTCGCGCCGCCGGCACTCTCGCCATCGCAGCCAAGCGGCTCAACTACGCCCTGAATGGTTTTCGCACCATCCTGACCAGCACATCGCGCAATCTGAAGGCGATGCCGGAAGCCGGCACGGCCAAGGAGACGCTGGCCAAGATCAATCCGGCCTGGCGCGAACGCAGCACCTGGACGACGATCAAGGACGCCGGCGGCCCGTTGACCGGCTTCTACCTTCTGGCAGCGCTCGACCTGACGCGGAACGCGGACGGCGCGATCGTCGCGGCGCCGCCGGATCAGGCCATCTACCGCAGCCTGTTCGCCCGCACTTTCATCATCAGCCTCAGCGTTACCGTCCTCTGCCTGATCCTCGGCTTCCCGGTCGCCTACCTCTTGGCGACGCTGCCGCCCGGTAAGTCGAACCTCCTGATGATCTTCGTGCTGCTGCCGTTCTGGACCTCGCTCTTGGTCCGCACCTGCGCCTGGATCGTGCTGTTGCAGAGCAAGGGCGTCGTCAACGACAGCCTGCACTGGCTTGGCATCATCGACGAGCCGCTGCGCCTGATCTACAACCGCTTCGGCGTCTGCGTGGCGATGACCCACGTGCTGCTGCCGTTCATGATCCTGCCGCTCTACAGCAGCATGAAGGCGATCTCGCCCGCTTACATGCGCGCCGCCGCCTCGCTCGGCGCGCCACCGCTCACCGCCTTTTTGCGCATCTACCTGCCGCAGACGCTGCCCGGTATCGGCGCGGGAAGCCTGCTCGTGTTCATCCTGGCGCTCGGCTATTACATCACGCCGGCCCTCGTCGGCGGCGCTGCCGACCAGATGATCAGCTATTTCATCGCACTCTACACCACCGAGACCGCCAATTGGGGCCTCGCTTCGGCGCTCGGCGCGGTGCTGCTGCTCGCCACCATTCTCCTGGCGCTGGTCTACGGCAAGCTGGTGCAGGGCCAGCAGGTCACGGGAGGGATGAAGAATTGAGCGACAATTCCTCCCTGCGCACGCCGAGCCAGCGCATCGCGTGGACCGCGACCATCGTCGTCTCGGCGCTGGTGTTCGTCTTCCTGATCGCGCCGATCCTTGCGATCATGCCGCTGTCCTTCAGTTCGGGCTCGTACCTCACCTATCCGCTGCCCGGCTTCTCCTTTCGCTGGTACAACGACTTCATCACTTCGCCGCGCTGGATGAATTCGCTGAAGAACAGCGTGATCATCGGCGTCGCCTCGACGGCTCTATCGATGGCGCTCGGCACGCTGGCCGCGCTGGGGCTGGCGCAATGGAAGAGCCGCTTCAAGCCGCTGGTGCTGGCTTTCGTGCTGTCGCCGGTCGTGGTGCCCGGCGTCATCACCGCGGTCGGCCTCTATTTCTTCTTCGCGCCGATTGGCCTCACCGGCAGCTATCTCGGCCTGATCCTGGCCCACACCGCATTGGCGACGCCCTTCGTGGTGATCACGGTCGGCGCGACGCTGCAGAGCTTCGACACCAATCTGGCGCGCGCCGCCGCCTCGCTCGGCGCCTCGCCGCTGTATGCGTTCCGCCGCGTGATCCTGCCGCTGATCCTGCCCGGCCTCGCCTCCGGCGCCCTGTTCGCCTTCGCGACCAGCTTCGACGAGGTGGTGATCGTGCTGTTCATGGCAGGTCCCGAACAACGCACCCTGCCGCGCGAGATGTTCAGCGGCATCCGCGAGAACATCAGCCCGACCATCACGGCGGCGGCGGTGATCCTGACCACCGTCTCGGTCATCCTCCTCGCCACCATGGAAGCCCTGCGCCGACGCAACGAGCGGCTCAAGGGCGGCGGTTGAGGGGCGGCAGTTTCGCAGGGTGGGCAAAGCGGAGCATGCCCACGCATTTTTTGCGACCATGGTGAGATCGTGGGCACCGCGCAAGCGCGCCTTGGCCCACCCTACGAAGGGACACCGCCCGTCCCTTCCGATTTTGCATTCCGCTATGGCGCCCGCCGCTTAGCTGCCGCGATCAATAGCCGCTACAACGGCCACCTCAACAAAGCCCGAACAACAACACACAGGGAGAAGAACAACCATGCAAAAACTCATCGCCGCGGTTGCGGCCGGTCTCGCCCTTGCCGCCACATCCGGCGCCGCGCAGGCGCAGATCTCCGACGACGTCGTCAAGATCGGCGTGCTCACGGACATGTCGAGCCTCTATGCGGACGCCACCGGCAAGGGCTCGCTTGCCGCCGTCGAGATGGCGGTTGCCGATTACGGCGCCAAGGTCGCCGGCAAGCCTGTCGCCGTGGTCGCCGCCGACCACCAGAACAAGCCCGACGTCGGCGTCAACATCGCCCGCAATTGGTACGACAACGACAAGGTCGACGCGATCCTCGACGTGCCGACCTCCTCCGTGGCGCTGCCGGTGTCGGCGCTGACGCGGGAGAAGAACAGGATCAACATCAATTCCGGCGGCGGCTCGTCCGACATCACCGGCACCGCCTGCTCGCCCAACACCGTGCACTGGACCTACGACACCTATGCGCTGTCGAACGTCGCCGGCAAGGCGATGGTCAAGCGCGGCGAGGACACCTGGTTCTTCGTCACCGCCGACTACGCCTTCGGCATGGCGCTGCAGCGCGATGCCGCCAACGTCGTCAAGGAGAGCGGCGGCAAGGTGCTCGGCGAGGTCCGCCATCCGCTCAACTCGTCGGACTTCTCCTCCTTCCTGCTGCAGGCCCAGGCCTCCAAGGCCAAGGTGGTCGCGCTGGCGAACGCCGGCGGCGACACCACCAACGCATTGAAGCAGGCATCCGAGTTCGGCCTGACCCAGGGCGGCCAGAAGATGATCGCGCTCCTACAGGAGATCACCGACACGCATTCGCTCGGCATCAAGGCGACGCAAGGCCTGATCGTCACCGACGCCTTCTACTGGGACATGAACGAGGAGACGCGCGCTTTCTCCAAGCGCTTCAACGACAAGGTCGGCCACATGCCGACCATGATCCAGGCCGGGCTCTATTCGGCGACCATGCACTATCTGAAGGCGATCGACGCCATCAAGACCGACGAGGCGCCGAAGGTGATGGAGCAGATGCGCAAGACGCCGGTCAACGACTTCTTCGCCAAGAACGGCAAGATCCGCATCGACGGCCGCATGGTCCACGACATGTATCTGTTCGAGGTCAAGAAGCCTGAAGAATCAAAGGGCGAGTGGGACCTCTACAAGCTGATCGCCACCGTGCCCGGCGACGAGGCATTCCGCCCGCTCAACAAGGGCGGCTGCCCGCTGGTGACGCACTGAGTGCCTGCTCCCTCTCCCCGCTTGCGGGGCGAGGTGAAGACGCACAGGCACGACAATGCGCCCGGTGAAAACCGGGCGCACGTCGTTTAGGCCGTCACGCGAGCCGCGTTACTCCGTGTACTTGAACTCCGGCATGTTCTTCAGCTCGTCCTTGCTGGCATTGAACACGGCGTGGTCCGGATACCATTTCGAGGTCGACGACGTCGTGGTCGCAGCCGGCTTGGTGTCGGCGGTCCCGGTCGCAGCGCCGGTCGTGGTGGTGGTCGCCGGCTTCGCGCCCGTGCCGGTGTAGGCCACGGCCTCGTTGACGAACTTCAGCTTCTCGTAAGGCACAGCGACCAGATGCTCGCCCATGCCGAGGAAGCCGCCGACGCCGATCACAGCGATCTTGATGTCGCCGCTCTTGTCCATCAGCAGGTCGTTGATGGTGCCGATGTTCTCGTTGGCTTCGTTGTAGACCTTGAGGCCGTCCATCTTGGACGTACGCCACTGTCCCGATGCGGTCGTGGTAGTCGTCGTGGCGGTGGTTGCCGCAGGCGCCGCCTTGTCGGTGGTGGCGGTCGGCGACTGCGCGAACGCAACGGTAGCAAGCAGTGCGGTACCGGCAAGGCCGGCAGCGATCGATTTCATCATCATGTTGTCCTCTCCTTCACAGAAAACTCGTGTGGAGAAAACAGCGATGGTCAAACGCAGTTCCTTGCGCGCCGCAATTTCGTCGCGCGATGCGCAAGCGCAAAACGTCGCGCGAGTGTTCCTGCGTCACCTGGTAACATTTTGCGACGCACGGTTCCCCGCCGACGATCATGCGCCCTGGGTGAAGCATGATCGCGGCGAGGAGCCGCGCCGACCCGCGTCGCCCGGGGTCAGCTCTTGTAGTCGATCAGGAGCGCGGAGAAACCGGAGCTGCCGGATGAGCTGCCGTTGGCGCCGTAGGACGATGTCGACGATTGCGATTGCTGCAACGCCTGGAGGAACTGCTGCAGGATCTCGGCAACGGTCTGGTCGCTGGATGTGCTGCCGGTCGTGTCCGTTGTGGACGACGAGGAATCCGAAGAGCTGTCGTCCGGCGGCGGACCGGGCGGCGGCCCCCCTGCGCCACCGGGCCCGCCCGCCCCGCCGGGACCGCTCGCCCCGCCGGGACCGCTCGCGAAGGCGGACTGAAACACACCCTTGAGTTCTTCGGCCTGGTCCGAGGTCAGCGTCCCGTTCGACACCTCGTTCGAGATCAGGTCGTCGATCTTCGACTGCATGTCCTCCTTGGAGGGGCGCGTGCCGCTCGACCCATCGCTCGACCGGCCCTGCTGGAGTGCCGTGTCGATGTCGGTCAGCGCCGTCGAGAGCGCGGACTGGTCCGACGACGAAATCGTGCCGGCGGAGACTTCCGATTGCAATTGCTGCTGCAGCCGCTGCAGCGGTGACTGGATGTTGCCGGCGGAGGCCGCCGAAATCGAGGTCATGATGGCTCCGTGGGTTTTGCGGGGTTTCAACGCTGCCCACGCCACGGTATGGTTAACGGCCTTAACGAGATCTTGCCGCTCCGGCGCCGTGCGATTGCCGCCTGTTGCGGGACGCCGGACAGAAACAATCCGAAACAAAAATCTTCGCCATTTGGCCCGAATCTTGGACAAACAAAGCGCATGGCCATTCCCAATCCCAACATCCTGGTCGTCGAGGATGACCGCGAAACACGGACGTTGATTGCGAAGTACCTGCGCAACAACGCCTGCAACGTTACCGCGGTGAGCGACGGGCGCGAGATGTCGCGCGCCCTGGCCGATCACCGCGTCGACCTCATCATCCTCGACGTCATGCTGCCGGGCGAGGACGGGCTCAGCCTGTGCCGCAAGGTGCGTGCCGAGGCACAGACGCCGATCATCATGCTGACCGCGCGCGGCGAGGACGTCGATCGCATCGTCGGCCTCGAGATGGGCGCGGACGACTACCTGCCGAAACCCTTCAACCCGCGCGAGCTGCTCGCCCGCATCAACGCGGTACTGCGCCGCCAGGCCGCGGCGCAAGCGGCGAGCTCGATCGAGGGCGCCTCCACGCTTGCCTTCGAGGGCTGGCACATCGATCTGCGCCTGCGCGAGTTGCGCAATCCGGAAGGTGCGCGCGTCGCGGTGACCAGCGCCGAATTCGATCTCCTGCGCACCTTCTGCGAACGGCCCGGCCGCGTGCTGTCGCGCGACAGCCTGCTCGACCTCACGCAAGGGCGCAACACCGGCTCGTTCGAGCGCTCCATCGACGTGCTGGTCAGCCGCATCCGCCGCAAGATCGAGCCCAACCCGGCCGATCCCACCATGATCAAGACGGTGCGCTCCGGCGGCTATCTGTTCACGCCAAGGACCGAGCCGACAAGGACTGAACCAGCAAGGATTGAAGCGGTTGCGGCGCCCCTGAGCAATTGAGGGGCCGCGACGATGAAGCCGTTCGGATTCTTCCACCTCAAGGGTATCGGCGGGCAGATCGCCGCGCTGGTGCTGGCTTCGACCGTCGCGCTCCATCTCGTCGTCACCACCGCGTTCCTAATCAGCCGGCCGGACCGCTCTGACACGCCGCCGGACGGCGCCCATCAACTGGTCGATGCGGCGCTGCTGCTCGGCGCGGCCGAGCCCGCCGAGCGTCCACGCCTCGTCGCCGATCTCGCGCGCGCCTTCCCCAAGCTCGGCATCGAAATGCTCGCGCCCGGCACCGCGAGCTTTGAGGAGAGCGACAGTCTGCACGGGATACGCCGTCATCTCGGGCGCGGCTACAAGGCGCTGCAGCTTGCCCCGGACGGTGCCGCGCTTCGCGTCGGCGTCGAACTGCCCGACGGCACCGTGATCGCCGGCCGCGTCGATCGCGGGCCGCGGCCGTGGTTCTGGGGCGGCCCGTGGCTGATGGCGCTGATGACCGCCTTCATCTGCGTCAGCGTGCTAGGCCTGTGGGCGGCGCGTGCGCTCGCAGCACCCCTGTCGTCCTTCGCCAAGGCCGCCGAGAATTTCAGCCTGGACGGCGGGGCGGAGCCGCTGCCCGAGCGCGGTCCGGAGGAGATCCGCTCGGTGGCGCGCGCGCTCAACCGCATGCACGAGCGGATCACGCGGCTGATGTCGGACCGCACGCGCATGCTGGCCGCGATCAGCCACGATCTGCGCACCCCGATCACGCGGCTGCGCCTGCGCGCCGAGTTCATCGAGGACGAGACCAACCGCAAGCGCATGCTGATCGACCTCGACCAGATGCGCGCGATGCTGGAGAGCGTGCTGTCGCTGCTGCGCAACGACCGCAAGATCGAGGCCGTGACGCTGGTCGACATCGCCAGCACGCTGCAGCTCATCGCCGACCAGTTCGGCGACATGGGCCATGTCGTGCATTATGAGGGGCCGGCGTCCGCGACCGCCGCCGCGCGGCCCGACGACCTGCATCGCGGCGTCACCAACCTCGTCGAGAACGCGGTGCGCTTCGGCGCCGAGGTGACGATCCGCCTCGACATGTCCGGCACCGAATTCGTCATCGACGTCGAGGACGACGGCCCCGGCATTTCGGATGCGCGCAAGCAGGAGATGCTGGAGCCGTTCGTGCGCGGCGACGACGCGCGCACCATGGACGAGTCCACCGGCTTCGGATTGGGCCTGTCGATCGCCCGCGCCATCGCGCTCGCCCATGGCGGCGAGCTGTCGCTGCACGACCGCGAGCCGCACGGATTGATCGTACGGATGCAATTGCCGCTGTGGCAGCAACCGCGCCTGGCTGCGGCTTAGGATCGCCCGCTACGCCGCGAGCGGCGGGTGCTCGACGGCCGCCTCGTCGAAAATGGCCACCGCCTCGAAGCGATAATTGCAGGCGTGGCAGGTCCAGAGATAGGAGACGCGGCCCTCGCCCGGCTCGACCCAGTCGGGCTGCGGGATCGGCGTGCCGCATTGGGCACAGGGGTTTTGCCTGGGGGTCTCGCTGAGGATTGCTTTTGGCATGGCACCTCTCCGGATTTGCTAACCGCTTCCTACTCGCTTTCGCCGGCACACGCGAATAGACAGGCGTGCTGCCGCGAACGGTCCGCCCTGAAGGAACCTGTACGCCAGCATTGAGTCGTAACAGCGGCTCGGCGCCGCAAAAACGTTAACGGCGGCGTTTGGTCACATCATCGCCGCGTTCGGGAGGCCTATCGGCAGCCGGGCGCAGGTCATCTCGAGGGCCTCAGGGATATCTTATGAAGATTTTACGCATTGCCGCGCTGCTCGCGGCCGGACTGACATTGCCGCAGGCGGCCTTCGCCGGTGAGGCCGAATATGCCGAGATGGTCGCGGCCCATGCCCGCGCCAACGGCGTGCCGGAAGCGCTGGTGCACCGCGTGATCATGCGCGAGAGCCGCTATCAGCCCCACCTCGTCGGCCGTGGCGGCACCATCGGGCTGATGCAGATCAAGCTCGCGACCGCGCGCGGCGTCGGCTACACCGGCGATGCCGCCGGCCTGCGCGATCCCAACACCAACCTCACCTATGCCGTGAAATACCTCGCCGGCGCCTATCGCGCCGCCAATGGCGACCACGCCCGCGCCGTGCGCTATTTCGCCGGCGGCTATTACTACGCCGCCAAGCGCCAGCGGCAGGAGGCCGTGCAGGTCGCCAACATGGGCGAGAGCAGCATGGGCCAACCGTGGCTGGAGCCGAACGGCAATCCGCAGCCGATGTTCGGCAATGCGCCGCACAGGAAGCTGGCCCAGCGCGTCCGCAACGCGCGGGCGCAGGCGGCTCAGTAAGCGCCCGTGTCCCGGACGCGCTGCAGCGCGTAGCGTTGCTGCGCAGAGCCGGGACCTAGCATCCGCACCAAGCATGGGCCCCGGCTCTGCGACGCATCACGCCGCCAAAAGGCGGCGCGCTGCATCGCGTCCGGGGCACGAGCGGTGAGGTTCCCACCTACCGCGTTGACCATCCCTTCCTGAAGTCCTACATTAGACCCGTTCCGAGGGGTGCTCCGAGGAGGAGCTGAGATACCGCTAAATGGGCAATAACGCCCAGGACCGCGGTGACCCTTTGAACCTGATCCGGGTCATGCCGGCGAAGGGACAGGGATGTTGCAAACGACCAAGCGACCGGATTCACCGGTATCCATCATCGGCGCAGGCATTGCGGGCGCCTGGCAGGCTTTGCTGTTCGCGCAGGCCGGCCATGCCGTGACCTTGCACGAGCGCGGCGACGAGGCGATGACGGACGCCACCAGCCATTGGGCCGGCGGCATGCTCGCGCCCTATTGCGAGGCTGAGGTCGCCGAACCCATCATCAGCCGCCTCGGCCTGCGCTCGCTCGAGGTCTGGCGGCGCGAGCTGCCCGACACGCCGTTCAACGGCTCGCTCGTCGTCGCCCATCCGCGCGAGCGCAACGACTTCGAGCGTTTTGCGCGCATGACCGAGGACCACCGCCGGCTCGACGCCGCCGGCCTCGCCGCGCTCGAGCCGTCGCTGGAGGGCCGCTTCCGCGATGCGCTGTTCTTCCCGGCCGAGGGCCATGTCGAGCCGCGCCGCGTGCTGCCCAAGCTGCACGAGCGCATCCGCGCCGCCGGCGGCACCATCAAGTTCTGCAGCGACGTCACCGCAAAAGATCTCGACGGCATCGTGATCGACTGCCGCGGCCTCGGTGCCCGCGACGAGCAGCCGGAGCTGCGCGGCGTCAAGGGCGAGATGATCCTGATCGAGACCGCCGAGGTGCAGCTGGCGCGTCCGGTGCGACTGATGCATCCGCGCTGGCCGCTCTACGTGATCCCACGCGAGGACAATCTGTTCATGCTGGGCGCGACCTCGATCGAGACCGAGGACACCGGCGTCAGCGTCCGCTCCGCGCTGGAGCTGCTCGGCGCCGCCTACACCGTGCACCCCGCGTTCGGCGAAGCCCGCATCGTCGAATTCGGCTCCGGGCTGCGGCCCGCTTTTCCCGACAATCTGCCGCGCATCGGCATTCGCGGGCGCAGGATCACCGTCAACGGCCTCTATCGCCACGGCTTCCTGATCGCCCCCGCGCTCGCCGAGCTGACGCTCGCCTATGTCGAGCGCGGCCAGATCGACAACGAGGTGATGCAGTGCTTGTGATCGTCAACGGCGAGCAGCGCGAGGTGAGCTCGGCAAGCGTCGGCGCGCTGCTGTCCGAGCTCGACTACGAGGGCACCCATTTCGCGATCGCGCTGAACTACGACGTCGTGCCGAAAAGCCGCTGGGCCGAGACCAGCCTGAAGGCCGGCGACGAGATCGAGATCATCACGCCGCGGCAGGGAGGGTGAGGTGATGCTGAATGCCGCCGCCTTCCTTCGCCTCTCCCCGCCTGCGGGGAGAGGCCGGAATTTGCGCAGCAAATTCCGGGTGAGGGGGACTCTCCGCGAGTCCATCTCTCACCGTCCCTGCGGAGAGCCCCCCTCACCCCAACCCTCTCCCCGCAAGCGGGGAGAGGGAGCCAATGCGGAGACACCTTCGACATGGTGACCTTCTACGGCAAGACCCTCGCCTCGCGCCTGCTGATCGGCAGCGCGCTCTATCCTTCGCCCGCGATCATGCAGGACGCGATCCGCGCCTCCGGCTCCAACATCGTCACGGTGTCGCTGCGGCGCGAATCCGCCGGCGGCAAGTCCGGCGATGCGTTCTGGAAGCTGATCCGCGAGCTCGACGTCACCGTGCTGCCGAACACCGCCGGCTGCCGCACCGTGCGCGAGGCGGTGACCACCGCAAAACTCGCGCGCGAATTGTTTGCTACGTCCTGGATCAAGCTCGAGGTCATCGCCGACAACGACACGCTGCAGCCCGACGTGGTCGGCCTGGTCGAAGCCGCCACCATCCTGATCAAAGACGGCTTCGAAGTATTCCCCTATTGCACCGAGGACCTCTCGGTCGCCAACCGCCTGGTCGATGCCGGCTGCAAGGTGGTGATGCCGTGGGCTGCGCCGATCGGCAGCGCGAGAGGCATCACCAATCGCGATGCGCTGAAGCTGCTGCGCGACCGGCTGCCCGACATCACCCTGGTGGTCGACGCCGGCCTGGGCGCGCCCAGCCACGCCGCGCAGGCGCTGGAGCTCGGCTATGACGCCGTGCTGCTCAACACCGCGATCGCAAAGGCCGCCGATCCCGTCGCGATGGCCAAAGCCTTCCGCCTCGGCATCGAGGCCGGCCGCACCGCTTACGAGGCCGGGCTGATGAACGCCCGCGACTTCGCCTCCCCTTCCACCCCTGTCGTTGGGACCCCGTTCTGGCATGCCGTATCCTGATCGCTTCTATCCCGTCGTCGACAGCCTTGCGTGGGTCGAGCGCCTCACAAAACTCGGCGTCGGCACCATCCAGCTGCGCGCCAAGGAGCTCGACGATGGGCAGGCCTTGCAGATGGTCACCGATGCACTGGCGATCACCGAAGGCACCCAAGCCAAGCTGGTCGTGAACGACTATTGGCGCGCCGCGATCGTCGCCGGTGCCAAATATCTGCATCTCGGCCAGGAGGACCTCGCGGACGCCGACCTCAAGGCGATCCGCGAGGCCGGCCTGTCACTCGGCATCTCCACCCATGACGATGCCGAGCTTGAAACCGCGCTCGCTGCCAAGCCCGACTACGTCGCGCTCGGCCCGATCTTCTTCACCACGCTGAAATCGATGCGCTTCGAGCCGCAGGGCATCCCGAAGATCACCGAATGGAAGAAGCGCATCGGATCAATCCCGCTGGTCGCCATCGGCGGCATCAAGTTCGAGCACGCCGCGGAGATCTTTGCGGCAGGCGCGGATTCCATCGCGGTGGTCAGCGACGTCACCCAGAACGCCGACCCGGATGCCCGCGTGCGGCAATGGCTCGGCCTGAAGGAGGCTGCGTGATGCAGGTCCCGCTCTCACCACACACTCTGCCGTCATCGCCCGGCTTGACCGGGCGATCCAGTACGCCGCAGCGCCTCGGCCTGAGTCGAGCCGCTGCGGCGTACTGGATCCCCGCCTTCGCGGGGATGACAGCTGTGATTGACGCCCGCGCAGCGAAGCTAACGAATTAAACCGGAGGATCCCATGAACATCCGCTCCAATCCCGACAAGACCGTCCCCGCCGTCACCACCGGCCCGCTCCCCTCCTCGCGAAAGATCTTCGCATCCCCCGATGCCGCGCCGGACTTGCGCGTGCCGCTGCGCGAGATCATCCTGTCCGAAGGCGCCGGCGAGCCGAACCTGCCGGTGTACGACACCTCCGGCCCCTACACCGACCCGTCCGTGACGATCGACGTCAACGCCGGCCTTGCCCGCAGCCGTAAGCAATGGGTGCTGGAGCGCGGCGGCGTCGAGGAATATGACGGACGCCAGGTCAAGCCGGAAGACAACGGCAGCGTCTCCACCGACAAGGCCGCGCGCGCCTTCTCGGCCTATCACAAGCCGCTGCGCGGCCTCGACGGCCACAAGATCACCCAGCTCGAATTCGCTCGCGCCGGCATCGTCACCAAGGAGATGATCTACGTCGCCGCCCGCGAAAACCTCGGCCGCAAGCAGCAGCTCGAGCGCGCCGAAGCCGCCCTCGCCGACGGCGAGAGCTTTGGCGCCTCGGTGCCCGCCTTCATCACCCCGGAATTCGTGCGCGACGAGATCGCGCGCGGCCGCGCCATCATCCCCTGCAACATCAACCACTCCGAGCTCGAGCCGATGATCATCGGCCGCAACTTCCTGACCAAGATCAACGCCAATATCGGCAACTCCGCCGTGACCTCGTCGGTCGAGGAAGAGGTCGAGAAGATGGTGTGGGCGATCCGCTGGGGCGCCGACACCGTGATGGACCTCTCCACGGGCCGCAACATCCACACCACCCGTGAGTGGATCCTGCGCAACTCGCCGGTGCCGATCGGCACCGTGCCGATCTACCAGGCGCTGGAGAAGTGCAACGGCGACCCGGTCAAGTTGACCTGGGAGCTCTACAAGGACACGCTGATCGAGCAGTGCGAGCAGGGCGTCGACTACTTTACAATCCACGCCGGCGTGCGCCTGTCCTACATCCACCTCACTGCCAGCCGCGTCACCGGCATCGTCAGCCGCGGCGGCTCGATCATGGCGAAGTGGTGCCTGGCGCATCACAAGGAGAGCTTCCTCTACACGCATTTCGACGAGATCTGCGACCTCATGCGCAAGTATGACGTCTCGTTCTCGCTCGGCGACGGCCTGCGTCCGGGCTCGATCGCCGACGCCAACGACCGCGCGCAGTTTGCCGAGCTCGAAACCCTCGGCGAACTGACGAAGATCGCGTGGGACAAGGGCTGCCAGGTCATGATCGAGGGCCCCGGCCATGTGCCGATGCACAAGATCAAGATCAACATGGACAAGCAGCTCAAGGAATGCGGCGAGGCGCCGTTCTACACGCTTGGACCGCTGACCACCGACATCGCGCCGGGCTACGACCACATCACCTCGGGCATCGGCGCCGCCATGATCGGCTGGTTCGGCTGCGCCATGCTCTGCTACGTCACGCCGAAGGAGCATCTCGGCCTGCCCGATCGCAACGACGTCAAGACCGGCGTCATCACCTACAAGATCGCTGCCCACGCATCCGACCTGGCCAAGGGCCACCCGGCGGCGCAACTGCGCGACGACGCCCTTTCCCGCGCGCGGTTCGACTTCCGCTGGAGCGACCAGTTCAACCTCGGCCTCGATCCGGACACCGCGAAGAACTTCCACGACGAGACTTTGCCGAAGGAAGCCCACAAGGTCGCGCATTTCTGCTCGATGTGCGGACCGAAGTTCTGCTCGATGAAGATCACGCAGGACGTGCGGGATTACGCGGCGACGCTGAATGATCCGAACTCGGTGGGCATGTCGATGGCCGGCACCGCCGAGGACGGCATGGCCAAGATGAGCGCGAAGTTCAAGGAGATGGGCGAGAGCTTGTATCTGGATGCGGAGAAGGTGAAGGAGAGTAATCGGGTGTTGTGAGATTGGCTTGGCAGCGTTATCGCAGCTTGAAAGCCGGGCCTTCCGCCCGGCTTTTTCAATCGTCCATGAGAGTGACGATCCCCTCGCGGCTATTGCAACTTACAAGAGCGCGGTCTAGTGATTTCAATTAAATTATGGGAGGATCAATTGCCTGAACCTGTTCTTGTGTGCGGCATTGTAATGCCGATTTCGTCGATCGATGGATGCAACGAGGCACACTGGTCCGATGTGCAGGAAATTCTAATCGAGGCTATCGAAGACGCCGGATTCGAAGCAAATCTTGTAAGCAATGCCGAAGATGTCGGAATAATTCAGAAAAGGATCATCCAGAATCTGTATGAGAATCCGATCGTCGTATGTGACGTGAGTGGCAAAAACCCGAACGTTATGTTTGAACTTGGTCTTCGACTCGCATTCGACAAGCCGACGATCATCGTGAAGGACGATAAAACCTCGTATTCTTTCGATACAGCGTCGATCGAGCACTTGGAGTACCCGCGCGATCTGCGATTTTCACGTATCGTCGAATTCAAAGACAAGCTTGCGGAAAAGATAAAAGCAACGCACGAGCGCGCCACGTCGGATGCAAACTATACAACCTTCCTGAAGCATTTCGGCGAGTTCACTGTAGTGAAACTCGACAAGAAGGAAATACCGGGTCAAGAGTTTATTCTTGAAGAGCTTGCAGCCATTCGTCTGGCGATGAATCGATTAGATCAGCAGCCTACCGGCCGCTCGGCGCCAGCTACATTCAACAGTCGACTCAATGTCTGCATGAAGGGCATGCCTGATACTGAGTTGGTCCAAGCCGTCAACGCCGTTCACGAATACGAGCAAGTCAAATCCGTTGAATTGAAGAATCTCGGTGATGGCCACTCGCATATTATGATTCACTTCAAACCTGAATCGGAACTCGCAAGAGCAGAAGTACGCTCGATGCTGGTAGGCAAAGCACGACCATACCGCATCAAGAGCCGAGCGACGGCTATCAAGAAATCGCAAGCAGATGGTAACCAAGCATAATCGCAGATTCGAACTCAAGTCGCGCTTGCGTAGGTAACGGACGGCTCTAATTAAGCTCCCCGACCAGCTCCGCCCCAACCTCCGCCTCGTCTTCGTCGGCACCGCCGCTTCGACGCGGTCGGCCGAGCTCGGGCACTACTACGCCCATCCCGGCAACCGCTTCTGGCGCGCGCTGCATGAGGCCGGCATCACGCCGCGGCGCTATCAACCGAGCGAGTTCGCTGAGTTGATCGCGCTCGGGATCGGCTTCACCGATCTCTGCAAGACGGGCGCGGGGATGGATCACCAGATCGCGGCGGAGACGATCGACGTGGCGGGCTTCAGGGCGAAGATGGAAGAGTATCGGCCGCGGACGATTGCGTTCACGAGCAAGAAGGCGGCGAGCTTGTTCTACGGCCGGCCGTCAGTTGCGATCGCGCTGGGGCGACAGGTACGCGATGCGAGCCTGCCGGAAATTTTTGTGCTGCCGTCGCCCTCGGGTGCAGCCTCGGGCAGTTGGACCATCGAGCCGTGGCGCGAGCTGGCGGCGTGGATCGCGTCGTAGGGTGGGTTAGCTGCGCGGCAGCGCGAAGCGCAGTCGCGCGGCGTAACCCACCGCGTCTGCCGCTGCAGACACATGAGAGGTGGGTACACCTACGACGACCCCCCGCTGCGCGATCTTCGTTCAGCGAACGACATCGCTGATGGAGCGGGCGATGGCCTGGACATCGACTTCAGCGGATGGCCCGCCTTCGACAGTGATGAATTTGAAGCTCTTCAGCTGATCGGGCACATCGGCCCCCGATCGCAGGATCGGAATGATGGGCCTGTCCGATTTCTGCGCCAGCTGCAATTCATAGCCGATGGAGCTGTTCGACAGCGCTCCGGAAGCGGCGTTTGGAAGCAGGAACACAGTCGCGTCGCTCTGGGCGATCCTTTCCGAAACCCAGTCCCTGAGATTGACGCCTGAGGGAATGTCGACGTCGATCGCGACGTCGACATGATGGCGCTTCAATTCCTTTGCGACCGCACCGGCCAGCCGGGCATCCGAACCGGTATAGGAAAGGAACACCTTCGGCCGGCGTTCCCCAGGCTCGATTGCCATCGGCGCGACGCTCTCCTCGGTCCCGGCCGCAGCCATCTCCTCCTTCGACGGCGCCGACCGACCGAGACGCAGCCAGTGGCTGAGCTGACGGTTCTGCCCGTTGGTCATGCGGACGTCTGCCTGAATTCGAAATTCGCCCCAGCCACTGCTCTCCAGGCGGAAGTTGTTCGCGCGATCGGTTACGCGCACCTCGGGCGGCGAGAAAGTCGGGTGAAGCTTCCAGACCACCGCCTCGACGGCCGCGATCTCCTCCGGGGGTCCTTCGAGCCAGACCGACCACTCCCAGTATGAGGGTTCGATCTGTTCGGAAAGCTGGGCAATCTTGATGGTCGTCATCACACGCTCGCCAGCTCGATGTGAACCCATTGCGGAGACTCGACCGAATTCCACCTTGGAAGGGCTCCCTCGAGAAGCTGAACCTCAATGGAATCATCCAACTTGACGCCCGGCACCACGAGAAACACGCCGCCCGGCTTTCGCGCCGCCCGCCCGTCCATCCACGGGCTCGGCGCGACTGCGTTCGGACGGACGAGCCTGTACTGGCACTTCGCATTGCCGCTGGCCGCGAAGAGGGCGGCCTCCTTCGGCACAAGCCTGATCTCGAGAGCCCTCCCCGCTTGCGCCCGCCAGTAGCCAATCGTTTCGGAGAGACGGACAAGGGCTTCCGCAGGCGCAGCCCGATCGAGCTTGATATGCTCGTTCTGCGCATACGGCCCGTTCAAACGAACACCATCTTCGATGATGGCGATGGCCAATTGGTGCCTGTTTCGCGCAGATACGTATTCGCCGGACACCCATTGGGTCGGCATCCAATAGCTTTGCCCCTGCTCCTGCACTTGCAGCTCTCGCGTCATCAGCGCGATCAGAGCGTCGCACTCCTGAATGCGGGTCTGGACTTCCGGCGTGAGATCCTGTCCGCCAAGAATTTCTCCGCTGACAGGCACCAGGCCGTGGCTGCGAATGAGCCGGTCAACATGACTGACCAGTTGCTCGTTGCGATCTCGAAATGAGAAGGCGATAAAAATCTTGTTCACGTCAAATCCCCGCAACGATTGACGGAGAGAGAAAAATGACTCCACTACTTAAACGCGATTAGAATGTTCGGATTCCGATCTACCGTCAAGGCCGTTATCTCTCGGACGGGCGGCAAGCAATTGTCGCTGCAACGCACCGGATCGCGCGCGAGGCCAACCGCGCCGGACGCCGCGAAGCAGCAGGCGCGAGCGCCGGTCGATGTCAGACATTGCTTGGACCGCCATATGGCGATGGGTTCCCCTTGCTCTTTCAGGCCGCTGCGGCTGGACAGAAAACTCGCGTCTGATTGTCGGAATCCGCGCCGACGAGCCGTCCTTTGGCTGCAGAGCGCGATGACCGCGGAGATCTGGATATGCCCACTATCACCGCCTTCGAGAATTCTCCCGACCGCGGCCGCGGGCAGGCGCGCGACATGCGGGTTCGCTGGGCTTTCGAAGAGGTCGGCCAGCCCTACGATATCCGCCTCGTCTCGTTCGCGACGATGAAGCAGCCCGCGCATCTTGCGCTGCATCCGTTCGGGCAGATCCCGACCTATGAGGACGGCGATCTCGCGCTGTTCGAGTCCGGCGCGATCGTGCTGCATATCGCCGAGCGCCACGATGGCTTGCTGCCTGGGGATGCCAATGCGCGGGCGCGCGCGATCGCGTGGATGTTCGCCGCGCTGAGTACAATTGAGCCGCCGATCATCGAGCTCACCATGGCGATGCTGTTCGAGCGCGACAAGAGCTGGTCCGCGGAGCGGCTGCCGATGTTGCAGGATCGCGTCCGAACCAGGCTCGGCGAATTGTCCGCTCGCCTCGGTGATGCCGACTGGCTCGACAGCGCCTTCAGCGCCGGCGATCTCATGATGGTGACGGTGCTACGGCGGTTGAACACATCAGGGCTGCTCGACGAATACCCTAAAATCGCCGCCTATGTCGCGCGCGGCGAGACGCGGCCGGCGTTCCGGCGCGCGTTCGATGCGCAGCTGGCAGTGTTCGCTGCCGCGTCGCAGTCGTCATCGCTCTCGTAGGGTGGGCAAAGCGACTTGTCCGCCGTAGCTCGAAGAGCGAAGGCGGAAGCGTGCCCACGAATTGTATCGATCACTGACGAATGGTGGGCACGGCGCTTACGCGCCTTTGCCCACCCTACGGCACCGTCTTCTACCGCATCGTGATCGCAAGACCCGACAGATCCGCGTTCGCCATCAGGCCGACCTGTTGCCCCGTCAGTTCCAGCACCGCGCCCTTCTGGTTGGTCAGCACGATGGCGCGGGCGCCGGCACCCAAGGCAAGGCCCGCACCGGCAGCGCCGTAGACCCCGGCGACGTCGGAGGGGCGGTTGATGTTGCTGACGCGGCCGCGCAGCACGGTCTTGGAGCCGCCGAACACGAGGCCGTAGTCGAGGCCGCCGGTGGAGAGCCCATAGGTGCGGCCGCGGAAGTTCAGCACGCCCGAGCCGCCGGAGCCGCCGATGATCCAGCCCGCCTTGTAGATCGTGAGCGTCACGAAGCCGCTGTCGGCCTTTGCTGCGGTCGAGAGTCCGGCCAGCGCGGCAATGGCGACCAGCGCGGCGCGGAAGGTGGATGCGAGCTTCATGGGGGTCTCCGGGAGCTGTTTTTTGGGGGGAAGAATTCGAATCAGACGAAGGGAATGTACCTGATGGATCGGGGCGGCAACATGATGGATGAGGCGGGCGCAGCGCAGTGAGCCGCTTTCCTGTGCTGCACGGCGTTCTCGAACGGAGTCGGCGCTTAGGGCCTCCACAGCGTCATGGCCGGGCTCGGCCCGGCCATCCACGTCTTCCTCTCGGCACAAAGAGCGTGGATGCCCGGGACGAGCCCGGGCATGGCGGCGGAGTTGAGACGCGACCAAGAGTCCAATTTCCACGCTGCCATTCTGCTCCCGATTTGCCCGACGACGCAAACGATCATTTTCGCTCTTCCCGAATTACAAAAGTCCCAACGATTTCCGCCTCATCCCTACTGTGCATGGGGTTGTTTTCGCATTTTTTGGTTTGAGCCGCCCTCGCCTGCCGCTACGCTTGCCGCGTCAGCGACCGTCCTCGAGGTGATCCCATGCCGATCCAGCATTTCGCGCCCCCGCCGCACGTGAAGGCGCCGCCGCTGTCGTTTGCGACGCGCGTCGGCGATCTCCTGTTCGTCTCGGGCATTCCCGGCTTCGATGCCAATGGCGCGCTGCCCGACGGCTTCGAGGCGCAGTTCGCCAATGTCGTCGTCAACATCAAGCGCGTGCTGGGCGAGGCCGGCGCCGCCATGGGCGACCTCGCCAAGGTCAACGTGCTGCTGACCCGCGCCTCGGACGTCGCCGCCATGAATGCGCTCTATGCCGGCGCCTTCGGCCCGCCGCCCTATCCGGCGCGCACCACCTGCGTGGTGCAGGCCCTGCCCGATCCGAAGATGCTGATCGAGATCGAGGCGGTGGCCTCGCTATCAAAGTGAGCCGTCCGTGTGGCTTGTCGGGCACGCGGCCCAACCAAATGCGCCGCCGCGCCTGACATGTCCGTGAACGGCCGCCCCCCGGCTTGCAAAGACCCTGCTTTTACCGCACGAATTTTCAGGTCCCACGTCCCACAAGGAGATACTTCATGCGTCGCGTTCTCGCGCTCTGTGCCGTTGCCGGCATCGCCACCTCCGTCTTCGCCGTGCCGGCCTCGGCCGCGGTCGGCTATTACGTGATCCGCTGGGACAACACCGGCATCTGCCAGGTCTGGAACGAGGACCTGAAGTACAAGCCGTTCCAGTTCGGGGTGTCGACCTACAAGGTCGTCAGCAAGCCGCTGCCGACGTTCCAGGCCGCGTCCGACCTCCAGATCAAGATGCGCGCCGAGCGCCGCTGCACGCTCTAGGCCTGACGCGACACAACGGTTTTTAGGGCGGATCGCGCGAGCGGTCCGCCTTTTCGTTTTTTGCAGGACCGCGTATTTCGGCCGAAATTGACCATCTCCCGCGCGGGTTCGTTGAACCTGATCCGCGCACGGAACTACTCACATCTTGTCCGGCGCGCATCACCGACAAGCGACCGGCACCCGCCCTCCCCGCATTGCCGGGAGGCGCATCACAACATTCATTTCGAGGAGCTGATCATGCGTCGTATTTCCGTGCTGTGCGCTGCCGCCGGTCTTGCCGTCACCGCGTTCGTCGCCGCGAGCCCTGCACAGGCCAGCTATCACCTGATCCGCTGGCAGGACACCGGCTTCTGCCAGATCTGGGACGAGAGCATCCCGACCACGCCGTGGCCGGCCGGCTATCACCGCGCCAGCGCGAGCATGCCGACCTTCATCGACGCGCTCGCGGCAAAGGACGCCGCGCTGAAGAACGGCCACTGCACCTGGTAAGATTTCGATCGGCGGACGAAGAACCGGGCAAGGACGAAAGCGTCCTTGCCCGGTTTGTTTTGGAAGGCCTGAAACGCTCACGCGTCCTTGTGCGCGCCGGGATGGATCAGGACATCGCGGGCGGCGGCGAGGTCGATGAAGGCTTGCGCGCTGCCGCCGTGGTCGGGATGCATGTCCTTGGCGGCGCGGCGATAGGCCCGGTTGATGTCCTCGCAGGTGAGCTGCACCGCGAGCGGCAGGCCGAGCATCTTGCGGGCGCGATCCTCGCTGGAGAGCTTCTTCGGCGCAGCGTTGCGGCGGCCGAAGCGCGGCGCGGTCAAATCGTGGACCACTTCGAGCACCACACCGAGACGGCGCTGGGCCGCAAGCGTGACGCCGTGATCGTCGTTGTCAGCGGCCTGGCGCAGCACCGGCAGCGCCTGTTCGGCCGCCTGACGCAGCAGGGTATCCGTGCTCATCCGCGCGATCTCGGCCACGAGCCGGCCCGCCTCGGCGAAGTCGGCGGATTGCGCCGCGCGGAGGCGTTCGAGGGCGAGTTTCCAAGAATCGAGCCGGGGGTCGAGCCGTTCCATCATGCGCGCAACGTTTAGCAATCGAGATCAGTATGCCAAGGCTGCCGTTTCCGGCCCCTTAATTTCGAGTTAGCGTTTCGTGAAACTTCGAAAAGAAATCGGGAGGAATATGCCATGGCACTGCTTGCAAACCACATCGCCGTCGTCACCGGGGCCGGTTCCGGCATCGGCCGCGCCATCGCCGCCGGCTATGCCCGCGAGGGCGCGCAAGTGGTGCTGCTCGACGTCAATTCCGACACCGTCGCGGAGGCCGCGCAGGAGATCCGAAAAGCAGGCGGCAAAGCCGAGAGCTTTGCGCTCGACGTCACCAGGCGCGAGGATTGCTTCGCGCTGGCGAGCCAAGTCGCCGACAAGGTCGGCCAGGTCTCGATCCTCGTCAACAATGCCGGCATCACCCGCCGCAACGCCTTCACTGCGGAGACCGAGACGGTGGCGAAGGACTGGAACGACATCATCTCGCTCAACCTCAACGGCGTCTTCAACGTGACGCAGGCCTTCCTCGCACCATTGCGCGCGAGCAAAGGCCGCATCGTCAATATCGGCTCGATCCAGTCCTTCGTTCATCTGCGCACGCCGAGCTCGGCGGCCTACACCACCTCCAAGCACGGCGTGCTCGGCTTCACCAAGGCGCTCGCGGTCGAGCTCGGCAAGGAAGGCGTGCGCGTCAACGCGATCGGCCCCGGCTTCATCGAGACCAACATCAACGCCAATGTGCGCGCGACCAATCCGGCGCTGGTGCAGGCCTTCGTCGACCACACCCCGCTGGCGCGCACCGGCAAGCCGGAGGATATCGTCGGTCCCGCGCTCTTCCTGGCGTCGGACCTGTCGGCCTATGTCACGGGAACGATCGTGATGGTGGACGGCGGTTATCGGACCGTGTGAGGGAGCGAGATAGTCCCGCATCACGATGCGTCTCGCATCAATCGGGGCGGCTTCGCGGCATTCCTGAGGTCATCTGGTGCGCCGCCCCGCAATTAACCTTTCATTAACCAAACCGGACCACCGTAGATGTACGGCTTGGGGGTCGTTGGTTCTCGATCCGCTTCCAAAGATGGAAGCGGGCGTTGATCGGGAGGTTTGTTGATGACCACTGTTCATGTCGCTGCGTCCGAACCGGGCGCGCAATTTCTTGCCCCCAACCAGATCGTTCCGCTGCTGATCGGCGCCACCGTCGACGAGGTCGAGCGCGAACTCGTGCTGCAGACGCTGGCGCGCTGCGACGGCAATCGCACGCGCGCCTCGCGCGTGCTCGGGCTGTCGGTGCGCACGCTCCGCAACAAGATCAGGATCTATGCCGCCTCCGGCATTGACGTGCCCGCCTATCAGGATTGACGCGTCAAGACACGCCGCTGGATCAATGTGCCGGCGATGACCGCAAGCGCGATCATCGCGACCGAGCCGGCGATGAGTTCGATCGCACGCAGGAAGAACGCCGTCAGGACAGCCCATGACGGTTGCGGCTCCTCGGCGAACGCGACCGGCACGACGTCAGGCACCAGCAGGTGTGCAAGGCCGATTGCTGCCGCAAGAACGGCAGCGAACAGCCAAAAGATCTTCCACGCTGCGCGCATCGGTCGCTCCTCGCAAGGGCTGTGGCCGTGCGCAAGCGATGGCACGGCGCCTCGCGCCGCGGATTGATGTTGATCAAGCCGGGCACGATGCGCGGGCGGAATTGCTGCTGTCGTCAAACGCCGCTAAGTAGCTTGCTTCCGGTCAAGGGAGCAGTGGCGTGGCAGACGATCAGGGACGACGGCAGGGACCTCAGGGACCGCGCGGGCGGCAGGGCGAGCCGGGACGGCCGGGACCGCAGGGTCATCCGGGCCGGCGCGGGCCCGACGGCACGCGCGGCAAACCCGGTCCGCAGGGCAAGCCGGGGCCGATCGGAAAGGCGGGACCGCAAGGTAAGCCCGGTCCGCAAGGCAAGCAGGGCGAGGCCGGCCCGCGCGGGGCCATCGGCGCGCAGGGACCTGCCGGACCGCAGGGGCCGGCGGGGCCGCAAGGCCCGCGCGGCGAGCCCGGGCCGGCCGGTCAGCTGCCGTCGATCGAGCAGGTGCTGCCGTGGCTCGATCAACTGTTCGACGCCTGGGACGAGCGCCGCCGCCAACGCGAGCGCGAAGCCGCCGAACGCGAAGCGCTGGAGGCCGCCGTGCACGAGCCCGAGGAGCCCATCGTCGACGATGAGAGCGACGACAGCGACGGCGACGGGCACAAGAAAAAGAAGAAAAAGAAGAAGCACGGCGAGAAGGACTAGCCGCGCGAGCCTCGGTTCAGGAAGCTGCCGATGAATCATCCTTGCGCGGCAGCATGCCCATGCGCTCGAACTGCCAGCGCATGGCGCGATACCAGAGATAGCCGACCACGGCGCCGCACAGAGCGAGGATGATCACGTTCGCGCTCGAGAACGAGCCGCTCCACCACATCATCCACGCCGTCCACAGCAGCGTGAAGATGATGGCACCTGCCTTTAGCGGAAGAAGGGGGCGGCTCATGGTCGTGCTCCGGGCTGACAAAACCCCGGCGGACACCATCGCTGACCAGGAGGCTTTCTTCCGTGAGCCAGATCACGGAATGGGCTTGTCAGCGATCGCTAGCCGAACCGCAGCCGCGAGCGTTCCTTGGCCCTTTCCGCCTCGACCTCGCGGTCGCGCGAGGGCGCGTGGGTGTGCAGCGAGGTCAGGAGTTTTCGCGCGGCCTCCGAGACCTCAGCCACCGCACGGTCGAACGCCGCCTCGTTGGCCTGCGACGGCTTGTTGAATCCGGACAGTTTGCGCACGAACTGCAGTGCGCTGGCGTGGATCTCGTCCTCCGTCGCGGGCGGCTCGAAGTTGAACAGCGTCTTGATGTTGCGGCACATGCAGGGACCTCTCCGGATGTTTCCATGAAGACGATCGGGGGAGCCGAAATCCTACATCCTTCTCCGCACTTCTGCTAAGTTCCACCGCAACGCGGCCGACGACCATGAGCCGCAAACGGGGGAGAGAAACATGAAGGCTTCCTGCGCCGCGCTGACGGCTATCCTGCTGTCCTTTTCGACACCGATATGGGCCGCCGATTATCCGGCCCCCAGGCAGGGCGACTGGATCGCCAGGGATTTCAAGTTCCACACCGGCGAGACCATGCCGGAGCTGAAGCTGCACTACACAACCGTCGGCGAGCCCACCGGCCAACCGGTGCTGGTGCTGCATGGCACGGGCGGCTCGGGCACCGGTATGCTGGGGCCCACCTTCGGCGGTGAACTGTTCGGTCCGGGGCAGCCGCTCGACGCCTCCAAATATTACATCATCATTCCCGACAATATCGGCCACGGCAAATCATCGAAGCCCTCGGACGGAATGAAAACGAGCTTTCCGAAGTACAATTACGACGACATGGTCGAGGCCCAATACCGGCTCGTAACGGAAGGCCTCGGCGTCAAGCATCTGCGGCTCGTGATCGGCAACTCGATGGGCGGCATGCACACCTGGCTGTGGGGCGAGAAATATCCGAAGGCGATGGATGCGCTGATCCCGATGGCCTCGCAGCCGACCGAGATGGCCTCACGCAACTGGATGATGCGGCGGATCATGCTCGACACCATCCGCAACGATCCCGATTACAATGGCGGCAACTACACCAGCCAGCCGCGCATGATGAAATACGCAGCCACCGCCTACGGCATCGCCAGCATCGGCGGCACGCTGGCCTACCAGCAACAGGCGCCGACCGCGGCCAAGGCGGACAAGATGGTCGACGACCGGTTGGCGACGCCGATCACGGCGGATGCCAACGACTTCGTCTATCAGTGGGAATCCTCGCACGACTACAATGCCGGCGACAGACTGGAGCAGATCGAGGCGACCCTGCTGCTGATCAACTCAGCCGACGACGAACGCAATCCGCCGGAGACCGGCATCACCGACGCGGCGATGAAGCGGGTCAAGAACGGCAAGCTGTACCTGATCCCCGCGAGCACCGAGACCCGCGGCCACGGCACCACGGGCAATGCCAAATTCTACGCCGAGCAGGTCAGACAATTGCTGCAGACCGCGCCGCAGCGGACGATGTAAGGCGAACAGCAAGACGGCATGTCGAAATCCCGCTTTCGCAAGGCTGCACTCGCATTTCCCGGCGTCATCGAGGGCGCACATCACGGCCATGCCGACTTCCGCATCGGCAAGCGCGTGTTCGCGACGCTGGGTTATCCCGACGACATATGGGGCATGGTGAAGCTCACGCCGGACCAGCAGACCATGCTCGTCGACGCCGAACCGGAGCTGTTTCGTCCGGTCCCCGGCGCCTGGGGCAAGAGCGGCAGCACGAACGTGAAGCTGGCGAAGATCGATCCGGTGACATTGCGGAGCGCGTTCGAGATGGCCTGGCGCAACGTTGCACCGAAATCGCTGCTCGCGTCGATCGAGACGCGATCGCGACGTTGATACCGCATCGCATCATGTGCGACCCGCTATCGCCGCATATTATTTGAGCATGCAATGCGCTGAAGGCTCGGGCTTAATCGCGTCAACGATACGAATCGGAACGCGACGGAGGATCGCATGCACAGGCTCGCACTGTGCGTTTGGCTGGCCGCGATGACGGCGCTGACGAGCGCCGCGTTCGCGTTCGACAACGGGCAATACGACCACGTCCCGCCCGACATCCGCGCCTGGTTCAAGCGCGTGATCGCGCCGAACGGCGTGCCCTGCTGCGACATCTCCGATGGCCATCGCACCGACTACGATGTGCGCGGCGGCGCCTATTGGGTACCGATCGAGGGACAATGGATGGAGGTGCCCGAGCGCGCGATCATCCGCGACCAGGGCAATCCGGTCGGCCAGGCCGTGGTGTGGTATGTCCACCATCGCGGCGCCATCATCATCAGCTGCTTCGTGCCGGCGGATGCCGTGTAACGCGTCTTGATGGATTCCATTGGCTGGAGGCGGTTCGATCGGATAGGTTGAGGCCAATCCGATGCGGAGGCATGCCGTTGACCGATCTTTGCGCCGAAGACCTTGCCACCCTCTATGCCAAGCCGAGCCCCCGCGTGATCGCGAAAGCACGTCCCGCGATCGATGCGCATGCGAAGAAATTCATCGAGATGTCGCCGTTCTGCGTGCTCGCGACATCAGGCGCGGACGGCAGCGTCGACGCCTCGCCGCGGGGCGGCAGCGTCGGCTTCGTCCACGTCGCAGGTCCCAACCAGCTCTTGATGCCGGACCGCTCCGGCAACAACCGCATCGACAGTTTCCGCAACGTCGTCGAAGGCTCGGGCTTCGTGCAACTGCTGTTCTTCGTGCCCGGGATCGACGAGACGCTGCGCGTCGGCGGACGCGGCACGCTGTCGGCCGATCCGGATCTGCTGGCGTCCATGGTGGAATTCGGCAAACCGCCGCGGGCGGTGCTGAACCTCGCCGTCAGCGAAGTCTATTTCCACTGCGGCAAGGCGCTGATGCGCTCGAAGCTGTGGTCACCCGACAAGGTGCAGCGCTCGGTGATGCCGAGCATCGTCACGGTCATTCACGACCAGACCGGCCTCGGCGAGCCGGCAAGCCAGGAGAGCGTGGAAGAGCTCTACAAGACGCAATTGTAGGCGGAGCTTAGTTCAGCAGACGAACCGTCATGCCCCGGCATCCACGTCTTCGTCGAGCGGAAACACGTGGATGGCCGGGTCAAGCCCGGCCATGACGAATGAAGAGAGCGGGGGCCGGGGCCTAATGCCCCTCGCCCTCGAGCCCGCCCACGTGCTTCTGGGTGTAAAGCTCGAGGCCGATGCGGCCGATCAGGTCGAGCTGGGTTTCGAGGAAGTCGATGTGGTGCTCCTCGTCGCTCATCAGCTTCTCGAACAGGTCACGCGTGACGTAGTCCTTGGCGCTGTGGCAATAGGTGGCCGCTTCCTGATAGAGCGCCCGCGCGCTCATCTCGGCGGCGAGATCGCACTCGATGATCTCCTTGACGTTCTGGCCGATGCGCAGGGGATCGAGCACCTGCATGTTCGGGAAGCCGTCGAAGAACAGGATGCGCGCGGTGAGCTTGTCGGCGTGCTCCATCTCCTCGATGGATTCCTTGCGCCAGACCTTGGCCATGTCCAGCAGGCCCCAATTGTCGAGGAAGGAATCCATCGAGGAGATGGAGCACGCCGACAAGCTCACCGCGC